>JAEEGL017224708.1_pt1 | contig 24184 bp, 21 predicted proteins | sample 9134231 | NCBI WGS metagenome assembly JAEEGL01 (sample SAMN16246548, study PRJNA631951) | gut metagenome | biome: gut microbiome; feature: rumen; material: fiber-attached | host: Bos | place: Iran: Karaj | collected 2018-10
CAATTGACTTATCATGCATTATATTATAAAACTTTAATTTTAGTCTATTTGGACAATATTCAAACTCATACGACAAGGAAATTGCATGAACAGAGACGCAAACGTCGAAAGAATCACTCGGGAGACCGAGATAAGGCTCGCATTGTGCCTTGAAGGTGGAGCTGTCTCTGTCTCAACTGGAATAGGCTTCTTTGACCACATGCTTAACGCCTTCGGTTGCCATGGGCATCTTGGACTTAGGCTTGAGGCAAAAGGCGATTTGGAGGTGGACCAGCACCACACGATGGAGGACATAGGACTCGCGCTTGGCCAGGCGCTAAAGGATGCACTTGGCGACAAGCGCGGGATAACACGCTTCGGCGAGAGCCATGTCCCGATGGATGAATCGCTTGCGCGTGTTGTCATAGACCTCTCGGGCAGACCTTGCCTTGCGTGGCGTGTGGAACTGCCACAACCAGAAGCGGGTGCCGTTCCAGTGCGCCTTTTCAGAGAGTTTGCGCAGGCGTTCGTGAATGCGGGTGGTGTCACTATGCACGTTGATCTTCTGGCTTGCGAGGAGACGCATCATGGCCTTGAGGCAATCTTCAAGGCATTCGGTCGTGCGCTTTCGCAGGCGGTGGCACTCAGACAGGGCTCCAACGAAATCCCGTCAACAAAGGGATCTTTGAAATACAACTAGCCAAAACAAAATAGATAGGAGTTATTTATGGAAAATCAGGAACTGCAGATGATGCGCCATAGTGCGGCGCATATAATGGCAGCAGCTGTTCAGAAAATCTATCCCGACGCCAAGTTCGACATCGGACCAGGCACCAACGAGGGATTTTACTATGATTTCGACATGGAGCACAGGCTCGTTCCCGAAGACTTCAAGGAAATCGAAAAGGAAATGAAGAAGATGATGGGCAGGAAGCTGCCTTTCATACGGACTGAAGTCTCACGCGAAGAAGCACGCAAGTTCTTCGAAGAGCGCGGACAGACATTCAAACTCTCCCGTCTGGATGACATTCCAGAGGGCGAAACCGTCACCCTCTATCAGTGCGGCGATTTCATTGACCTCTGCCGCGGCCCTCATGTTGAGGACACGGGAAAGGTCGGAGCCATCAAACTGATGTCCATCGCTGGCTCATATTTCAAGGGCAACGAGAAGAATCCGATGCTTCAGCGCGTCTATGGCACGGCGTTCGCGACCAAAGAGGAGCTTCAGGCATACCTGACTGGCCTTGAGGAGGCCAAGAAGCGCGACCACAGGAAAATCGCCACAGAAATGGAACTCTTCAGCACCCATGACGAAATTGGACAGGGACTCATCTGCTGGCATCCAAACGGAGCTCGCATCCGCCACGAGATTGAGACCTTCTGGAAGAAGGCGCACTACGAAAACGGCTATGAGTTGCTCTACACTCCTCATGTCGGACGCGCCCTGCTCTGGCAGACCAGCGGACATCTTGACTTCTATCGCGAAGGAATGTACTCCAGCATGGACATCGATGGCGATCCCTACTATGTCAAACCGATGAACTGCCCCTTCCATATTATGATATATAAGGAGCGTCCACGCTCATACCGCGACCTTCCAGCCCGCTGGGCGGAGCTTGGCACCGTCTATCGCTATGAGAACTCTGGCAGTCTGCATGGTCTGATGCGCGTCCGCGGCTTCACTCAAGACGATGCTCATATCATCTGCACACCAGAGCAGATTGAGGATGAAGTCCGCGAAGTCATTCGCTTCAGCATGTACATGTGGAAGTCGTTCGGCTTTAAGAATGTCAAGGCATATCTTGCGACCAAGCCCGCGAAGGCGGTCGGTGACGACTCAATGTGGAAGCAGGCGCTTGATTCTCTTGAGAAGGCTGTGCAGGCCGAAGGACTTGCATACGAAGTCGATAAAGGCGGCGGTGCTTTCTATGGTCCGAAGATCGACCTCAAGATCAAGGACGCACTCGGACGCGAATGGCAGACCAGCACAATCCAGTTCGACTTTAATCTGCCAGAGCGTTTCGACATGACATACATCGGTCAAGACGGCCAGAAGCATCGTCCGTATATGGTTCATCGCGCACTACTTGGATCATTGGAGCGCTTCTTCGGAATCTTCATCGAGCATTGCGCGGGCGCATTCCCTGTGTGGCTTGCCCCCGAGCAAGTCAGGGTTCTGCCGATCAGCGAGAAGTTCGCGGATTACGCATACGACGTTGCGGCGAAACTCAAGGCTGCTGGCATCAGGCATACTGTTGATGCAAGCGCGGACACCATTGGCAACAAGATCCGTCGCGGCCGCAACATGCGCGTACCTTTCCTGCTCGTCGTCGGCGAACGCGAGGCTGCGTCTGGCGAAGTGGCTGTAAGAAGCCGCGCCAAGGGCGAAGAGGGAGCCTGCAAGGTCGAAGACTTCCTCGTGAGAATCAATCAGGAGATTGCAGACAAGATTTGAAAGTTAGGATAAAGTCCCTTATGAGCGGGCGGTCGGTTTCCGCCCGCTGATAGTAGTACATGGGGGCAAAGGCAGCAACATAGCAGAGGAGATACACCTATCGCACGCCAACTTAAAACAGGAGATCGCTTTTACCGTGGGAAAAGTGTCCGCCTAATTTCCGAGAACAACGAACAGCTGGGTATCATTTCGTTCGAGGAGGCCCTTGAGAAGGCGAATGACGCCGGTCTTGATTTGGTCGAGATGAACGCAAAATCAGAGCCGCCAGTTTGTCGTATCATGGATTATGGCAAATACCAGTACCAGGAAGACAAGCGGCAACGCAATGCAAAAAAGAACCAAGTTGTGCAAAAAATCAAAGAAATGAAGTTTCATCTTCATATCGATGACAATGATTTTAACACAAAAATCAATCACTCGATTGAATTTTTGCAAAAAGGTGATAAAGTAAAGGTTCTTCTTGCATATCGCGGTCGTGAGATGAGCCATCCCGAACTTGGTGAACAGCTGATACAGCGTATCATCCAGGCAATAGGGGAAAATGCGATCATTGACTCGCCCGCCAAGCTGCTCGGCAAGAACTGCCAGATGATACTGGCACCAAATGCCAAGTTAAAGAAGAAGACTGCTGAGAATCCTGAGCAAAACGCCTCGAAAAAGGCTGATGCCGCTTCGGAGGACAAGCAGTAGGTAGTAGCGACGGCGTCCTCGCCGTCGTCAATACAGACCGCGAAAACAACTGTTTTCGTGGAAGTCACGGAGGCGATGAGAGTCGTCTCCATAGTAAAAGTGGTGCGCCCATGCGGAACGACTGTTCAGGCTCGACTGCTTGACAGTGAGGGTGCGCCCAGAAAACCAAAACAAAAGAAGGACAAGTACCGCAATGCCTAAGATGAAGACAAGAAAGGCCGCCGCGAAGAGATTCAAGGAGACCGGAACAGGAAAGTTCATGCACAACTGCGCCTACGGAAGGCACATCCTTACCAAAAAGAGCGCCAAACGCAAACGCCGCCTCGGCCAGGCCACAGGCGTCAAGTCCAGCGAAATCAGACGACTCAAGGCATCATTGCCATACGGACTCTAATTTTGGTAACAGCGTAAACGTCAAAAAAGTAAGGAAGCAATACTATGGCAAGGACAACATGTGCAGTTGCGTCGCGTAAGCGCCGCAAAAGAGTTTTAGAGCAGGCCAAGGGATTCCGCGGCAACCGCAGCAAGCTTATCCGTATGGCGTATGGCGCAGGGGATCGCGCTATGCAGAACGCCTACATCGGACGCAAGGAGAAGAAACGCCAGTTCCGCGCACTGTGGACTCAGCGTATCAACGCCGCGTGCCGTGCGCTTGGCTCGAAGTACAGCTGGCTGATTGACGGTCTCAACAAGGCTGGCATTGAAATCAACCGCAAGCAGCTCTCCGAGATGGCGGTCAATGACGCTCCTGCTTTCGAGCAGATCGTCAAAGTCGCAATGGATGCTCGCGCCTGATTCAAGACAATTCAGAATTTTCCAAAGGCAAATGGCCGAAGCTATTTAACTGCTTCGGCCTTTTTATTTAATGTGTGCGCCAAAGTGGCGCACACTCAGGTTGTTTTTGCATGCGCCGAAAGCGGATTTGAATTGTGTGCGCCAAAAGTGGCGCACACTCAGGTTGTTTGCTGAAATGGCTGTGTTATAGAATCTTGGAGAAAATGTTCAAAATCAGGGAGAGAGTCTCTTCGGGGACTTCGTCGCCATAGCAGATTGTCATGGCGAAAGGATGTTTTTTGCTGCCGTATGCAACATAGTGGTATTGTGTGTTCCAGTATGTCAGGCCGTTTTTGCTGTTTGGGAAAGAGTGATGGATGTCGGGGTATCTGTCCTTGCGCTTAAGTTCATGCTTAATATAGACAATGACTTCGTCTGGATACGGGACGAAATCCATTAAATTGGATGGAATCTCTTTGGCGGTTCGCCTTGTTGAAAAAGCGTAGTAGTTGATTTCTGAGTACGAATCGTTTACGGGCAGCCAGTTTGCATTGATTCCGTTTCTTCTGAGTTGTTCCCCTGCCTTTTTCATCAAGACGCGTTGCTTGTCCGACCATGTGAAATTGATGACGTAATGGGTTTTAAAGATGTCCAACAGTGCGCGATGTTCATTGTCATTGCCTAGATTACATTTGTATTTTTGTGATTGTTGCCTCCACGCCTCCCAGATTTCAGGATTTTCTCCTGCAATTTCCTTTATCCACGGAAGATCTTCGCGGCTTGAGGGGGCGTTGAGAAAGTCGATTGGCTGTTCAAAATAGACCTCGAAGTCAGGGAAGGAATACCATTCCTCATGGATGATGCAGGCTGTCGGCATGCCGCCGACGAGACGCGACGGGAGTTTTGTACCAACTGGCGTTAGGACGACTCTCTCCCCTGCGGGAACATCAAGCTTCTCTCCTTCCTGCCGCCAAGCTGTCGGAGTCTCGCGCCTGTGCGCAACAACTTCTCTCCTAATATAATACTGGCCGTTGTCGAACGATTGTCTGCCACGATCGATGACAAGGACAGGACAGTCAAGCCCGTCGTATTTTGTGGAAATCACGCAACTCCATGGCTCTGATTTTTCAATGGTGCTGACAACCTGCTTGAACATTGGATGGACGTCCCCTGTTATTCCAAAATGCGGCAGTTCTGGACGAATCTTCACAAGTTCATCGTATGTCAAGGCTCCATGCGCCCTTAAGTTTTTTATCAAAGCTGATATATCTAATTTAATAAGTTCAGGTTGCTGTAGAATGTCGAGGGCTGTCTTCCTTCCCGAAAGACCATGAGCATCCAATTCATTTGGCAACCCGCCATGCTTTAGCGCGAAGGCGATGCAGGAGGAAACGGAATCGACATCTTTTTGTGAGGAAAGAAGCGGGACCAATGTTGCCAATCGGAAGACAGTGTAGCGGTATTCGCCAAAGTTGATGTTGTCGGCACGTCCGCTGTCTATAAGAAACTTGCAAATCTCAATATCCTGCAGACCGATTTCCCCAAAGAGATCAGGCGTGACTATTGCGCCATGTTCGACAAGGAGTTTTACGGCTTTTAGATTATGCCTTTTTATTGCATATTTTATAGGTGTATTTATCCAAGAAACGAAATAGCTGCGCGTCGAGACGGCGTTCGGGTCTGCGCCCCTTTTGAGTTTTTTTTCCAGTCCCTCCATGTCATTTTCATTGATATATTCGGTCAAAGGCGGGGCAATTTCATAGCAGGCCGTTCTGAAGAGTTCCAGCGGTATGAAGATGACATCTCCAAGGAATTCGCCTGGCAGCAAAATATACCCAACCCCAGGGAGTAATCTATTGATTTCAAAACATAATTTAGTTCCAGGGAAAAAATCATGGCAGGGAGCCATGAAATGTTGAGTTTCAAACTCGTATCCTATGCGCATGCAGCCGCTAGACGCCACGACAAGCAGAATAGCTATGAATGTCAATAGTTTTTTGCGAGTGATTTGTTTCATCTGAATACGTAAGAAGATTGTGTGCGCCGAAGTGGATTTGAATTGCATGCGCCGAAGCGGATTTGAATGTGTGCGCCGAAAGCGGATTTGAATTGTGTGCGCCGAAGTGGCGCACACTCAGGTTGTTTTTGCATGCGCCGAAGCTGCGCACACGCAAGTTGCTACTTCTTCACGAAGGCCATGCGCGCGACGCGGATGTCGTTGGTCTGGGTGGAGCCATTGACGTAGGCGGGGCCCTGAACCTTGATGAGGGCGTAGATGTCGTACGACTGGTTCGGGTCGTTTTCGTCGTAGTATTTGCTTGGCTGGACGTTGAGCATCCATGTCCAGTGGATGAACAGGATGAGCCTTGGGTAGAGGCATGTGTTTCCAGCGTAGTACCAATGGTACTTTTCGTCCTGCGGGAGTTTCGATTTCGGTAGTGAGCCTGTGGAGACGTAGTGCGCGTTGGACTGTTCGTACATGCCTATGATGAAGCTCTTGTCGTGCTTCTTGAGATTGTCCTGCGGAGTCCATTTCGCGGCGATGGAGTAGGCCTTGCCGTCGGGGGCGGCGGCGTCTTGGACAGGAACGCCTGCGGATGGCGTCTTGTCGTAGTCATAGATGATTGCGCCTTCGGCGGGAATGACATCCAGCGGCTTCAGAGAGAGGCTTTGAGTGGGCTTGAGGTTGTTGATGTCCGCATAGTAGTTGACCATAGCCTCCATGGCCTTTGGCTTGCGTGCGTTGTCGTTGAGGAGAAGTCTTGCGGCATCGTCGCAGAGTGCGGGAACCTGCGCCTTGAGGGCATCGACGTCAAGTTTGAGGGGATTGCCGTTCTTGGCAGGAACCTTGATGTACGATGAGACAAGGAGGAGCTTTTCTGCATGGATTCGCCTGAGGAAGGTCTTGTCGCCATTTGCGGCCTTTTCGGCGTCCGCGAACAACGCGAAACCTTTTTCATACAACTCATTGTCGCTCAAGTACTTGCGCTTTGTAAACGGAATGCGCTCTTCAACGACGTCGCCGCATTCGACAAACTTGTCCATAAGAAGGTCTAGGTAGGAGCGCATGAATGGGGCAGCGGGACCGTAGTATCCTGCCATGAACTCGTTGATGAGAGTGTCGCCGTCAAGTTCTGGATTGTCCAGAAGTTTGAATCCGACGTAGCATGTAAGATCGAAGAAGGCGAGGATGGTGGTCTTCGAGACCTCGAATTCCGTGAAGTAGAAAATCATCTTGCTGTCCCTGTACTTTTTCATCATGGCAGGGAGGGACTTGACGATTGTCGCGGGCGGGAGGAAACCGCCGTAGTAGCGCCAGTAGTCCCACATCGCAAGGCAGTCGGAGATGGATGACCACTTGTCGATAAGTTCGACGGCACCCTTGTTCACAGGGTCTTCAAGGCCCCTGAGATGGTCGTGGAAAGGCTTCGTGTAAGTCGTGATTTGAGTGAGTACGTTCGGGCGTGGACGGATGTCGCTCTTTGGTGGCTCAAGAGTGTCGAAATAAGCGAAGATAAGGATATAGACGTCTGGATATTCGTCCTTTATGGAGTCCGCAAGGCGGTTGCTAAAATCCACGACAAGCCCTGAAAGACCGTGCTTCTCCTTGAATGCGAGACATTCTGGGCAGAAGCATGTGGCGTTGCAGTCATTCTGCTGGACGGCATAGAAGACGGGCGGCGGGCAGCCACTCTCCTTCGCCTTTTCCCTGTCACCCTTGATGAGTTCCTTAAGGCGGACAGTGAAGCGTTTGAGGACCTCTGGTTGCGAGAAGCAGATGGAACCCATGTATGGCTGAGTGACGATGACTCGTTCGCCGTTGCTGCTCATCCATGATATTTCCTTCGGGAAATCCTTTGAGTATTTATAATAGGTATGGCAACCTCCGCCAGTGCCGTAATCGTTTGACCCTCCAAGCTCGGGAAGACCGACGTATGCGGCGGTGCGAAATTTTGGACGGAACTTCTGCGGCCAGCCGATATGCGCTTCGCCTGGATAGATATATCTGTATTCAAATGCTGGTTTGTGGCGAATTGATGTTTCATCTGCGACGTCGAGACTCTTTTTCTGTGGTACAACTTCGCAGGCGGGCGAAAAGAAGCGGACACCCGCAAATCGCTCCAAAAATTCGTATGCGCCATAGAGAATTCCGCGGAATCTGCCGCCCGCGATGACGACGGCCTCATGATCTGCCTTGATTTGGAACTCTTCGTTGGAAAAACTCTCGAATTTGAATGAGGCCGCTTTCTTCGTGTCGCCGATGAAGATTCCAACGCCGCCTTTGAGTTCTGCCTCCTTGACGGTGGCGATGTCGCCGCCAAGGACTCTGCCGAGATATGTCGCCAATTCCTTGGCGGCGTATTCCTCCTGAATGTTTGGAGCGTCAGGGAGGACGATTTTGCATGTGGAATCAATTGTGATTGCGCCTGCAACCAATGCCGTAAACGACAAGGCGATGGTGAATAGTCTCTTCATTGTTGTGATGCTCCTTTTGTTGAATTATCTCTTCTCTTAAAATGGATTCTGTCGCCCCTTGCGGGGCTTGAAATCATTTTTGAGATGGAACCGCGAAGCGGTGGAAGGAAATTTGCGCCATCTGTTCCTGCCACCGCTTCCACGGTTCTGCTCCGATTATTTACGGGACACGGGGGTTTCGCTCGCCCTTTCAGGACTCGCTCACCCCCGCCTATATTCCATCGCCGCGTTGCGGCTGCTTTGTCGGTGCCGAAAGACTGTATAGGTGGTAACGCCACTTGTGTCATACTCTCGCAGTCGAAAAAACAGTTGCTAAGGGATTACTTTCGCATTAGGAAGTTCTGGACGTATCTTGACAAGTTCATCGTATGTCAATGCGCCATGCTCTTTCATGATTTTGACTAAAACAGAGACATCGATTCCATTGACTTCTGGCCGTGCAAGCAAGTCAAGGGCGGTTATTCTGTCAATCAATCCGTCATTGTCCAACTCGTTAGGGGACGCGCCATGCTCTAAGGCGTGGGCGATGCAGGATGAAATGGCATCTAACTCATCCCGCCTAGAGGGAAACAGGATATATCGTGTCCACCGGATGATAATGTCCTTGTTGTTTGCGCTGAAGTCAATGTCATCGGCAATGCCGCTGTCGAATATAAACTGGTAAATATTGAAACGATCACCCCCCCAGTTGAATAATTCAGGCGTTGCCTTGGCACCGTATTTGGCCAGGATTTTAATAGCCTCAAAATTATGCTGAAATTTAGCATATACCAAAGGCGGCTTTGCCCTATCCTCCCAATAGTTGCGCGTTGAGACTGCATTCGGGTCCGCACCGTTCTTCAGTTTTCTTTCCAGTCCCTCAAGGTCGTTTTTATGGATATACTCAGTCAAAGGAGGGGAAATGGCGTGATAGGAACGCCTGAAGAGTTCCATTGGCATAAATATAACATCAGCAAGCAACTCGCCTGGCAGCATAACCAACGCCCAAGGAGAGATGCAAATGGACTCGCAATACTCTTCACCGATGAAAAGCGTTGTCGGATGGGGGGCCATGAAATGCTTGGACTCAAACTCGTATGAAATGCGCGCGCAGCCAGTCGTCGCGAACAGCGCAAATAGCAATGCAAGTGATAATCCTATTGTGAGAAGTCGTTTCATGGTGCTGTCCTTATTGCGGTGTACGCCCTTTCATTTAATTCTCATGTCCAATTCTTTAGCGAGAGTTGGGAGGCTGGCGTTCATGCGATGGAACTCGTCAAGGAACTCGTTGATGGATGTGCTGACGGCGTGGTCGGCGTTGTCGGAAACAGCGCGGACACAGCAGACGTCCACATTGACACCACGTTGCTTCAGCATGACGCAGAACTGCTGGATGGCGGCGAACTCCATATCGACCAAATCCGCAACCTTTTCGATGCGATTGTAGTCATCTCTTGACGAGTGGTGAACAATCTGGTCGCCTGTGCAGATCGAGCCTGTTTTTACGTTTTTCTGCGGGAAGCAGGCTGTCATGGAATCTTTCAATGCTTTGACAAGGCGTGGCTCCACTTTGGTGAACGCTGAGTCGTCAACATAGCCAGGGACGCAGCCGAGTTTGCAGTTTAGTAAACCAGAATAGTCGAAATCGCGGTATGCGCTTTCGGTGACGACATAGAAGTCGCCGATCTGCGCGTCAGGCGCGAGTCCGCCCGCAAGTCCCCAGAGGACCACAACGTCGCACCCCTGCCTAAAGATAAGATCAGCGGCGGCTGTGCATCCGCCAGCCTTTCCAGGACCATAACTTGCCTTATTGATGTCGTTTGGAACACCAATGTTCTCCATTTCAGTTGGGATAATAAAACCAATTTTCATAATTATCTGTTCTCCAGTATGTTAAAGAAGTTCCGCATCCGTTTCGGGAATCCAAGTGGTCATGCCATTTGCAAGACGGATTTCCAGCCAGTTGTCCCTTTGTTCAATGACCACGAATTCGGTGCCCGCATGAAGAGGTTCTTTGAATGAATTTTCATAACTCCTGCTATTTCCCTTGTACCCTTTACATTCTTCCGCCACGATGACGCCCTCCTTAAATTTGTGCTCGTGGATTTCAGTCGTCACCATTGAGGCCGCCATGACAAGCGCGACGAAAAAGACGCAAAACAACGCTACTTTCAAAAAAGCCGCACGCCAAAATTTCATCAGCGCGGCAATGAGCCAGATTGCGCAGAAGCAAACGATGAAGACTAGTTCGCGGGTGGCGAGCGAGAAGTCGTAGTGCCAGAAGAGCAACGTCTTGAGGACTTTTCGTGACTCCTGCTCCTCAATAGCGTCCTGTCTGCTACGGCGTGCATATTCCAAATTGGTGAGAAGGTTTTTGTCATTTGGCATGAAGCGCAACGCCCGCCTGTAATTCAGTATTGTCCGGCCCATGTCGCCGAGACGGTAATAGACGTTGCCGAGATTGTAAAATATCGGTCCGTTTGAAAGACCTCCTTCACGGATGGCCAGTTCATAGCGAGCCGCTGACTTGCGCCAGAGTTCCGCCGCCTCATCTTTGGTCTGCGCCTCGTTGCCAGACGCGAACAACTGCTCCGCCTCACGGACAACTCCTGCCACATCTTCCGCATTCATGGCAAAGAGTGCTGTTCCTATAAGAATCATTATCAATGCGAATAATCTCATGGCTTTCTCCTGTCAATCAAAGGCGATGAATCTCTCTGACAATCTCTCGGACGTCATCAGCAAGTCCTTTCCTCGCCGCACCACCAGCGTAATTCGCCGCTTCCAAATCGCCAAAGACTTTTGACAGTTTTTTGAGAGGTGCGGCATCCATGCCTTCCTTCTTGAAAGCAGAAGCTATATCGTTGAACGAGATTGTGGTGGTTTTCAATTTAAGTTTTGCGGCAATGACGGTCTGCAATGCTTTGAGTAGTTTCTGAGAATCGCTGTCTGTCGCCGTGTTTATGCATTTCATCGCATCGGAAAGCGCCTGCTGTGCGGCTGCTTTGGCAGGATTTGCCTTGGCGTGATGTACAATGGAAACAATAATCAAGACTATTATGTAAAAAAGCAGACTTCCTGCACAAGCAATTGATTTCCAAGATGATATAGACCATCTCATAAATCCAGGCGTCTCACTGCCCAGCAGCCTGTCGTATGCGTAGTTATGTGCAATTCCTGCATCAAGGGATTTGACTTCGGCACCGACGGGGGCGTCCTGTGCGACGGAAGTGCCCTGAATGTCAGCGGCTGTGACAGTGGTAACTTCATGGACGGTCAATGGTATGGGAGCGCTTTGGGCATATTCATAGTTGCCTGTGGTGCTGTTGAAGAAAGAAACCTTCAATGCAGGCAACTCCGTCACATTGCCAGCAAGAGCACGAATCGTACACTGGAACACCTTTGCGCCATCGCGCACAACGCCGCTGTCCTCATCGGAGACTCGGAATTTGCCTGCAAGTTCTGACATTGACCCTATTTGTGGAATTCTAATGGAATCTGGATAGGCGAGACCATTCACAGCCAATGTCATGACTATTGGGTCCCCGACATTCACTTCAACAGGATTTGCTGTGACAGTCAGAGAGCATTTGCCCAAAATGCCCGTGAAGTCTGCAGGGCAGCCATCCTTAGGCAGTTCCTTAACTTTCAAAGTAACGGTATTTCCTTTGATAAGGATGCTCCTCATTGGAGTCCTGTCAAAGAAACCATTGAAAAACGAGTCTTGGAAAGGATCTGATGAGCGGCGTGTCTGCGCTCGCCTGTCGGGGACCTTGCAGATTGTCGTTCCTGCATCAAGGGAGAACTCGCCAGCCTTTATTGCGGTAATAGGACGCGAGAAAAACAGACTATTCATGGGGACACCATTGTGTCTGCCTGTTCCCAATTTGCCGATGATGCCATCAACGCCTGCGACTGGTAGTCTGCGGTAGCTGTTTGCCTGCGCCTGATTAATTTTCTCTTCATAGACTGGGAAAGAGAATGCCTTGTCTGAAAACAACGGAAGATTGAACTCCTCAATGCTGAGTTGCCTGGCGAAGAATAGAGTCCACTTTGCCATAATAGTCTGTCCTACATAGCATTCGGACGTGTCAAACGATAACTCAAGGATGACATCCGAAATTTGTTCGCCATCGCTTGAATTGATGCGAACTGGCCTTGTATGCAATATCGAACCGTCGGCAACCACCTTGAGTTGAGGGATGATCAGAGTGCCCTTGCGTTTCGGCACAAGTTGAAACTGATATATGGTCTCATGCTTTTCTATTCTATTGACCTGACCGTTCACGAAGGAAACTTGTGTGCTGTTGTTCTTTGACGGTGGGAATGACTTCACATGGAAATCGTTGCTGGGTGGAAAGACAACATCGTCAATCTGCTTGGCATCAGAGACCACGACTTGAAATATGAAGGCTTCGCCGACGGCAACGTCCATTGTTTCAATTTTCTCGCGAATTTTTGGTGTTCCCAAACAGGCGAGGCAACAAGCAATCAATATAATAATGACTCTTCGCATATAATCACCAATCCATAGGCACGGCGCGGTAGTTGCCCCGCCTATTCTTTTCGCGCTCACGTTTGTCATGGCGCTCCTTGTCTATTATCTCACGGGCATCCTGTTCTGATGCTGAATCCTGCTTTTCGCTTTCTTCAGTAGCGGCCTCTTGCTTCTCTTTGTCGGAATCCTGCTGCTGTTCGTCAGAGTTGTTCTGCTTTTCCTGCTTATCCTTCTTCTCTCCAGAATCATCCTGCTGCTCAGAGTCATCCTGCTTTTGTTCGGAATTCTCATCACCCTTCTGCTGCTGTTGTTGCTGTTGTTGCTGTTGTTGCTGTTGTTGCTGTTGCTGCTTCTGTTCGTTCTGTTTCAGAATTTCCTCAAGTTTCTCGGCAGCGAGACGCTGCTGTTTTTCGGCCTCATTCAAGTCTTTTGACTTAAGCTTATCCATTGCGGCATCCTGTGCCTGTCTTGCCTGACTCAATGGATTCTCCTGCTGTGTATCATTTTGCGGTTGTCCCTGCTGCGGCTGCTGTGGCTGCTGAAGTTGTTTTGCTATCTCCTCGGTTTCACTGCTAATTTTATCCTGTTCATTCTGAAGCTCCTCTGTTCCGCTTGATTTGTCGGCCTTTGCGGTGTTGTCAGCGGCATTCTTCTGTCTTTCGGCAAGCTCCTTTATTTTGCGGCCCAATTCCTCTTGCTGCTTTTGTTGTTGCGCTTGCGCGTACTTTATACCCAACAGTTTTTTCAGAAGCATTCTGGACGCTGCAATGTTCTTGTTTGCGGTTCTGTCCTTGGCGTTTAGGCGAATGGCGTTTTCGTATGCCTGAATTGATTCAAGGCATAGCTTTATGGCGTTATCGATCTCCAAATCGGCATATTTCTTTGCCATTAAGAAACCGCAGTTGCCTATTGCAGTCCAAGCACGGCATTCAAAGTTGGAATCAGAACGTTTTAGGTTTGGTAGTTTGTCAATGGAAGACTTGAACTCATCTCTTGCCTTCTCAAAATCGCCCTGTTTAAAGATCACTACTGCGCGGTTGAAGATAAGATATGGATTCTCTGGACTCTCCACCAGAGCCTCGTCATAGAATTTCATCGCCTCCTCCAGCTTCCCTGCGGAATAAGCGGCATTGCCGCGTTTGAGAAGCGTAGCACTGTCTTTTGCCTGAAGCAAGCCAGCGAGAAGCAACATTGCAAGAAAGATTCTCATGCCCGTCTCCTCCTGATGCTCACGAATGGCTCTATCGCCAAGATTATCGCCGCCACAAACAGGAATATCTGGAACTTCTCCTCATACCGCTCAATCGTCTCACTTTCTATGAAACGCTTCTCGGCGGAGGCGATAAGAGAACGATAAACGGCCCCAAGGTCAAAGTTGCCAGTGACGACAGGCAGATACCGTCCGCCAGGCGTCTTGGAGACCATCTCTCGAAGCGTAGCACCATCAAGGCGACTGCGAACTATCTCGCCGTTGTGCTTTATGAAATCCTTTGTGCCGTTCTCGTTTGTCACCATGATTGGAGTGCCCTTGACTTCATCACCAAGTCCAATGGCGATCAGCCTTATTGAGGCCTTTCCCATGGCTTCAGCTGCCTCCTTCGCGAAACTGTCTTGATCCTCGCCATCGGTTATCAGCACAACATCCTTGAACTGTTTCTCTTGATTGTCGAACACGTCGTTCATCACCAGCCGCAACGCATCGCCTATTTTCGTACCGCCTTTGCCGACGCTTCGGCACTCGACGTCCGAAAGCATCATGCGGAAGAAACCATAGTCAACCGTAAGCGGACAGCGCACAATTGCCGTGCCCGCAAAGACCACTAGGGCAACGCGGTCGCCTTCAAGCACGTCTATGCAGTCGCCTATGGCTATCTTCGCGCGTTCCAAGCGGTTGGGAAGCAAATCGTCTGCCAGCATCGATCGCGAAACATCCAAAACGAATACGACATCTCTGCCTCTACGAGTCACTTCACGAGCCACTGGATTCCATGATGGACGCGCCAAGCCAACTATAATCAGCGCAAGCGCGGCGACAATCGCGAACTGCTTCCAGCGGCGTCTGACAGGATTAACGGACGCCAGAAGTCGTTCCTGCATTCCACTAGCCGCAAAACGGTCCATAGCCTTGCGCCTAGAATAGCCCGCATACATGAAAACAAACACAAACAGTGGCAAGGTCCACAGAAGATAAAGCATATTCAGTGATTGCCAAATCATGGAAGCCTCCTGAAATATGTCGCATTGACCAGCTGCTCAATCGCTATCAACGCCAAAGCGGCCAACGCAAACGGCATGAATAGCTCCTTGTAATCGACAAAGCGCATTGACTCGACATCGCTCCGCTCCATCTTGTCAATCTCTTCATAGACGCGCTGCAGGGCATCTGCGTCCGTCGCCTGCCTGAAGAAACCACCCGTATCAGTCGCAATCTTCTCCAAGTCACTTGTGTCTATCGGTCTGGTCATAACTCTGCGCGACGTCTTACCGAATGGTGTATCAACTGTCTGATAGGCCTCTGGGCCGCCCAGCGCAATAACATAGAGCCTTATGCCCCATCCTTTGGCTAGTTCACCGCCTTGCAGGACACTACGCCGACCACAGTTATTCTCACCGTCTGTAAGCAAAATCATGACTTTGCTGCGAATCTTGTAAGTGTCCTTGGCCTTTCCCGTCTGTGATGCCAGCGTCTCTTCCACTGTATGCAGACGGGCGGCGGCGAGCGCGATGGCATCTCCAATTGCCGTGCCGTCCTCGCTTTCTGAGTCCGCAAGTCTGACTGTGTCCAAAAATGGCTTGATGACGCTGTGGGTGAGCGTTAGCGGGCAGATTGTATCAGAGTAGCGTGCGAAAGCGACCATGCCTATAAGGTCATTGGGACGACCTTTAAGTTTCGTGCCATATCCAAACACAAAACGCCTGAAAACCTCTTTGGCGGATTCCAATCTGTTCTTCAGTTTTCCTTCGAACTCAAGCTCTAGCTGCATGGAGCCTGAACGGTCAAGCACCATCTCGATAGCGACGCCCTGACTGATTTCCTGCACTCTTTCTCGACCAGCCTGAGGCCTTGCCAGAGCTATAACAAGAAGGGCGTATGCGCCCCAGCGCAATGCCAAGGGTATCCAAAGGATACGCTGCCGTAGGCTTTTCCCTGCCTGTCTTGCGTTTTGGACAGAGGAGAACCCAACGGCTGCCCGCCGTCTCCTACGCATGATCAGGAACAGCAGCGGCGGCAAGGCCAGCAGCAAAAGCATCCATGGTGATTCTACTCTATACATATTATATAATAATCATTCAGCCGTGGCGAGTATGAACTCCTTGCAGGAGTTGAACGTCGCCTGTATCTCTTGTTTTTCTGGTGCGTATGTTGCAAAGCGAACCATATCGCAGTGCTTGAGGAAAATTTCAAGAAGGCCATCATGCCGCCGAAGCATTTGGTTGCGGGATTCTCTGAGTTCGTCCATGAACTCTTCTGTCGTGCGTTCAGGAGCCATAATGCCGAAACGAGCCTCTATGTAACGCCTCAAAATATCTTGTATGCGGTTGTAGAACTCCATGAGATGACCGTCTTCAACAAGATGCTCAGCCGCCAAGGCTCGCAGTTCATCGAGCGCAATCTCCTGTGGTGGACGCTTTGGCACCACTTTTTCTGCAGCTTTTCGTTTGCGCAAAAGCAACACCAAAAGCACCAGTGCGCAAATCAAGAGCACCGATGCTATTGTCCATGGAATCCATTTTGGAGTGGCGGCGTTCAAGCGCTTTATAGGAGTCTCAGACTCACTCGCGTCAATGTCCAAATTCTTCCAGAACTCCTCAGGTGGCATTTCCACCTTAAGTTCAACTTCGTCAGTCTCAATGTCGTATTCTTTCCCATCGCTCGTCTTGAAATGAACGTTCAACGGCTTCAGCGAAATCTTGTCATAGATCACGATGGGCTCGAGGCGAAGACTTCTGCGCGTGTGAAGATTGCCATCAGCATCAAGTTCAGGAACTGTCGAAGTCTCTAGTTCCCAACGGAATTGTTCGACTCCTTCGTCCAACTTTGGCATTGTCACCGCATATTTCTCTGGCGCAATGACTTCCATCTTCATTAGGATTGTCTCGTCCAGCCTGAGGTTTGTGCGATCCAGCTCAAGTTTCACCTTGAGCGGACCTGTCTCGAAGACCTTAGAATATGGTTCGGGAGAAACCTTCTCAGGCTTTACCTTCGCCCCACTGTCGGCAAATGCGCATAGCACCGACAACAGTGATATGACCCAAAGCAGCCTCACTTCTCGCCCCCATCGGATTCGGTGGCATTAGCTTCTGCAAGATTGTGCCATTTGACGCCATACCTTTCCGCAAGACCTTTCAGAACTGCATCGTAGATTTCGCCTGTCTTGCGCTCTGTCAACCTTGCCTTGATTGCGTTCTGCACGTCCTTAAGGTCGCGCAACTTTTCATCACGTCTGTCCAGAAGTTTGACGATATGCCAAAACTTGTCTCCATACACCTTTGTAATCACCGTGTCTTTCGCAAATTTGTCTGGAGAAGATAATATCTCTGAGGCGACTGCCTTGCGCCAATCCTCCTTGTCGTCCGCGCCAATCCATCCTTCCAACTCACCGCCTTTGGAGGCAGTGCGGGAATCCTGTGAAAGCAGTTTCGCCATCTCGGAGAAGTCCTGTTTTCCTGCAAGCGACTTTAGAGCGGCCTCGGCACTCTCCTTGTCTTTGAACTCAATGTGCGCGATGCGCACAGCGGCTTTGTCTGTGAATTCTTCGGGATGCGCCTTGTAGTAGTCGTCTATTTCAGCATCGGAGACATTGATTGTGGCAAGTCTGCGCCTGATATACTCTTGGCTGAGAACGGAACGCTCCGCATTGAGCAGCGTGTCGCGGACTGCAGCATCCTCGGCAAGTTTTTCATCGACTGCGGCGCGATATGTCAGCTCTTTTGCAATGAACTGCTGTGCAAACCTATTAAGTCCCTCGCCTTGAACGCGCTGTTTCATGAGTTCTTTTTTGTAGTTGAGCTTTTGCGATTCGTCAAGGCCGCTGGCGGCAAGCATCTTGTCAATCTCATTCTCTGCAAGTGCTTCCAACTCTTTGCGAGTAACTTTTAGTTTTCCTATCTCCAGCAATGGCGGCTCGTCTGAAGGAGCGCTGATGGATGTCCTGTCTTCTAGATTACGGCGAATTGCCGCTGCCTTGCCGAGCGCCTCAAGACACAGCTGTGTACGCCTTGTTATTTCAAGCTCTAATTCAGGCAATTTCATAAGCGACTCCGAACGATAAAAAGCAGCCAAAGCCTCTTCATAGTATCGGCCTGCCTGAAGAATCGTTCCTATGCGGTACCATATATTCGCGGATTTCTGCACTTCTGGTTCACACTTCAGAAGGTATTCCTTCCATGCGTCAGCCGCCTCGCGGGCGAGTCCAAGCCCCTCTAGTTTCATCGCGAAATCCTGTAGCCTGTCGGATTCCGCTATACTTCCATGCGTTTTGGAATCAACGCCACGGGGCAGAAGAACCACCGCACAAAGCGTCAGAACCTGAGCTATCAGAATCATCACAAAAAAGCCAACCATGCTGCGCTCATGCGTTGGTTTGGCCGTGTTTGGTACACTGAAATCAAATCCGCTGTCTGCCATTGTATTATTCCTGTGTTAATTGAGTTGCAAAATTATTGTTTTCCACGTTTGCGGAAAAAAGTCACCAGACTCTTCGCGTAGTCTTCGCCAGTCATAAGCTCCATCATATCGACATTCATTCTCCTGAACTGAGTACTAAGACGACTGCTTTCAGAAGCACCAAGCCCGCCGTACATTCCTCGCACTTTCATCGACGATGTGTCCAGCAGGACCGTCTCGCCTGTTTCCGCATCCTCAAGCTCTATGAGTCCCACATCGGGCATCTCGCGCTCACGTCTGTCCGCGACGCTTACGGCAATCAAGTCGTGCCTACGTCCCAAAATGCGCATTGGTCGCTCATAGTCATCGCCCTGAAAGTCCGATATCATGAACGCAACACAACGTTTCCTTATTACCTTTCCGAAGAAATCCAACGCGCCAGGAATGTCCGTCTTCGCGCCTTCGGCATGGTGTCCGAGCACCTCACCAATTATGCGGAGGGCATGAGTCGTGCCCTTTGCTGGCGGTATGAACCGCTCGATGTGGTCAGTGAACATTATGAGTCCCACCTTGTCATTGCTCTTGACGGCGGAAAAGGCCAGAAGTGCGCAAAGTTCCGCAGCCAACTCATTCTTTGTCTGGCTTCCTGACCCAAAACGTCCTGACGCAGAAAGGTCAACTAGAAACATGACCGTCAGTTCACGCTCCTCATGGAAACGCTTTACATAAGGATGCCCCTGACGCGCCGTCACGTTCCAGTCAATCGAGCGGACTTCATCGCCTGGCTGGTATTCGCGCACTTCGTCAAACTCCATGCCCGAACCTTTGAATGCGCTTTTGTACTCTCCAGCCAAGACATCATTGACGGTCTTATTGGTATATATCTGAATATACCGTATTTTCTTTGCCAAGTCCTTGGAAATCATATATTAAGGAACTTTTACAGTGTCTAGGAGTTTCTGGACAATCTGCTCGGAGGTCATCTCTTCCGCCTCTGCTTCGTATGTCAGCATTATCCTATGGCGCAACACGTCCATTGCGATGTTTTTAACGTCTTGAGGAGTGACAAAGCCACGTCCCGCCAGCATCGCCTGCCCCTTTGCTGCCATGGCGAGGAAGATGGTCGCACGTGGTGAACCGCCGTAGCGTATCATCTCCTTCAGTTCGCCCAGTCCATAGTTCTCTGGATGGCGGGAAGCGTCCACCAAATCAACGATATAGGATTCTATCTTCTCATCAATGTAAATCTCATCAGTCAACTCTCTTAGCCGCTTGACGTCAGTTGGCTGCAATATTGATGAGACATTGATGGATGGAGCTGAGGAAGCCATCCGTTGAAGTATCTTCAATTCGTCTTCCTTGTTGGGGTACTCGACTTTCAATTTGAACATGAATCTATCGACCTGCGCCTCTGGCAAAGGATAGGTGCCCTCCTGCTCGACAGGATTCTGCGTCGCGAGCACCAAGAAAGGTTCGTCCAACTTGAAAGTGCTGTCGCCAACAGTCACCTGCCGCTCCTGCATCGCCTCCAGCAGAGCACTCTGAACTTTGGCAGGCGCACGGTTGATTTCATCCGCCAAAATGACATTCGCGAAGATGGGGCCCTTCTTTGTGGAGAAATCGCCCGTCTTTGGATTGTATATCATCGTGCCCACGACATCTGCGGGAAGCAGGTCGGGCGTGAACTGTATTCTGTGGAATGATGCGTTCAGGCACTTGGCAAGCGTCGTGACTGTAAGCGTCTTGGCAAGGCCAGGCAATCCTTCAATAAGCACATGGTTGTTGCAGAGCAACGCTATAAGAAGTTTGTCTATCAGAGCCTCCTGACCAACTATCACCTTCGCCATCTCTGTTCGAATGCTGGCCAATGTCTGACTTTCATGGGCGACTTTCGTCCCTATCTGTTTAACATCCATTATCGCTCCTTGTTGTTTTTAGAGGATATAATACCTCTATTAATAATATATAGTGTTTAGGACACTCTGTCCAGCCGTTTGTTCCACCTCTAATGAATGAAATTTGATAAGGCACTTGTTTTTTGCGAATTTGCTTGTATAATAGAGAAAGATAGAAATCAATAATCTAAAAATAAAGGAGTAGCACCATGAAAAAGATTCTGCAATTCACCCTTATCGAACTTCTGGTCGTCATTGCCATCATAGCAATTCTCGCGGCAATGCTGCTGCCCGCGCTTGCCAAGGCGCGCGAGAAGGCACGCCAGATTTCCTGCACCAACAACATGAAGCAAATGACCCTTGCCCATGCCATGTACACTGGCGACAACGACGGTACTTACCTCGCCGACAACATCCCGTTCTACCTCAATGCCACTTATCCAGCTTATGCATACTACTGGTCAGAGTCCCTCATTCTGAAGAACCTGTTTGGTCTCGGAAACTCGAATAAGACTGGCATGGAAGGACCTCACCCGAGTGGCGCAGGATACTACTGCAAGCAGATGATCTGCCCCTCCGCCACATACCATCCAGGCCAGTGGCACGCTGGTTCCTGCGCATGGGACATCGGCTACAACTACTTCGCGGCGTACACTAATTCTGGCGTTTCAGGCGTTACATCAATCTCCAAGGAGTCATCCATCCAGCGCAACCTCTCACGCTCCATTATGTTCGCGGAGGACTGGAAGCATGTCACTGTTGACGGAGCCACCAACCGCTCCAACGACAAAGCACTCGTCTCAGGCTTTAACATCTACACTTCCGGCACCGCCACCAAGTCCAACGTCGGCAAAACCTACGGCGCACACGCTGGCACGATGACCACAGGCTTCATGGACGGCCACGTCGAGTCCGCAAAGGCCATTGAAGTCAACAAGGACGAGAAGTACTTCAACGTCTGGGACACAGGCTCAATCGTCTCAAAGGCGAACAACTGACATTTCCTTCGGGCTGAATCCGAAGCATAGGACGAGGGCGGCGATATAGATGCGCCGCCCTTTTTTTATTCAATCTTCTTCTGGAGTTCGGCGACGGCGTGTGTGACGTCGCCCGCACCAATGACTGCAAGAACGGCTGGCGTCCCTTCGAGCCACACAGTGGCGGCAAGGGCGGCAATCATCTCTGGCGAGTTCGCAACGACGGAGCAGGACGGTTTGACTTTGTCCGCTATCAACGATTTGACGTCAGCAGTCCTTCCGTCAGTTCGCCATGCCGCAAAAGGCTCGACGACACAACACCAATCTGTCTTAGAGAGCAATTCCGCGAAGCGCTCACCGTAGCGTTCGACACGCTCGATTCGGTGTGGCTGGAAGACGACAAGCAGGCGTTTGTCAGGATATGTTTCGCGCAGAGCGGAGATCGTGGCGTCCAACTCAGTTGGATGGTGGGCGTAGTCCTCAATAAGGACGCGTGAGCCATCCGAACTTTTAGCGCGTTCACTCATGCGGCGAGAGACGCCTGGAAAGTCATCCAACGCGGTCAAAGCGTCATTGGCATTGACGCCGAGCATCTCGCAAGCCTTAAAAGCCATGGCTGCATTGATTCTGTTGTGCCATCCATGAAGCGGAATGTTGTCCGCCGGAGTATCGACCAACACAGCCTTGCGCCATTCGCCGAAAAGCCTTTCGGTTGTTTCAGAACGCCATGCGAGCAGTCGCCGCGAACGCAGTCCCAACTCGATGAAGCATCGTTCCAATGAACGTGTGCCTCCAAGCCCCCAACTATGGTCGTCGTCTATGTTCAGCACGATTGCTATGGTTGCGGGAAATCCCGCCTGACTACCATCACTTTCATCGACCTCTGTAACGAAAATTCTTCCGCCGCCAAAAGATGCGGAACGGCCCCAGCCGTTGACATTGCCGCCAATCATGTAGCCTGGATTCATTCCGCAACGCTTAAGGATATGCGTTATCATTGCGCTGGTCGTGGTCTTGCCATGAGAGCCTGAGACAGCGATGCGGACAGGAAACTCTAGAGCGAGCAGATTCAAAAAGTCGCCCCTGCGCATCTGCGGGATGCCCTTTGCCGTCGCCTCTGACCGTTCAGGGTCGCTTTCGGGGACGGCGGAGGAATAGACGAGAAGTTCTGTGCCTTCTGGAAGCAACATGTGTCCGACACGACAACGTGACTCCGCGTTGCCAAAACGCTCAGCGATGTGCCGCCGAAGTGTGTCAAATGTCTGCGAATCCGCCGCATCGCTGCAACTGATGTCGCAACCGAGATCAAGCGCAATATGCGCTAGCCCCGAAACGCCGACGCCGCCCGCGCCAGTGAAATGTATTTTATTGTATATCATTTCACAGTAACAAGATCATATTTTCTTGTGCCGATGCCGCATTTCACGGCATGGTCAAGTTGAAGCTCCCAATTTGTGTTGGGAGATACATCCTTAAAATGGTCGTTGTGGCACTTGTCGCGTTTGTCAAGCACGCAGTCATGCAGTGCGGGTTGCTTGTTGACGGCGTCCGCGCATGCTTGATCAACCGCGACAGGGTCGAATGATGCAAACATTCCGACGTCTTGGACGATTGGCGTGTCATTTTCTGGATGGCAGTCGCAGAACGGCGAGACATCCATCACAAGGTTGATGTGGAACTGTGGACGCCCCGCAACAACAGCAGCCGCATACTCCGCCATCTTGACGTCAAGGGAGCCTGGCTTTGAAACATAGCTTGGCTCAATAGCGTCTTTGGGACAAAGTGGCATGCACTGTCCGCAACCAACGCATTTGTCATGGTTGATGACACATTTGCCGCTTGAGAAGTCCTGTGCGCCATGCGCACAAGCCTTTGAACATATTTTGCATCCAATGCAGCGTGAGGCATTGACGCTTGGCTTGCTGTCGCAATGCTGCTCCATCTTTCCCGCGCGGGAGCCGCCGCCCATTCCCAAATTTTTGATTGCGCCGCCAAAACCAGCCATCTCATGGCCCTTGAAGTGGTTAAGCGAAATAATGACATCAGCGTCCATCAGCGCACGGCCAATCTTCGCGTTCTTGACCAACTCGCCGTTCGGGACAGGAACGAGAACTTCATCATTGCCTTTTAGACCGTCCGCGATTATGATATGGCATCCAGTCGTGTATGGTGTGAAGCCGTTCAGATAGGCGGTCTCGATATGGTCCAATGCGTTCTTGCGCCCGCCGACGTAGAGCGTGTTGCAGTCCGTCAGAAATGGCTTGCCGCCAAGACGTTTGACTTCATCGACGATGGCACGGGCATAGTTCGGACGAAGAAACGCCATGTTGCCAAGCTCGCCGAAATGAATCTTTATTGCGACAAACTTGCCATCGAAATCTATCTTATCCATTCCCGCTTTCTGTGTCAGATGGACAAGCTTTCCCGTAAGTCCCATGCCAAATGGCTTGGTACGCATGTCAGTAAAATAAACCTTCGCCTTACCCATGTTTGTAACTCCCTTTAGGTAAATTAATTATGTGTATTTACTATAGAGACCAGCGGCATCGAAATGTTTTCAGGCCATTTCGATTTGTCTGGGAATGTCCTCTCATATAGTTTGTACATTCCATCGACAGCGGCGTTGACGAGCGCGAGGCCTGTTCTGGAGTCCGTCCACTGTACATTGCCCTCATAGCCCCCTGCAACAAGCGCGTTGCCATGACAGAGATAATCCATGCAGCCCGTTGAGCAGTAAAGCACGAAGGCCTTCTGGAAAGGCGAATGCCATTTCATTTCCAGACCGAGTTCTGCGACGAGTTCGCCTGGTACGCCAATCAGGCAGATGTTGCCGATGGAAAAGAGTTGAATCTC
>JAEEGL016252020.1_pt1 | contig 24182 bp, 15 predicted proteins | sample 9134231 | NCBI WGS metagenome assembly JAEEGL01 (sample SAMN16246548, study PRJNA631951) | gut metagenome | biome: gut microbiome; feature: rumen; material: fiber-attached | host: Bos | place: Iran: Karaj | collected 2018-10
CAAACCTTCAGACTCATAAACAACCTGCTCTTGCCATATACCCGCATAATATAGGCCTCTTCCTTTAGCGCGATTCTTTTTCTCACCATAATGATGCTCCGGCATCAAGAATTTGTACTCATCCCATGTTGCTCTCCCCATACCTTTCATAGTCAACACTCTATCCTCTCTAAAACTCAAAGTCCCATATCCCTTCAGGCTTGCATTAAGTGAAAGCCTTTCTGATGGAAGATACAAGGTGTTATTAGGATTACATGTATGCTCCTTTGAAGAATGCGGATGCCAGTAATACTTTTTGATTATTTCCTGATCCGAGATAATTTCTCCAATTTGCATATAGCCATAGATTACCTGAAGATCATTTCCATGATAAAAGTCTTCCGAATATCTTGCAGCAAATCTATAACCACTACGAGTTTCTTCAACCTGACGAAACCATCCAAAAAACAGAAAAATATCTCCTGGTTCTACGCCAGCATTTGAAAGCAGTCCCTGCGCAGATCCAGTTTGACCAAACGCTGGTCTCCATCCAGCAATTTGCTTTATTCTATTATCTCTAATATCCGGGTCAAGATGGCAATTTGTAAAAGTCTTTTTCGGGCTTACTTGATGTAAGATATCAGCATAAGTAATACCATTCCAAACAATATCAGAAAAGCTGACATCATCACTTGTTGGTATAGGTAATGATAAAAGGGTTCCGTCCGGCATTATAGGACTCGGACAACCTCCATTTGAGGAATCAAATCCTTTTCTTGAAAGTATTATTTTCATTTGCAACCACTCTTATAAATAGGCTTAGTTGGAGCATGCTTCGTTCCATCTTTATAATTTATACACTCTGAGATAATCTTTACAGCGATATCGCCCTGATATACCTTTGTCTCTTGAAATCTAGGGAAATAGTTAGTAATGCTTTCTATTATCACCGCATCAGCGCCAAGATAAATAAAGTCATCTGACAAAAGAACATACTCTCCTGCTATATCCTTTCTTACTCTATCCGGGTCTGTATGTACCTTTTTATCTCTAAGCTTCTTATTTCGAATAAGCTTACCATCTTTAAAACTATAAATGTCATCAGTTCTTCCAGCTGACATCCCCCCATAATACTCGTTCATAGTAACTACATTTGTCACTTTAGCAAGATAGAGCATTTTGTCATTCAATGTACCAAGGACATATACATCATCATTTTTATAATCAGCTTCTCGATATACACCTATCCGATGTCTCAATCCGGTATGGACAACCTTACCATTCCTTATCTGCCCACCTTTACAACATGCTAGCGATAATAATCCATTTTCTACACAAGGCGCAAAACCTGTATCATCTGTGAGTCTGTAAATATATAAGCAAGTCATAACTATCCCTCTAATACGCAACAATATAATCGTTAATCGTACTTATTAGATCCAACTCTTTTATAATCCATACTGCTTTAAAATATTTATATCTTTATTGATATCCTTAGGCTTTATTGTAGAAAGTACTTTTTTCTCCACCTCTGGAGTCCAATATATTTTCAACTTCTTTTGAGCTCTTGTAATAGCTGTATAGAAAATATTATGGGTTATTAATTCATCAACTTCATCTGTAATAACAATCTTCACTGAACTATATTCCAAGCCCTGCGCTTTATGAATTGATACCGCATATGCAACCTGAAATGGAATAACATCACGCGCTGAATTGTCATCATCTTCATCTGTACTCTTTAACTTATTAACATAAAATCTAATTACAGAATTTTCGGCATCCGGGTATTCATCATCGATAAACATAAAATCAGCGCCAAAAGCATCCATACCGTCAATAACCTTCTCGAGTTCTACATCAAAAATAATTCTTTCTTGCGGTTCATCTTCATCAACTATTTCAATTCCTCTTATTTTCCCCTTCATATTATTGTATACTCCAGTTCCAAACCGCCCGTTCTCATTAAAAAGAATAGGATCTCCAACTTTAAAACGTTGAATACCCCATTCAATTGGCTCATTTGGATTACTCTCTTGTAAAAACCTATTGATATTATTTATGCCATAAAGGCCATCATAGTTTAAGCAAAGAATAATCTCATCATCTTCAGCAGCATCGAAAATTGACGCATCTAACGTTACGGAGTAATCTTTACGGATAATAGCCTCTAAAATCCTATCATCCATTGCTCGTACTCTTTCCCATAAAGTCAATAATCCCGTATCGTTTGTTCTGTAAGGTTTGGTTAATTCAAATACTGCTGTTTCTGGTATAAACGCCCTGGCTACACTAAACCAATTACCAAATCTTATAGCAGAAATCTGATATGTATCTCCGACCAAAATAAGTATTTTGAATTGAGCTTTTTGCAATACTTGCCACATATCTTTGTTGCTAACTGTACTACACTCATCAATCACCAAAACATCATATTCCGTTCTGATATTTGACCTTTTAACAAATTTGGCTATTGTCATGTACTCACTATCAGCAGCTGTAACTTTTCTTTTTAGATTATCGACAGCCGGATTTGTCTGTGCCAAAAACAATTTTGAATTAGCTGCAAAATAATGAGAAAGATGGTTTATTATTGTTGATTTTCCCGTTCCGGCAGATCCATAAATAAGCGCTACACATGATTGGTCAAACATACGTAACATAGCTTCCTTCTTCTCGTCACAATCCACACCATTATTAGGATCCTGTAACCAAACAGCCATCTTGTTTGAGTAGTTCTGTATTCCAGAAATAGTAAAAGCTTTCAAACGAGAAATAATGTTTACCGTATCATTCTTGTATCCATTAATAAAAATCTGGCCTTTCTCAATAACCAACTTTCCCGATTCCAAATGCCCGGACCATAATTTATTATTATATGTATCTACCAACTGCGGAATATTTTCAAACCCATCCAGTTCCTTCAATGAAGTAAATAATTTCCCTTCAATCTCTGTCTTATTATGAACAAACCTAGCCAATAACTCATGTTGATGATTTCTCACTGGTATGCATTTAAAAATATCCGACAAGCGAGATGTATGTCTCATCGGAAAACTGATAAAAGGCATTTTATCAAAAGGAATACATCCATTCAGCAGATACAGATTTGAAAGATAATTATTACTTGCACCTCCTCTTTGATCTTTTATAAACACATTATTCATGTGCAGCAAAATATATCTAAGAATATTAGCACCTGGCCTATCTCTTTTAATAATTTCTCGGCTCTTATCTAATGCATCCATAAAAGGAAATGCTCTAGCGGACTCAAGAATCGTATTTCTTGCCGCACTATACTTTTGATCTGAAAAACAGACAAGATCAACTAAATTAAAACCTGTGACTGTTAAATAGCGTAACAGATTTAGTTTTTCACTTTTCCCTGCTTCCTTATGCTGACCGGATACAACAGAGATATAATTCTTAAACTCACAATCCCGAATAGAAACCATCCAGTTAGTGACGATTAAAACCGGCATTGTCATTCCAAGTATTTCAATATTATCTTCAACACAAGTGAGTCTTACTGCATAATCATCCGAAATATCATATTCTGAAAAGGCAATGATTCTATTTGACTTATTTACATAATCATTTGCTGGCGTAAACTTTATTTCGTAGTATATCTCCCCATCAACAAAGAAAGGCTTTTTCTTCAACATATAGTAACGTTCAGATTTACCATAACTGACACCCTTATATATTTTTAGCTTTACAGCAATCTTTTCGTAATACTCTTGGAGGGTTTCATCCAAATCAATTGGAAAGTCTTCAAGATTATCAAGTATTTCTAAGGAATATTTATCATGAAGAAACTTTCTTATTTTCAATAAATACTCATAGTATTTGAGCATTAATCGCTCTGAGTTTTCCTCATCCATAGTATAATGAGATGCAACAATCTGAAGAAAATCATGAAAGCGTCTAATATCCTTGTACTTACCTTGAGCTTCTACATAATCTATAGCCTTGCAAATGTTGTCATAATCATTAGGAATATCATTGCCTCTAGCATAGATTTTAAGCATTATATGTTCTACAAAATTCCTTAGCTGTGCCAAAATATCTTGAGAAACCATACCTCGTGTTTCACCATTCGCTTCAGCTATATGTCTGCATATATTTCTATCGATAATCTGTATCTTCTTATCTATATCTTGAGTACCCACTATTTCTTCTCCCAATCAAGAATCCACTTTTGTTTCTGTTTATATCACGTGATTCTAATTCAGTGGCTTCATATATTTTTCAAAATGTTTCCATCTTTCTCTGAAGAGTTACTATAGCCGATGCATAATTCATGGCCACACCCTTAGGATAGATGTTCATAAGCTCCCCCACCAGGTATTCCAGATCTTCATCCGTTATGTTCAGGATCCTTTTTGCCGCCTCAGTCATTATTGCTCTTGTCTCATCTAGCTCCATTCCCAAAGAATGAGATAATTCAGGAAGTTCAAATCCTATACAATCTACTGATGTTGCAAATGATGTTCTGCATCTATCAAGAATGTCCTGCGCTATCTCCTTTTCTCCACTTCGAAGTGCAACCTCCAAGAACAATCCTCCCATGTTAAAAGAATCACCAAAATCCACCTGTACTACTCTTCCCATACACTTATACAGTTGCACAATATCAGAGTTATTCAGCATAATTGCCAGCGCAAACTGTGCGAGAATATCTCTTTTCTCCCAATCTGTCAGTCCCTTCGAGTATTTCACGAACTCAAGGCCATCAAGATAATCAATTGCAGCAGCATAAGGACAGCGAAATCTCTTATTGGGTGTCAACAGATGCGCCTTCGCAACCGGGATCCCCATCTTTCTTGCGACAAAGCTCGCCACAAATTCATTGCCAGCATCCGTCACCTCTGTATGCTTGATGATATATTTATTCCCATTAGGAGCTGTTCCGAGTAGTAATTCTCCGGAAAAGCCCTCAGTGAAGCCTTTTACGGACTTACTTCTTGGATCTATGAACTCTTTGTATTTCAGTTTAGTTGAGTCGATCAATAGCCACTTTTCCTCGATTTTCTTATAATTGTTCTACCATTTGATGATACCATTAATTCACTTGTGGTTCAGCGTCATGGAAAAAGAGTTACCGATTATCACAACAGCTCTTCAGTTATTTCAACAATTTAATCTTCTGTTTAGAAATATTTCAATTGAATCATGGTAAAATAGAACCACTCCATGTAGGAGCGAGAGTCTCCTACATATCATAAGAAACGGGGAGGCTGCCATGTTCTTGGTAAGCTTCCCCGTTCTGTATTTAATCTCTACTCTTCTTGTAAGCGGATATACATCTATCCAATTCATTCCTTATATCATCATAATCCTTAGCATGTATGCTCCACTTAAATCGCCAATCGTCATGATACGCATATGTAGAAAACACCTTCTCTCCCATAGGAGCATAATTATGCTTATTAACACTAACTGCGGTTCTCTTTGAAGCATCATCCAAATATTTTGTACAAATACTACCAACATCTTCATTTGTATCTTTCGTATCTGACCACAGCTCAAGTATTTCCTCTCCATCACACAATACTCGAAGGCCTCTTTTTCTTGTTCCGCACATACGATACCAGCTTATAGATTGATCTTTCTGTATTAGATCTTTCAATATCGTAATATGCATCCACATCTGTTCTGTAATATCAGCTGTTTCTAAGTTATGCTTTGCCATGCTTTTCCTCCAATCACTTTATGTTACTTAACTCAAATTACAACAATAATCCTGCAGCCAATATATCAACCAGCATATATTTTCTTTGCATATTCACCAATTCGTTGTTTTTTTGATTCCAAATCAATTTTTTCTACATCAATCTCAATGTTTCCTTTATTATCTGTAAACGCTATTATAAAAGTTGACCCGAGTAAACTTTTTCATTGACGTTTACACTCCATAAGTGCCTTATCATTATAAATATCAAAATTTGAATCTGCATTTATATAATTTGCCGTATGTCTTATGACCATAATCATTGCCCTGCTAATTGCCAACGATCACATGCTAGATACCAATCAATTACTCTTTCAAAAATTACTTCTTCTTGAAGTTTCTGCATTCCTTACAACGTTCCACTCCAAGCCTCACATAAGGATTGGCTATTATAAAAACTGCATGAAAACAAAATGTCCCCATGCAGTTTAATTATATCATTATTACGTCACTATTTATTCACTTACTGTTCGATTTGGTCGGCAAAAAATCTACATGAATTATTTGTTTTTATTTCAAAAACTATTTCATCTACAACTTTTACACATTCTTTCAAATCATTCTTTATTTCTGATCCCCAGAATCGAATTACAGTCCACCCTTCATACAACAGCTTTTTGTTTATCTCATCGTCATGGACTCTATTATTAGAAATTTTACTTACCCAGAATTCACTATTATTGCTCTTCTCCAACTTAGGTCGGAGCACATCCCAATCTTTACCATGAAAAAAATCGCCATCACAAAAAATGGCAATTTTATACTTTGTGATGACGATATCCGGATGCCCCGGCAACTTATCATAATTCTTCCTATATCTGTAACCTTTATTCCATAATGCCTTTCGTAAAAGGACTTCTATTTTTGTATCTTTTGAACGAATATGTTGCATATTATTTCTTCTTTGTTCGGTAGTTAACACATCTGCCATTTTAATACCTATCTGCAAAAATTTGTCGTTCTTTTACTTCTCCAAGAAAATCTTCCACAGAATATAGCCACGATTGCTGATTATCAGTAAACGTTGCATGGATTTCTTTAGGAACAACTAGCTGAAGCTTTCGGCTTTTCATCTCGTTTGTCTGATTTTCACTTATAGCTCCTTCAAGTGTAATTAGATGTTTTCTTTCAATCCTATCTGCTTCTTCAAGAACCTGACGCCATCTGTCTTTTGCTGTCGTTTTTGCTCCGAGCATTGTAAGATACTCGGATGGATACTCTAAATCTTTGTACTCCTCTATAGAAGGGAAAATAAAATCTGGTTTCGAATTATTCTCTGTTACAGGTGTATGAGAGTACCGAATCTTATGCTCAGTAAACAGTGCCTCCAAATGGTTTTCAAGCGACAGCCCCGCCCTAGACTTTCTTCTATTGTTAACGGACAAAGAAAACTTTATAAAAGCATCTACGTCTACATCCGATCCTGATTTAAAACCACTCATCAATCGCTCTTGAATCAAGTACCGTTCCATACACATAAACATTTTTTCTTCTCTGTCATACCATTTAAGAAGCGTACAATCAGGGTCATGAAGCGGATCTGCTTCCACCGTTGATCTGGCGAATTTTGAGAATTCTTTAGTAGAAGGAAAAGCTTTTCCAAACTTCGCAACCAGCATATCTGTATAGTCTTCCACGTCTTCGTGAGCTTCTACTCCAATTGCATAAAGTATCATTCTAGCAGTAAAAGATACTTTGTCAGATGGCTGTGTAGTCAAGTCTGTTCTAGCAACAAACTGATTTGAACCTTCTTCCGGTTTTACGTCAAAAAGCCAATACAGTTGATTTTCAATAATAGAGTTCTTCCGAGCAATTATTACCAGCGCAGATTCATCCCTTTTGAGACAAATAAATAAAGAGTCTTCCAAAAGTGAAGCTTCTGTAACTTCGTTTGCTGGATAATATAATCTCCATTCTGTTCGTGTCGGGTGATTGTACCTTGCATCATACCAAGTCAGCTCGCCATCCGCCTGTATGGCATTATCATCATCTGTAACATAAAGAAAATGTGTTGGCACCACCTTCTTTTGAGCATCTGTTCCAAACATTTTCTTTAATAAGCTTACTCCATTATACTCGTGCTGATTACTTACGGTAGAATCCGTCTCTACTGCAGTAAGTCGTTTTACTGCAACCGCCTCAAAATACTGATTTAGATACCCAGCCTTCATGGATGCTTCTCCTTATACAACAGCCTGCCTTTTCTCACTTGTGACATGCACTTCTTCCTCTTGGTCAATCCCAATGGCTTCAATTCTTTTGGCCTTTACTACGGCTTTCTGAGATGAAAGAGTATCGAGTTCTGATAATTTAGAGCAAATCAGTTGTGCCACATTGGCCATAAGTGGAACAACAACTGAATTTCCAAATTGTCTATAGGCTTGCGTGTCCGACACTGTAATTTTGAACGTATCAGGAAAGCCTTGTAATCTAGCACATTCTCTTGGAGTAAGTCTTCTTGGATTTCTTCCTTCCTGTTCAATCAAAATCTCTGATCCATCTTTATAGTATCTTGCACTTAATGTTCTAGAAATCCCATTAGGATCAGCAATACCATAGCCAAACCCATTTCCAGCGGCCTTATGCTTTGCTGCATATCCCTGAAGATACGTCCAAAGTTTATCTGAAAGAGTGTATTTCGGATCCACATTATGTTCCAATATGTCACGTATAACAGGTTTAGGATTTGTCTCTTTTATATCAAAAGAAAAATGAATGTCATTGCCATATCGTTTCCTGTCAAAACCAACAATAATTATTCTCTCTCTATGCTGTGGAACGAAAGACTGACCATCAATAACTTGGTAGAACACCTCATAATCAAGTTCGTCAAGAGATTCCCTTATTACTTTGAATGTTCTTCCTCTATCATGACTACAAAGGTTTTTTACATTCTCCAACATAAATGCCTTTGGTCTTTTTGCTTTCAGAATTCTACACACATCAAAAAAAAGTGTCCCCTGTGTTTTATCCTCAAAGCCAGTTGCCCTTCCCATGCTTTGCTTTTTTGAAACACCCGCAATAGAAAATGGCTGGCACGGAAAACCTGCAACGAGAATATCATGATCCGGTATATCGTTCTCATCAACTTTAGTTATATCACCCTCAGGTTGCTCCCCAAAGTTTGCAAAATATGTCTGCTGACTATATTTGTTCCACTCGTTTGAATATACACAGTGTCCACCAGCGCTCTCATATGCCATCCTCATTCCTCCAATGCCGGCAAAAAGATCAATAAAAGTAAAGTCTGCGTTTACTGGAGCTGTCTCCTTATTCTGTGCATTTATATACTGCATAATCGCAGAAGAGACCAAATCCTGCATAGATGCATTCTGATCCATATTGCATCCTGCCAATGCTTCATACACAGCATCATCAATTCTTACATGTAACTGTTTAGACATACTCTCTCCTCCTGGGTATTTTTTAATACCACTTCTATCCCATTATAGCAAATCATTCATTCAGCTACAACATATTGGGGTAAAATCTGGTATATTTTTATTCCCTATACTAAATATCGAATACCCCCTCAAAACAAGCACACTGCTATTCCTGACTATCTGGAGCGGCTATCTAGGACGATTCTTCTAAAATATTAAAACATGAGCTGTCCTATAAAAATCACAATAATTACGAGTCTGTTTCTGTTTTCTGTTTCTTATAAATGCCAGCCAGCGTGTGACAACAGAACTGCTCCTGATATTTACATATCAGGAGCAGTTCCTTATTGTTCGTCGACACCATTATTCAAATTCTCTTATATCACTGAAAAAACCAATATCAGGATCGAACAGTGTTCCAATAACGACACCTCTATCTAATAATCGATTGCCATTTTCACAGCATGTTTCTGGCAGAATCGCACAATTATGGCATGCAGCAAGGTTACACGAATCTGTTCCTTGCCCTGTAGACTGAATACAGACAGGGTCAGAAGTACACCATAAAGCATTCTTTAGGGCTGATATAATCGTATCCTCTATGCGTCCTTTCTCCCCTTGTCTAACCAGACCACCTAATGAGCCCTCTGCATCTCCAGATGCAGTATATATTAAGACTCCTGCCATATGATAATTGTCCTCACCAATCTCGCAATAAATACGTTCTCGAATCGAAGAACTGCCATATCCGCATTCAAAACTTAATTGATTGATTATTAGATGTGCAAATGTATGAATTAAAACGAACTCTGGTCTTACATCACCTTTTAAGTTTTGTCCAAAGAATGAATTCTTGTAATTGTCACTCATTCTTTTTATCCTGTTTATTACTTTAGGATTCTTGGCCCATTTTGAAAGCAACTTCTCATTGAACTCAAAGAAAATTCCCTCTCCATAAGTCTCAATTGCAGGTACCCATCTGCCTTCACCTAGCCTGAGCATTTTTTTGTTCTCGGAAATACTTTTACTGTTTGGTTTCAACCGAGAAAACCCAACGAAGGCCCGAGTCTCTTTCAGTTTTGGTACAAGAGAGATACTATTAAAATACTCTCGTATCTGTGGATCATATTCATCTATTGGATGATTGATAGAATGAAACTCCTGTCCATCATTTCCACTACTTTTTACCAAAACCTTATATTCTGCAAAACGGTATTCATCCTCTGGGGTATCTTCGTTCACACTTGGCAATCCTTCGACCGCTTCTGCTTTTTCCAGTACAGCGGCATATAATCTGTCCGAATCAACATTTTTATTGTCAGCAATAAATTTAATTATTTCTCGGTTGAATTCTCCATCAATTCGAGAACTATTTAGTGTGTCAAAGATTTCATTTACGATACCAAGTATTTTTATATCATCTTCATTACCATTTGTAGGAATATAAATTGAACTAACATCATTGGCAAACCAAACATTCGTAGCGCCTCTCAATACTACTCTCAGCTCATCTGCCTCACAAGTGCATGGCGAATCATCATCTTTGTAAATACCCAACCATGGCTTACTCCCTCTGCATTTATAGTTTATTCTTTTCAACGCTCCTGGTTTTGTAGCACCCGCCATAGACTTTTTGGCTCCACATGAGCATTCATAAAATACTCCTCCAAGTCCAGATGAAGATCCACCAGTACTTCTCCTAATTTTACAGTTTTCGCGATCATATACTTTTCCACTATCAAAATGAACCCATTCGCCAATTGGAAAATCATCAACATGTCCTTCCGGGCATATAACAATAAACCTTTCCGGAATCATCTTCCTTCTGACTCTTGCAGATGGGTTACATTTTCGACCATTTTTCCATTGATATGCATCGCACTCTGGTTGTGTTTCATAATATGTGGTTTCTCTCATTGTTCCACAAAATGGGCAATATGACCATTTAGGAAACCTTACTGCTGGAATCGATATATGATAGTTATCTGGATCTGCATTTCTCTCACGATAATCTGGCGGCCATCTTAGCTCTGGTACCCCAATCCTTTTTGCTAAGCGCTCATCTTTTATCACAAAATCCTCAGATCTGTTATATCTCCACATGTCCAATCCAGCTATCATCAAAGATTCATCATTAGGAAATGGCACTATTGCTCCCACTCCCCATGGACCAATCAATGAATTCCTTCTCATAGGACGTTTCATTCCCATTTTCATTCATCCCTTTCTTCATAACGATTTCTAAGCACCATTGCTTCACATGAAGCATCAACACTTCTCATTGAAGTAGGCGTTGCCATGCCTCTACCACTCCAAGCCGTATTTGGTTTATCACTTGAACTATAGATTAATGGCACATCATTACCCATGGACATATCAAAGTTTCTTTGAGGAGTCCACCTTTGAGGATTCCAATCTTCCCATTCTTGCAACCTATAATCAAACCACCTCATCGTATTATCCAATTCACTAGGATCTATATCGCTAACACGATCTTCTATTACAGCCCTTATGTGATCAATAACCTCTTGCTTAGGAAACCTTGGCGGATCATCATTAAAGTTGTCTCCATGTTCCAACCTCATCATTCCGACCATGATAGCATGAAGAGCCCTCTGCCTCACCGGAGCAGAAAATGGTGTTACACTTGTAGGCTCAACGAAGCAATACAATTTGGAATGATATTGCTTAAATTGCTCATAGAAAGACTTATCTCTAGGTCTACTTGGTCTATATAATACAAACACAACTCCAGGTGCAGATGCAGCATTACGTCCCACACGAGATGTTGCCTGTATGTACTCCGACGTGGTTTTAGGTTGCCCCGCCACAGTCATCAATCCCAATCTTTGAACATCCAATCCAACCGAAATCATGTTTGTCGCCAAACATATATCAATTGGATATTCTTTGACTTTTCCGTTAGAATCGGTTTCCGCAGGATATGATATATTCAAGTTTGCCAAACTGGACGTTACTTTATCCCCAGATATTCTGCTCGTAAGCTCTTCATCGCGGTATATGTACCTTCGATATGCATTGTATTCCTCTTTATTAAATCGCTTATCGTCATACCGCCTCTTATACATGACATCCAGGTGTTGATCAATATCTGCCTTAATCCATGTTTTCGCCTGTCCCAACTCTCTTATACTGTTGTAATATCCAACATTGGTCCAGTATGGATCCCTATCAGCTTCCCCTTCAACCTCCATTGTTTTTGCAGCATAAAGTAATGCAGCAAATAATCGAATAGCTGTTGTCGCGTCTGACGGTGATCCAGAAGCCAAAACGCCGATATACCTTCGCCCGTTTTTACTTTTATCTTCATTCGCAAAAAAAGAATCCTTAGCATCCAATCCTGCTGGTGGGAATTGAAACACATTTCCCGTTTCGCATCCATATAAAGCATGACATTGCTCTTTTGCTCTACTAATTGTCGCAGTAGATGCAACAATTTTCGGCGATATGGAGCCCGATGGCATTTTTTCTGTGCACAAGTCATTTATCATGGTTTCATAATGCCCAACCATCGAACCAAGTGGTCCCGAAATCAAATGCAACTCATCTTGTATTATCAAATCAGGTGCTGTTACTCTTTCACCATTCTGAAATCCAAAAAGTCCCTGTGCTTCAGGTCTGTATGGCAACATAGCAAATTTATCGACTGTCCCAAGCACCAATGTCGGCTTTTTTTCATATATATCATCATCAATAATGTATAATGGAAGACCAGATCGATTTACTGCAAAATCACACCCATTCTCTCCATTGGCACATTTAAACATAAACTTTTTAGATCTACGTGGGCCTTCAATAATTTTATACCCCGGTAAATGTCTTATTTTCCCACCATCAACATCAGCAATTCCCATTTGCGCACCACACCATGGGCACTTCAACATTACAAAAGGATTACTGTCGGTCCTATGCGCCTTCAAATCATTGAACCTTGTCACTGCCTCTTTAACATGATTAGGAGTTGTCGCACCACCGACCCATAATCCTATATTGATCTCCTCATCACCTAGTTCCTCTACATTACGCTGTCTAATTAGTTCACACGCACAAATCACAGCAGCAGCTCTCTCATATTGCTGTGCTGTAAGTAGTCTCAAAGTATACCTCATCAAAATAGTGGTACCCGCATTATCTCTATCATGCAATCTGCGTATAAAAATTGTATATGCGGACAATCCTAAATAAGCCTCTGTTTTTCCACCTCCAGTCGGGAACCAGATTAAATCTACTATCTTCCTTTCTTTACTTTTTCGATCGTTCATAGAATCAAGGTTCATGAGAATAAAAGCCAACTGAAATGGCCTCCACTTGCCGTAAACCTTGTTTTCTTTGTCATACCACGTGGTATCATCATCAATAACTGGAAGACTTGGAACAGGATTCTCAAGTTTAATTCCTCCATCGCCGTCATCTGCCCACGTTTGAAGCGGTAATCCATAATGAAGCTGCTGTGTTATCATTGCCTCATTCATCCACTGAAAAGCCTTTTTCACTTTACTGTTTGAAGCAAGCAAACTTACACCCTTCTCCATACGATGTTGACATTTTTTGCAATTGTCTATATGACGCTTCGCAGTGTCTTTCAGATGATTAGGAACTTCTACTTCGTTTAATTTTTCTATCCACTCTTTGTATTTTTGGCATAATAAATTAAGCTGAGATATGACCTCGTCAAACTTATCATCTCTGCTCATGTCTATCATGTTGAGATTAACGCCCTCAATTACACTCGGAACAATAGGCTTAACCTCATATGAAGGGAAAACAGCAGTTTCTACCCATTTAGCAAGTTCACTTTGCTCATCCCATTCAGCAGCGCATCCATGGCCAATCGCATAATTCTTAACATCTCTATATAAAAGCAGATTAGACATATAATCTTCATCAGAATTTATGCGTTGCCCCTCTGGTAATGGATGAAATCCTTTCGAAGAGGTTATTCTCATTTTCACTTGAAAATAACAATCTTCATCTCTTATCTGCTCGCCTTCCATTTGTTTTGTGTTTTCAATAGTAATCGTATATATACTAAATTTGTCTCTTTTATATCTTAGAGTTATGTCTATTTGAAGGCCTGTATCTCCCACTGGATACTTAAGTAAACCTATTTTTTTATCCGGCAATCCTAACGGTCCTTCGCTTTCCCATTTCAGAGGCTTCCGGTAATACTTTGTTGTGGTTTTCCCACTTTCAGAGTTTGTCTCGGTTGTTTTTGAATATGTTCCTGCACTGACGTTTGCTTTAATCTCATCATTATCAAATAATGCTACTGTAATACTCATCGCAGACTGGTAAAATGCATTCGAACGGTCTATCAGTTCCTCTGCGTCTTCAAGCACTTCAAATGCGTCTTCAGAAACATAGTTTTCACCAGCTCCCGTATCAGGCTCTTCTGAATTTTCTTGCTGCTCGTCCGGGACGTCTTTCTCATCTTCTGAGTTGTTTGCTTCTTTTGCTCCACTAGGAAAAAGAATGCCTGCTATGTATCGGGTTCTTGGGGGATCTGAAACCAGTATTTCCTCACCATTTTCTTGACGCAACCCTTCCCAATCGATTGGATCCGGACCTATAAATTCCCTTTCAACAAATTGTTTAAGCTGTTCTCTTCTTTCTTCAGCCATTTAACAGTCTCCTTTTCAACAACTCGCTGTATTCATTGTGCGCACCCTTCGTCTCAAATATATACAGCGCTGCTCTTGCACGACTAAGTCCTACATACATCAAATTCATTGCCGAATAAGAGCTCACATCTACCATGATGATCACAGAATTCTCTAGCCCTTTAAACGATTGTATTGTAGAAAATGTTATATCATTTGTTGCGGTAAAACTGTAATTCTTTATTTTAATGCCTTCAACTTTTGAGACCACAGAATTTTCGCGGCTCCTAGGTGAGAGAATGGTAATTTTATCGTTTTCAATATTCTTCTCTTCGAGCTCAGCCAACAACATTTCGAGCTTCTCCAATTCTTCATCTTCTGTGGTGCAGGTTTTATGGTCAACTGGCACCCCTTCAACTTTAGTCCATAAATCTTTTGGAGCCTCATATCCTGTAATAGTCTGAATATCATCACATATTTGTTTTGTATTCCTGCAATTCTCTGTAAGCTTATATCTTATAAATGATGTCCTGTCCTCCAAATTATCCAATAAATCTTGTCCACATACTCCGTCCGTGTAAATGGCCTGACGAGAAAAGTCGCCAAAGAATTTCCATGAGCCATGCTCAAATCCTTTTTTTAACATAAGATCCATTACATCAATATAGTTATCTCTGATCAAGTCCTGTGCTTCATCTATAATAATCTCGTCATAATCCATTTGCTTGTTCAACAATAGCTCTAATACTTTTGACGGCATTACATCCTCGTAAAATACTGTTTTTGCCTCGTCATCTGATGGAACAACAATCATTTCCCCAGCGTCACTGAGAATCTTTGTCATTAAACCATGAAAAGTTCCGACAAATTCAGGTTTAAACTCAACGGCTTGTTCTGAAAAATAAGTTTTAAACCACTCCCCTATGCTATTATTGAAACACAACAATGCCACTTTCTTTCCAGCAGCAACCGACTTTTTGGCCTGTTCAATAGCTAAGAGAGTCTTTCCAGTCCCCGCAGGTCCATATACAATTCCTCTTCTGTTTTCTTCAATCTGATCCAAACATTTATACTGTTTTTCGGTTAACTCAATAAGTTCCTGCTCTGCATTATTGATTCTTGCTTTAATAGCAAGAACTTTATCAAAATCACTTCGCAGAATACTAATGAGATACTTTACATCTTGGTTGGTAGGAAACTTGGATTCATTAAGCCTCCCATAGGTATCTTCATACTTTTTCTTAAAACCTTCGGATATACGAACTATGAAGTCACGAACATTATCACCATCATTACAATCAAACACCTGCCACGGTTCTTCATCTATCCCCATTGTTCCATACTCTATATCCGGCACCATGACACCATATCCAAAATGAAGATCTCCAACCCTATGATGTTCTAAATCAGCTTTTTCTTTTATTGCTGCCATAATACTGAATATAGCATCATTGGCCTGTTCAAAAGGACCTCGAGGCTTTGTATCAACATGCCCTTCCCTGTTGGTAAATGTCCACATACCATTTTTTCTTTTTACTCTTCCACCCTTAACTTCTAGAGCAAAAATACCAAATTTAGGTGCGACAACCAAGAAATCGACTTCTCCTTCAATTAGTGTCTGATGGTGAGCTATTCCCAATGAATGAAAAACAACCCAGTCGTCAGTATTTTCCGACTTTTCAAACCATTTAAATATCCTCTTTTCAGCTCCACTTTTAGTTTCAGGCGCGATCAGCGAAGGTATCATCCTTGCCATAATATGCTCTCCTTTTCTTCTGCCAAGACTTTATTTGTATTGCTTGCTTCAACCGGAATAAATTCTTGCCCTATATCAATTATCTTTAAGATTTTTACCATTCCTACTTCGTCTAACTCAATCTCTATCGGCTCCCAAATGTTGTATGGATCAATTTCTTTCTCTTTCAGTAAGATTGAGGCAATGCTTTCTCTTAAACGGTCTGACAATACTCGACCTGCTTTGATATGTGTATTCTTAACGAAATTTCCAGCATGAATTATCTCATCCATTTTCTCCACAAGTACGCTATCGCCTGTTATCTCCGCAATGTACTTTAAATCATCCGCATCCTGCGGAATGATTAAATCATCTGATTGAAGCCAATTCTTTACCGTTTGATAGTTTCTTGAGCACCCCGCGGTCATTAACCTGTTATAAATATCATCTACAGAAGAGAACGCTTCTTCTATTTTTAGTGCCTCTCGCCACAACGAGGCTGTCTTCCTATATTCCGCTTTCTGATTTGCTTCAAGAATTCTATCAGCTACATCTCGAATAATGTCTTTATCGCTCTCACGAACAACAATAAAGTCGCCAACCTTGAGCTCATCTAATTCTTTCTTTTCTATTTGACTGCTTGTCTGCAGTATTATCTTTGTTGCGACTAAAACCTTATGTCCCTCAGTAAATAAAGCAAAGTCTCCTCCAACAAAACCTACCGGTTTTGCCTGAACCACTTGGTCTCCATCACTATTACCCCTTGCAGCATATTGTCGATACCGACTTTCCTGCATGATGATATCAAAATCATCCTGAAGTTTTAATGTTTCTCCTTCCTCTTCATCTAGACGCCCCCTCATCACCATTGTTGTACTTACATTTTCTATTTTGTCTGAGAACGACTTCTTTATAATATTTTGGTTATTCTCGTTATTAAGCCCTATCTTCCATGCTTTTATGTGAGCTTTTTTCCATTTTTCTTCACACTCATAAGTAAAAACATGTATCGTTCTTACTTTGTACCCATATAGTATTCTCTTAACTATATTCCCGCTAAACCATCCTGACAGAATTGCTACATCAGCGTATGTCTTATCTATCCCTAAAAACTCTTTTGGATACACGACGTAAATTGTAGGTCGGTAACCGCTTTTCGCAAGCCTACTCTCCCAGTATTTTTTCACATATATAGGATTGTCATTATTTGAACAAATGATGTAGAACCTTTCATATTTGTTCTCTATTAGAATTTTATAGATTTCTTCTGTTTTCGGAAAAGTATCATTTCTTTCAAAAATCTTAAAAAACAGATTTAGAGCCTTTTCAAAACCTTTATACAACTCTTGATCAATATAGCTTTTTTCAATCTCTAACAAATTCCCGCATACTTCCAATTGCTCGATAATTCTTCTTCGATCATCTGAAGCTATGTCGCATATTCCTCTAACCGAAATATAGGCAAGATGAATAAGCTTGGTATAAATCTGATTCACCTGCACACTATCATCTTCAATGTGCTTGTTATACTTATATACGCTAATAAAAGCCTCACTAATTTCGGGGGCTATTAGCTTATGATAAATCACATTTGAATCCATGCATCTTCTTATCTTCATCTCAGAAGACGTGTCAGCACCGCTACACACTACATTGCTCAAGCTGTCAGCATCCCATCTCCAAACATTAAATCCCCTGTTCGTAAGCTCACGTAAGTCAATGGAATTAATAGTATCTGACAAGCATAGAATCGATATCTTCTTTTTTAAAAGTGAGTCCAAGTCATCTAATTGTGAAATAATATCTGTTTCATTTAAATTGATAATTACTGATTGAACCTTTGTTTTTCCTGCTATAACTTCATTAATATATGATATATGGCTTGAAAAAATCAGCGCCGGAGTTCCTACATATTTCCCTTTGTAGTAGTGTAAATCTCCTAAGTAGTCAGCTTTAGCAACCAGTAGATACTCAAAAAGTGTTTCACCATCTATTCTGATCTCTTCAGCTCTTCTTTCGCTATCAGCTACGGTCGAAACATAAGCAGCTGATTCGCCTATATGTGTCTTCAATGCTTTTAAATCCTGCAGTGCCCTACTCTCCCCAGCAGACTCCGCTTCAAGGTCTTTTTTTGCTTTCTTGTATGAAGAAAGTTTAGAAAGTCTCTTTTTTGTATCACTTATCTGAAAGTATGGTGCCATCTCTAATGGGCATGTATATGTATCACAATCTGCAAATTTCAAAAAAATAACTTTCTTTCCCGGCATTAGTTGATGCTCACCAACTCCCAGAAACTGCGTAACACAATTCCCAATTTTCATTATCTGTCCAGGCTTAAACTTTTCTGGAGAATACTGGTTTTCAACCTGCCCACTTGAAATATTAAAAATCACCTTAGAAAGTACGAATAGGAAAGGTATCTGTTCGGCATCAGGAAAAACAAAAATATTGCGCTTACCTTGGTTCTTTATCATTTTTTCATGAAGAAGCAAACTTGCCTTAACAATTGGAGGCAAGTCAATACATTGTCCCTCAATGTTTATACTGATATTATCAAGGCAGTTTTCTTTTTGTAATAAATCCTGAAGGTATTCCTCCCAATTCATATCAGATTACTCCTCTACAAATCCCTTTTCTTTTGCATTTTTGTAAATTATTTCTGCTTGTTTTGCTTGTTTTACAGAAGGCTTCTTTCCTCTGCCTATTAAAGTTCCTACACTAAATGCAATTCCTCTTTGCCAAGGCTGTAAGTTGTTGGTATCTTTTGCCCACTTTGAAATTGCCAACCAAACATTCGCAGGAATTGTGCAAATCCAATCAATTAACTCTTGTTCTTCCTTAGTGGCCTCATTCAAAAATCCATTCGCAGAAGCACTGGATGACACAACGGATGTTGTGATTTCTCCAGAAATAAGCTCTTTTTTTAACTGATCAGAAACATCAATCCCCAAATCTAATAAGCCATCCCAGCACGCTTTTCTCTTACAATACTCACCAACGTTTGCATTCCCCGGTGGATTGGTAATATATTGTTGAACAGCGGAAGATATTCTGACTATCTCGTGTTCTAGCTCTTCTGATAATTCCTGATCTTTCCATATTTTCTCGAGGTTAACCCTTTGCGCAGTTTTATGTGAAATCAAAGCAAGTGTATATGTAACAATATTTGCTCTATAGCCTCCATATTTCTGTTCTTGTACAAGTTTCTCTGTTCGTCTATATAGAATTGCTTTAGCTACAAGCAATTGGTAATACCTTTCGTCAGGGAGAAAATTTCCTCTATCTTTTACTCCAACCATGAATCTCTTAAAGTTTTTCTGTGCTCCCTCACTCACATAATATGGCATTTGATTCCATGTATTTTCATATTTTGCCATATCAGTTTTTGTAAATAAGGGATGTGTATCCTTAAATGCTTTTCTTTTAGCAGGCGTACCCTCTCTGGAAAGCATATCCGCATACTGTCCTCTGGCTCTTTCAAAGAACCAATTCTTTGATTTTTGTCCAGCGATCGCAGGTGCCCATATAATTCTCGACAACTCTTCCAGTTTTCTATTAAATGGATCGTTCGAAGAAAAATCCGCCATCTGAATTTTATTTTGAGTATTAGCGCATTCAGAAATCTTATGCACTATTTCATCCATCTTATCTTCATTTTTAATCACAGATATCTTCATCTGTACAAAAACTTTAGACAAATCTACAGCAGCATTTTTCTCTTTTGTTATATTGTAAATAGATGCTGTTGTCTGCCCTCCATTCACAATCTGCATATCTCGTATTTTTGAGATATAAGATGATCCATTATCCTCTTTTTCTATTGCAATACTTTCAGCAGTTACAGAAATTCCATTGTTATAAGCCAAGAACATTTCTGGTTCATTGCGAAGCGTATCTCTAATTCCCTTATTAACTGCTCCTTTCACTTGTAAAAAAGATCTTACATTTTTCTCAAGTAATCTTGAACCATGTTCAGAATAAATAGACGCCAAAATATCTCCGGGAATTATCGCCAGATATGCTTCATAATCCACACAACTTGTATTCACAAGGCAAGGTATTCTATTTCCAAATTGACTGCCGAAATCAATTTCAATAGTTTCTCGCATTTTCCCTGAAGACATACATCTATAAAGCCTGTCCATATCCCAAATATTAAATGATACCTCGGCTTCTCCAATCATGACTTTTTTAAAAGGAATCGGCTTACAATTACCATTTGTTAAAGCGATAATATTTACAGTCTTAATGTCTTCTTTGTGCTCAAATACAGAATGTGCAAATTCATATGTTTCATTATCTCTTTCAAATGTTGTATATAAGTCATTAGTGGCACGCCTATAGACTTGCATAGCCCTTTTTAGCGCAGCGTCTATATCAGTCTTTGATGCAGTTTTTGCAGTCTTCTCAGGGTAATACACACTCACATAAATGTTTAAAGACGCATACTCTTCGCCAAAACAATATGCGTTTAATTGAATCCCATGAGCCCTGTATGGACATATTATTGGACTATCAGTCTCTCCAACATCCTCCAAATACTCCAAGATTACTGCAGTGAAAAAATCCTGTTCCTCCCACCCATAATCTGAGTTTCCTTTCACAATTTCAATTTGCTCTCTAAACTCTTCATAAAACTTATCAAAACTCATCTTTTCTCTCTTTCAGACCCAAGATATTTAAAAAAAATATATACTGTTGTAACCCAGAAAAAAGCATCTTTGAAAAGCAACAATACTTTCTTATTGAATTCTGTATCATATTTCTATTCTATACCAATGTAGCGTCTAATACTGTGTTTTTTTACGAACAGTCAACTTTTTAGTGGAATCTTTCTCAAAAAATAATAAACCGTATTACACTTGTATATTATTATTTAACGCTTATTAGCCCCGTCGCTTCTCAAAAGGCAATCACCAGCAGCACAGCAAGGTGATGACAAGAAACAATGTTAACTTCACAGCATAGAGTGCAGTATTTGCCAAGGTCACATCGAACTTATCTATATGTCTGCTATCCTACCTAAATAACGCAATGAATTCTGACGTTTTCATTCATGTCCTTTCTGGGTGTTATCATCCCGCATCATCCATTTCATTTAGACTCATTTAGGCTCAACCTCGCCCTTTCCTTGGATAATTCCCTTGCCTCTGTTGTTTTCCTCTGTTGTTTTGATAATCTCAGTCTACCAACACATGTGTCCAATAATCGCCACAAACAGCCGTTCGGAACAACCCTATTTTTTTCAACTAATAAAGCAGGGTGTTTCCATCCCTGCTCATAGTTAATCAATATAATATTTAAATTCTTTTCACGCTATCCTCTACAATGTTTTGAAGAAGATACGGTGTTATTTCCGTCATCTTTACATTTAGATTATCCGGATCTTCTAAAAGCGCTAATGCAAATAGATTTGCTTCATACTCTGTTTCCATATTCAGCCTGCCGCCTACGTTAGCAAAGTTATTTAATGTCTCGTCATGCAGGAAGATATGTCCTAATTCATGTGCGCAGAGAACCTTTTGGGAACTATCTGTGTATTTATCACTTATCACAATGTATGGTGCATATCCTTTGAACTTAATGGCCTGAGCCTTGAAATCTTTATGGCATCCGCCGTTAATAAGAATTCTTATTCCGAATATCTCTGCAATTTTAAAAGGATCATCTGTATGATAGGTCCTCTTAAGCCCAAGAGCGAAATCAACGATTTCCTGCTTTCTCATTACCAGACTCCCCCTTTTTCTGATATCTGTAGCTCATAACTTTGAGATGCCCCAACAACTCATTTGCAAATTCTACAATCGTAGCCTCATCCATCTGGCTCGGATCATACCCACCAAAAGCAGCAAGCGTAGGAGTCTTTAAAATGAATTCTATAGCCTCCTGCGGATTCTCAAATTGATTTGGCAACTTTGAAACATCCTCTTTTTCAAGATCTGACGCATCTTCAGAATTGCCCATCAGTTCTGCCGGAGTAACACCCAATATCTTACAAAGCTTATCAAATGTCTCTACAGGAATCTTAGTAATGCTGGACGCCTCGTATCTGTACACAGTCGTATAAGAAACTCCAAGCTGCTCCGCAATGCTCTCAACTGATATTCCGAGTTCTTTTCTTTTTTTCTTAAGTCTTTCTCCGATTTGCATATGATACACCTCTCCTGAATGCTATGATACATCAATATTTGCATAAATGCAAATTATTATTGACACCGATTTGCAAAAACGCTATATTTTAAATCATAGATTATTTGCATAAATGCAAATTTTGCATTGACAATTTTGCACATGTGCAAAAAGGAGGCGAAACATGTTAGAAATAAAAGAATCCCCCAGCAACAAGAACATTCCAAAAGTCATGGTTATTGGCATTGGCGGCGGAGGAAATAACGCTATAACCAGAATGATGAATACCCCATCAGACTTTGTATCATACGCAGCTCTTAATACAGATTCAATGACGCTTGATGCCTGCCCCGCAACCATAAGACTCCAATTAGGTTCTAAACTCACTCAGGGCTTTGGCGCAGGCGGTGACCCTTCAATTGGTGAAGCTGCTGCCAAAGAGAGCGAAGAAGATATCGCCGAATTAGTAAAAGATGCAAATATGGTCATTCTGACTTGTGGTCTCGGCGGGGGTACAGGAACCGGAGCAATCCCAGTCGTTGCCCAGATATGTAAAAATCTCAACATTCTTACAGTTTCAATAGTTACAATGCCATTTTCTTTTGAAAGCCAGCCACGAGTATATGCTGCCCAAACAGGTCTCAAAAAGCTTGAACAAAACGTGGATACTCTTCTGGTAATCCCTAACGACAAGTTACTCACTATCACTGACAAACCTTTCTACATGGAAGAAGCCTTTGAGCTGGCTGACTCTATTCTTAAGCATACCGTGGAAGGGATAACGAATATTATCTTCAACAATGGCACCATCAATCTTGATTTCAATGATCTCAAGTCTACATTAAAAGACAAGGGCTATGGCCTTTTCGGTATCGGAATAGCCAAAGAGGAAGAAACTATCATTGATGCTGTAGAAAAGGCGATGTGCTCTCCTCTTCTTGATACCAACATCACCGGAGCGTCAAACATTCTCCTTAACACAGCAGGAAGAATCGACATTGTTGCCCTCAATAAAGCGGTCTCTTACATCCGTGAACAGGCCGGTGATGGTGTGAACATCTTCTGGGGAACTGTAAGTGGCGATCCCACCTCAAATGAAGTAGTTGTGACACTCATAGCAACAGGTATGAAGCAAGTTCAATCTTTGCCTACGGTTAAAACGATGCCAACAATAAAAGAGCTCTCTCCAAAACCTATAAATCAAGAAAAGGATCCAGGTACTACAGAGTTTAAAATCGACATTCTCAGTAAGGCCAAAACTGCCACTGATGTAAAGATGCTCGAACGTCCTGAAGTGAAAACACAGGTAAAACCTGTACAGCTCCAGATACCCGAATTTTTAAAACACAATAATCGATAGTAATATTATTGAAAATTCTTCGTCGTACTGATATATATAGAGAGATGCATTTTTTGCTGATTGAGAGTCAATCTGCAGATTAAAGAGATTAAAGTTTTTTGGGAAAGAGGAATCGATAAAATGGATGGAAACTTCAACAATGGTCAGTATCAGGGCCAGCCACAGTATCAGAACGGATATTACAACACATACCCGAATCCGGGAGTAGCTTATACTCAGCCTGTAATTCCGGGTGTGAGAG
>JAEEGL010135203.1_pt1 | contig 24181 bp, 18 predicted proteins | sample 9134231 | NCBI WGS metagenome assembly JAEEGL01 (sample SAMN16246548, study PRJNA631951) | gut metagenome | biome: gut microbiome; feature: rumen; material: fiber-attached | host: Bos | place: Iran: Karaj | collected 2018-10
AGAAGCCAGAAATATGGCAGCTTATCACCATGAAAACTGGGATGGCACAGGATATCCATATGGATACCATGGGGAGGTTATCCCACTTTCAGCCAGAATCATGGCTATAGCTGACACCTTTGATGAACTTACTGCTCCAAGGATTTATAAAAAGCCTGTATCTCCTCAGGAGGCCATGGAGATAATCAAAGATGAATCCGGAACAAGGTTTGATCCCAAGTGCGTGGAAGCCTTTGTGGATTCTTTTACCGAGATAAAGAATGTTTTAAGAAAATTCCCGGATGAGTGATGAGATCAAGTTGGATATATTTTGTTATCGATAAGAAATGAGCATTAATGAAAAAAGGTGACCATTAATGATAGAAAAAAACAGGATCAGAGTATGCGCAGCATTTCTTTTTCTGACAGTAGCCTCAGCTTTGTGTATTGCAAAGGTGTCTGCATCAGATACGCATACTTCCGAAATTTCCAAAATAGAATATACAAATAGCGGTGGAGGCTATGCTATCACTAATCAGCTAGGCGACGTGGGCTACATGGCTTTTGTTTACGATGCCAGTAATGATCTTCCGGCTTCGGAAGCAAATTGCATTCTTGGAACAAGTGATGGATATGTATGGATTGGCGGATATTCCGGAATCATAAGATATGATGGTTCTGAGTTTGAGAGACTTCCTACCTCGATAGGTCTTACCAACGGAAGATTTTTGTTTGAAGATACGAAGGGCCGTGTCTGGGTTGCGACCAATGATAACGGAGTTGTTGTTCTGGACCACGAAACACAAATTCAGTTTTCAAAAGAACAGGGGCTTGCATCTGCGTCTGTAAGAAGCTTTGCCGAAGACGCCTTTGGAAATATCTATATTGGAACCACTGCCGGAGTCGGTTATGTGGATTCTGAGATGAATTATCATGTTATTGATGATGAGAGAATCAACAATGAGAGAGTATTAAAGCTTGTTACAGATGTATTTGGTAACGTTTTTGGTCAGACCAAAAGTGGAGCGGTTTTTCAGGTTAAGCTGGATGAAGTAACTTCATTTTATACCAGCAGTGATCTGGGAATTGATGAAATTACCACGATTTTGGCCGATCCCGTAACTCCAAGAAAAGTATATCTGGGAACAGAAGCACATTGCATTTATTACGGCACCTTTGGGGATACTGCCTCGGATATGAAGAAAATAGATGTACCTGTAAATGGCGATGTTCACTGGATGAGCTATGACTGCAACAGAGTATGGATTGCATCAGATTCGGTTTTAGGTTATCTGGACGAATATGGGTATTTTAATGCGGTTAAGAATCTTCCCATGAATGATTCCATAGAAATGATGACCTCTGACTATCAGGGAAATATGTGGGTTGCATCGTCAAGGCAGGGAGTAATGAAGCTTGTTATGAACAACTTCCAGAATTACTCCGAGCTTGCCGGAATTCCTGATACCGTAGTTAACGTAACCTGTTTTCATGATGGAGCTCTTTATGTCGGAACAGATAATGGCCTTCATGTTATTGTGGATGATAAAAAGACCCTTAAGAATGAACTTACGGTTTTCGTAGGCAGCAGCAGAATACGAGCCATTACCGAGGATAGTAAAGGTAATCTCTGGATAGCGACATTTACAGGCAATAAAGGGCTTATATGCTATGGAAAAGATCGAAAGATCAAGAAGTATACAACAGATGAAGGAATGCCCGGAAATGAAATAAGGTGCATATACGAGGCCAAAGATGGTTCGATTTTGGCGGGAACCAATGATGGAGTAGCTGTAATCAAGGATGGAAAGGTTGTAAAGACCATAGGAAGTAAGCAGGGAATTAAAAATACAGTTATCCTTACCATCTGTGAGGGAGAAAATGGGGAAATATATGCTGGTTCTGACGGAGATGGACTATATGTTATCGATGACAAAGGAGTAAGATACTTTGAGCATGAACTTACCAGTGATGTCATCATGAGAATCCGCAGAGATGAAAAAAATGGACTTTACTGGATAATTACTTCTAACTCAATTGAGTATATGAAGGATGGAGAAGTAAAGAACATTACGACTTTCCCATATAATAACATATTTGATATCTTTGCAGACAGCAGGGCTAACTATTGGATCATGTCTTCCCAGGGCATATATTCGGTAGAAGCCTCGGCTATGCTTAATGATAACGTTACAGAATACAGGCTTTATACCATGCGAAATGGAGTTACAAGTATTCCGATAGCCCACAGCTATAGCTGTCTTGATAGAAAGGGTAATCTCTATATAGCAGGTGCTTCAGGAGTATGCAGAGTTAATATTGAAAAATATTATGACGGCCATGCATTTACCCGGACAAGGATAGCGTCCATGACTTTTAATGGGGAGAGAATTCTTCCTGATGAAAACGGAACATATACGATTCCGGCTGGAAGCGGACGAATCCAGATTACTCCTGCGGTTTTGGATTATACTATGGCTAATCCCACAGTCAGAGTATTCCTTGATGGTGCTAACGATGAGGGAATTACCGCACTTCGAAGCAAGCTTTCTACTTTGGAATATATGGCGCTGGCATATGGTAATTACACCTTCCATATCCAGATTCTTGATGTGGACCATAAAACAGTGATTTCAGATGAGGCTTTTAAGGTTAGAAAGGAACCTCATTTTTATGAACTTTTGACTGTTAAGATAATTCTTGTAGCTCTTTTGGTTGTAGCTGCAGGTATTATAGTTTGGCGTGTTCTTAATGGCACAATTATCAGCAAACAGTATCAGCAGATCCAGGAGGCAAAAGAGGAAGCGGAAAATGCCAATATGGCTAAATCCAGATTCCTTGCAAATATGTCCCATGAAATAAGAACACCTATCAATACGATTCTTGGAATGGATGAGATGATTATCAGAGAAGAAGCCAAAAATGTTCCTGACAATTATTATCATTCAATTCAGGGTTATGCCCATGACATCAAGGGTGCGACAGAACTTCTTTTGGGACTTATCAATGATCTTCTTGATATTTCCAAAATTGAATCTGGGAAGATGCATCTTGTAGAGCAGGAATATGATGTGACTGAAATGTTCAGATCAGTCATAAAGATGATAAGGGTTAGAAGTGAAGCTAAAAAACTATATTTTGATGTAGAAATCGATGATTCGATACCGCGAAGACTCTACGGTGATGAAGGGAAGATAAAGCAGATAATACTTAACCTTCTCACCAATGCCGTTAAGTATACCGAAGAGGGTGGTTTTACCCTGAAAGCCCAGGTAACAAATCGAAACGAGCTGTCCTGCGGACTTAGAATATCCGTAAAAGATACAGGAATCGGTGTTAAGAAGGAAGATCTGGACAGACTTTTTAGCGCCTATGAAAGGCTCGATGAAGAAAAAAACAGCGCTATACAGGGAACAGGACTTGGACTTAATATTTCAAGACAGTTTGCTCTTTTAATGAACGGTAAACTGTGGTGTGAGAGCGAATATGGTGAAGGAAGTGAATTTATCTTTACTCTTTCTCAAAAGATAATTGAAGATCAGGCAATCGGAGTATTTCATGAAGAAGTGGACGATGTAGCCAAGGGGCCTTATGTACCAAAATTCGTAGCGCCTGAAGCAGACATACTGATTGTTGATGATAACCCGATGAATCTCAGTGTTATTAAGGGACTTCTAAAGCCTACAGAAATGTTTATCACTACGGCAGAAAGTGGAGAGGAATGTCTTGAAAAGTTAAAGAACGGACATTTCCATGTTGTGCTGCTTGATCATATGATGCCGGGAATGGATGGTATTGAGACTTTAGAGCAGATAAGAAAGAAGTATCCAGATCTTCCGGTATATGCCCTTACTGCCAATGAGACTGCCGGAGAGGATTTCTATAAATCAAAGGGCTTTAACGGATATCTGTCAAAGCCTATTGATACTATACAAGTGGAGAGAACTATCATGAAACATCTTCCGGAAAATATTATGATGAAACCAGGCGACCAGAACAAGGAACCGGAAAGTGATGTTATTACAGATGATCTTGACTGGCTGTTTGAGGTGGAAGGAATCGATGTTCCTGAAGGCATGAAGCAGTGCGGCGGAGCGAGTGCTTATATAAGCACATTGAACATGTTTGTTGATACACTTGAAGATAATGCATTGGTAATTGAAGGAGCCTATAAAGAAGGTGATATAAAGCTCTTTACTGTTAAGGTACATGCGCTCAAAAGTTCTGCCAGGATTATTGGGGCATCTGAGTTCTCAGAGCGTTGCCAGAAGATGGAAGATGCAGGAAATGCCGGAGATATGGAGTATATCAATGCTAACGCTGATAAGCTTTTGGAAGACTACAGAGAGTATGGAATTAAGCTTGGAAACTTAAAGGCTAAAGAAGATGCTGATAATGATTTGAATAAGCCAAAGATACCTGCTTCAGAGCTTTTGGATGCTTATGAGGCGTTAAAAGAGCTGATTCCTCAAATGGAATATGATGGAATCGAGATGATTTTAAATCAGCTTAGACAGTACCGACTTCCTAAAGAGGATGATGAGAAGATAAGTTTGATTGAAAAGTATCTTAAGGTCTATAACTGGGAAGAAATGGAAAATATTAGTTTGTGATCGCGTTTTTTGAACGTATAGATTAAATACGAGGGATAATAAATGTTTGATTTACTACGGGACCATCAGGTGGATTTGATGCTGGCTCTTGCGAGCATTTGTCTAATAATTGCATTTTTCACCTTTATCAGCAAGATAATGTCAAAGCGAAGAAAGATGATTCTGATAGCTATGGAAATTGGAGCTGCCATCTGGCTTGAGGCGGATCGTGCTGCATATATATTCAGAGGAGAGCAGGGGGTCTGCAATTATTGGACTGTCAGGATCAGTAACTTTTTTGTGTTCCTTATGACAGTATCTGTGCTGACTCTGGTGGATTATTATCTTGATGATGTCCTAAAAAACGAAGGAGGACTTAGCTATACACCTCTGGCTCTTAAAATTGGAAACATTATGGGCGGTATTGCTATTTCCCTTGTTATCGTATCTCAGTTTACGGGACTGTATTATACAATTGATGAAAATAATGAATATCAAAGAGCTCCCTTGTATTTTATAAGCTATATTTTTCCTTATTTTATACTCCTTATACAATTTGGAGTTTTGATCTATTACAGAAAGAGGATACGCAGCAGGATAGCCTTATCTATTTTTATGTTTTCTACAGTCAGTCTTTTGACATCTATGATTCAGTTCTTTGCTTATGGTGTATCATTGGTTGACATGTCAGCAGTTTTTATGGTTATAGTGCTCTATGTATATGCGCTTATTGAGATGAATGAAAGAGTAGAACATGCGCAGCAAACTGAGATTAATAACCTTAAAGGTGAGCATGATGCTATGCGAAGGCTCTTTGAAGAAACTGCTACAGCACTTGTTTCGGCTATTGATGCAAGAGATGCCTATACCAGAGGCCATTCAATAAGAGTTGCCGAGTATTCTAAAGAGATAGCAAGACTTGCAGGAATGGATGAGAAAAGGTGCGATGAAGTTTATTTTGCAGGACTGCTTCATGACGTAGGGAAAATATGCATATCAGATTCAATTCTTCAAAAGACTTCAGAGCTTACAGCAGATGAGAAGGAAAAAATAAAACAACATTCTAAAATTGGAGGAGAAATACTGTCAAGTATTACTGAATTTCCTTTTATTGGAATAGGAGCCAAATTCCATCATGAAAGATATGATGGTAAAGGCTACCCTGATGGAATTGCGGGAGAGGTAATTCCTGAGGAAGCCAGGATAGTTGCAGTGGCTGATACCTATGATTCCATGACCTCCAACAGGAGATACAGGGAAGCTATGCCTCAGAGTACAGCCAGAGAAGAAATAATAAAGAGCGCCGGATCTCAGCTTGACCCTAAGTACTGCGATATTATGGTGGATATGATCGACCATGATACAGAATATCTCATGAGAGAAAAAGAAAATCCTATTAACAATAGGAACAATGAGGACCTTACAACTTCCGGCAAGATGCACTTTGGAGAGTACAAGGAAAACATTTCTGAAGGTATACATATCATAAATAAAAAGACCTTCATTAGCTTTGACTGTCAGACAGAGCTTGGCTTTGATGAAAAGAAATCCATGCCGACAATTATCATGTTCGATTCTAAGGATGGGTGTGTCCATAAAGATGACAGAAGTATAAGACTTTTGAGCTATATGGAGTACGGCGAAATATGGATGGATGGAAATGTTATCGATACTTCAGCAAGAGATATAAAGGTGAATATTACTCCGTTAGAAGATGATACGAAGAAGGGGATTATTCATTACGATATTGAGGCTGTGCGTATAAAGGATCACTTAAGAGTTCAGATTACCGACAATTTCAAGAAGATTGATGTAATAGTGGCGCTTCCTGATACCATCAGATTTAGCTATCTGGCCCTTACCGGAGAACACTGCAATATTGTAAATGTAACGGTAAAAGAAAATGCTGAGGAAGTAAGTGAAGATTACATTCCAAGAATTGCTGAGGAAATTACCTATATAAATCGCATTGAGGGAGATATTCCAAATGTTCAGGTGGATGGATATCGAAAGGCATATACAAAGGCTGTTCCTGTGGTGGATGGAATGCGCATAAGATTTAGAACCATGAGTCTTCCTACCGCTAACCTTATATGGCACTGCGCCTTTTTACTTTTGTTTTCATCAGATGATAACCTGCCGGAGGGCAAAAACTATATAGAGCATGCTTGTATAAGACTTGACGGCGAAGATGCTACCAATAATGACCTTGCAGTTAATAATGTTGAAGTACATAAGGATGAGTTCTTTAAGGGATGGGATGAATGGAAAAAGAATAATAAAAAGGGCTATGAGTGTGAGGTTTTTATTAAACGCAGAAAGAACCGCATTACCATGGAAACAAAGAATTTCGGTATAACTCTAAAGAGCGTCACTGAGGCTCTTGCCGGATATGAGAATATATATTTGTCAATAACCGGGGATCAGTGCGCTATAACAAATATCAAAATATTGTAGAAAAGGCGATAATTAATATATTTTATTATCGCAATAATGATATAATGAATTAAGCGGATATTTGGGGAGAAGGATACTTATGTTGACTAGCGGAACGCTCATGGCAGTAATTGGTGAAAAGGAATCTTTTCTGATAAGAGCTCTGATCGGCAAAATTAATGACAATGGCATTAGGGCTGTTTATGTTGCCTCGGATGTTGATGCTATTAATGCAGTATGGAGTGAGTGCTCTGTTCTTGCGTACTATATGGAGGCAGGCGAGAATATCTCCAATGAAGTGCTGCGGTTTATCACTGATAAGGTAATTGATGATGAGAAGCAATTTATACTAATTGGTGATGAAACCGATACCAGGACTGTCTCCGCCAAGGTTACGGATGGCGTGATTTATCAGATTTTCAACAGACCTCTGAATAATGAGGTTTTTGTCAAGACAATTTCTGACCTAATGCGTAAATTAGAGCTTGGAGAATTCAAAAAGAGGATTCTAATAGTTGATGATGATCCTAACTACATTTCTCTTGTAAGGGAATGGTTAAAAGATACTTATAAGGTTTCAATGGTTGCATCCGGATTACAGGCTATAAAGTGGCTTGGGAAAAATACTGTGGATCTGATCCTGCTTGATTTTGAAATGCCGGTCACCTCAGGACCACAGGTTCTTGAGATGCTAAGAAGTGAGGATGAGACAAAGTCCATCCCTGTTATTTTCCTTACTGGAAGAGGTGATAAGGAAAGTGTTATGGAGGTTGTGGCTCTTAAACCTGAAGGATACTTCCTTAAGACAATTAAAAAAGAAGAACTTATGGCTAATTTGGATGATTTCTTCGCAAAAAGGAGATAATTAATTAGAAAATTTTACTATAATATTTCAAAGTGTATTAAAACCATCAAGCAAAAGTATGCAAAATAATTTGTTTGATGGTATTTTTTTGTGCAAAAGTAAAAAATGTGCTTAATAAAGTAAAATATTTACATTCAATAAAGTTTATAAATATTCTATATTCAAATTATAAAGTAACCAATAACTTTTTTGGGAAAAAGGAGAGGAATGGAAATGAAGAGACGTATTGCTTCAGTTGTTATGGCTGGTCTTATGACGCTTTCTGTTTTTGGATGCGGAAGTACACCTGCTGCAACAACATCTGACACTGGTAGTGCAGCTCCGGAGACAAAGACTGAGACTACAACAACAGAAACTGCAACTACTACTACCGAGACAGCAACAACAGAGACCGCTGCAGCTTCATCTGACGAGCAGATCACACTTAACATGTGGTGTATTGCTACAGAGAGTGATTCTAACCGTCACGCTTATGAAGCAGCTATTGCTGAAATGGCCGAGAAGTATCCTAACATTACACTTAACTGGGAAGCTTTTGAGAATCAGTCTTACAAGACCAAGATCAAAGCTGCTGTATCTGCTAATGAGATGCCTGATATCTTCTTTACATGGTCATGTGCATTCCTTGGTGACTTCGTAGACGCAGGAAAGGTATACTGCCTTGATGATGTTTACAAGAACTTCGCAAGTGAGCTTCCTGAGAACATGCTTGGCAACACAACATATGATGGCAAGCACTACGGTGTTCCTACAACAATGAATATCGTTGGTCTTTTCGCTAATATGGACCTTCTTGGCGAAGCTGGCTACACAGAGATTCCTGGAACATATGAAGAGTTCATCGCTTGCTGTGATGCACTTAAGGCAAAGGGAATCATTCCATTTGGATGTGCAGGAAAAGAGACCTGGTGCGTAACTGAGTATCTTGAGTCTGTTATCGAGAAGAGTGCAGGCGCTGATACACTTAATGACATTTTCCTTGGAAGAGCAACTTGGAATAACAAGGACGTTGCAGATGCTGTTGATACATTCCAGGGACTTGTAAACAACGGTTACTTCGATCCTTCAGGAATCGGCCTTACAAATGATGAAGTTAAGAACAACTTCATGGCTGGAAAGTATGCATTCTACATGAATGGTACATGGAACTGTGCTGATTTTGCAGCAAACGAAGAGTTCCTTGCAAAGGTTAAGGTTGGTGAGTTCCCGGTTATCAATGCTGACAAGGCTAAGCTTGGACAGCTTATCGGCGGACCATCCGATACACTTGCAGTAGCAGCTTCTTCTCCTAATGCTGAGGTAGCAGCTAACTACGCTATGGAGCTTGGTAAGCTTATCTGCCACTATGGATACCTTGATGGATGCGGACTTCCGGCATGGACACCTTATGGTGACACAAGTTCAGTTAACCCTCTTACACAGACTGTTTCTGAAATTGTAAGCAAAGCTGACAACTTCGTTCTCTTTGGCGATACAGCTATGAGTGCTGATTCAGCTAATACATATCTTTCATATGTAGATCAGGTTTATGGTTGCCTTCTTGATGGAACACAGTTCATTGAGGGTCTTGCAAAAGATATCCAGTAGTTCTTTTTTGTAGAAATATTATTTCCATCTCATGCTCTTCCTTACGTCCCCAGCGGGAAGTGGGGAAGAGCATTCCTATATAGAATGCATAAAAACAGCTATCGAAAATCTGCTGTTGAAGCTCTGCGTTGCAAGTAAATAAGAGGTTGGTATGAATGATAATAAAATAAAAAATGAAAAGAGAAAGCGAAAAATAGAAGAGGGGATAGCTATTTTTGTTTTCCTTTTACCGGGGTTGCTTTTATTTGTAAGCATCCTGATCGCGCCTATTGCAGTTTCTGTATATAGGAGCATGTATGATTGGAATGGCTTTACAGAGGGGACATTTATAGGCTTTTCCAATTATATAGAGCTTTTTACTAATGGTTCCATTAAGTTCGTTAATTCACTGAAAAACTCTTTGATACTGGCGTTCTTTTCAGTATTTGTACAGCTGCCGTTGGCACTTCTTTTGGCTCTTTTGCTGGGGAGGCGTGAGAGTAGAAGAGAGAGGGCTTTTCTATCAATTTTCTTTATGCCGGTTCTGATCTCGACGGTAGTTATTGGTCAATTATGGCTTAAAATCTATAATCCTGATTATGGTCTTCTAAACCGCTTTTTGGATGCAATCCATATGGGAAACTTAAAGCACGTTTGGGTTGGCGATGTAAAGACAGCTTTGGGAAGTATCATTGTTCCTACGGTCTGGCAGTATGTGGGTTATCATATGCTTTTGATGTATGCCGGAGTTAAAGGCGTTTCAATTGACCTTAGGGAAGCAGCCATGCTTGATGGCGCCACCAAATGGCAGGTAGATAGATATGTTGTTATTCCTATCATTAAGCCAATTATCAGAGTAAGCGTTATTTTTGCTGTTACAGGTTCACTTAAAACCTACGATCTTGTTCGCATTCTGACAGAAGGAGGGCCGTTCCAGTCTACGGAGGTGCCAAGTACTCTTCTTGAGAATATGCTATTTTTGCGTAACAGATATGGAATGGGAAGTACTATTTCTGTAATGCTTATAATACTGTGCTTTGCATTTGCTCTTTTGATAAGTGCGGCATTTAAAGAAAGGGATAACTAAAGATGGAAAGCAATGAATTAAAACAAGAAAATCCCATAATTAAATTATTGATTGATATATTTCTGATTATTTGGGCAATTATTAATTTATTTCCCATTTACTTTATGTTTACTTTTTCTCTTAAGTCAAATGAGGAAATATTTGGAGCTAATATTATTGGGCTCCCTCATGACTGGTTGTGGTCCAATTTTACAACCGCTTTGCATACAGGAAACATGGGGCTGTATTTCTTTAACAGCTTACTGGTTACCACATGTGCGATTGCAATTTCTATTATGTCTGCCATGATGGCCTGCTATGCAATCACCAGAATAAGATGGAAATTCAGTGGTCTGGCTAATGCGTTTTTTATGCTGGGACTTACTATTCCTATCCAGGCCTCCATTGTCCCTGTTTATGTAGTTATGTCCAGGCTTCATTGGCTCAATAAGTATTCAACTCTTATCATCCCTTATTCAGCCTTTGCTCTTTCAATGGCAATCCTTATCTGCACTGGTTTTATGGCAGAGATTCCGACAGCTTTGGACGAAGCAGCTAGAATTGATGGATGTGGCCTGTTTGGCACATTTTTCAAGATTATACTTCCTCTTATGAAACCGGCGGTTTCAACAGTAGGTATTTATTCGTACCTGCAGTGCTGGAATGAATTCATGTTTGCAAATGTATTCATCTCTGATTCGGCCCACAGAACCCTTCCCGTTGGTATAAAGGCTTTGTCTGGCCAGCATACCACTGACTGGGGGCCGATAGGAGCAGCGCTGGTCATCGCCACATTTCCGACTCTGATCGTATATCTTTTCCTGAGTCGTAAGATCCAGGCGAGTTTCATAGCAGGAGCAGTAAAGGGATAATAAATATTTGATCGTTACTGTTCACTCGCATGCAGCTCGCTCCAGTAACAAATTCGCGCATTCATTCCAATTCGACTTCGTCGAAGGAATGCGCTCACTCCTGCATCAAGTTCTCACGAAATGCGCAGCTTAGTGCGCATTTCTGTCTGAACAGTAACATATTCTCAGGTAGCCAGCAATTTTATGCTGGCTACTGGTTTTATAGTAACAACATATATGGTACACTAAGGGCATATAAGGTTTTTGGGGAAAACGTAATGGGGAAGGCGTTATCTTTGAGTAAATCTGTAAATAATCCAAGGGGGAAAGTATCTCTATCTTCAAGTCTTAAGAAGGGCATACTTGGCCTTATTTTTGTTGTTACAATTTCTTTTTTGATTTCCACTTATTTTATTGTAGATAAAGAGCAGAAGAACTATGCCTACAGAGAGTCTGAAAGCGTTATTAAAACCTTATCCAGTAATATTTTTTCAGATATTCGTAAGTATAAAGAATTATCAAGAATTATCATGACAGAAGAGCGACTTGTGAGGTTTCTTAGGGCAGATGAGCAGAGCGTGGATATTGGAATGATAAATGATGCCAGGTATGGCGTCATGGACGTTCTCAATGTTACGGAAGGCGTGGACTGCGTCATGATATTTAGAGAAGACATGATAATGGTGGCTACCAACCGTTTTACATATAAATATGACTATGGCCTTATGAACAGTGATGCCTGGCGTAAAGACATTTATGACGGAAAGGGTAGTACTATTGTTTCCTTAAACAGTAACAATGTAGCTGCCAAGCTGGATAACAGGCCACTTGTAACCATTGGACGAGCTATCTATGATATTGATTCGCAGGAAAGAAACGGCCTGATGCTGATGAATATCTCTACAGGTGTTTTTGAGAAGATGTTGGCACAGCTGGGATATAAGGATATATGTATCATAGGTGATGATGGGTCTTTTCTTGCAGGAAACAGTGACTATGCCAGACTTTTTGATCCGGCTCTTTTGACTGGTGGAATATCTTTTACCGATGTAAGGATAGATAATGAAAAAATGCTGCTATCCTGTAGCAGAGTAAGCGATTATCCAATAGTGGTCATGAAGGTGTCACCCTATGGAACGGAAGGAATACCTTTTAGAATTGTTTACATTTTATTAGTTTTACTGCTTATTTTTATGGCTATGGCTTCCTTTGTGGGAGGCTTTATCAGAAGGAATATCACGGATCCTGTGCTTAAGCTTTCGGCATCCATGGATAAGAATATAAGATCCGGTGATTTGGAAAAGATAGATGTAGACATGCCATCTACTGAGCTGGAGATGCTAAAGGGAGATTATAACAGCCTTATCGATCATGTAAATGAACTTATAGATACACTTATCGATAAGGAAAAGACTCTGCAAAGGGCTGAGATGCGTGTGCTTCAGGAACAGATAAAACCGCATTTTCTTTATAATTCCATAGAAACAATTGGTTTTATGGCCTTGGATGCAGGTGCCGGAAATGTTCATGATGCGCTTGAAACATTGGGGAGCTTTTATAGGAATTTCTTAAGTAAGGGAGACAGGGAAATCCCGTTATCAAGGGAAGTCTGGATTGTTAAGGATTATCTGGCGCTTCAGAAACTCCGCTATGGGGATATCATAAACGACGAGTACGATATTGCTGAGGATACACTTCAGATTGTGGTTCCGAAGCTCATTTTGCAGCCTCTTGTGGAGAACAGTATATATCACGGAATCAGGCAAAAGGGTGAAAACGGTACTATCAGGATATCCAGCCGGAAAATAGGAGATGAACTGCACCTTTATGTAAGAGATACCGGTGTGGGCATGAGCCAGGAAGAGATCAGGGATATTCTTTCTACAGAGAATAATGAAAACAGATCGGAAGCAGACAGCTTTGGACTTTGGGGAACTATACAGCGAATCAGGATTTTTGAAGGTAGAGACGATATAGTTCGCATTGAGAGTGAGATTGGTGAATATACTCAGATTGAGTTTATTATAGCGGCCAGTGTACAGGCATATTTGTAACATTGTGGTATGTTTTGTAATCCAAGTTTGGAAGTTGGAGGGATAAACATGAACAGAAATTACAGAGTTATGATAATTGACGATGAAGAATCTGCAAGAAAGCTTATGAGAGCTTCTATTGACTGGGATAATCTTAATATGGTGGTTTCGGGAGAAGCTGCCAGCGGAATCGAGGCCATTAATATTATCGATGATATAAGACCCGATATTGCTTTTGTTGATATATCCATGCCCTTTATGAATGGAATAGAGTTTACTCAGACGGTTACCGAGCGGTATCCGAATCTTATAATTATAATCATGACTGCCCATGATGAGTTTGAGTATGCCAGAAAATGCGTAAGTCTTCCTGTATTTGAATACATGCTAAAGCCTATGGTAAGAGCAGAAATAACTGAGGTCTTGGAGAGAGCCAAGGGAAGACTTGATAACTTGCCTGATTACTGGGAAGATGGCAAAAATGAAAGCGAGAATGCATCTAAGAATATATCGGATTCTACAGAACTTATCAAAAGATATGTGGAAGAAAACTACAATGATTCAAAGCTTAATCTGGCATTCATAGCACAGCATTTTGGCTTTAGCTCAAGTTATCTGTCAAGAAAATTTAAGGCTGATACCGGCAAGAACTTTATTGAGTATCTCACCGGCATCAGAATGACCAAGGCTATGGATATAGCCAAGAATAAACTAAAAATGTATCAGGCAGCTGCTGAAGTTGGAATACCGGATCCTAACTATTTTGGCAGATGCTTTAAAAAGTATGCAGGAATGAGCTATTCCGATTATGTGAATGCTAATGATACCAGTTCTAAAGTGGTTTAGCAATCTAATATTTATTTACTCAGCGCATCAATCTCTTTTAATTCTTCATCAGTGAAAGCAAGGTTTTCAATTGCCTTCACATTATCAAGTATCTGTGAGGACTTGGAAGCACCGATTATTACTGATGTGATATCCTCGTCGCGAAGGAGCCATGAAAGAGCCATTTCAGCAAGAGTCTGGCCGCGCCTTGCTGCGATGTCATTAAGCTTTTTGCTTCTTTCTATCTGTGCTTCTACCTGGTCTTCATGAAGGAATCTTCCATCAGTGCGAACTCTGCTATCCTGTGGAATACCATTTATATAACGATCGGTCAGCATTCCCTGCGCAAGAGGAGAGAAGCAGATTATGCCCTTTCCGAGATCATGAGATGCTTTCTTTAAGCCATTATTTTCAATGGTTCTATCCAAAATATTGTAACGGTTCTGATTAATAATGAATGGAACATGACGTTCTTCCAAAATGGCAGTAGCCTTTCTAAGAGTATCTCCATTATAGTTGGAAAGGCCCACATACAGTGCTTTTCCGCTTCTGACTATCTGCTCAAGAGCGCCCATGGTTTCTTCAAGTGGTGTTTCGGGATCCATTCTGTGGTGGTAAAAGATATCAACATAATCAAGGCCCATTCTCTTAAGGGACTGATCAAGACTTGCTATGAGATATTTTCTGCTTCCGAAGTTGCCATAAGGTCCTTCCCACATATCGTAGCCCGCTTTTGTGGAGATGATCAGCTCGTCGCGATATGGCAGTAGATGTTCTTTTAATATTTTGCCAAAATTTGCTTCTGCACTTCCCGGCTTTGGACCATAATTATTGGCAAGATCAAAATGAGTAATACCATTGTCAAACGCGGTAAAGAGCATCTCCTCCATATTGGCATAAACTCCGGTATCTCCGAAATTATGCCAAAGTCCCAAGGATAATGCCGGAAGAAGTAATCCGCTTTTCCCGCATCTGTTATATTTCATTTTTTCATATCTTTTTTCATTGGCAGTATACATGAGAATCCTCCATTTTCTGTTTTTCTGCTTATCCCAAAAAGCTTAACTTTCAAAGATTATGCGCCTTTGGCCTCTATCAAAATATTATAGCATTTGAAGTGTTTTTCTTAATGCATTTCTGTCACAAAAAAGATTTTTCTTTGACTTGATATGTAGTAAGATAGTAATTGCTGTTTGGGCCAAAACGCCTACTTAGCGCACACTTCGTAAGAATATTTACTTGGGAGAAATAAATCTATGCTTGAAGTAAAAATAAAGAATTTAGACAGAAGAGAATGGTACAGCGATGCAGACAGGGACTTTACCTGCATTTATCATAAAGACGAACTTTTTGATGGAGGAATCGGTCTGATAACTTTTACAGGGATTGGCGTACCTGATGAAGTGGATACAGACGAGGGCAGACTTTGCATTGCGGATAAAGGGTATGAGTGGCTTGAGCTGGCTCCTAAGGATGGAAACTTTGTAGTTACGGCTATGTTTTATGAAGAGAAGCTCTTTCAAATATATATTGATATTACTAGAAATAATGAAGTCTTTGAAAATGGGGATGCTTTATTTTATGATCTGTTTTTGGATGTGGTAATTAATCAAAAAGGACAGGCTGCCATCATAGATAATTCGGAGCTTGAAGAGGCATTGGAGCAGGGCGTTATAAGTGAGGATGATTTTGAAAATGCCGGTAAAAATGCTGAGCATGTCGCTTATTTCTATAATAAAAACAGGGAACTGGTTGAGAAGAAATTATATGAGTATTTGTCTATGATGAAATTTAAGGACGTAAAAAAGATTTCATGAAGATTAATAGATGATTGTGAGATAATCGGGAGAAGACGAATGAATCATTTTTATTTTATCAGGCATGGCGAGACTGTTTGGAATGTAGAAAATAAGATATGCGGAGCAACAGATATTGAGCTTACACAAAAAGGGCATGAGCAGGCTATTGAGACAGGAAAGAAGATCCTTGAAATGGGAATTACAGCAGATGTAATCCTGACATCGCCCCTTGTACGTGCTAAAGAAACTGCAAGACATATTTCGGAAATTACCGGTATCCCAATGCAGGTCGAACCAAGGGTAATAGAGCAGAATTTTGGAATATATGAGTCTACTCCAAGAGACGGGGCACAGTTCCACGAAGCCAAAAAGGATATGGCAAGCCGCTTTGGCACCGGTGAATCAATGCTTCAGATGGCTCAGAGAATATACAACCTTCTGGACGATATCAAGAATGATGACAGAGAGATAATTCTTGTAGCGCATAACGGCATTGTTCGAATTGTCGAGTCCTATTTCAGAGAGATGGATAACGAAGAATTCTCATCCTGTGGAATAAAGAACTGCGAGATAAAGAAATATGTTTTTTTGAATTAAAAAATTCTATAAGCCTTATTGTCTTTTTCGACAATAGGGCTTTTTCTATGAAAGATTATTACTAATTTGTTTTTTTGTATTGTTTATTTAAAGTTTATTGTTCATTAACAATTTGGCTATTATTCATATGCTATATTCAAAAAGAGGATAGCATTTTATATGCGAATGAATTAAGTGCATTGTTGGAATCTTTTAGGGAGTTAAAGGAATACAATCCGTGTCTATTATGAGAGGTTCTAAAATGATGCATAGAATTAATACTCAAAGAATAATCATTTCTATCGCTTTAGTCATTCTGATTACAGTATTTTCTCCTGGTGCACTGACCACATATGCTGCTGGAGGTACCTCAGATACCGAAACCGTCGCTACAATAGGCCAGCAAAATGCATTTAAAACAGCCAAACGCCTTCTTCAATATATGAATTTTTCCAGAAAAGCCCTTTATGAACAGCTTACCAGTGAAAAAAGAAACGGCTATAGCCCGGAAGAGGCTAATTATGCTCTGGATAAGCTAGAGGCAGAAGGTCTGGTGGAGTGGAACGAGCAGGCTGTCAGAACAGCTGAAATTTACCTTAGAGTAAAGCCTTTGACTAAAGATGCTCTTATCGACTTATTATCTAATCAGTACGGAGCTGGCTTTACCGAGGAACAGGCCCAGTACGCTGCAGATGCAGTATTTATTATAAGTTGAATGGTTTTAAAAATCCCGCGAGGAAACGTGAGCAGATAAACGAAAAAACTGGGAACGTCCGAAAGGCCAATAAAAATCAGGTTGACATTTCCCTAATATGTTGCTAATTTTGAATGAAATGAGTAATCACATATGATGCTTTAGCGGGAGGCAATTATGAATAAGACTATTATCACAGTTGTTGGCAAAGACACAGTTGGCATTATCGCCAAGGTATGCACCTATCTTGCAGATTCCGGTATTAACATTCTCGACATTTCCCAAACTATTGTAAGTGGCTATTTTAATATGATGATGATCGTAGACATGTCAGCTACAGCCAAGGATTTCAATGCAGTTGCTGATGACCTCGATGCACTTGGCCAGAATATAGGCGTAGTCATCAAATGTCAGCGAGAAGAAATTTTCGATTCCATGCATAGAATCTGATGATGCGCGGATACAATTGAACGAATAGCTACAATATGATAGGAGATCATCATAATGATAAATGTTACAGAAGTAGTTGAAACCAATGAAATGATTGAGAAAGAAAATCTGGATGTCAGGACCATTACTCTTGGTATCAGTCTTCTGGACTGTATTACATCCGATTTGGATCAGCTCAATAAAAATATATACGATAAGATCTATGAAGCAGCTAAGGACCTGGTTAAGACCGGTGATCAGATTTCAAGAGAGTTTGGCATTCCTATTGTAAATAAGAGAATATCTGTAACTCCTATAGCTCTTGTAGGCGGAGCTGCCTGCAGGACAAAAGAGGACTTTGCCACTGTAGCACAGACTCTTGATAAGGTTGCCAAGAAGGTTGGTGTTAACTTTATCGGCGGATATTCTGCTCTTGTAAGTAAGGGGATGACACAGGCCGATAAGCTTCTTATTGAGTCAATTCCACTGGCTCTTTCTACAACTGATGTTGTCTGTTCTTCCATAAACGTAGGCTCTACCAAGACCGGAATCAACATGGATGCGGTTCGTCTTATGGGCTCAATTGTAAAAGAGACTGCCATGGCAACCAAAGAGAATGATTCCCTTGGCTGTGCGAAGCTTGTTATATTCTGTAATGCTCCTGATGATAACCCATTTATGGCCGGAGCTTTCCATGGTGTTACAGAAGCTGATAAGATCATAAATGTCGGTGTATCCGGCCCAGGAGTTGTTAAGACAGCTCTTGAAAAGGTAAGAGGAGAGAATTTTGAAGTTCTCTGCGAGACAATCAAAAAGACTGCTTTCAAGGTTACGAGAGTAGGTCAGCTTGTTGCAAAAGAAGCATCAGAAAGGCTTGGAGTTCCTTTTGGAATTATTGATCTTTCTCTTGCACCTACTCCTGCCATTGGTGATAGTGTAGCAGACATTCTTCATGAAATTGGTGTTGAGCACGCTGGTGCTCCTGGAACTACCGCAGCACTTGCTCTTTTAAATGACCAGGTTAAAAAAGGCGGAGTAATGGCTTCTTCTTATGTAGGAGGGTTATCAGGCGCCTTCATTCCTGTCAGTGAAGATCAGGGTATGATAAATGCTGTTGAAGCGGGAGCCCTTACTTTGGAAAAGCTTGAAGCAATGACCTGTGTATGTTCTGTTGGCCTTGATATGATTGCCATTCCCGGAGATACCAAGGATACGACAATTGCCGGTATTATTGCTGATGAAATGGCAATTGGAATGATCAACCAGAAGACAACTGCTGTACGTTTAATTCCTGTAATTGGAAAGGGCGTTGGCGAGACAGTAGAATTTGGCGGACTTCTTGGCTATGCACCAATTATGCCGGTTAATGGATTCTCCTGTGATGCCTTTGTAAATCGCGGTGGCCGTATTCCTGCTCCGGTACACAGCTTTAAAAACTAATAATCCTGTAAGTCTTTTTACCCCTTGCTTTATGGCAAGGGGTGTTATATTATTTAACTGTACTAATAATGCTAGTACAGTTAACACTATTATGGCGGGGATGATATGAACCTAATTGATTATCAGGATAGCAGACCTATCTATGAACAGATTGTTGAAAACTTCAAACTTCAGATGTACAAGGGAATCCTGCAGGCCGATGAGCAGATGCCATCAGTGCGAAGCCTGGCTATGGAATTATCCACTAATCCCAATACTGTACAGAAGGCTTATACCGAACTTGAGCGGCAGGGCTTTATTTATACAGTTAAAGGTAAGGGGAATTTTGTCAAAGGGAATTCCTCATTGCTGGATAACAGGAAGAATGAGCTTATAGACAAGATAATCCGCTTGATAAAAGAAGCTGAGGAAATAGGTATATCTGTTGAAGAGATAAATGCGGATATTGCTAGCAGGATTTCATATAAATTAGGCAGGTAAAAGAATGCCGATGGGGAAAAACATATACCGGTATGAAAAAAGGAGAAAGTCATGATTGAATTACTGGAACTTGAAAAACAATTTGATGACATCAAAGCGGTCAATCATGTGTCATTAACCGTGGCTGATGGTCAGGTCTTTGGGCTTGTGGGAACAAATGGAGCTGGTAAGAGCACGATTCTTCGAATAATTGCAGGGGTTGTTAATCCTGACAGTGGAATTGTATGTGTGGATGGCAGGCCTGTTTACGATAATCCTGATGTTAAGAAGGATATTTTTTACATCTCCGATGATCAGTACTTTTTACCAAACAGCACTCCTGAGGAGATGGCAGACTATTATGAAGAGATATACGATAGTTTTGATAAGCTGCGCTTTTTTAAGATGTGCAGTGGCTTTGGACTGGATATAAAACGCAAGATAAGTTCTTTTTCAAAGGGAATGAAAAAGCAGGTTTCCATTCTGCTGGGAATTTGTGCAGGAACTAAGTACATTTTGTGTGACGAAACTTTTGATGGCCTTGACCCTGTCATAAGACAGGGAGTTAAGAGCCTGTTTGCAGCAGAGATGGCAGACAGAGGACTTACGCCAGTAATAGCATCTCACAACTTAAGAGAACTTGAGGATATCTGTGATCATATTGGTCTTTTGCATCATGGAGGTGTGATCCTTTCTGAGAATCTTGGGGATATGAAGCTTAAAATGCAGAAGGTTCAATGCGTTTTTCCTTCCGAAGAAGATGAGAAAAAAGCTATCGAAGATATGAACATCCTTATTCACGAAAAGAGGGGAAGGCTTCATACAATAACAATAAGGGGCGAAAGAGAAGACATAGAGATGGCTTTTAAGAGAGGGAATCCGGTGTTTTTTGAAATACTGCCACTTTCCCTGGAGGAGATATTTATAAGTGAAACGGAGGTAGTTGGGTATGACATCCGCAAGTTTATCCTTGAGTAATAAGATATCTAATCATAAAAAATATATCACCAGAACCCTTTGGACTTCTGTTATTGGGTACATGGTGATGCTTATTTACTATTGTTTGGGCGTCATTACAATGATTTCCAGATCAATCAATTATGCAAAAATTAATGATCAGAGTAGTCAGGTTCTTTTCCATGAAAAGCTTGGAGCTGTTACCAGAGTAATGGGAATCGAGCAATATGGATGGGTGATAGTTGTAATTGTTGCGATAGCTTTTGCTTTTCAGGGCTTTTCCTATGTTTTTGATCAGAGAAAAATAGATTTTTACTTAAGCCAGCCCACTACAAGAGCAGGGAGAATAAGGAAAAATTACTTCAATGCAATTACTACTTTTATGGTCATGTATATTTCCGCAAATGCGATAGCACTTTTTATTGCAGCACTTATGGGGGCTGTAAATAGCGTGGTTATCGTAAATGTGTTGATTGAAGCTTTGAGAAGCTTTGTCCTTTTCTTTACAATTTATAATGTTACGGTTCTGGCAATCTTATTGTGCGGAAGCCTTCCAATTGCTATGCTGGTGCTGGCTTTCCTACTTGTAGTTTCTATTATTTTTGGCTATGAACTGATGACTTATAAGGAAATCTTTTACGCCACCTATTATGCTAATGGTCACATGGGTCTTGTGGGTTCGCCTCTGTATGACAGATATATTTCCATGTTCATTCTCGACAGAGTGCGTGGTTTTGGCGATTATAATCTGACTTTTGAGTGCCTGTTTGACTTTTACGGAAGAATTGCCCTTTATGATATTGATACACTGGCTGTTGGCGTTATTTCTTTTATCTTTGTGATTATTTTTGGCAGATTCAGAAAGGCAGAGCACGCCGGGAAAACAATCGTATACAGACCTTTCAGATGGATTCTCAAAATATTATCCTGCATAGTGATAGGACTGGGATCAGCTTATGTATTCTATACGATGAATGAATACGTTCTTAGAAATTCAAGGCTCTACATTCTGATGTTTGTGGTAATGATAGCAGCCACAATCCTTTCAGGATGCATAATAGAAACAATCCTCGAAGGGAATATACGTCGCTTCTTTAAGGGTAAAGCCCAGACTATTATGGCTGTAGCAATAGCATCACTTATTTTTGTTATCTACAAAGGGGACCTGACTGGCTTTGATAGTTATATTCCATCTTCTGATCAGGTAGAGAGCTGTGCAATGCTGTATGACGATTACGATTTTCAGCTTTACGTGGATTACGAGAATATTTATGAGGATGCCAGTGAGCAGTGCATGTTCATCACTGATATTGAGAACTTTAATAAGCTTGTAAAAGAGGGAATGAAGATCCAGAGAGCCTTGGCAAAATCCGAAAGAGAAGGAAATTATTCTGACATGGGCTGGAGCGAGTCGGTTGTTTACAGGATGAAAAACGGCAAAGAAGTCTATCGCAGAATCTGTATTCCATATGATTTTGATAAGAAAACACTCTCAGCGATAATTGACAGCGATGAGTACAAGCATGGGTGCTTCAGAGTATTTAATGATGAAGAACTAAGGAGCTTTGACGAAAGCAGCAGGAAGAATGCTACAGTTTCATATATTTCACCTACAAATGATCTTTATACCAAGGAACTTCCATATTCTGAGATAAGTGATGCTTATAGAAAAGATATTGAAGAGCATTTCTCTTTTGATCTTGTCAGCAGCAATATGCCGGTTGGAAGAATAGATTATGATTGCAGTGATTATAGTTCATGGGCCAGCTGCAGCTTAAATGTTTATGATTGCTATGATAATACGATTTCTCTTTTGAAAAAATATGGTATTTATTCTGATTGCGAGCCCGATATTGATCTTATTGACAAGATTGATGTGACAAATTATTATCCGGGATTTGATCTTGAAACCGATGACGAGAATGAAATTGACAGAAATGTTGATTCCAAGACAATTACCTATACCGATAAGGACCAAATTAGGGATATAATAGAAAGTGCAGTTAGCAGTGAGTTCTATAGCAGATGGTATAGAAGCAGCTTATTTACTAATGATCAGTTCAGCATCATAGTGGATTATATTAGTAACAGTCATTCGAATTCGAAATACTATCTATTTGAAACGGGGAAGGTACCTGCATTTGTTATGACGGATACCAATTGAGATTTGAAAAAGTTTTGTTTTCCTAAAAGAGCAGATAAACTAAATAAGGTTCATAAGATGACAGCGCTTCAGAAGAAAAAGCTGATTTCCTGGCTTTTTCTTCTGCCTTCACTGGTTGGGGTAACCATCTTTTTCGTTGCACCTTTTGGGGTTGTAATTTACTATTCTTTGATCAACAACCCTATTCAGCAGGAGTTTGTAGGTTTTACCAACTATGTAAACGTGTGGCGTAATGCAGCTTTTAAACAGGCATCCAGCAATACGCTTATTTTTTCTTTTCTGGCTGTTCCGCTTGCGGTTTTGCTGTCACTTTTTCTTGCGGCAGTTATGGAATCCAGAATTCCTTTTAAGAGCTATTTCAGGACGTTTTTTCTTAGCCCTTTGATGGTTCCGACTGCTTCGGTAGTACTTATCTGGCAGGTTATGTTTCATCAGAACGGTATAGTCAATACGATTACTGCCGGATTTGGCGCGGGTAGGATAGACTGGCTTAAATCAGATAAGGCAGCTTTTGTCATAATAGCACTATTCCTGTGGAAGAATCTGGGCTACAACATGATCTTATTTATGGCGGCTCTTGCCAGTATCCCCAAGGACCTTTTGGAGGTAGCTGCCCTGGAAAATGCCAATAAATGGCAGGTTTTCTGGATTGTGAAGGTAAGGTATCTTTCTTCAACAATTCTTTTTGTAGCCATTATGTCTCTTATCAGTTCCTTTAAAGTTTTCAGAGAGGTTTATCTGATGACCGGAGATTATCCATACCAGACGCTCTACATTTTGCAGCATTTCATGAATAATACCTTTGCATCACTGGATTATCAGAAGTTATCTGCTGCAGCTATCATAATGTTTATCGTGGTAACGATTCTTGTATATGCTATGTATGCAGTTGAGAACTGGTTTGGACATGATATAGAAGGTTAAGGTGCATTACATGAACTCGCAGGTTAGTTTCAAACAGAAGATAAAAAAGAAAAAGCTAAGAGCCGATAATTGTAAAACAGCGCTGGTTACCATAGCGGCGATCATTTTTGCCTTCATTTTTCTTTTGCCGACGATACTGACAATTACCAATTCTTTTATGTCACCGGCTGAGATAAACGCCAATTATGGAAGTATTTTTGCTACAACCAAAAACGGCGGTAAGGTATTTGTATCCAAGACTGTAAATCTTAAATTTATTCCGGATATGGTGACGTTTTCCCAGTATTTTACGGTACTTCTAAAGAGCCCGGAATATCTTTTTAAGTTTTGGAATTCCATTATATATGTTGTTCCGATTGTTGTTTTTCAGCTTATGGTCGCTACTTTGGCATCATATGGTTTTGCCAGATATTCCGGTAAGCTTAAGAATATAATATTTTTTGCGTATATTATTATCATGCTTATGCCTTACCAGGTAACTCTTGTTCCGAACTTTCTTGTATCAAGAGCTATAGGAATATATGGC
>JAEEGL012287147.1_pt1 | contig 24181 bp, 23 predicted proteins | sample 9134231 | NCBI WGS metagenome assembly JAEEGL01 (sample SAMN16246548, study PRJNA631951) | gut metagenome | biome: gut microbiome; feature: rumen; material: fiber-attached | host: Bos | place: Iran: Karaj | collected 2018-10
AAGTTTATACAAGATGATTATGTCAATTTTCATTGTACGGTTTATGGCTTCGCCGGGTCTTCTGCGGAATCCTTTGCCCGTTATCAAACGAAGCTCTTTATCCCTCTGTGTCCCTTAACCAACGCTCCGCACAACACACAGGCTGTCGATGCCGCAGAACCCGACTGTCTGAACCCCGGCTACACCGCCGGCGAGTTTTGCACAGACTGTGAGGAATGGATTACCGGTCACGAGTTGAACGGAGATGCCCTCGGTCACAACCCCGGCGAACCTGCACCCGAAAACGTGGTTGCCCCCACCTGCACCGCCGAAGGTTCCTATGACAACGTGACCCGCTGCACGCGCTGCGGCGTTGTTCTGTCCTCAACAGCGGAGAAGATCGCCATGACGCCCCATACGGACAACGACCGCAACGGCTATTGCGATGACTGCGGCGCCTTTATCTGCGAACACCCGGAAACCTCCCTGCAAAATGAAGTTCCCGCAAAATGTCTTGAAGCGGGCTATTCCGGCGACACAGTCTGCACCTGGTGCGGCGTCACGCTCGAATACGGCGTCACCCTGCCCGCAACAGGACACAACCCGGCAATCAGCAGCCCGGCGCAGGACGCCACCTGTCTGGATACGGGTCTGACCGCGGAGTATGCCTGCACGGTTTGCGGCGACGTGACCACTGCGGCGCATGAGGTGCCGCTGACCGCCCATAAGGACAGCGATAGCGACGGTCTGTGCGACCTTTGCCTCGCGCCGACCGACTGCGCACAATATGGCAGATGCACAGACACCTTGTTCTGGTACGCTGAAAACGGTATACTCGTAATCTCCGGCGACGGTGCATCGGGCAATCTTGGCACGGTGCCATGGGAAAGCTGCAAAGCGTCGATCGACAGCGTGTATATCAGAAGCGGTGTAACTGCGATGGACGGCACAGGCTTTGCCGCCTGCCCGAATCTTGAAAGCGTTTTTGCCCCCACCGGCACAACTGTTTCAAGCTGCGATGCACCGGTACTGTATTATTCCGAAGCAAACGGCACAGTCACCGTATCCGGTCGTGACAACACACCCGCGTTGGATCTTCCCGCAATGTTGAATGCAGCGAGTGTACTCTGTACCGACAAAACGGTTGTCTCGCTCTGCTTCGACCGTTTGTTGCTGCGCGCAACCGACAATGAGGAACAGATTGTGTATGATATCCTTAAGAACGGGAAAATAATCGATGAAGCCCACTTCCGCATTCCTTCCGGTACACTTTTGAACGCGTTCTCAATGAAACCGCTTGGCTATGCGAACTTTAACAGTGCCTTTGCTTCGATTCTGAACAACCCGGATCGGAATCTGATCCTCTCCCTGTCATGCAGCGATCTGCTTCCGGAGGACCTGAAAGCAGACAGCCAAAGCTACACCGAACAGTTTGTGCTGCACTTTGTTGACGAACCGACAGAACCGGAAAAACCAAACAACCCCGGCAATCCGGAACCGGAAAAATCACTGCTCGATAGAATTGTTGAGCGATTCCACGCAACGCTTGCAGCGATCCTGTCGGTGTTCAAAAAGCTGTTTAAGCTGTTTAAAAAATAAAAGTTGGCAGCGCATGCTGCTGAACTAAAACGTCATTTTCATCCGCGTTACCCGGCAGTTTTTGCTGCTTCGTGACGCGGATATTTCTGTTTATTCTTGGGGATTTTTAGAGAAGCATGTCGCTCTTTGTTGCGTTTCGTTCCCAATTTTGCCAGTTTCGTTCCAAGCATATTGTTTTTGATTTTAAAAATCTTTACAATAGTTTTTGGCTATACCAAAAAGGAAGACATAAGAACTGGAAAAGGACGGATGAAAACATGAAAAAAGAGAAGAAATCCAGCGCAAAAGCATTGACCTGCTCCTGCGGTGCAGTTTTCAGCGACGACCAGCAGTTTTGTACAAACTGCGGCGCAAGCAAAGAAGAAATACAAAAGAGCAGATACAAAGAGATTTGCGAAAAAGCGAAAACAGCCGCGTCTCTGAAGGAACTTGAAAGCCTTCGCGCAAACTGTGAAGTCATCTCCGGTTATCGCAATATTGCGGAATGGCAAGCGTTTTTGGACAAAAAGATCGAAAATCTGAAGAAAAAAAAGAAAAAGAAAACCGGTCGTATCGTTGGTATTTCCTCCGCTGCTGCTGTGCTCGTTGCGCTTGCAGTGCTATTTGTAATCTTTGTCATGCCCTATCTGCCGCATTTTATGAAAGCTGAAAAGGCAGTAAAGAGCGAAGATTATGTGCTTGCTATTGAGGAATACAAACAGGCGGAAGGATTCTTAGGCAGCGACAAAAAGCTTCCCGAAACCTATTATGCCTACGGTGCAGCGCTGCAGGACGAAGAAAAGTATTTGGAAGCAGCAAACGCGTTCAACGATTCTGAAAACCACGCCGACGCCGAAGAACGAATTGCTGCGTGCGGCAAGGCGCTGATTCAGAAAAAGCAGTATAGCGATGCGTCAAAGGTCTTTTCCCTTCTTTCCACAAAAGAAGGCAAGGCGTATGTCAATTATGCAAACGGCATGGAGCAGGTGCAAAAGGAAAACTATACGAAAGCGCTCGAATACTTTGAAAAGGCCGGTGACGTTGAGGACAGCGCCAAGCGAATCGGTCAAGCGCATTATGTGCTTGGTAAACAGGCAATTTCCACGGATACGGAAAGCGCCCGCAAGCATCTGAAAGCTGCCGGTGATTACAAGGACGCAAAGAACCTGCTTAAGGTCTGTGATCTCATGGATGCTGAACTGGAAGCTCAAGCCGGCAATCTGAACAAGGCGCTTGCGATGTTCAAGAAGCTTCCGGCAAATCTGACCTATAAAAAAATCAACGCCGGCGAGCGCGTAAAGCTGTTGGAAAGCAACCAGCCCTTCTTAAACATCTGCGGCAAATGGCGTGCATCGAAAAACTATATCGAGTCGAGAAACGTCTATACTCGAACCGGAAGCTGGGACAGCTGGTATCTTGACGAGGTGGAAACGGTGCAGACCATAACTGTGAGGTGTATTCTGAACAAGAACGGTACATTCACGCTCAAGGGCACGGTATCCTACTACTATTTCAACAACTATTCGAGTTTATCCTCGCAGTGCAAGGCCAGACTCACGACAGACAGTTTTGAGGTGAAAAACCTGAAGACGATTCCCACCTCCATCAGAATTGACAGTAGCACAACCCTTACACTTGCCAATGGCACCTTCAGTGTGAAGTATTCCTATCGAGACGACTATTCCATGTATTTTTACAACGTCTATTCAAGCTCCGTCACCTACGGCACTAAAGTAGAAAAGTATTGATCTTCCAGAATAAGGAGAATTGTCATGAACGAGTATCCGGATTATCAAGGCAAAAAATGCGCGGGCTGCGGCGCTGCGCTGGAAGACACACAGACTTTTTGTCCCAGATGCGGCATGGCGAATCCGAACAGGCGCCTTGTTTGCCGCGGGTGCGGTACCACGATTGACCCGACCCACGACTTTTGTCCGGAATGCGGACAAAGAGTTGAGATGCCGGCAGACGCAGGCGTGCATGCGGCAATCTCCGAATTTAACGCATCTGTTACAAAGGGAAAGAAAAAGTCTAAAAAAACCATTGTAATCATTCTGGCTGTATTACTGACCATCTGCACCGTCGGCGGTATTCTTACGGGACACGTGATTGCATCTCAAAAGAAGAAGCAGGCGATCGAAACATATCTTTCAACCGCATCGTCTTTCTATCTGGACTGTTTGGAAGTCGGAAAATATCTGGAAGAGATTGGCAACGAGATCCATTCTGCGTGGTACAAATACGTATCTTCCAGCTATCCGTACTATAACGGAAAACGACTGTATGACCCCGACGATGCGATAGAAGCAGCCCATAATGCACAGCGGACAAATGTAGCTGCGGTCAAGTTGGCGTCGAATACCATTCAGAGCAAATTCAACCAATTGCTGCAAGTCCCGGATGAGAAGAATCAGGCACTAATATCCGTGCGGGATGCGGTAAAACAAACTTATCGGTCCTATCTCGACTTGTTTGAAAACGTCATATCTCCGAGCGGGAACTACAACTCCTGGAAATCGGAATTCAGTGACTGTGATACCCGCATGGCGAACGCACTCGAGCAACTATCAAGTCTTTTATAAAGCAGGAGGTTTCTTATGGAAAACTATATCGGAAAAATCTGTCCCTATTGCAAAACGGAAATTCGAACCGACGACGAAGTTCAGGTCTGTCCCAAATGCGGCATTGCGCATCACAAGAGCTGCTGGGAGGAAAACCTGGGCTGTACAACGTTTGGCTGTGCCGGAAACCACGGACAAAGCAAAGCAAACGCCCTGACATGTGAAAACTGCGGAGCCGTAATGGAAAGCACGCAGAAGTTCTGTCCCAAATGCGGCAGGCCGCAGGTGCGCCGTACACAACCTGCAACGGAGCTGTCACAAAAGAACTGCCCGAGCTGCGGGACGCCGAACAACGCTGCCAATAAATTCTGTATCCGGTGCAGTGCGCCGCTGACCGGTCCGACCGCAGCAACCACGGCAACTGCAGCCGCACCATTATCTGCAGCCGCACCATTATCTGCAGCAACACCATCGCCCGCAGCACCTGCATCCGCAACTGCGCCGGTTTCTGCAGACGCAGCCGTCGCTTCACTGCCCGGCACAGTCCAACCCGGCACAGTCCAACCCGGCACAGTCCAACCCGGCACAGCTCCATTGTATGTGACACAAAGCGGACCTGCACCGGCAGTAAAGCACAAAAACAAAGGGCTGCTGAAACTGATTGCATGCATAATCGGAATTGTTTCAGGCTTGCTTTCCGCCGTACTCGGTCTCATCACTTACGGCATGAGCACGGGATCTTACGAGTCCAGCCTTTCCTACGGCGGCGACGCCTACACCGGTATTCAAAACGCAGCCGCTCAGAGCGCCAACAACATGCTTTACGCGTCGGAAATTATACGCTTCGGATTCGGCTCATTGCTTCTGGTACTCGGCTTATTCATCATTGCGCTCTTTGCTTTCCTTTTGTTTAAAGACAACAGAGCAAAAATCAAAAGATAATCCATACAGGAAATCATTAAAAAGACACGGAGGTCAAAGAAATGGCAAGATTAGATGTAATTATTGTTGACGCAACAGGGAACAAGGAACAAAAGGTCGGTCTTCCCGATGACGTTCGCTGCGGTGTGATCATGGTAAAGCTGGTTGAAAAGATCAACCTGCCTTCTCTCGGACCGGACGGTAACCCCATCAGCTACAAGTTTATTCACAAAGTGACCGGAAAACAGCTTTTGGAAACGCAGACACTCGCCGAAGCTGGTATCAAATCAGGCGACGTGCTTCGTCTGCAGCCCGAGATCACGGCAGGTGCAGGTGAACTGAATAAACAGGCGCACAGAACCGGCGTTTGGAAAACGATTCTGTCTGTTTGTTTGGTGTTATTGCTCGCCTTCTCTCTGTTTGCGTGCGGCAAATCTACGTCGGGAGAGAAAGACGCAGACGCGCAGGATGCAATGCTGTCAGAAAGTGCGCAGAATGTCAGCGAGGCAGAAAAAGAGACGGAAGCACCGACAGAAGCAGAGGAAGTTGATCCTTACGTGACTTCGATCGATCTTACAACGCAGGCCGGCAATCTCCAGTATGTCAAATTTGAACCGGCAGCCGATGGATTAATTACCCCTTACAGCGGCAGCGAGCAATCCTTTGAATTCTCTTATGTGTTTTCCTTTGCATTCAAGAATTACAGTGCAAAGCCGTCACAGTGCCAGGATGCGTTCCGGATTCAGTTCTTCCAAAACGGCGTGGAGCTGGATGATAACTACTCTTATTCCAGTAAAGGCGGCAAACAATATGACCTTGTCGGCGCTTATTTCAACAATGCTATGAAAGGCGGCACAGTCACCTTCGGCAAGATCGTGGTCGGAACGGATGACAGCCCGATTACAATTATGGTCAGTGAAAAGGGCAATAGCGACAACTATCAAATGCAGGAAGTCTCACTTACAGACACCGTTGACAAACAGGAAACCGATACCAAAACAGCAGAGTCTCCGGCCGTGAGTGAGGAGAAGATCGATGAAGCACTGCAGGGTGTCTGGAACCTGAGCGGTCAAGGCACATTCACGTTTTTGGACGGGGATTTCAGTCTTTTTATCACCGAAGCGAATCAGACGCTCAGCGGTACCTACTCTGTAAATCTGGAGGAATCCCAGGTCGACGCAACCGTTTCTGCGTCTGATGGTAACGTCAACATACATTTCCCCTTCACCTTTGAGAATGGTGTTCTCACGCTGAAAAACAACCAAGGGGAAGCGTTGGTGAAACAATAAGCGCGGCGGTATAGTTGTGCCGTTTGAAAAAGGAGAGAAGCTGCCATTTTGAATGATAGAATTGAATTGTCTGCCAAGGATTTTGAAGAGGACCGCTATGCGCGATTGCGCCTGATCCCCTGGTGGGACCAGGACAAACTCAAGCAGGCGTCAATTATGGTTGTCGGCGCCGGTGCGCTGGGAAATGAGCTGATCAAAAACCTTGCGCTGCTGGGCATCGGCAAAATCTATATCTTTGATATGGACCGCATCGAAAGCACAAATCTTACTCGCGCAGTTCTTTTTCGCCGGGAAGATGTCGGGCATTTCAAAGCCGAGGTTGCTGCGGAAAGAGCGCGGCAGATGAATCCGGACGTGTATGCAAAAGGATTCGTTGCAAATATCATCGACGACGTAGGACTCGGCGTTTTCCGCAGAATGGACGTTGTGCTCGGTGGGCTGGACAACCGCGAGGCACGGCTTGCGATCAACCAGGCGTGTTACAAGGTCAACAAGCCCTGGGTCGACGGCGCGATTGAAGCACTGAACGGGTTTGCGCGGGTGTTCGTTCCGGGTCACGGCGCCTGCTACGAATGCACCATGACCGAGACGGACTGGATGCTGATCAACAAGCGCAAATCCTGCGCCCTGCTGACCCATGAGCAGATGAACGAAGGCAAAATTCCGACAACGCCGACGTCCTCATCCATCATTGCCGGCGTGCAGGTGCAGGAGATGCTAAAGCTCTTGCACAGCGACAGAAATCTGCCGACGCTCGCCGGAAAAGGGTTCGTCTTCAATGGACTCACCCACGACTCCTACGTTGTGGAATATCAGGAAAAGCCGGACTGCATGAGTCATGACATCTATGAGTCCATTGAAGAAATGCCGTGGTCAACCGACAAAACGACACTGGGTGAAATTCTGCAAGTGATCAAGAACGACCTCGGAGAAAATGCGGTGTTGGAATTTGACAGAAACATTGCCATCACTGCGCACTGCAGCTGCGGCGGCAGCAAGACGCTGCTTTGCCCCGTACATAAGCTGCGCGGCGAGATGCTGCTTTGCGATCACTGCGGCGGCACGATGCAGTTTTCATCCGCGCATATGCTGCACGGTGATGAAGACTTTCTGGAAAAAACGCCGGCGGAAATCGGTATCCCGCCGCTGCACATCGTTTGCGGTCGCACCGGTACAACGATGAAGTATTATGAATTTACCGGCGATCAATATATTTTGAAATAATGGAGGAAACGACGATGAAACAAAGACGAATGGAAAAACGCTCGAAGATCCTTTCTCTTTTTCTTGTGGTCACATTAGTGCTTTTGCTTGTGTCATGCGGAAAAAGCACAGAAGAATCTGTTGAAAAACAAGATACCGAATCCTTCTTTTCATCTCTTGGAGCAGATTATGATATCGAACTACCGGTATTTGCTTTAACAAAGGTTACTGGATCATATGGAAGTGAAATCGTTTTTTCCGATTTCGAGATAGATGAACAGGGCAGAATTATGAAATATCTGCTTCAATATGATAATGAGTCCGCTGAGGTGCGTTGGTCATATGATGACAAAGGTCGGGCGTCAAACGAAGAAGCAGCATATATCTATGATGAAAACAACAATGTAATAAAAGAAGGGAAAAAAGAGTATCTGTACGATGAACATGGACTAATGACAGAATCAAAATATGAAGGAAAGACAGATGATGTACTTCAATATAAATTGGATGATGAGGGGCGTGTACAATCTGTTGAAATTCGAGATGAAGAAATAGGTATTAAAACCATTTACGAATTTACGTATAATGAATTGAATCTGCCCGTTTCCTATACCGAAAGCCGATATGGTTCGGGAATGAATGAAGATATCAATACACTTAGTCAAGTGTTTGATGTCAAATTGGTAATCACCCCTTTAGGGTTTCTTGTTAAGCAGGAGAACCGACGTACCTTTGACAGTTTGCAACGTGATGATGATGATTACGATATTGATGCAGAGTATAATGTGGTAGGAACCTATCACTTGAAAGCCAGCGACGATCATCATTATATGTCCGGCGAAGATTTCGTTGGTTTTGAAGAGTATTCGAAGCTACCAAAACCGGATTCTGTAAACAGCGAAATCTCATTAATAGAAAAGAACGAAAATGAATATAAGTTCCGGTTGGGCGAATTCACACATGATCCGATTTCAACGTTTAATCAGTTTGTTCATTTATTTGCCTCGCAAAATCGTTTCCCGAAGATTACAATGCCTACGGAATCCTTCTGTCCGGAATCAAACAATCTCTTCTTTTCCTATGTATGCATTCTGAATCATTTAGGATATCATTTGGATGTGTCAGATGATGGCATGGTTGAAATTATTGATTCACTTGGTCTTCCCGTTGCAAAAATCATGAAAACAGTAGAAAATGATATGTATGTTTTGACTGTTACATTCAAGGATTACAACATTCAATAATAAAAAAATGCTGTGACACTAATGCAATAAAATTGGAGGAATTGTCGACATGACAGCAAGAATGCGCAGACTGATGTCTGACTATGAACAGGTAAAAAAAGATTTTGCCGGTCACAAATATATTGTAGTTACACCGATTGGCACCGAGCCGCCGGAGCAATATCATGTCACCTATTTTGTAAACGGTATCTATCTGCTCCCGGATGGCAGAATTGAAACGCTTGGTCGACACGAAGTGGAAATTACACTGCACGCGGATTACCCGCGGTATAAACCAATCTGCAGGATTCTGACACCGATCTGGCACCCGAACTTTCGCGATGGACAGATCTGTATCGGAGACATTTGGGGCGCAGGAGAATCTCTGACCGACATCATCATCAATATCGGCGATATGATTCAGTATAAGTCCTGGAACTCCTCCAGTCCGCTCTCCGCAGACGCGGCAAAATGGGCCATTGAAAACAAGCATCTGTTTCCGGTCGGGACCCTCAATTTATATGCTTCCGACTACGCGTCAGCAACACAGCCGGTGGAGATTGATCTGCTGAATGATGCGGATATGCAACCGCCGGCATTGAACGAAAACGGCACTGTATCGTCCGATCCGGCAGCAGAGGCGCCGATGCAGAGTCAAAACACGCAGCTGACTGCAGCGCAGGAAAGGTCGGATGATATTGATTTTGAGATCACGGCAGAAGAACTGCGCGGCGTTACTTATGTCCCTGTTGAGCAGCGGATGCAAACCATGACGCGCGGCGGAACCGTCAAAGGAAACAAGATCAATTTTAAAACGATTCTCGTGAAAGGCATTCTCTGGGCCATGATCGGTGCTATTCTCGGCTTCGGCTTTTCCGAGTTAACCTCTTTGCTCTTCTCCTCCAAAACGGTTGCCTCTCTTTTGGGTCACAATTATATGGCTGATTACTATTCATATACAGAGAAGGCCGAAAAGGAATTTGATGCGATTTATGCGGAGTTTAAGCAATACTGTGAAGACAATGGCGTTCTTCCGCAGGAAAACGATGCATTCCGCACCTGGCTCAACAGCAACGCGGCTTCAGATGCCGGAAAAAAACACCTGGAAAAATACGGTGAATACAACGACAATGCGGACACAGCGCTGCAGAACGCGTATCAATATGATTTCGGCTCAAATGAGAATCGCTTGCTCTCTGCACAAAAGCGAAATATGCGACTTACGACTGCACTTTGGTCTTCCGCGTTTGCAATTATGGTCGGACTGTTTCTGGGAATCGGAGAAGGCATATTCTACGGCTCTGTTGAAAATGCCGTAAAGTATGCGCTGATTGGCGCCGCCGTTTCGTTTGGCATTGCCTTCCTCAGCGGTGACCTTGCGCAGCTCATGTATGCTGCTGTCATAAGCAATGAAGCAAGTCTGTTTGTACGCTCTCTTGTTCGCGGACTCGGCTGGGCAATCATGGGTCTTGGCACAGGTCTTGCGGTCGGTCTGATCAAGCCGGAGCTCAAGAGAATCCTTTTTTGCAGTATCGGCGGTCTTGCCGGCGCGTTTATTGGCGGATTCCTGTTTAACTATATCGCAACAATCATTCCAAACGACATTGTGGCGCGCGGTGTTGCGCTGCTGATTATGGGTCTGTTAATAGGCGTTGGCGTCGGTTTGCTTGAACAATTTGCAAAAGCGGCGTGGCTGAAGGTGATCCGGGGTGAATTTGAAGGAAAGGAATATCTGGTCTTTGCCGGCACAACGAGCATCGGCAACAACGGCAAAAACACGATTGTTCTTTTCAAGGACAAGCTTGTCGGTCCGCACCATTGCGATATCAAGCTGGAGGGCAGCAAATATGTTTTGACCGATTGCGGCACACCGATGGGGACTGTCGTTAACGGCACACAAATCACACGTCACATACTTCAGCAGGGTGATGCCATCGCAATCGGCAATTCTGTTCTGGTCTTCAACACAAAATGAGAAAACAACCGTCGGAAAGGAGCCTGCACATGAAGACTTGCTTCACGGTACTTCTCTGTCTTTCCATGTTGTTGCTCATAAATCTTTTTCCGCTTTCTGCTTCTGCGGTCGACTTTGACACGGAAATGTTGTATCAATCCGTTTTCACCGTAAAAACGAGCACTGCTTTGGGCAGCGGCTTTGCAATTGATAATACACATATTATTACCAATGCACACGTTGTTCAAAACGAAAAAGCCGTATTGGTTTTGACCTATCAGGAGGAACGGCTTTACGCTGAGGTTGAAAAATCGGATCAGCAGCAGGATCTGGCGGTTCTTCGCCTCAAAGACACAACTGTTCCTCCGCTGGAATCTGCGTCCCTGAATACCGTGCAGAACGGAGACGATATCTTCACAGTCGGCGCACCCAAGAGTATGGCATACACCATGACAAAGGGTATCGTTTCCAATCGAGAACGCACCATGCACGGCATGACGTTCATTCAAATTGACGCTGCCGTCAACGAGGGAAACAGCGGTGGTCCTTTGCTGAATGCGCAGGGACAGGTGATTGGAGTAAACACGCTGAAAATCATAGACAGTGAGGGCATTGCACTGGCGATTCCCATTGACCGCGTCATCACATTCATGCAGGAAGAAACGCCCGCGCCAAGTGATGAATCAGCGCCCTCTGACGCACCTTCGGAAAACGCATCGGACGCACACAGAACGCACATTCCGTTGATTGCCGTTCTGTCAGCCGCGGTCATACTGCTTTTGTTCAGCAACATTGGTTTCATCATTTACATCGTTTTTCAAAAGAACCGGACCACGATCAAGCCGAAGCAGCCAGAAGATCGATTAGACTTTGAAATTGAATTATTGGAGTGAGTTTATGGCAAAGAAAAAGGGAAAACCGAAAGCAGAACCGAAGGCGAAATCCGAAGTTGTAAAAGATGCGGAATCCTTAGAGTCTTCCTCTAAGGAGGAAAGCCTGCCGCAGAATATTCTTCTGATAGGTGAACACACGGAAACGAATAAAGAAATCTATATATTCCAAAAAACCTATAAAGAAATCCGGCAGTTTACAAAAAACAAAACGGAGATTGAAAGCGGCGGAATTCTGGTCGGAGATGCAATAGAAGAATTTGGAAAAACGAATATCATGATTCGCGGATTCATCGAAGCAAAGTACAGTGAAGGAACGCCCACAACGCTGAAATTCACACATGAAACGTGGAAGTATGTCCATGCAATGATAGACAAGCATTATCCAGACATGAAAATTGTTGGTTGGATTCACACGCATCCAAGTTTCGGTATCTTTCTTTCGGAATACGATAAGTTTATTCATGGTAATTTTTTCAATGACAAAAATCAGATTGCCTATGTTGTAGATCCGATTCAGAAAACCGAAGGGTTCTTCTTTTGGAAAAACGAAGAAATCGAGCGCTGTAAAGGCTTCTATATTTTTGATGATGTCGACGCAACAATTGATATTCCCCAAGAGGATGAAGAGAGCCGAAAGGAACAGCCGGCCCCCCTGTTGCCCCATTCCGGCGCAAAAGACTGGCAGATCTGGATTCTGTACGCAGCGGTCGCTGTGCTGTTGTTGATTGATGTACTTCTTTTCGGTCAATGCAGAGCGCTGAAAGCGCAGCAGGAAGCGTTGAAGCAAAGCCTGGCTTTTCTGCTTTCTCAGCAATCTATCTCCTATTATCAACTGCAGCCCGGCAATGATGCTGAAGCAGATACAGAAAGCGAAGGAATATCGGAACCGACGCCCGGCGCTTCATTTTCCACGCCCGAAGCAGAAACAACTTCACAACCAGACGGAACGGAACCGTCTGCATCATCGCAAACAACTCCTTCTGAACAAACAAATCATGAATAGATATATCGGGAAAAAATGTCCCTATTGCAAAACGGAACTGAAGCAGACCGATGACATCGTGCTCTGCAGCGCATGCAGGATGCCGCACCATAAGGATTGTTGGATTGCCAACAACGGTTGCACGACATTCGGCTGTCTGGGCACCATTGATCGTCCAAACCCACAGGAGGATGAACCGGAAGACACATGCGAAATTCTATTAGATGATGAAATTGTAGTCAGCTATGTTTATTGTCCGTGCTGTGGCGAACGAAACAGTTATTCAAACAATTTTTGTACCAACTGCGGCTACTGTCTATCAGTATAAGTGCTTCATAAAAGAGCAGCCTATGTAACTGCATCTTTGAACAGTTCCGATCCATGTTGCGAATACCGCCGAACCGGTCCGACAGGACCATTCGGCGGCTTTTTATGTAAACCAAAAACTACCCGCATTCTGCACAAGTCCGGCAAAAACGGATCATAGAGGAAACCTCCTACAATACTCTTTCCGTTTCTGCTGTTGTAGATCGTGTATTCCGTGATTCCCCTGCATCGGTTTGATATACCCTTTTAATATCTACTGTTGTAGATGTGTAGCAGGCGTTCCCGAACTTTTGCAATCAAATCTACCGCATAAACACCTCAACAAACCCTGCACTACAGGCACACAAAACGCTGCAGCAATGCAGCAATTATATTGCAAGACATCGAACCGAGTTCATTGAAACACTGTCTCCGGTGTTGTAATGTAGATAACCTGTCAAATGTATAAATATTACAAATAAAGGCACCTGCCTGTCGCAGATGCCATTTTCTGGTGGAGATGAGGGGGGATCGCCCCCTTCCCTCTTGGAGTCACACAAGCGCTCTCCCGACAGACGCAGGAATGCACCGCGGGTTGCGGACTAGCCTTTTGTTAAAACACCACCACAACCAGACCGGCAACGATTGCCGCGCCGAATATCCAGATGAGCGTCAGAATGCCGCGCTTTTTGAGCACCTCTCCCCACGTCTGCACATAGGGAATATCTTCGCACCCGGACAGAATCCAAAATTTGCTGTAGCCGACCCACACCTTGTCGATTACGATGCCGTCGTACCAGTTCATCACTTCCAGAAACAGCAGCGCTTGAAAGTAGGCGTCCCAAAAGCTGCGCACCCCGTTCCAAAGCCCGATGATCAAAAGCAGCGCCAAAAGCAGCACGAGCAGAAACGGGATCATGAACCGCTTACGCTTTTTCGCCACTGTCTCCCGGTCGCAAAGCCCGATTTCAAACGCGCGTTCCTGCACCGGCTTCGGATAAAAATACAGTCCGTTGCGCGCGTCGTTTCCAACGCCGAGCTTCACCAAAGCTGTGAACAGTGCGCAAAACAACACAAGCTGCAACACAATCATCGGCGTTTCTCCCCTTTCTTTTTGTAGCCGCAGTCGCAGTACGGACCGCCGGACGCAAGCGTGTATTGCCGCACAAAGTCCGATCTGCCGCCGGCGTCGCTCATCGTGTAATCGAGCCGGCACATGGCGGGCACCAGATCATAGAGTCCTTCCTCCCGCATCAGCGTGCAGATGCCGCATTTGGTGAACCGCGCTTCATAGCCGCTGCCGTCGGGATACGGCAGAAAGTCCATGTTCCAGGAATACTCGTTGCGGTCCGCCGCCCGCAGCGCGGCCGTCCGTTCCATGGCGCGGACGTCTTTTTTGCTGAACTTCTGTTTCCCGCTCAACCGGCAGAACCAGCGCGTCGGCGCGTTCATCATTGCTTTTCCGTAAAACTGCGTCAGTGCCTCCACGGTCGGACGCGTTTCCATCGACCGCACGAACGCCGTCAAAAGTGCACAGTTGACGAGGTTCATTTTGAACCGGTCTTGCTTTTCAAAGTCCGGCACGCGCGCGATGATGGCTTTGTATTTCGTTTTTGCCTGCTTCGTAATCGCGTTCGCCGCCTGCCTGGTGCAGCCGAGCACCGATTGCAGGTGCGCGCGGAAGGAACGCTTGTACAGCAGCCACATGCCGAGCGGCATACCGATGTATTTCATGGGTTTGACCTCTTTTCCGATTGTGGTTTCTGCGCCTTTTATTTTTGCGCAAGCACCGTGATCCACGGCTTTGACGGGTGATGATCCACCGTGACCGCGGAAAAACCGGCGTCGCGCAGCGCCGCTTCCATTGCTTCCCCCGTATAGCAGTGCATACCGTCGATGATGGTTTCAAATTTCAGCCCGGTTGCGTCTTTGCCGTCGTATTCGTTGCAGATGAGAAACCAGCCGCCGTCTTTGAGCACCTTTGCCACCTGCCGGAAGCACTGCGGCAGTCCCGGCCAGAAATAGACCGTTTCAAACGCCGTGGCGAGGTCGAACGCATTTTCCGGCAAATCCAGCGCGGACACGTCGCCCTGCTGCACCGTGCAGCGCCCGGCGGCGATCATCGCTTTGTTATACGCTTTTGCCTTGTCTACCGACAGCGCGGAATAGTCGATTGCCGTCACGTGTGCGCGGGGATATTGTGGTACACGTAGTTGCTCATCACCGCGTCGAAGCTTTCAGCCGGGAAATCGAGCCGGGTCGCGTCGCCTTTTTGGAACGCGGCGTTCGTCACGCCCTCCGCGGCGGCGTTGGTTTCACACAGCGTTTTGCTGAACGAAGCGTATTCTTTGCCCCAGCGATCGATGCCCAGCAGCGACGCGTTCGGGTTGCGCTTTGCCGCGGCAATGGTCAGCGCGCCGCTGCCGCAGCCCACGTCCAGTCCCCTGCCGCCGTCGGGAAGCTTCACATAATCGGCAATGCCTTCGATGATCTGTTTTGACATCTGCCGTTTGCCGTTATAGGAAAACGCGCGGTACATCAACGCCATCCACAGCGTGACGAGCGCGAGCACGACGGTCAACGCCAGAAAGACAAAAAACAACACCGTTTTGAGTTTGCCGTGCAGCAGATGTGTGCAGCCGAATACGATAAACAGCAGCAGACTGCCGAGCGTGCCGGCAAGCGTGCCGAGCACCATGCCTTTGGGCATCCAGTTTTTATAGTCGGGTTTCATGCTGATCCTCCTTTATGCCGTGAAGTCCATGCGAATGATCCGCATCTTCATAAAGCCGTCAGCGATCTTCGCCAGCAATCGGAACGCACCGGGCACGCTCGGGTCGCGCAGATCGTTGTAGCCGAGCATATAGCCGCGGTGGGAAACCGCAGCGTGTTCCATCCATGGCAAGAGGTCCGTTTCCACGCTGTCCACGCTGAAATAGTCGGCGATTGAGGTGATGCCGGCATCCTTGACCCAGGTTTTCAGCATGATTTTGACGGCGCGTTTGCCGGCGGCGTCAAACACGAGTCGCCCGCCCGGGAAGCGGTGCGCCATTGCCGTAAAGAGTTTTTGAATCTGTGCAGTCTTGAAATAATAGAACACGCCGGCGGCAAGGAAGCAGACGCCGCCTTTCGCGTCGATTGCGTCAAACCACGAAAAGTCGTTCAGATCGGCGGCGAGATTGCGGATGCGTCCGCTGCCCGGCAAGAGCTGATCGCGCACCGCGATGACGTCGGGCAGATCGAGATTCACGATTTGGCACATGCCGTTGTCGCAGTTTTCGGCGGTCTGGTCCAGTCCGCAGCCGAGGTTCACAAGCGTTGCCTGCGGATGCATTTTCAGATAATCCTTCGCCTCCGCCATCAGATCGGTTTCGCGCATCGCCACCTCCAGCGCGCCGAAGCGGTGCGCAAAGCTGCGGCTTTTCGCCGCCAGAGGCGAAAAATCATAGTCAATCCGGTTGATCAGCTCCACCGCTTTCCGGTCGCAGAACAGGTTCGGAAACTGCTCGGTGCAAAGCTTGCGCCCGTAGAGCGGGATCACCAGCGTCTCCTGCACGGTGTTTTTTTCAATATGCGTTTTGGGTTCCATCCGGGGTTTCCTCCTTTTTCACAAGCGTCAAAGCACAAACGAGATACATCACCAGCCAGCCGAGGGATTCCGCACCGGAATCGAGCCCTTCCGCAATCAGGTTGAGCCCCTGCCCCAGCAGCGCGATGCAAAGCGGGTTGCACAGCAGGGCAATCTTTTTGACCGGCAGTTTGCCAGAAACAACCATCCCGATCCACCCCACGGCGGCAAAGCCGTCGCAAACAACAAAGCCGACGCCGAGCGGCACCAGGATGCTTTTTGCAACGCGCAGCATCATATCCACAGACGCAGCCGCGTCGCCGGTTGCGTCCATGCCGGCGTTAAAGACCACCGGCAGCATGCAGATGCCGATATGGATAAACGCAAAATACAAAATCCCGCTCCTGTTTGCAAGCTTGAACAGCCGATACAGTTTGCTGTCGCGCAGACGATACCTGTGTTCCATCACCCGCGGCAGCTCCAGCGCCGCCAGCGCAAACAGCGGCACACACAAAAAGCCGAGCACAGCGGAAACGGCGTAGCGCCAGTCGGGCACAACCGCCGCCGTGATGCCGAACGGCGTGTCGGCTTCGCCGCCTATGCCGAACGTGCCGAAGCCCAGCAGATAGTCGCCGTCATCACACCGGCGGCAAAGCCGGTCAGCGCACGCTGCGTGTTCTGGCGCAGCTGGTTTTTCATCGGAAACACGCAGGCGGACCCAAGCGCGGTGCCGAGGAACGGAATCAAAAGACCAAGCACGGTTTCTTTCACAGGTAACACCTCCGGGCATCTGACTGACGGTACGCGTTTCTGCTTTCGCAGAGGAAGCTTTGAGCGTTCCCGCCTTTCGGTTAGTTTCTGCTAACTATTATAGCACGGTTTCTCGCCTTTGTAAAGACAGCAAGACATCGTTTTCAAAAAAACGTCCGCGCAAATTGCAGGCGCAAAGCGGTTCGGGGATCCTGTGCCCGGACCGGGATCCTGTTTGAACAGACAAACCCGCCGCCGTCTGACTGCGACGGCAGCGGGTGATGCAACATAGGGTGTCGCTTACAAAGGGTTTCAAGTCGGTTGGTTGACGATGCCCACAAACAGCGGCATACGGTCTTCGCTTACGACGGCGAACAGGAAGGGGCGGTCGAGATGGAAATCTATTTCTTCCTCCGGCGGCATCGCCGCGCCGGCCAGCATCATTTCGGTATAGGCGGCGGCGGTCACGCCCTGCTCATCCGCAACCACGCGCGCGCCGTGATTGAGATCGGAGACGGCAATCGGCTGATCGTCTGTCAGCGGCGAAAAGTCCGCCTGCTCCGTAAAGCAGTCCGTGACGCCCAGCGTCTGCAGCCCTTCCTTCAGCGAGAGCTGCGCGCTGACGTCGAATTTCGGAAGCGCAAGATTGACGCGCAGCGATTTTTGGCTTTTCCAATCGTTCAGCTTGTTGGCAGTGAACAGAAAGCGGAGCGCTTCGCTGTCCTGCAGCAGATCTTCCGGCGTTGTTCCCTCGTCCGGAAGCAGGAACCAGACGGAACCGCCCTGCTGCAAATCCTTCTTCACGGCGCCGAACTTTGCGCCCCAAAAATAGATGCCCCACAAATCGGTCTCGTGCATAAAGTCGGCTTCTGCGTTGCCGTCGGGGCTGTGAAAGATGCCTTGCTTCGTTTCCTCCGGTCGGAACTCCGCCTGCCATTTGTCGCTGAAATACGCGGTGGTATACAAAGCGAGCATGGTCAGCGGGTCTGTCTTGATGCCGGCAACCTCGTTTTGCAGCAACCCGCCGGTCTGTCCGTTGACCCAGGCGCGGATTGCATCGTCAAAGGTTTCGGTGCCCGGCTGCCCGCGGTAGGTGGAGGCGTAATAGTACTTGCCCAGCGTTTCGAGCGTGTCTTTGCGGAACGACACGTTTTTGTTCAGCCAGAGCGAATCGGCAAGAATGCAGGACACGGAGCCGTCGTTGCGGTAGTTGGCGTTGAACACGCGGTTCGCCTGGGTGCGCATCGTCTCAACGTCCGGCGCACCGAGCAGAGAAAGCACCTGCGCACGGGTGTTCCCGTCGGACATTTCCGCCAGCATAGCCAGCGCGAAATAGATATTCAGCGGCGAACAGACCGTGTTTTGTCCGGCGCTGCCGCCCAAAAACGCAGGCAAGGAACGGGTGAAGAACGCGTCCAGCGTTTTTCCGGCGCCGAAATAGGACAGTCTGCGATCTATTTGCTCCTGATTCCATGCGTCCAGTTCGCTCTGCGGTGCAAGATCTCCCTGGGCGGGATAGGGCGTCTGCGCGGGATATTGGGCGGCATACGCCGTCAGCGGACGCAGCAGTGCAGACAGTTTCCGGTCTGTTTCCGTCTGCTGTGTTGCATCTATCCCGGGTGCAGCCGGTGCCGGGTGCTTTGCGCCGCGCCATGCAAGAACCGCGGCGATTCCGAGGATGACGACCAGCGCCGCCGCCAGCGCGGCGAGCCGGGTCCGGGTTCTGCCGGTTCGTTTTTGTTCCGGCAGCGGTTCCGGTGCGGATGCTTCAATCAAAGCCGGATCCACGTCGTTCAGAGCGTCTGAAAGATCAGTCGGTTTCATAGAGCTGTTCCTCCTTCAAAAATGCTTTGAGCTTTGCCCGGGTACGGGACAAACTCATTTTGACCGCGCCCTGTGTCATACCGCAGCTGTGTGCAATCTCCGAAACAGAGCAGAACCACCAGTAGCGGCGCAGAAAGAGCAGGCGCGCGTCGGGGGTGAGCGCCGAAAGGAAGGTGTTCAGGGCGTTTCGCAGGGCAACTGCGTCGGCAAAGGATCGTCCGTCGTCGCCGCCAGGAATGGACTCCGCCAGCTCACACAGGCTTTCCACATAGGCACCCGCGCCGCGCTTTGCCCGTGCACGGGTGCGCAGCCGATCCAGCGCGGTCCGGCGGCAGACAGCGGCAAAATACGGCGCAAGCGGCAACGGCTGTGCCGGCGGCACGGCGTTCCAGATCTTCAGGTAGGTGTCGCTTTCGGTCTCCTCCGCGTCCTCGTTTGAACGCAGCAGCCGCAGCGCCAGCGACCGAAGCAGCGGTCCGAACTTCCGCCGGCTTTCGCGGATTGCAGATTCATCCCGCGCGTTATACAGCTGCAGAATCTCATAATCTTCCATGCGTGCTCACTCCCTTCATCTATGATAACGACGTTTCGCCGCAAAAGGTAACGTCCGCGAGCCAAAGAACAATCCTGATTCCGAAACCGATTATAGCAAAACTCGCAAGGATACGCAAGAGGGTTGCGGCACAGCGCAGTCCCCGGCTCAAAGGACGGACCTCCCGCGCTTTGTTTCTGTTTTCCCGCTCAAAAAAACAAAAGCGAGTGCTCTGTCGAACACTCGTTGTTGATGTGAAAACGATTCTGCCGCCTGCGCAGCCCGCTGCGCCGTCAAAGCGGCGGCAACGCTCCGTCGCCCTTCACCACGTGGAAATCGCAGCAGTCTCCGCCGGCGCCGAGCGTTTTTGTGCGCAGCAGTTTGCCGCCCTTGTATTCGATCGTCGGATAGTCCATCACGCACATGTGCGGCGTCAGGAACGTGAGATGCTCCTGCTGCCCGATCTTGCACACCCCGCATTCGCGATGCGTCACATAGTATTCCGGCACCGAGAGATCATAGGAAAAGTCAAAGACCCAGTCCATCGGATATTCCTTTTTCTGCGACCGTTCTGCGCCCCGGACGTATTTGTCAATTTCCTTTTGGTCGAAACAGTTTTTGCCCTGATAAAACCGCTTCATCACGTCGCTTTTGCAGATCGCGTCAATCATACCGTCGAACACGTCCATCGTAATATGCGCCGGGTCGGCTTTGTAATAGGAGAAGCCATAGCAGGCAAGATACATCACCGGCGCAAACATGTTGTCCGTCATGGAGCCGACAGAAGGCGTCCGCCTGACCATTGCCTCATATTCTTTTTTGTGTTGTTTTTTGAACGCCCGGATGTCCAGATCCGGCACGGCCTTGGCGGTATAGCCGTAGACGACCTTGCGGAACATCAGGGGAAATAATCTGCCGATGAGTCCGAGTTTCATGTTGTGCCTCCTTTGATGACAGGATCCGTGCCATAAAGCCTGCGCGCATGGCGGCAACGACCGCCATGCCGGCGTTTTCCGGATCCGCTTTTGTTTCTTATCCTTCCCTGTGAGAAACGCTTCTCCGCTGGCTTCATCGGATCAACGTCACGAGCCAGCCGACCAAAGCGGCAGGGATCAGCGCGAAGAGGCTACCGGGGAACAACATCCCCTTTGCGTGGAACCACTTCTGATGATAGGCTTTGTCCATATGCTCGGTGCCTTCCAGCCGGAACAAAGGAAGATTGGCGAACAGCACCCAATCGAGGAAGCAGGTGTCATAGATGCCGATCCATGCCATCAGACCAAAGGCAAGCCCAAAGCCCTGCCAAAACGTTTTCGCGCCCGCAACCAGAGCACAGACCAGCAAAATGCCGGTAAAGAGCAACACGCCGAAGCCCTTGGTCATAATCACATTTTGGGATTTGTAGCTCACGTCAACGCGCGCATGTGTTTTGAAGTATTCCTCCTGAATATCGGGAGGATAGTTGTGGATCGCCGCAGGGCTGTGCTTTCTGTCGCCGCGGGCAGCAAGGAAAACAATAGCTGTAAAGATCGCCGCAAAAACGACCATTTCGATCATGATGACCCAGATGCTCATAGTCCGCCTCCATATCACTTTTTCCCTTTGCCTGTTTCTCAGAACAACGTGCAGATCCACGCCGCCAGCGCAGACGCCGCCGGGAAGATCACCAGCAGCTTCAGCAGCTGGCTTTTGATATTAAAGCCGTATTTTCTGTTTTCCATGGCGCTTGTCACTTCGGGATAGTAATGCTGGAAGAAGTGGAACTTCATCAGCAGGAAATAATCGAAGAACACCATGTCATAGGCTTTGTAAACTGTAAAGATCAGTACAAAGCGCAAAAAGAACTGCCAGAACGTATAGCCGCTGCGAAAGCCGTCCCAAACGGCGACGACGCCCACGCCCAGGATCACCACGACGCTGAGAATCATCATCACCCACCCCAGGGTGCGTGCGCCGCGGAACAGTTCTTTGTCCCGTTGCTGCAACGCTTCCCGTGCTTCCTTCGGTGCGGATGAAAAGAACCGGGTATCCTGCACGAACGCTACCGCCGCAATCAGCAGCATGGTGATCGCCAGGCAGAATACAATTGCCAGAAAAAGAGTGAATAACATCTTGGTTGCCTCCTTGATTTCATGCCAGATTCCAAACCGCGGTGAGTGCCGCTTTTGAAGCTGTGCATTTCAGAGTTGATGGTTAGCTGCCGCTAATTAGCTTCCGCTAACATAATAGCACGTTTTTCCGGATTTGTAAAGTAATAAAGCGCCGGTTTTCAAAAAAGAGGCTATAAACATCTGACGTGGCTGCAAGCTGCATATTGACTTCAACTTTGATTATCAGCAGTTTCCGGAAGAGCTGGACAGCGTAGATGCAGCATAAAAAAATGATCGGGCAGGGTTCGGTTGAACGCTGCCCGGCTCACTTTTATTCTGATGTATTAGAGCCCTCTATGAAACTCGATTAATCACATTATGCTTCCATCCTTATGGACGGTTAATCCTTCCTTCAATATCTCTATAAAGTTCCAGAATGTACCTGTCATAGGGATCTTCGCTATTTACAAGATCCGCGATCATATCGTCCGTGAGATATGTTTCGAGCTGCTGCAATGAACGCGGATGCTGTAATACGGAATCATACCCGTATGCATCAAGCAGGGATGAACGCTGCGCGATTGTGCAACGCAGGCAATAGCGTGCGTCTTTCCAGCGTCTTTCATGACAAGCAGCTTCAAACAGTGTTGGGGAATTATAGCTGATCTCTTCACCGAGATTCAAAGCGACACGGCATAAATAATCATATAAGCTAAAGTCTTTGGCTTCGAACAAAGGTATGTAAACTTCCTGCTCAAATGCATCTATGATTTCTCTTTGTATGCGCGTTTCATCGCTTCCCTGATACTTGATCCAATCCTGCTTTTGTTTTCCACAAACTCTGCAAAGCGAAGAAAGGCAACCCACATCCGAAAGGTATTTTTGCCTTGTCATATAAGGTAAAGATAGTTTCAGAACCTCCATGCAACGCTCATTTAAACAAAGAATATCAAATCTCACATCATAAAATGGCGCTTCGATTTCACGCCAATGGTTTGGTTCGATTTGATACGCAGGTCGACGTTCACAGTGAAGTTCAACACACACATAAAAGCCGTCTCCGCGCGGCTGAAAGAATGTCTTGCCGCCTCTTTCGCAGCAAAAGCCCTTTTCAAGCAAGTATTTCTTTAATCCTTTACGAATACCCATACGCGCCCTCATGATAAAGAAAAAGAATCACGGTGCAAATGCTGTTTACTTATTTGTCTGAGTTTTGCGCTTGTTTCGATAACGCCAGATATTCTTCCAGCGTCAGACCCTTGTCCATGATCTCCTTCGCGATTTCAGGACTGCCGACATAGCGGAAATGCCACGGCTCATACGCATAGCCTGTGATATCGTCCTTGCCTTCCAGATAGCGCAGGATGAAGCCGTGATCGGCAAGCTTGGCGTGAATTTTGGAGAACAGGTCGCGTTCGGCGATCATTTCATCGTTGTCGTTGATGATCTTGCCGTCCTTGATGACGCAGATGTCAATCACAAGACCGGTATGGTGCTCGGAATAGCCCGGCACCGCCACGTACTTTTTGCAGTAGTCTTCGCCGTATTCTTTGGCAAACTCAGCCCACAGCTCTTCCTGCCGCGCAACCGAACGATAGGTGCTGTCCAGCAGAATGGTCAGACCGTCTTTGGCGCAGTCCTCCTGCAGTGCGCGAAACGCTTTCAGCGTTTCGGTTTCCACCTTGAAGACGTCCGTGGCAAGATAGTCGTTGTCTTCGTTCAGTTTCACATCCTCCGGCAGGGTGTTCTGCGCATCTTCAAGCACCACAACGCTTTCCCAATCATCGGGCAGCTTGTTTTGCTTGTTGACCAATACAAGATAATCGTAAGGTGCTTCTGCCGGCTTTGTGCCGCAGGCGGTCAGAATCCCGCAAAGAGAGATCACTGCCAGCAGCAGCGCGAGCAGACGTTTGTTTGTGTGTTTCATCGCTTTTCGTCCCCTTGTTCTATTGTAAAAATAAAGAAAAGAGCACTTGTCTTGCACAAATGCTCTTTTCTTGGTGGAGATGAGGGGGATCGAACCCCTTACCTCTTGAATGCCATTCAAGCGCTCTCCCGAACGAAGCAGAAACGCACCCCTATCACAGACCGCAACCTTGTTCACTATCTTACTCGATAGTACTACATATCAAAGCATACTAAAAAACTATATAGATCTTTTACTTTGTTTTCCTTGTATTCTCCTTATACATGCACAGAGTATCTTATCATTGAGCTTCTTCCGCATCTTCCCATACGCCCGTTCCAGTATCTCATGCACGGAATCCGGGTCAGCCAATTCATGTTCAATCGCCAAATCAACTAAAGATTTCTTCTTTCGGGGTGCCAGAACCGGCACCCCGTCTTTTTCTTTCCATGCCAAGGTCTCAAAGCATTCCGGACAAAAGCCAAGATGCGCCGCAACCAGCATCCGCTCACGGTAGTCCAAGGTCTCAAACGCATTCAGAACGGCATCCGCCCGCAGCGCTGCAAAACAGACCTGCTCCGGGTTGGTGCTGTTGTCAGTTGTGACGTCCTCTCTTGCCTCT
>JAEEGL013398001.1_pt1 | contig 24181 bp, 14 predicted proteins | sample 9134231 | NCBI WGS metagenome assembly JAEEGL01 (sample SAMN16246548, study PRJNA631951) | gut metagenome | biome: gut microbiome; feature: rumen; material: fiber-attached | host: Bos | place: Iran: Karaj | collected 2018-10
AAAAAGCACTAATAGAAAGCGGGATATGCAAGGATACTTTAAGCTGGGCCAGCACGTACACATACGAGATGTTCATAACATTCGCAGGCAGAAAATGCACGCCCGAAAAAGAAAATGAGTTTTATGACCTGGTGGAAAAAACTCTCGGGAAAGTCTGCGAAGACGGAATAGACAGGGACCTTATAGAATCCACTATCAATTCACAGCTTTTCTATGTTCGGGAAGAGGATTTCGGATACAGGCCCAAGGGCTTGAGATACGGCCTTAATATGGCTGACGCATGGCTCCACGGAGGAGACCCCTTTGAGGCGCTGAAGGAAAAATCCGGCTTGGAAAAGCTTCGTGAATTAGGCAAAAACGGATATTTTGAAGACCTTATCAGGAAATACCTGATTGAAAATAAACGAGTAACAAAAACAGCTCTTTATCCCGACACGGAAGTGGAAAAGGAAAAGGATAAAGTATACAGACAGAAGATGGAGGATTACAAAAACTCTCTTTCGGAAGCGGACCTGGCCGCAATAAAGAAAAAAGCGGAAGACCTGAAGGAATTCCAGGAAACTCCCGATGAAAAAGAGGATCTGGAAAAAATCCCCATTATAGAAATAAAGGATATAGATCCCAACGCCTACAAACCGGAATATTCGATGATTGACGGCGGTTTTGACGGCATTTTCGTTCCCCTTGAGACAGAGGGCATGGAATATGTAAAGCTGATGTTCAATCTGGACGGCATATCCGATGAGGAAGGCCGATGGCTGGGATTTCTTGGAAACGTTCTGGGCAGCGCCCCTACGGAATCCTATTCATATGAAACTCTGCCCATTGCCGTGGATACCTACACAGGCGGAGTGACTGCGGGAATAACTCTTTTCTCCAAAAAAGGCGGTCCCGTGAAGAAATTCATGGTTCTTGAATCCAAAGCCATGGAGGAAAACAGGGAAAAGCTTTTCGAGATCCTGAACGAGATCCTCTTTACATCAATATTTGACGATAAAGACGTTATGCGGAAAATTCTGGACAAGAAGATTTCCGCGCTGGAGAACATACTTCTCGTAAACGGCCACGTTGAGGCGATCAGAAGAAGCCTTGAGGATTTAAGCGAATCCGAGCATTACAGAGGCTATTCCATGAGCACGGACAAGCTCATATTCATGAGAGGTTTAAGGGAAAATCCAGATGAAATCGCGGATAAACTGAAATCTCTCGCTGAGAGGCTGTTTACAAAAGCCAACCTTTTCGTATTAATCGGAGGAGAAGAGAAAATACTCCCCGACATGAAAGAATATGTTTCGAAGATTTACGAAAAGCTTCCGGAAGGCAGAAAGCCTGAAAATTCCGATAAATTCGAAGGCCGAGGAAGGAAGACTGCTCTTGTTGCCCCGTCAATAGTAATGTATAACGGAGCGGCGGCGGATTACGCAAAGGCCGGAATAGAATATAATGGTCATATGGATGTGGCGGTAAATATAGTGAATCTTCAGTATCTATGGAACAAAGTCAGAGTTGTGGGCGGAGCCTACGGCTGCGGCTCTGCCGTGCGTAAAGATGGATTTGTATACTTCTATTCCTACAGGGATCCCAATATAGATTCCACATTCGAAACTTTTGCCCAAACAGGTCAATTCCTGCGGGATTTCCAATGCGATGAAAGAGAAATGGCAAAATTCATTATAGGAACCATAAATTCCATAGACAAACCAAAAACAAACAGTGATAAACTGCAGGAAGCTCTCAGATTTTACATGCTTGATGTGGATTATGTCCGGGAACAGAAAACCAGGGGCGAGATTCTTTCCACGACAATTAAGGATATAAATGAGAGCGCGAAGGTTTTCGAAACGGTTTCGGGCCTTGAAAACATATGCGCAATAGGAGCTGAAATGCTGATAGATAAGAGTAAAACGAAGTTTGACGTTAAGGAAAAACTTATTTAAGGAGAGATTATTATGGGACTCAATTACAAGGATGCCGGCGTAGACGTTGAAGCGGGCTACAAGGCAGTTAAGCTCATGAGCGAGCATGTAAAAAGCACCTTCGGCAAAGAGGTGCTGACAGATATAGGAGGATTCGGCGGACTTTACTCCATAGCCGGATATTCCATGAAGGAACCCGTTCTTGTTTCGGGAACGGACGGTGTAGGAACCAAGCTGAAAATCGCTTTTTCCATGGACAAGCATGACACAGTCGGAATCGACTGCGTTGCAATGTGTGTAAACGACATTATCTGTCTGGGAGCGACTCCTTTGTTTTTCCTTGATTATATTGCCTGCGGAAAAAACGAGCCGGAAAAAATTGCGGAGATCGTTAAAGGCGTAGCGGAAGGCTGCCGCCAGTCCGGAATGGCTCTCATAGGCGGAGAAACAGCGGAAATGCCCGGATTCTATACAGAGGACGAGTACGACATGGCAGGCTTTGCGGTAGGAATCGTGGACAGAGCCGAAATCATAGACGGAAGCAAAATCAAAGAAGGCGACGTTTTAATAGGTCTTCCTTCCAGCGGGCTTCATTCCAACGGATATTCTCTCGCAAGAAAGATTTTCAACCCTCAAAAGGAGAATATAAACGATAAAATCGAAGGTCTGGACAAATCAATCGGAGAAGCTCTTATTGTTCCTACGAAGATTTATGTCAAGGAGATCCTTTCCCTTATCAAAGAAGTTGAGGTTAAGGGCATAAGCAATATTACAGGCGGCGGATTTTACGAAAACATTCCCAGAATGTTCCCCAAAGGAAAGAATTTCTGCGCCGAGATAAAAAAAGGCACATGGCAGATTCCTGAAGTATTCAATGTTATGGGACGCCTCGGCGGAGTTTCCGAAAAGGATATGTTCAACACATTCAATATGGGTATTGGAATGGTAATCGCCGTATCTCCCGAAAATGCCGAAAAAGCAGTGGACGCGCTTAAAAAAGCAGGCGGAGACGGTTATATAATAGGAAAAGTTACGGTTAATGAAAGTGAGACAGTATCATGGTCAGAATAGGAGTGCTTGTTTCCGGCGGAGGAACTAATTTGCAGGCAATAATCGATAATATAAAAAGCGGATATATTTCCAGCGGCGAAATAGCTGCGGTGGTAAGTTCCAAAGAAGGAGCCTTTGCCCTTGAAAGAGCAAAAAACGCCGGTATACCCGGGAAAGTTATCGCGAGAAAGAGCTTCCCTTCGGAAGATGAATATGAAGAAGAAATGATAAGGCATTTTAAATCATACAATGTCGAGCTCATAGTCCTTGCTGGATTTATGACGATTTTAAGCGGAAAATTTATTAATGCCTATAAAAACAGAATAATAAATGTGCATCCGGCGCTTATTCCCTCATTCTGCGGAGACGGTTTTTACGGACTTAAGGTCCACGAAGCGGCCTTGGCAAAGGGAGTGAAGGTAACGGGAGCCACAGTGCATTTTGTAACTGAGGAAACGGACGCAGGACCCATTATTCTTCAGAAAGCTGTGGATGTAGAGGATGACGATACGCCCGAAACACTGCAGAAAAGAGTAATGGAGCAGGCGGAATGGAAAATACTTCCCGAAGCGGTAAAGCTCTTCACGGAAGGCAGACTGGAAGTCAGAGATAATAAGGTTTGGAGGAAAAAATAATGAAGGTTTTAGTTGTAGGCAACGGAGGACGCGAGCACGCCATAATCTGGAAGCTGAAACAGAGTCCCCTTGTAGATGAAATTTACTGCGCGGCAGGCAACGCGGGAATCGGACTGGATGCGAAGCTGGTTCCCATACAGCCCATGGAAATAGAAAAAATGGCGGATTTCGCAGAAGAAAATAAAATTGATTTTACTGTAATAGGAATGGACGACCCTCTTGCGGCAGGTATAGTTGATGTATTTGAAGGCAGAGGCCTGAAGGTTTTCGGACCCAGAAAAAATGCCGCTGTAATTGAGGCAAGCAAGGTCTTTTCCAAAAATCTCATGAAAAAATACGGCATTCCTACGGGAGCTTACGAGGTTTTCGGCGATTATGATTCTGCTTATAAATACTGCGAGACTTCAAAATATCCCCTTGTTGTAAAGGCTGACGGTCTTGCTTTGGGAAAAGGCGTTCTTATCTGCGAAACATTCGAGGACGCGAAGGACGCTCTTACAGAGATCATGCTGGACAAAAAATTCGGAGACTCCGGAAACAATGTCGTAATCGAAGAATTCCTCACAGGACCGGAGGTTTCCGTGCTTTCATTCTGCGACGGAAAAACAGTAAAACCCATGGTTTCCGCTCAGGATCACAAGAGAGCCATGGATAACGATAAGGGCCTCAACACAGGCGGAATGGGAACATTCTCTCCCGGAAGGATTTATACGGACGAGCTTGCGGCTGAGTGCATGGAAACAATTTATAAACCCACGGTAGCCGCAATGGCCGCAGAAGGAAGACCCTTCAAAGGAATCCTCTATTTCGGACTTATGCTCACTCCCAATGGAGTAAGAGTGCTTGAATACAATGCCCGTTTCGGAGACCCCGAGGCTCAGGTTGTCCTTCCTCGTCTCAAAACTGACCTTATGGAGATTTTCCTTGCGGTTGAGGAGGAAAGACTGGACAAAATCGACATAGAATGGTACGACAACGCCGCAGCGTGCGTAATTCTTGCCAGCGGAGGCTATCCCGAGGATTATAAAAAAGGCTATGAGATCACAGGTCTTGAAAAGCTTGCGGGCAGAGACGACATAGTTGTTTTCCATGCGGGAACAGCTGAAAAGGACGGCAAAATCGTTACAAACGGCGGAAGAGTATTAGGCGTTACAGGTATCGGAAAGGATATGACCGAAGCTATTGAAAAGGCTTATGAAGGCGTAAAGCTTATCGATTTCAAGGATAAGCATTTCAGAACCGATATAGGTAAAAAATATTTCCTTTAACACAGAAAAATTGTAAAGATTATGTAAAATTGTTTTTTAGCCCGTTCACTAAAAAAGATATAACCAAAATTCCTATAATACGCAGGGGTTTTGCAAGGCGCGCAATAAAAAAATGAAAAATAAAAAAGTTTGTTTTTTGTGCATATAATACAAAAAAGATAGTTAAAAAAATGGATTTTCGAAGGTTTATATTGAAAATATACACATAAAAAAAGGCTATGTATTAAAAACTGAACAATAGACAAAGATTTTGAAAAAAATACCCGTAAAGGCGTATTAATTGACAAATTGGAGCAGTTTGTTATACTTAATGTGATGGTGCGAAAATTTTATTTTACCTTAATTTAATTACAGGAATAAGATTTTTAAAAAATTCAAGTGTTTTTAGAAACTTAATGAAATACAGGAGGAATTATTATGGCTAAAATTATGAAAACCATGGACGGTAATGAAGCAGCCGCATACGCTTCATATGCCTTTACTGAAGTTGCCGGCATTTATCCCATCACGCCTTCTTCTCCTATGGCAGAGAAAGTAGACGAATGGTCGGCAAACGGCAAAAAGAATATTTTCGGACAAACGGTAAAAGTTGTTGAACTCCAGTCTGAAGGCAGAGCGTCAGGTACAGTGCACGGTTCTCTTCAAGCCGGAGCCCTGACAACCACATATACAGCTTCTCAGGGACTTTTGCTTATGATTCCCAATATGTATAAAATGGCCGGCGAGCTTCTTCCCGGCGTAATGCACGTAAGTGCCAGAGCTTTATCAACACACGCTCTTTCAATTTTCGGAGACCACTCGGACGTAATGGCCTGCCGTCAGACAGGTTTCGCAATGCTTGCGTCAAACAGTGTTCAGGAAGTAATGGATTTAGCGGCAGTTGCTCATCTTTCTGCAATCAAATCCAGAATTCCTTTCCTTCATTTCTTTGACGGATTCCGTACATCTCATGAAATTCAGAAAATAGAATGTCTCGATTACAGAGACCTTGAAAAACTTGCTGATTTCGATGAAATCGCGAAATTCAGAAAAAGAGCTCTCAATCCCGAACATCCCGTGCTGAGAGGTTCCGCGCAGAACCCTGATATTTATTTCCAGGGCAGAGAATCTTCCAACAAGTTTTATGATAAAGTTCCGGATATTGTTGCTGAATACATGAACGAAATCAGCAAATTAACAGGCAGAAACTATAAACCCTTCAACTTCTACGGACATCCCGAAGCAGAAAGAGTTGTTGTGGCTATGGGTTCTGTTTGCGAAGCGGCTGAAGAAGTGGTTGACTTCCTTATGGAAAAGGGAGAAAAGGTAGGACTTATCAAAGTTCATCTTTACCGTCCTTTCTCAGTTAAATATCTTCTGGATGTTCTTCCTCAGAGCGCTACAAAGATTGCCGTTCTGGACAGAACAAAAGAATCCGGTTCATTCGGCGAACCTTTATTCCTTGATATAGCGGCAGCATTGGCTGAATGCAGACCCGGACTTACGGTTATCGGCGGACGTTATGGATTAGGTTCAAAGGATACTGACCCTGACCAGATCGTTGCAGTATTTGAAAACCTTAAACTTGACAGACCCAAAAACCACTTCACAATCGGTATTGTGGATGACGTTACACACCTTTCTCTTGATGTTAAACCCGTATTCGATATGGATGACGACAGCACGATCAGCTGCAAATTCTGGGGTCTCGGCTCAGACGGTACAGTCGGAGCAAACAAAAACTCCATTAAGATTATCGGTGACTACACAGACAAATACGCTCAGGCATATTTCTCATACGATTCCAAGAAATCCGGCGGTGTAACACAGTCTCACCTTCGTTTCGGCGACAACGCAATAAGATCTACATATCTTGTGCAGGATGCGGACTTCGTTGCGTGCCATAAACAGGAATATATCTATAATTACGATATAGTTAATGATATTAAAGAAGGCGGAACATTCCTTCTCAACACGGTATGGGCCCCTGAAGAACTTGAGGATAAGCTTCCCGGCGATATGAAGAGAGTTCTTGCCGAGAAACACATTAAATTCTACATTATCAACGGTACAAAGATCGCTAAGGAGATCGGTCTGGGCAACAGAGTAAACTCTGTTCTGCAGGCAGCTTTCTTCAAACTCAGCGAGATTATTCCCATTGACGACGCTGCCAACTATATGAAACAGGCTATTAAGAAATCCTACGCTAAGAAAGGCGAAAAGGTTCTTAATATGAACTATCAGGCAGTTGATAAAGGTATTGAAGGCGTTGTAGAGATTCCCGTTCCCGAAGAATGGGCAGAATGCGTTTCCGAACCCGTTCGCGAGGAAAATCTTCCCGATTACGTAAGAAATATCATGAAACCCATGAACGCTCTTAAAGGCGACAGCCTTCCCGTAAGTACATTTATCGGATATGAAGACGGTACAGTGCCTCCCGGAACATCCGTATACGAAAAGAGAGGTATTGCGGTTGAGCTTCCCGAATGGAATCCCGAAACCTGTGTTGAATGTAACCAGTGTTCATATGTATGTCCTCATGCGGCAATCAGACCTTTCCTTCTTTCTGAGGAAGAGGTTGCGGACGCTCCCGAAAAATTTGTTACAATTGACGCTGAGCTTTCCGACCTTGAATATTACAGCTTCAGAATTCAGGTAAGTCCTCTGGACTGCGTAGGCTGCGGAACCTGTGTAAACATCTGTCCTACAAAGACCAAATCTATCGTTATGAAACCCGCTGAAACTCAGCAGGATCAGATCGAAAACTGGGAATATGCGGTTAACCTTTCATATAAACCCAAGTCAACAGCTGTTGTTACAGTAAGAGCAAGCCAGTTCTCACAGCCTCTTCTTGAGTTCTCAGGAGCATGCGCAGGCTGCGGCGAAACACCTTACGCTAAGCTTTTAACACAGCTTTTCGGCGACAGAATGTATGTAGCAAACGCAACAGGCTGTTCATCAATCTGGGGCGGCAGCTCGCCTACCAACCCTTACACAACCAACAGAAAAGGACAGGGTCCCGCATGGGCTAACTCGCTTTTCGAGGATAACGCAGAGTTTGGATTCGGTATGTATACAGCCGTAAAACATATCAGAGAAGGCATCAAGGAAAAACTTGAAAGACTTATCGATATTTCAGATTCAGAACTTATTACGGCGAAAGCTAAAGACTGGATCGCCAATATGGATAACGGAAGCACCAGCAGATATTTCTCAACATCTCTTCTCGCATCTCTTAAGAGATACCACAACGCAGGCAGAGAAGCAAAAGAAATCATTTCCTACATTATGGAAAACAAAGAATATCTCGTTAAGAAATCCCACTGGATCCTTGGCGGAGACGGCTGGGCTTACGATATCGGCTACGGCGGCCTGGCTCATGTTCTTGCTTCAGGAGAGGATGTAAACATTTTCGTATTCGATACAGAGGTTTACTCAAATACAGGCGGCCAGGCTTCAAAATCAACACCTACAGGCGCCGTTGCACAGTTTGCGGCTTCCGGTAAGAGAACAAAGAAGAAAGACCTTGGTATGATGGCAATGTCCTATGGTTATGTATATGTAGCTCAGGTTGGTATGGGCGCTAAACCTTCACAGCTGAGCAAGGCTTTAATCGAGGCTGAAGCATATCACGGACCTTCACTCATCATCGCGTACGCTCCTTGTATCAACCACGGTATTGACGGCGGTATGATGAACTCACAGAACCAGATCAAGAGAGCTGTTGACCACGGATACTGGCATCTGTACAGATACAACCCTGATCTTAAGAATGAAGGAAAGAATCCTTTCGTACTGGATTCTCAGCCTCCTAAAAAACCTTTCAGAGAGTTTATCGAAACAGAGACACGTTATATGGCTCTCAAGAGAACATTCCCCGATATCGCGGAAGAACTCTTTGAAAAACTTGAAAAAGACGCGAAAGAACGTTACGAGACATATAAACGTCTTGCAGACGGATACAATGTTCCCGCAAAAGAGTAATTTTTGAGATAAAATTAATATGAAATAAAAATAAGGCGGTATGGCTTAAAGCTGTACCGCTTTTAACATCCAAAAAATGCTCCGTTTTGCTCCTGTATTTTTGGAGCCATGAAAAATATTTCCGAAAAATGGCAAGGGATTTTCAGCCTTATCCTTAATTATATATATGATTTGTTTTTATTATGGAAAGTTTTCAAAATTTTTTGTGGGCAGACTATTATGTTCGTGATATAATAAAATGATAGATTATAAAAATATGAGGAGGTGAGGTTTTTGAGTGTAGAGTTTACCCATTTGCATGTCCACACGGAGTATTCTCTTCTGGACGGCTCTGCCAAGATAAGAGAACTGGTGGACAGAGCCAAAGAGCTGGGAATGAGTTCTCTGGCAATAACGGACCACGGCGCCATGTTTGGTGTTGTTGAGTTTTACAAGGCGGCAAAAGAAGCCGGAATCAAGCCCATAATCGGCTGCGAAGTATATGTTGCCAATGGCTCCAGATTCGAGAAAAATTCCAAAACGGCGGCATATTATCATCTCATACTTCTTGCAGAGAATCAGGAAGGTTACCAGAATCTTATAAAGCTGGTTTCTCTGGGGTATACGGAAGGGTTTTACTACAAACCCAGAGTTGACATGGAGCTCCTCAAAAAATATCACAAAGGCCTCATAGCCTCTAGCGCCTGCCTTGCGGGAGCGGTTGCCCGTGCGGTTTTAAACGAGTCTTATGAAAAGGCGAAAGAAGTCGCGCTGGAGTATAAAGAGATTTTCGGAGACGGAAATTTCTTCCTTGAGCTTCAGGACCATGGCTATCCGGAGCAGAAACGGGTGAACCGGGCATTGATAAAAATGAGTGAGGAAACGGGAATCCCTCTTATCTGCACCAACGACAGCCATTATATATATGCGGAGGACGCGCCTTCCCATGATGTTCTTCTCTGTATCCAGACGGCAAAGACCGTTGACGATGAGGACAGAATGAGATACGAAGGCGGACAGTTTTACCTGAAATCTCCTCAGGAAATGCAGTATCTTTTCCCTGATCATCCCGAGGCTCTGGAAAATACGATGAAAATAGCCGAAAGGTGCAATGTGGAGTTTGTTTTCCATGAAATGAAGCTCCCCGAATACGACGTTCCCGATGGCAAAACTGCCAGCGAATATCTGCGAGAGCTTTGTTTTGAAGGCTTTAAGAGAAAATATAACGATGACCCCAAACTTAAGGAGCGTCTCATGTACGAGATAGAAACCATAGAAAGCATGGGCTTTGTGGACTATTTCCTTATAGTGTGGGATTTCATAAATTACGCGAAACGGAACAATATAATGGTAGGTCCCGGCAGAGGCTCCGCCGCAGGAAGCGTGGTTTCCTACTGTCTGGACATAACTGAAATTGACCCCATTAAATACGGCCTGATTTTCGAGCGTTTCCTCAATCCCGAAAGAATAAGCATGCCTGATATCGACGTGGATTTCTGCTACGAAAGACGTCAGGAAGTTATAGATTATGTTGTTGAAAAGTACGGAGAGGACAGGGTTGCCCAGATTGTGACCTTCGGGACTCTCGCGGCCAGAGCGGCAATAAAAGACGTAGGCAGAGCACTTGCCATGCCTTTTAACGATGTAAACCGAATATCAAAAATGATACCTTCGGAAGTCAAAATTACCATTAAGAAAGCTCTTGCCATGAACAGCGAGCTGGCGGCAGCGTATGAAAACGAAGAAGATGTGCGCAATCTTCTGGATACCGCCATGAGGCTGGAAGGACTTCCCAGACACACCTCAATGCACGCAGCAGGCGTTGTTATATGCAAGAAGCCGGTTATGGAATATGTTCCCTTAAGCGCAAATGACGGAGTGGTCACAACTCAGTTTACAATGGGAACTATCGAAGAGCTGGGACTTCTGAAAATGGACTTTCTGGGTCTCAGGAACCTTACGGTGATTCAGGATGCGGAAAGAGAAATAAAGCGTACAAGGGGAATTGACATAGATTTTTCGGAAATTCCCGATGACGATAAAAATGTATTTAATATGATATCCCAGGGCAAGACCGATGGTGTATTCCAGCTGGAATCCAGCGGTATGAAGCAGTTCATGAAGGAGCTGAAGCCGGAGAGGATAGATGACCTTATTGCGGGGATCTCCCTGTGCCGTCCGGGGCCCATGGAGTTTATACCAAAATATGTTAAGGGCAAAAACGGCGGCGAGGAAATAAAATACACACATGAAGCCCTTGAACCCATTCTGAAGGACACATACGGTTGTATAGTCTATCAGGAGCAGGTAATGCAGATAGTTCGTGATTTGGCGGGCTATTCCCTTGCCAGAAGCGACCTTATCCGAAAGGCCATGAGCAAGAAAAAGGCTGATGTTATGGCGGAGGAAAGGAAAGGCTTCATTGAGGGCTGTAAGAAAAACCATATTCCTGAAGATATTGCCAATAAGATTTTTGACGAAATGACGGACTTTGCGGCATATGCATTCAACAAGAGCCACGCGGCGGCATATTCCGTTTTGGGTTACCAGACGGCATGGCTGAAATATTACTATCCTGTGGAATACATGGCGGCTCTCATGAGCTCCGTAATGGACAATACGGACAAATTGTCGGGATATATCTCAGAGTGCAAAAAAATCGGCATAGAACTTCTTCCGCCGGATGTAAACAAAAGCTTTTCCCGATTTACAGTGGAGGATGGCAAGATACGCTTCGCGCTGAGCGCAGTAAAAAATGTGGGCAAAGCGGCGATTCTCGCTATGGAAAAGGAACGTTCCGCGGGAGGAGATTTTAAGAGCTTTACGGATTTCATCCGAAGAATGGGCGGAGGCGAGATCAACAAAAGATGTATTGAAAGCCTCATAAAAGCCGGAGTTTTCGATTCTTTGGGCGGAAAAAGGTCCCAGTATATGGCTGTTTATAAAGATATTCTGGACGGACTTGTTCAGGAGAGGAAGAAAAACATAGAAGGCCAGATGAATCTTTTTGACATGGAAGAAGTCAGGGAGGACACGGAAAAGCTTCCGGAAATCAGCGAGTTTTCACCAAGAGAAAAGCTTTCCATGGAAAAAGAGGTTCTGGGAATATACTTAAGCGGACATCCCCTTTCAGAGTATGAGAATATATTGAAGTCAAGAGTCAACTGCTCCGGAAAGGATTTTTATATAGATGAATCGGAAGAAAATCTTGAAAAGGAACATTTAATTGAAGACGGAAAACAGGTTGTTTACGGCGGAGTGGTAAACGCCAAATCCGTGAAATACACAAAAAACAATAAAGCAATGGCGTTTCTGACAGTAGAGGATATGCAGGGAGAGGTAGAGGTAATCGTTTTCCCTGATCTTTACGAAAGCGTCATGAGCAAAATTTCCGTAGAAAACGTAATTCTTGTGGAGGGAAGAGCCTCGGTTTCATATAATGAAGCGAAAATCGTGGCCAATTCCATAAACCTGCTGGATTCGGATGAAAAATACGAGGAACAGCCTCTGGTTTGCTCTGTAGGAATTATTGTTGGCGAAAACGGGAATTCTTTAAAGGACATAATTCCTCTTCTTTCGGAACATAAGGGGAATATACCGGTATATATTTACGATTTGAAAACCAAAAGGAAGCTGAAGGCCCAAAGGGAGCTCTGGGTGGACGCAGGAGATGAATTTTTAGGCAAAGCCCGCAGTCTTTTGGGAGAGAAGAACGTAGTAGTTAAAAATTTGTAATTTATGTCAGGAGGCAGAATGTATATGGAAGAGAAAAAAGAAAAGAAAATCGGAGTATTAACAAGCGGAGGCGACGCTCCCGGAATGAACGCCGCAATAAGAGCGGTCACAAGAGCGGCTATTTATAACGGAATAAAGGTTATTGGCATAAACAAAGGCTATTCGGGACTTTTAAAGGGCGATATTTCCGAGCTTTCCAGATACGATGTTGCGGATATTATCGGCCGCGGCGGCACATTCTTAAGAACATCCAGATGTCCCGAAATGCATACAGAGGAAGGCGTTGACAAAGCGGCGCTGGTATGTCAGGTTTTAGGCCTTGACGCTCTGGTTATCATCGGAGGCGACGGCTCGTTCAAAGGTGGAAGAGACCTTGCCAAAAAAGGTGTAAACGTTATCGGAATTCCCGCTACAATCGACCTGGACGTAAATTGCACAGAATATACCATAGGTTTTGATACGGCAGTAAACACAGGAACCGATGCCATAAGCAGATTAAAGGACACATCCGCGTCCCATGAAAGATGTTCCGTAGTAGAGGTTATGGGCCGTCAGAAAGGGTCCATCGCTCTCTGGTGCGCTATGGGCTGCGGTGCTGAAGAGGTTATCATTCCCGAGGAAAACGATGTAATCGACAAGAATAAGATTATCGAGCAGATTCTGGAAAACCGCCACAAAGGCAAACTCCATAACGTTATTGTTGTTGCCGAAGGTGTAAGAGGAAGCGCTCAGCTTGCGGAAGATATCGAGCTGATTACAGGTATTGAAACCAGAGTAAGCGTTCTGGGACATCTTCAGAGAGGAGGAATCCCCACAGCTATGGACAGAATGCGCGCATCCATGATGGGATACAAGGCTGTAGAGGCATTTATGGAAGGTAAAAAGAATGTTGTTATAGCGTACAACAAGGGCGAATATCAGGTTATAGACCTTTTTGAGGCTCTTGAAATGAAATACAAGTATGACGATACGCTTTATAAAGTAGTAAAAATGATTAAGTGATTAAAACTGATTTTAAACCGTGCTTTTCGGAGTGCGGTTTTTTATTTTGGTATGTTTTTTTCTTGCCATCGGGTAAAAAATATTTCCAAACACATTGTCATTGGGCGCCAAATGTTATATAATCCTAAAAAAGATTACATCAGACGATTCGGCTGTGTTTGACTTGGTTTTTTGAGCGAATCAAGCCGGATCTTGCCTGTAAAACATATAAAAGGGGAGATGAAAAATGGGCGCGCCCGAAGTATGGTTTCCCAATCTGGGAATTGAAATACACGAGCTGGATACAGTTGCATTTGAGCTTTTTGGAAGAACGGTTTACTGGTACGGCTTTCTCATATGCATAGGCGTTATATTGGCAGCGCAGATAGCGATTTTCGAGATCTGGCACAGAGGAGAGAGCGAAGACGACTATCTCAACGTAGGAGTAGTGGGACTCATAGTCAGCGTAATCTTCTCCAGGCTTTATTACGTGATATTTTCATGGGACTATTATAAAAATAATCTGGATAAGATTTTCGCCATAAGAGAAGGCGGTCTGGCCGTTTATGGCGGCGTTATCGGAGCCATTCTTACGGCATATATCTGGACCAGAATGAAAAAGAGAAGCTTTCTGGAGCTTATGGATATATTCATTCCCGGCTTCCCCATAGCTCAGGCAATAGGCCGATGGGGCAACTTCTTCAACAGAGAAGCTTTCGGAGGATATTCCAACGGACTTTTCGCCATGAGATATATTGCCGACCAGGCAAAGTCTGTATCAGAAGAGCTTATGGATAAGGCAATATACGCCAGAGGCGCCACATACATTCAGGTCCATCCCACATTCCTCTATGAATGCATCTGGAATGTGTGCGTTTTTATTGTTCTTATGATTTTCCGCCACAAGAAAAAATTCGAAGGCCAGCTTACGGCTATGTACCTTATAGGATACGGCTGCGGAAGGATCTGGATAGAAGGCCTGAGGACGGACCAGCTCCTTGTTGGTTCAACCAATATTGCAGCTTCCCAGGTGTTATCAGGAATTTTGATAGTTATAGGAATTCTGCTGTTTTATTTCGGATTAAAAAAAATAAAAATTAAAAAAAGCTTAAATATTACGGAAAAAAGTTAAATTTTGTTTGTTTTTTGCATAAAAATTAAAAAATTATTATGAGAAATGTTCCTTGTTTTTTATATAATACAAGGAATTTTTTTATATTCCGGCTATTGAAAAAATGTTGCAAAAGTGAGATAATTTATTACGTAAATATTGATTAAATTTTAAATCCTTTTCCAATTTATTTTTAAAATTTTTTCTTGCTATTTTATATTAAATATATTACAATGATAGAAACAAGTGGCACAAAGTGGATGAAAGTGGTTCAAAACATCCGAAAATGGAAAAGGAGGTGCAGAAAAGATGTTTCTTGGTGAGATCAGCCATTCCCTTGATTCAAAAGGAAGAATAGTCATTCCTTCAAAGTTCAGAGAAGAATTAGGGTCCAATTTTGTTATTACAAAAGGTTTAGATAAATGTCTTTCTGTATATCCTGCTTCCGAATGGAAAGTTTTTGAAGAAAAGCTTAAAACACTCCCCGTCAGCAGCCACGAGGCGAGGAAGTTCACCAGATTTCTTTTCTCCGGTGCCGTTGAGTGCGAGCCGGACAAGCAGGGCAGGATCCTTCTTCCCCAGAACCTGAGAGATTATGCCGGCATAAAAGACGAAATTGTTTCTATCGGAGTCAACAACAAAATAGAGATCTGGAACAAGCAGTGCTGGACGGATTATAATGACGAAGAAAATTATATTGACGCCGAGCTTGCTGAAAAAATGAATGAATTCGGAATTTAATTTCGAATGAAAGCGAGGAATATATGGAATTCAACCATATTTCGGTTTTACTGAAAGAAAGTATAGATTTCCTCAATATAAAACCGGAAGGCTTTTATGTGGACGGTACGCTGGGCGGAGGAGGCCATTCCGAAAGGATTCTCCAAATGCTTCAAACCGGAAAGCTTATAGCCTTTGACAGAGATAAAGATGCCATTGAAGCAGCCGAAAAAAGGCTTGCTCAATATAAAGATAAATTAATCATAGTACATGATAATTTCAGGAATCTCAAAGAGAATCTTGAAATTTTAAAAATAGACAAGGTGGACGGAATAATCCTTGATCTCGGAGTTTCGTCATACCAGCTGGACACAGCCGAAAGAGGTTTTTCCTATTCATACGACGCGCCTTTGGATATGCGAATGAACGAGGAAGACGAGTTTTCGGCATACAATGTGGTGAATGAATATACAAAAGAAGAGCTCGCGAACGTAATATACAAATACGGCGAGGAAAAATGGGCGAAAAGGATAGCGGAATTTATCGTTGAAAGACGTCCCTTGAACACAACATTTGAACTGGTGGAAGCCATAAAGGCGGCTGTTCCCAAATCGGCAAGGAAAAGCGGCCCGCATCCGGCAAAAAGAACCTTTCAGGCAATAAGAATCGAAGTAAACAAAGAGCTTGAGGGATTGAAAGAGGATCTGTGTTCAATGGCGGAGTGTCTGAATGAGGGCGGAAGATTTTCCGTCATAACCTTCCATTCACTGGAAGACAGAATAGTAAAAGAAGCCTTCAGAAAGCTGGAAAACCCCTGCGAATGTCCGCCGGAGTTTCCCGTATGCGTATGCGGCAAAAAGCCAATCGCCAAGGTTATCACAAGAAAACCTGTTTTGCCGTCGAAGGAAGAGATTGAGAAGAATCCCCGCTCCAGAAGCGCCAAATTAAGAGTTGCCGAAAAAATATAAAGGAGAGATTCGTGATGAATAGCCGAAACAGCTACTACTATACATCCGGATACAGAAGAAGACCCTACTCAGACAATAATGCTTATAAAAGAGCTGGATATACTGGATATAACAGAACAAATTATAACAGAACAAGCGTTGCGTACAATTACCCGCCGGTCTATTATACGGACAGAGTTGAGGATGAGATAGAATTATACAAAAAAAGCGCGGCTCGTGCAAATGCGAAAGAAAAGAAGGAAAGAATTGTACACAAAACACGGCTCATATTTTCGATTGTTATTATTTTCTGCGGACTGATTCTTATGATGTGTTCATATACAGCAGTCCATATGCAGAGAATAGAAAATGCGAACCTGAGAGAGGAGCTCATAGGCATCCAGTCTCAGAATGCTACGATTTTAGCCGATATTTCAGCGGATTTATCTGTGGATTACATCAGAAACGAAGCAATAAACCGCCTCGGAATGGTAGAGCCCCAGGATTATCAGAAAGTGTATATTGACGTTGACGAACAAAGCTATACGGTTTCCTACACAGAAGAGGAGACTGAGGCTGAGGAAGGTTTTTCATTTTCCGGTTTGATAAATTTTTTAAAAGGGGAATGATCTGATTGAAAGGGACTGGAACCAAAAGCAAAGTTATAGGTATATTGATTTTACTTACAGTTCTGTGCGTTTTTATAGTCGGAAGAGTTGGATACATAAAAGCCGTTCATGGTAATGACTATGAGATAAGGGCAAAAAACCAGCAGACCAACAGATACGACGTTGTAACAAACGCAAACAGAGGAATGATAGTTGACAGAAACGGACTTACCATGGCGGTAAGCACCACTGTTTACAATATAGTGCTTGACCCTCTTGTTCTTTATGAAAACGATGAAAAGGAACAGGAGAAGACATTGACCGCCTTAAGCGAACCTCTCGGTCTGGATTACGATACCATGAAACAGTACATAACAGTAAATCCTGATGCTGAAAACGAGGGTGAGCTTTACAGAAACAACCACTGGACAGTTCTTAAAAAGAAAGTGGACAGGGCTACGGCGGAATCCCTTATGGAGCAGAATCTCAAAGGTGTTGTTTATGATAAGGACTCAGAAAGAGAATATCCGCTGAACACACTGGCGGCAAACGTTTTGGGCTTTGTCAGAGGAGACTCCAAATGGGGACTTGAAAATCAGTATGACGCAGAGATGACGGGAACGCCCGGAAGGTCCTTCGTAATGTACGACGGCTCCGGAAATGTTGTTTCCCAGGAAATAGCCGCAATAGACGGCAATACAGTTGTAACGACCATAGACTCGACACTTCAGCAGTTTGCTGAACAGACAGCTTATGATGTTTTGAATTCCTATACCGGTGAGACCGTAGGCGTAATAATCATGAATCCCAATACGGGAGAGATTTACGCCATGGCTCAGGCGGAAACCTACAATCCAAACGATCCCACAACACCTTTGGAGGTGGCAAAGGATGTAGCGGAAAACGGAGAGGACGGAAGCGTTCTCAAATTAGAGTGGGACAGTCTTTCGGAAGAGGAGCAGATGACATACCTTTACAAGGTGTGGAAAAACTTCTGCGTATCCACATCCTTCGAGCCGGGTTCGATTTTCAAACCCATTACCGTTGCGGCGGCTCTGGAGGAAAACATAATATCAACGGAAGACACATTCTACTGCAACGGATACAGAGACGTATGGGATTACACCATAAAGTGCTGGAATGTACACGGCCACGGAGTGGTCAATGTGGAACAGTCTCTGGCAAACTCCTGCAACTGCGCTATGATGGATATCGTAGCCAGAATGGGAAAATATGTCTTCTATAAATACCAGAAGGATTTCGGTATAGGCGAAAGAACAGGAATCGACCTTCCCGGCGAATTAAGCGCAGCAAGCCTTATGTATTCCGTAAGGGATATCGGTCCGGTTGAGCTGGCCACAGAGTCCTTCGGACAGTCCTTCAACGTAACCGCGATACAGGCGGTAGTTGCTCTGTCGGCTGTAATCAACGGCGGCAATATAATGAAGCCCTATGTGGTTTCGCAGGTTATTGACAAGGACGGAAATATAGTATCAGAAAACAAGCCCGAGGTTTTAAGAAAGGTTATATCCCAGGAAACCTCCGATACGGTAAGAAGGTATCTTCAGGCGACCATGGAATACGGCACAGGCTATAAGGCAGGCATTGACGGCTATGCAATAGGCGGCAAAACCGGTACAGGTCAGCAGGGCAAAAGAAATGAGTGGATACATACGCTTTCATTTGCCACATTCCTGCCGGTAGAAGATCCCCAGGTTCTGTGCTTCATAGTAATGGACAAGGATCCTAACTATATAGATGGTATAACCACGCTTACACCCGCAATGAAAACCCTTATGCTGAACGTAATTCAGTACATGGGAATTTCACCTACAAACGCGGAGGAAAACCAGGCGGCAATTTACAACAACACCGCAAACAAAGTAACGGTGGGCAATTATATAGGCATGAAATCCGAGGACGCCGTATGGACTCTGGAACAGACCGGATTGAAATACGATGTTGTCGGTACAGGACAAACGGTTTATAACCAGGCGCCTGCGGAAGGCACTCCGGTTGATGCCGGTTCTCTTGTGATCCTTTATGTAGAGAAGGGTGAGGGTGATCCTGATGATCTGATTCAGGTTCCCGACGTAACAAACCTGTCATATGACGAGGCTGTAACTAAACTTCTTGATGTAGGATTGTATCCGGTTGTAAAAGGTCCGGAAATGGGAACTGTAACAGAACAGTCACCCAGAGCCGGCTTAAGCGTAGAGAAAGAATCGGATATCATTATTTGGATTAGCGAGTAACAGTTTTAGCATATATACCCTGCTTTAAAAATACAATGAAGGGAAGTATTTTTAGGCAGGGTATGGTTTTGAATAGGCCGACTGTTGATATAAAGAAAAAACTTGTGTTTGGTCTTATCCTCTTAACGGCGCTTTTGATTATGCTCGTTGTAAGGATAGGATATATACAGGTTAATATGGGGGATACTCTTATTGAGCGAGCTTATGAGCAGCAGACGAGAGACAGACTGATATCCCCTAAAAGAGGCAGTATTTTAGATAGAAACGGCGCGGAGCTGGCGTCAGCCGAAACCGTCTGGTCCGTAAGCGTGATTCACGTGCGGATAGACGATGAGGAAAAAACAGCCCGCTTCCTTGCGGATACTCTTGAGCTCGATTATGATGAGGTTCTTGAGAAGGTTTCCAGAAAGGTAGCGTTAAACAGAATAAAAACCAAGGTGGAAAGAGAAGCTGCCATGGAAATAATAGAAGCGGACCTGCCGGGAGTGGTTGTGGATGAAGATGTAAAAAGGATTTATCCATACAACAATCTGGCGGCCCAGGTAATTGGCTTTGTGGGCAGAGATAATCAGGGAATTATCGGCCTGGAAGCAAAATATGACAGCTTTCTTAAAGGGAAAGAAGGCAAGATCCTTTCCCAGACGGATGTTAAAGGCTATGACGTTGGCAAACCCGACGTGCGTCAGCCTCCCACAGACGGATATGACCTTTTGCCGTCAATAGACTGCACCCTTCAGCAGTATTCCGGGCAGGTAATAAAGTGCGCGGTGGAGGCAAAATCCGCAAAAAGAGGTCTTATAGTCATAATGAATCCTCAAAACGGCGAAATCTACGCGATGGCAAACTTCCCGGATTTCAACCTCAACGAGCCTTTTAAAATAAATGATGATGAACTTCTCGAAATCTGGGCAGACTTATCATCAGAGGAAAGAAACGAATATCTGAACAGAATGTGGCGCAATACGGCCATAAACGACACCTATGAGCCGGGAAGCACATTTAAAATAATAACCTCGGTGGCAGGCCTTGAGGAAGGCGTTGTCACAGAGGACAGTCCCTTTTTCTGCAAGGGATATCACACCGTCGGCGACAGAATGATAAAATGCTGGCGGTACCCAAGGACCCACGGAGCCCAGACCTTCAAGAAAGGTGTGCAGAACTCCTGCAATCCCGTGTTCATGATGATCGCGGAACGGCTGGGAGCGGAAAAATACTACGAATATTTATATAAATTCGGATTTAATAAAAAAACAGGAATAGATTTGTCCGGCGAGGCTTCGGGAATAATGTATCCTGTGGATAAAGCCGGACCGGTGGAGCTTGCCACCATGTCCTTCGGACAGTCCATAGCCATAACGCCCATGCATCTTCTGAAAGCGGCGGCCATAGCTGTAAACGGCGGCAGAAACATAACTCCCCATTTCGGCATAGGTCTGCAGGATTCAGACGGAAATAGGGTCGAGACATTTGAATATGACGGCGGTCAGCAGGTCATTTCCGAAAAAACCTCCGAAACCATGCGGGAAATACTGGAAAGCGTGGTTGCGGAAGGCACGGGAAACAAAACCTATATTCCCGGATACAGAATAGGCGGGAAAACGGCCACATCGGAAAAACTGCCGAGAAAAAGAGGCAAATACATAGCTTCTTTTCTGGCGTTCGCTCCCGCGGATGACCCGCAGGTCATGGCGCTGGTCCTCATAGACGAGCCTTCCGGTACATATTACGGCGGTTCAGTGGCGGGACCTGTAATGAAGACTCTCATGTCCAATGTTCTGCCATATCTGGGCATAGAACCTTGGTACACGGAAGAAGAGCTGGAGCTGGAAGAAGTGAAGGAAACGGAAGTCCCGGATTTTACGGGAATGAATATAAACGAGGCCAAAAGCCTTGCGGGCAAAAATGATTTTTCCGCAGAAAAAAGCGGGGAAGGCGATACGGTAAAGGATCAGTTCCCCAAAAACGGAGAAAAGATAAGAAAACATTCGAAAATTATTTTATATACTTGAGTGAGGAGGTTTTTAAAGTGAAATTATCTAAGCTTTTGGAAGGTATGGAATATAAAGCGGCTCAGGGAAGCCTTGACACAGATGTAAAAAATGTGGTCTACAACTCCCGCGAAGCCTCCGAAGGCAGCGCTTTTGTGTGCATAACCGGCTTTAAGACTGACGGACACAAGTATGTGAAGGACGCGATAGGAAGAGGGGCAAATGTAATTATAGCCGAAAGGCCCATTGATGTCCCCGAAAATATAACTCTGATTATTTCAGAAAACAACAGGAGAAATCTTGCGATTATAGCTAACAATTTCTACAATGACCCGTCATCACGCATAAATCTTATCGGTGTGACGGGTACCAACGGAAAGACCACCACAACATTCCTTGTTAAGGCAATGCTGGAAAGAAAAGGCAGAAAAACGGGCCTTATAGGCACGATAGAAAACAGGATCGGCGACGAGATAATCCATACGGAAAGAACTACTCCCGAATCTCTTGAGTTAGCGGCTCTTTTCGATGAAATGTATCAAAAGGGAGCAAGAGATGTTATCATGGAGGTTTCTTCCCACGCTCTGGATCTTGACAGAGTCTACGGATTCAAGTTCGATACGGCTGTTTTCACAAACCTTACACAGGATCATCTGGATTATCACAAAACCATGGAAAACTACCGCAACGCCAAGGCGATTCTTTTCCGTATGGCAGACAAGGCAGTAATCAATACGGACGATGAAGCCGGACTTTACATGGCGGAAGTGGCAAAAGGAGAAATAATCACATTTGGAATAGATAACGACGCCGATTTGAGAGGCGAAAATATAGTAATTACGGCAGACGGAGTTTCATTTGATCTGGAATACGGCGGAAAGGTTTATCCCGTAAGATTGAATATTCCCGGCAAATTCAGCATTTACAACGCTCTGGGAGCCATAGGAACAGGCCTTTTCTCAGGCCTTGACATTCAGGATATAATCGATTCCCTTGCCGAAACCGAAGGCATAAGAGGCAGATTCCAGACGATAAAAGGTCCCGGAGGATTCAACGCTATTGTGGATTACGCACATACGCCCGACGGGCTGGAGAACATACTGAATACAGCGAAAGAATTCGCGAAGGGCAGAATTATAACGGTTTTCGGCTGCGGCGGAGACAGGGACAGAACAAAACGTCCCATAATGGGAGATATAGCAGGAAAGCTTTCGGATTTCTGCATAATCACGTCTGATAACCCCAGAACGGAAAATCCCGAATCCATAATTGACGACATTGAGGAAGGCACGAAAAAAACGGGCTGTGAATATATAAGGATAACCGACAGGAAAGAGGCGATTTTCAAAGCAGTTTCCATGGCTGAGGCCGATGATGTTGTAATAGTTGCAGGAAAAGGCCACGAGGATTATCAGATATTCGCGGATAAAACCATACATTTCGATGATTCCGAGGTGATAAAAGAGGCTTTTTCCAAGCTGTGATCTGGAGGATAGAATATGGAGAGTTTCACATTGAAAGAAGCGGCTTTGGCTGTGGGCGGAAAGGTCCTGCCGAAGTTTGAGAACATAGTTGTTGAAAGCGTTAGTACAGACAGCCGTGAGATAAAGGGGGGAGCCCTTTTTATACCCATAAAGGGCGAAAATTTTGACGGCCACGATTTTATAGCCGACTGCATCAAAAAAGGTGCGGCAGGATGTTTTTCCCAGATTCCCCAGAAGGATGACATTCCCTGCGTTTTGGTCGAGGACACGAAAAAAGCCCTCAGAGACCTGGCTGAGTTTTATATCGGCCAGTTCAACATTCCCAAATGCGCGGTTACGGGGAGTGTGGGAAAAACAACCACAAAGGATATGATTGCCTCTGTTTTTTCTCAGCATTTCAAAACATTGAAAACTCAGGGTAATTTCAATAACGACATAGGACTTCCCAGAACGGTTTTCGGAATCGACAGGACTACGGAAGCGGCAGTTCTTGAAATGGGCATGAACCATTTCGGGGAGATTCATAACCTGAGCAAAATAGTACATCCCAGTATCGGCGTAGTAACGAATATAGGGGTGTCCCACATTGAAAATCTCGGCAGCAGAGAGGGTATTCTGAAGGCCAAGATGGAAATACTTGATTTCATGCGGGACGACGGAGTTCTTATATTGAACGGCGATGATTCCTATCTCAGGATCGTAAGAACGGACAAACGCAAGATATACTGCGGAATAGACAATCCCTGCGATGTTTACGCCGATAATATCGTAAACGATGGTCTGGAAAGCACTTTGGCCGACATTCATAAAGGCGATGTTTGCTTTAGAGTAAAAATTCCCGTTCCCGGAAGACATATGGTCATGAATGCACTTGTGGCGGCGGCGGCAGGCTTCGAGCTGGGTCTTTCGCCTGAAGAGATAAAAGCGGGAATCGAAAATTTCGAGCCTACGAAAATGCGTATGGATATAATTTCCGGAAACGGAATAAAAATTATAAACGATGTATATAACGCCAATCCTGTTTCCGTAAAGGCGGCCATTGACGTGCTTGCGGGAGCGGACGGCAGAAAAGTCGCTATTTTGGGCGATATGTTTGAACTTGGTGAATTTTCCTCTTTAATGCATAAGGATGTGGGTAACTATGCCGGGATGTCCGGCATAGACGTCCTTATCGCAATAGGGAAGGATTCAAAATACATTTATGACGGAGCAAAAGAGAAAGGAATGGAGGAATGTTTCTATTACGAGACTCAGGATGAGTTTCTGGAAAAAGGCATTTCGGAGATTTCCAAAGGAGACACCGTGCTTGTAAAGGCTTCCAGAGGAATGAAGCTTGAAAAGACGGTGGACAGATTACAAGAGGTGATTTGAAAATGTTTTCACTGGACGCAGGAATGTATGCTGTAATTATCGCGTTTGTTGTGGGAGTAATAGTCATGCCCATACTCATACCTCTTCTGAGGAAGCTGAAATTCGGGCAGAATGTGCGTGACGACGGACCCCAGACACACCTTGTAAAAGCAGGTACTCCCACAATGGGA
>JAEEGL014723978.1_pt1 | contig 24181 bp, 11 predicted proteins | sample 9134231 | NCBI WGS metagenome assembly JAEEGL01 (sample SAMN16246548, study PRJNA631951) | gut metagenome | biome: gut microbiome; feature: rumen; material: fiber-attached | host: Bos | place: Iran: Karaj | collected 2018-10
AAATTAAATATATTAATATATTAAAAATAATAAAATAAAGTTTTATTAAAGTTTTTTTTTAATAAAACTTTAGTTTATTAAAAAAAAACTTTAATAAAACTTTAGTTTATTATTTTTAATATATTAATATATTTAATTTTTATTATTAAAATTTTTAAAAGTTTTTTATTTTTATATATCTATTCATTTTTTCTTTTTTCAAATTAAATTTTAATAATATAAATATATTTAAAAATATTATTTAAAAATATTTTCATTTACAATTATTATTTAAAAATTATAAATAATATTTATATTAATTTCAAATTATATAATTTATTTTTATCACAAAATTTAAATAATTATAATTTTTATAATATCAATGAAGATATGTGAAAATTATTTATTAAATAGTTTTAATTTAATGTTTTTGTGAATAATATTTTTCAATGTATATTGAAAGTTCTTCATCTTTCATATGTATAATTTCATTTAATCTAAAAATAGTTGATAATAAATTTTTATTTTCTTCAATTAATTTATTTTGAAATATACAATCTTGATTTATGTTTTCTTTTTTATTATTTAAAGACAGTATTTTCTCTTTATATAATTCTATTTGGGCATTTTTATGATTTAGTTCTTCATTATTATTATATATTATATTTTTTATTTCTTCATTTTTTTTTTCAATAATTTTTTTTAATTTATAATATTCTTCATAATAAACTTTATTTTTATCTAATAATTTAGTTAAATCTTCAATTTCATTTTCTAAATAATATATTTTTAATTTTAATTCATTTTTATTATCTATTATTTTTATATTTTCTTTATTTATTTCATTTATATTTATTTGATTTTTTTTTTTCATTTTTAAATTATTTAATTTAGATTCTATTTTTGAATTTAAATAATTAGAGATATAATTTTTATTTACTTTATTATTTAAAAGTATAATTTCATTGGTCAATAATTCATTTATTTTATTTGAAACTGATAAAATCTCATTTTGATATTTTAATATTTTTTTTAAAGATAATATATCAATAATTTTTTCCCCTTTTATTAAATCAATATCATAAAAATATTTACCAAAAAAATTTATATATTTCTTTTTCGATTCTTGTAAATATTTATATTCTTCATTTTTATTATTATCATTAAAAATATTAGTTTTATTATTTATTTGATTATTTTTTATTATTTCCTTATTATATTGTTTTAAATACTTTGTTCTATAATCAAAAATATTTAAACGATTTTCATTATATAAATCTTTTTTTTCATCATCAATTTTAATTTTATTTAATATTTTTGTAATAATTAATTCTTTTTTATTTAAAGATGAAAAACTATTTGAGTGATTACTAAAACTAGAAGAAATATTATTTGACTTTAAACTTTTATTATTATTGTTTTTAATTGCTTTAAATAAAGTTGAATTGGTTTTTTTTAAAGAAACAATATTTTTATATGAATTTTTAAATATTGAACTCATTGAATATTCATTAATACTATCTTCATGAAATGTAGAATTTAATCCAATACTCCTTTTTAATTTACCTGGAACATTTTCATTTTTATTACTAACTGATCTAGAACCTTTAATTTGATTATTATAATATAATTTTATTATTGATTGAAATGACCCTTTAGACATATTTATTTTTTTAATTTTAAATTTAATAAGTTTTCATTTCTATTAATATAATATTAGAATTATTTCTTTTTTAAAGAATATTTTTTAATATATAATATCAATAAAATAATTCATTAACAAAAAAATTTAATTTTAATTTTACAAATAATAAAAATTATTTCTTAATTCAAATATATAATAAGTAAATATTTATAGAAATAAATATTTTATATATAAAAAAAAGATATGTAAACTTGATAAAATGAAAATAAAATAAAAATTTAAATATAATTAATAAAACTTATTATTCAATTTTTATTAAACTATCTAAAATTTAATTAAAAATAAAATAATTCCATAATTAAATGGATTTTTCAACTTTAAATAAATTTCCCTTAGGTATAAATAGAATAAAAAGTTATCAAATAGGAAAAGGAAATATAAATAATAATTATTCTCGAAGAATAGGCAGTTTAAAAACTGAATTAAAAACAATAGAACCAATAGAAACTCATAATCCTATATCTCCTTCAAGTAATCACACATTTAAATCATATTTATCAAAAAAAAAAAGTACCACAATAAAACAAGAATCTCTTGATATTAAAAGTCCTCCAATTAAATCATCACATACAAATTTAACAAATAATCAAGGAAAAATACATAAAAAAATATCAAAAAATGCTTTATTAGAAAAATTTCAGGGTCACTTAAGAAGAAAATCAACATCACGTGCAATAAATCATTGTAGTCATAGTTTTCATAGTATAAATTTAGAACGTAAATATACAAAAAAATCAACTCATTTAACATCAAATAAAAATGAACATTATGATATGTTTAATTTTTTTGAACAACCAACATTATTTGAAGAAATAGAAATAAAAAAAACAAATACAAATATTTTAAAAAAAAAATCTTCACAAATAATGCATAATGAAAATGAAAATTTGGATGAGAATACATCAATTTATAGTAAAACTCATATGACAAATAAAAGTATTTTAAGATTAGCAGATTTACAAAATGAAATAAGAAAAAGTTTCATTGGATTTGGTCAAATTATGAATTCAAAAATAATATCTGCTAAAAGTTATTTAAATGAAGAAGCAGAAGATGAAAAAAGTAGTATTGGTGGTGAAGATGATAATATTTCACATAATTCAACGGCTGAAAGAATTGAAGCAGAAAAAGAAAAAATATTAAAAGATAGATTAAGAGTATTTCAAAGAATGGGACAAGTTTATGATTCTTTAGATGAGGAAGATATTGCTATTTCTACTACTTATATTTTACCTACTTCTAAAATATTAAGAATTATTGATATTTTAGTTTTTATTTTTTCTATTTATAATCTTATTTATATTCCTTTTTTCTTAGGATTAAATCATATTCATTGTAGGAAAAAAAGTAATTTTTTTAATTTTGTAAATATTTTTCAAATTGTCATGGATATTACTTTTATAATTGATACTATTATTCCTTTTTTTATTGCTTATTATACAATTGATGATATTTTAAAAACGAATTTAGCTGAAATTAGTTCTAATTATTTAAATTCTTATTTTATTATTGATTTATGTGCCGCTATACCATTTAAATTAATTTTTGATATTTATGATACTAAATGTAATGATATTGGTTATTTAAGTGCTCCTTTATTTCAAAATAATGTTTATTATTGTTTACTTTTGTTAAAAATACCAAAAGCAATTAAAGCATTTTATAATAATTTTATTTCACAATGGATTTCAGATACTTTAAATCAATATGAACATTTTAATCAATATTTTGGTTTATATTCAGGTACAATAATTTTTTTATCAAGTATGCATATGATAGCATGTACATTTATATTTATAGGTAGATGTCAATATCCTGGTTGGATAGTTTATTATAGATATGAAAATTGTAGTTTTCCAAAATTATATTTAATTGCAATTTATTATATAATAACTACATGTACTACAGTAGGTTATGGGGATTTACTATGTATTACTCTTGTAGAAAAAGTTTTTGGACTTTTAATGGAAATTGTTGGAATTTTTGCTTATTCTTTTGCAGTTTCTGCAATAAGTAATTATGTTAAAATTATGAATGATAAAACTGAAAAATATAGAGAAAAAAGTGAAATTTTAGATGATATTAAACTTTCTCATTCTGAATTATCTGAAGATTTATATATGCAAATTCATAGACATTTAAAATTTAAATATATGAATAATGCTGTTTTAGATAGGAAAGTAATTATTAATTCACTTCCTATTACATTGAAAAATTCATTAGTTTATGAAATGTATAAACCTATTATAAGAAGTTTTGTTTTTTTTAAAAATTTTGATAATATTGATTTTATTGTTAAAGTAATATTAAATTTTAAGCCTATTATAGCAATTAAAAATGATATTTTAATAAAAGATGGTGATTTTGTAGAAGATTTAATTTTTGTTAAAAGAGGAAGACTTTCATTAGATATTCCTATTAAAATTGAACAAAAAGAACTTTTATTTGTTAAAACTAGAGGAAATACTCAATTAAAATCCTCAAAAACTTTATATAAAGCAAAAACAATGTTTATGAATATTTTAACTAATAATGTTCCTGTGAATGAAGATGAAGATAGTAAAGAAGAAGAAGAAGAAAAAGTAGAATATTATAAAATATTAGATATTCAAAAAAATGAACATTTTGGAGATATATTAATGTTTCTTAATAAAAGATGTCCATTAAGAGTAAAAGTAAAATCAAGAATAGCAGAATTATTTTATTTAAATAAAAAAGATGCAATTGAAATATCACAAAGTTATTCTCAAATATGGAAAAGTATAAATAAAAAATCACTTTTTAATTGGCAACAAATAAAAAGATTAATGATAAAAGTTGCTAAAATATTTTCAAAAATAAATAATGAAGAAGAAGAAGTAAATAATATATTTTTAACAACAAGTACATCACTTGAATCACAATTAAAATCAATACCTTCATTAAGTAATTTAACAGTAGAAAATGAACTAGAAAAAGAAAATGAAAATGAAAATGAAAATGAAAATGAAAACGAAAAAAAAGATAAAAATGAAAATGAAATTTCAAAAAAAAATAACAAAAAAAAAGAAAGTGTATCTCAATTAAAAACAATAAAAGAAAGTGTATCATTTGAAACAGATCAAGAAGAAAGTGAAATTTCAGAATCAAATAAAAAAGATAATAATACAAGTAGATTTTCTGATTTAAATTCAAAAACAATGAAAACAACTAAAACAATAAAAACAATGAAAACAAGAGAAATAAACAGTGATGAAAGTGAAAGTGAAAATGATAATCAAAAAGATAGTAGTCATGAAAGTAATTTAGATAGTAAATATAATAAATCAACTATTAATGAAAATGGAATAATTGAAAATAAAAAATCTTTATCAATTTTAGATTCAAGAAAAAAACTTAATTTATCTAGAAATTTATCAGATTCATTAGATAAAAATTTTATATCAATTGATTCAAATGTAACACCATATAAACCAAATGAAATAAATAATGAAATTTATCCTGATGAAACATTTATTGCATATTCAAATCAAATATCAAATAAAGAAACAACTGAGAAAAGATTACAAAGTTTATTTTTAAAAAAAAATTTAGATCTTTCAATTTGTTCAACTGAAATATCATTTTCAATTCAAAGTGAATATGAGAATTTAGAAGAATTAAGTGATTATCAATATAAAAAAAGTCCAATTTTACAAAGAAAAGTAAGAGAAATTGTAACTGGAACACAATTTAAATATAAAAGTTCTTTAAGAGCAAAAACAGCTAAAGGAACAAATTCTGTAAAAAAAAAAACTTCATTTGCTAAATTTGAAGTGTCAAATAATATTAAAAAAAATTCTACTTTTCATAAAAATAGTTATGATAAAAAAACTGAAAATGATACTGAGACTGAGAAAGATATTAATAGTGAACATAATAATTTTCTTAATAATCCTACTATTAAAAAAGCTTTTAATAAAAAAAAAGATTTATTAAATGTTATTAATCAAAATATCGAAAGAAATTATATGAATTTGAATGATCCTGATTTGTTTTATAATGAATTTTTTCAAAAAATTTTTGATAAATATAATGAAAATGAGAGTGGTATTACTAATACTGATGACTTTTTTTTTAATGAAGATGATGAGGAAATTTTAAAAAAGTTTCATGATGTTAATATAAAAAATGTTGAAAATAAAACACCTTTGGAAATTTTTTATGCTATAAAAGATAAAATTTAGCATTTATTTATGTTAAATTAATTTAAGTCTTTTATTATATTATTGTATTTTCATCACTTTATTAATTATTATATTAGAATATTAAATGTAAATATATATATAATTTTAATTATTATAATTTCAATTTCTATGAAATTTTGTTATAGAACATTTTATATATTATATATTTTTTTTATTTTTTTTATTGTGTTTTTTTATATAAATATAAATTCAATTCTATATAAATAATTTATTCAAATAAGAAATTAATTGTAAAAATAAATAGGTGTTTAATTTAAATGTTGTTTTAATAAGTTTTAAAAATAATTTAAAAACCCTTAATTTTTTCTTTCTTTAAGAAAATATTCATAGTTATTTTCAAATTTATATTTCTTTAATCCATAAATATTTTTTAATAAATAATTTTTTAATTTTAAAGCTTGTTGTTCATATGAATTTTTAATAGGTGTATAAGTAATATTATTATTATTATTATTTTCAGTTTTATTTAAAAATGGAAATATATTTTCAATATCATTTTCCAAACATTGAATATTTTGATTTAATTGATTTTGATTTTCATTATTTTGTTTATTTTTGTTTTTTTCTCTTTCATTAATATTAATTATATTTTGTGAAAAATGAATAATTTTATCAAGCATAGATATAACATTTATATAATTAAATCCTTTAATTAAAAATTCCTGAAATTTCTTTATTTTTTTTTCAATTGTTAATTTTTTAAAAGAATTAAGATAATAATTATAAATTTCATCATTTATTTGATCAAAATATCCAAAATATTTTGTAGGAACAACTAAAAATTTTAATAAATCTTTTTGATTTGTATTAATCATATAATCAATAATACAATATAAATCCTTTTTATTATAATTAAATATAACAGGTTCTGCATTTTTCATTTTTTTATATATTGAATTAAATTTCATATTTCTTTTTTCTTTATATTCATTATTTAATTTTTTAGATTTACAAAATACTTCTTTTGGTATAGTTGAAGATTTTCCTAAAAATTGAAACATTAATTGATAAATTATGCTATAAACTTTAACTCCTTTTTTATCTTTTTCTATATTATCATTTAATTGCTCATCCATTTTTTAATTTAATTATAAGATATTATACTTAATGTATAAATTATTTTTTATTTATTTAATAATTACATAAATAAATTTAATTATTATTTATGATTAATTATATCATTTTTAAATAAAAAATGATTTAATTATTTTTTTTTTAAATAAATTAATATAAATTAAATTTATTGAGTAACATCAATATATTTATTATCTTTCCATTGACCTTTATGTTTAAGTTTTTTTATAATTGTATCTTCATCTTTAATAATTTCAAATAATTCTCCATCTCCATTCTTCTTACTTTGTTCAAAAGAGCCTGTATAAAGAGTTAAATCTTTATATAAAATAGTCCCTTTTCCATATCTATAATCATCTTTAAACCCTCCTTTATAATAATAAAAATCATTAAATTCATTTAATTTATCCATTTCTTCTTTATTTAAAGGTTTCAAATTATTATATTCAGAATTATTATTAATATTCTCTAAATCACAATAAATATATCCATCTTCATCATTTTTTTGATTATCTTTAAAATTCCCTTGATAAACATAACCATCTTCCCAAACATATAATCCTTTTCCTTCTCTTCTATCTTTTATCCATTCACCATAATAAAATTCTTTATTATCACTCCAAATATACATTCCAGTACCTTGCATTTCTCCTTTATAAAATTCTCCTATATATTTATCATATTCATTTTCTCCTACTTTAAAATAATATTCTCCAAATATATGAAATAAATTTTGTTCATCCCATAATCCAATATAATAATCTCCTTCATTCCAATAATATTTACCTACTATTCTTTTTTCTTTATTTTCTTCATCATCTAATTTAAAAGGCCCTTTTGATATTATTGATAAACAATCTGGGTGAAATAATCCTAAAAATTTACCATCTTGATATATATCTTCTTTAAATAATTTTATTTCTTCATTTTCTTTTTTATCTTTTGTTAAGTCTTCAAATTGTAAATATACTTCATCTAAATCATATTTTGTGTCTCTTCCTTTTAAATAATTTTCATATGATGATTTTGCATTTGTTGGATCTGAAATATAGGATTTTACTCTAAAATTTTGAAATCTTTCAAATGATTCACATATATTTTCATCATAGAAATTTATTTCTTTTAAATAATGATAATTGTCATATATATATTCATATAATTCTATTATTAATTGATTTTCATATAAGAATTTATCTTTCCATTTTTCTTTTTCTGAATATTCTATTTTTTCACAATCTGATTTTATTAATTTTTCTGGTGATTCAAATAATAATTTAAATTCTTCTTTATTTTTTGCTTTATCTAAATTTATATTTTGTTTTTCTAATTCTTTTTGTCTATTTATAAAAAGATCTTCAAAAGATTCAATATCATGATGATATTTACATTTATTTTTATTTTCATTTTCATTATTATCATTTATATTTTCAATATCATTATTTTCATTTTGATTATCATTATCATCATTTTCCTTTTCTTCTTCTTTTTGTTCTTTATTATTACAAATATAATTTTTTTTACATTTAGAACATATTTTAACACATTTTTCACAATGATTTTTATTACAAGTTTTACAAAAAAACTTATTTCTATAATATTTATGTTTATCACAATTAAATTCAAATTGTTTATAATAATATAATTTTTCTGAAGGAAATAAACATTCTTTATAAATTTTATGATATAAACCATCATCAATACAAAAACTTTTATTACATTCTTTACAAAATAAACTATCACCTAAAATACACTCACAACCAGCACATTTATGAACATAATTAATTCCTTTTTTAATAGAATCCATAAATCTTTGTATACTAATATAACAACAATGCATTGCTGTGCCGTCTCCTTTACAAAATGTTTCTACAAATGTGTTACTTTGTTCATCCATTGATAATCCTATTAATGGTAATTTTGAACATAATGGACATTGTAGAATTTTTTTATATTCTCCTTTAAATGTCTCTATTTCATTCATTTCATTATCGTCCATTTTTTTATGTTTTATTTTTTAAATAATTATATTCAATTTTAATTTTAGTATATTTTAAATTAATATAAGAAATTTATAAATGAATGTTTCAATTATATATTAATTTATATAAAAAAAATTATTTATTTTCTTTGATGTATTCTTTTAATATTGATTGAAAAAAAAGTAAATATGAATTTATTTTTTGAGAAAGGGAAATTGATTCATATTTTATATAATTCATTTCTTTTATTTGAAGAATATTTTTTGTATTTTTTAATATATAATTTAAATTGAGTATTTTATTTGAATAATTTAATTGTAAATTTGAAAATTCCTTATATTGGATATTAAATCCTGTTTTTAATTCATTTAATTTATTAAGATATTTTTCCTTTTTATTTTTTGCTTTTCCTTCTGATATTGAAATATTATATTTTCTCATTTCAAAAATAATTTTTGAGATATATTGGAAAATTAAATTAAATCTATTTTCAAAATTATCAATTAATTTAGTTAAATTTGAATCTTTAAATAATTGATTGTCAATATTTAGAGAATTTATTTTATTATTTTCTTCTTTTTTATTGTCATTATTTTCTGTTGTTTTATTTTCATTTTTTATTTCTATTTCTAAATCTTTTTTGATATATTCATCATTTCTTATTTTTTTTATATTTTTTGGATTCTTATTTATTTCTTTTTTAATAGTAATATTATTTGTTATTTCTTTACATCCAAAAATTGAAGAAAAAATGTAAATAAAATTTTTATCATTCAATTTATTATACAAACAATTTTTACACATTAAAATAGGATTTTTGTTTTTAAAAAAGGATTTTTCATAACTTGTAATATTAAAATAATTAATAATTTGGTTTTTATTTTCAAAGAAAAATTTACATTTTTCAAAAGGTTGAGGTTCAAATATAAAAATATAACCTAAATATAATATAAATTCTTTTAAATTTTTAAATAATAAAGAATTAATAGCATTTCTTTCCATACAAATTGGACATTTTAAATTATTATAATGATAAATTGCACTATTTTCAACATTAAATGCATTATTCGTTAATTTATAAAAATTTTGTTCATTTTGAATATTTTTGATATAAAATATCTCTTTTATTTGTCCCTTTTCAGTATTTAATGTTTTTAATTTTGATAAATTCAAATTTGAATTTTCTTTAATTGATATTTTATTCATTTAATCTTTCCTTAATTATATTTATTAGTTTATAAAATATAACGATAAAACATTCTATAACATTTAAGAAATATTTTATCATATGAAAAAAATAATTAATTTATTTTTTAATAATTAAAATTATATATGTTAATTAAAAAAAAATAATTAAAGAATAACCAAAGTTTTTAAAATTATTTGATATTATCCAAATGACAAATATAAAACAAGTCTTTCATTCTTGCAATTTGTTTATGAAATGCATTAATAGATTTAATATAAATAAATATAAAAATTAGCAAAATTGAAATATCAAAAAATAATCCTAAAGAAATATTTGACTGATTCGTTATACTCATATATTCTTTCATTTTAGATAAAGCATTTTCATAAACAAACTTATTTTCTGCTGTTCTCAAAGGTCTATAAATTAATAAACAAAATAAACCAGATCTAAAAAAAGTATTTTCATTTAAAGTTTCAATAACTTGATCAATACTATAATAATCAGTTTGAATTAAACCTTTTTTAATATATGAAAATTGTTCAGTATTAATTTTATATTCATCATTATATTCCATAATTTGATTTTGATAACAAAAAGAAGATAATTTTGAATAAATATTATCTTGTTTATAAAGACCATTATATTTATCAATAAGATTATCTCCAATTTTTTCATAGAAATCATTACAATCAATAGTAAAATAATTAGATAATGGTTGATATAATTGACCTAAACCTTGTCTTTCTTTTGCAATTAAATGTAATGAATAAATCACATCTGTTGTTTCTTGAAGAATTGAAACATTTAACCAATCTGACATAATACTTTCAGTTATATTATTATATAATCTATTCACATAAAAAATAAAATCTCTATATCCTGTGCATTCTGCTACTGAACTTTGTTGAATTAATGAAAATACTAAACTATATTTTTGAAAATATACTAAATATAATACTAATAATATTATATTATATAATAATATTATTAATAATATTATTATTAATAAATTATCATATATTGAATTAATGTTATTTTTTTTTAAATCTTCTTCTTTATATAATACTAATTGAAAATCATCAAATGTTAATGCTGAATATGAATTATGGGAAACTTTTCTTGTTTTTTCTCTTTCTTTTCTTTTATATGATGAATATAAATCGTTTAAATTTTCTATTAAATGAGTTGGATTAACTGAATAAAATTTAAGTAATACTGATAATAGTTCAATTTTTTTTGTAAATATAAATCTAAAATCTCTATTATTTGTTCTTTTTCTAACTATATTAAAAATTTCTAAAGATACTTTTTTATATCTTTTTAAATATAAAAATGCAATAACAAAATAAATTATATGTATAAAAGAATAAAGAGATAAAAATATATAATGTAAATTTTTATAAGATTTTAATTTTGAATTCATAACTTCATTAAACTCATGATGAATTTTATAAAAATAATGGCAAAAAATATTAAAATTAGCAATAATAGTATAATAAGCTAATTGAAAATCTTCTAATTGAGTTTTAAAATGAATACTTGATAAAGGATTACTTGTAATATTTAATAAATAAGTTGATTTTTGAAAATAATTTTCATTACCAGTTAACATTGCCATTGTATTATAAAAAATTTTAATTGCTTCTTTAAACTCAATTGTTTGATTTACTAAATAAAAATATCCATTATTTTGTAAAATATTAACATAATCAATTTGATATTCAAAAAAATTATCAGTTCTATAATCTTTAAGTAAATATATTTCATTAAATAAAAAAGAACTTGTATTTTTAAAATTTTCAATCTTTAAAGTATTTTCTCTATAAAAATATAATGTAAAATTAAAAGATATATTATATCTTTCAATAAATTTTCGATTATAATGCTCTAAATATCGAGTACAATTTTCATCATCTATTTTAGCTAAACACATTGTAATCATAACACCAGGAATAGAATGATAATAAAGTCTATTTAAAGTTCTAAATCTTGATAAAATTGAATAATTATCAAATAAAATATTTTTTTTTTTCCTTTTTAAAAAAAATTCAAACACACAAATAAAAATACAAAAAAGAGAAATTATTAAAAGTATTTTTTGAAAAATATAAAGAATATAAACTTCTTTATGATGTCTACTTTTTTTTGAATTAAATTTCCTCATATAATTTGTAAAATAATTTGATTCATTTGAACTTGTTCCACTTAATAATGAACCTGCAACTGAAGATGAATCCTCTACTTTTTGATTAAATTGTTCTAAATAAGTATCATTTATATTTTTTGTTGTGTTTTTAAATAATGATAATACATCTTTTTCTTTTGTTGATTTATTATCATCTAAATTATAAATTATGTATGTTAAACCATTTAGTTGAAATGAATGAATTTTTGATAATTTAGAATTGGATATTTTATTTTCTTTTAAATAATTTTTTAATGATGGAGGATTTTTATCTTCTTCATCATTTTCTCCTGTATTAATTTCTAATTTATATATTTTTTCATTATCTCTTATATTTTTTTTGAATGTAAATATACAATTATGATTTATAAAATAATATCCATTTAAAACGATATAGTCTTTAAATGAATTATCAAATAACATTTTTAAATCTAAATACATAAAACCAAGATCACCTTTTTTATTTCTTTTAACAATAAATTTAAATGAAATATCTTTTGAAGTTGGAGTATTTTTTAATAAATTATATAAATTTGATTGTCTTTTATCACGAATTGATCTTCTTTTATTTGTTGATTGAACTTCATATTTAAAATCATATATTCCATTTTTAAATAATAAAATTTGGTAATCTCTAAAATCTTCTGGAAATAATAAAGAAAAATCATTATTAAAATTATCAAATAAATCTTTTCCAATTTGAATTATTCTACATTCATCTGAATTAAAATTTAATGTTAAAGTTATTTTATTATTATTATCATATAAAAAATTAATTGAATCTTTAAATTGTGATATATTTTCTCTTATTTGAAAATTATTCTTTGTTAACGATCTATTTAATATTTCTTCATAAAATAAACCACAAACAATTGAAAAATAACATGATTCAGATGATTTAGTTTTTAATAGTCTTCTTTTATAATTTTTGGAATTAATTTTATTTATTATTTTAGATAAGTCTACTAATTCAGTTAAAGATACATTAAAATTTTTATGAATAATATCATTTATAAAAAATAATAGTTGATGTGAATCATTTATAAATTGAATTAATAATTCAAGTTTTTTTACTATTTCATATGCTCTTTCTAAATTATTATGAATATTTATTAATTCAAATAAAGATTTTAGATTCATTGATATAATAAAATTTTTTTCTTGATATTTATTTATAAGAAGAATTAATCTTACCATTAAAACTCTATTTTTACATAAATCATTTATTTTATTTTGTTTAATTTCTTTTAAAAATAATTGAATAAATTGAAAATAATCATTATCACATAAAAAATTATGAATTAAACTCATTGAATTTTCTTCATTATTTTCATCATAATTTAAAAATTCATTACGAGAATATTCATTTATTTTATGATAAAATATAAGTTTATTTTTTTCATCTTGTAGATAATTTGAAAAAAAATAAAAATAAGTATTTTCAATTAAATAACCAAATGATTTAAAATAAATAAATTCATATGGATTATAAGTTAACATCAATATTACAATTGTTATTAGGAAAATATTAACATATATAATACTCATTCTTTTTTGGGTTAATCCATCTTTTGCAAAATTTAAACTGATAAAAAAAATTAAAACTTTAAAAAAAATCAAACTTACTCTAAATTTATTAATTAATATATTATTCATAAAGTAAAACGATTTATATTTCATTATATAAATCAAATTTAATGATTGAAAAATATATATTGTAATTATAACATAAAAAAAATGTTCTGATATATTTTTATAATTTTTCCCTAAACTATTTGAAAGAATTAATAACATTTTTCCTGTTAATTCAGTTGAATCAATAGAAGAAGAAAGAGTATCATAAATAAATCTAACATGTTTTAATGAAAAAAAAGGTAAATGAAAATATAAAATATGCACCAGTGAAATTAAATAATAAACAATAACAATAAAATAAGCAAAAATTAAATATATATTATGTAAAGATAAAAGTGCTAAAAAATAAAAAAAAGCAAGTATTCTTAAATGAAAAATTTCATAAAAATTAACATATATTATTTGAAAAAAATTGAAACTAAATAATAAATATGAGAAAAAATATAATAAATATACAATAATAAAAAAAAAAAAATATAGCATATAAAACTAAACTTTGATTTAAATATTCATTCAAATTAAATATTTTCATTAATTTATAATGTTCTGAAGAATTCTTACCATATAAAATATTTGAATCATCGAATATAAGAACAATAGTAAAAAAATTTTCAATAAATAAAAATAAAATATGCAAATATTTCATTTTAATTATTTTCTGTGACAATGAAGTATAATAAATATAACATGAAGACTTTTTCATCATTTTATATTGATTAAATAAAAAAATATTATTCTTAGAGGAAATTTTATTAAATTAAATATAATTAATTTTATATTAATTTTTAATATTTATTATATATTTAATTATTTATTTTTTTTACTTTTCCCAATCAGATCAAGTCTAGTAAGTAAAATAGGATTAATAGAAGGAGTAAACAAAGGAGGTAATTCAACATTACTAATATTAGTATTATCTTCATCATTATTTTCATTATTATTATCATTTTTATCTTCTTCTCTATAATCAATTAGAGGAATTTCTTCTTTAACTTTCACTGTTAATTCTTTCTTTGATTTTTGTTCTTGTTTTATTTTTTTTGCTATATATGGTTTTTTTGGATAATTTATAATATCATTTTCATTATATTTACTTTTTAATTTTTTAAATTCTTGATTATTTGTTAATAAAATATTTTTACATTTAAAAATTTCATATTCAATATCTTCATATTCTAATTTTTTATATGTTAATGGATTGTTTGTAATATCAATATTTTTAATAACTGGTAAATTTATTACCATTAAAATTGCAATTTCATCTTCTATTAAATTATGTGATAAATCTAAAGTTTCTAAATTTTTAAAACCTGAATTTTCTTGTATAAAAATTGGATCAATATCAAAAAAATTTATTCTATTATGAGATAAATTTAATTTTTTCAAATTTTTCAATAATGATATTTTATGAAAAAAATCTTGCATATTTGTTTTTAAATATTGTTGTAATTGTTCAAATTTTTTTTGATTATCAATTAAATGATTTTCATTAGTTTCTTTATCATTATAATCATTTCCATTATTATTTTTTTCATCTTCATTTAAAATTTTTGGTTTAATTGTTCCAGGAATTTTTGGTAATTTTAAATTAAAATTATTATCTTTATAATCTTTTAACATATTTAAATTAATATAATAAGATTCAATATGATTAAAAGACAAATCTAATTCTTCTAAAAAAATAAGATTATAAATATCTGGGATTTCAGCAGTAATAAAATTTCCCATTAAATTCAATTTTTTTAAATTATTAATATGACGAATAATTTCTAAAGAAGAAGAATCTAAATTATTACAATTTAAATTTAATTCTTTTAACATAGTATATCTTTCTTCTTCACAAAATTCATTTTCAGTAAGTAAACTAATATTACTAAATCTAATTGATAATTTCATTAAATTTGGAAGTAAACCAAAAAAAGCAATATTACAATTATGTAATTCTTCTAAAAATATTTCATATATTTCTCTATATTGATACATACTTTCTGGTGATTTTAATAATAAATTTTCACCATTTTCTAATTTAATTATTGGAATTTTTCTATTTGTTTTTGAATGAAATTTTGAAAAGTGTTTTGATATAATATCATATTTTTGTTTTACTCTTAATAACATCATTGCATCTTTTCTTAATTCTATTTTTCTTAATTTATCTAATGCTACTCCTTCTTCGAAAATATCTATTAAATTTACTTTTCCATTTTTATTTGTATTATGAAATTTTGGTTGGGGAATATAACCTAAAGGCATATTTGAGTTATACATTTTTTCTTTTTTTTTATTGAATTGTAATTATATTTTATTTTTATTATGTTATAATATTTTTTTTGATGTGAAAATTTAATTTAATTTTATGAAATTAATTATTAGTCTTTATTTAATAAACTATAAATAATAGTGAGATTATAAAAATGGATGATAAAATTGCAATTAGAGAAATGCAAAATAAATTATATGAATTAAATGAAAGAATAAAAGAATTACAACAAAAAATAACAGTTCAAAAGGAACAAACATTACAATATAATAATCATATAAACGAAATTAGTGATCAAGTGAAATATTATAAAAAACAAATAAATAGTAAAAGTGATATATTAGAAGAATCAGATATTATAGAAAATAAAGATGATGATGATGAAGATGATAAAACATTAGTTTATAAATCATTAAAACAACGTTTAAAAGAAATATATCAAAAATTATCAATTATAGGTACATTTCCGAATAAAAAACCGATTGAAAAAGGAGAAACAATTTCATTTCAATGTATTTGTGTTATTTTATTAGAAAAAAATCCATTAGATGAAAAAAATGAAGAAATAAATGTTAAATTTCAAACTTTGAAAATTTATCATGATACTATTATAAGAAATATTCTGAATTCTTGTATTAATTTATGGAATTTAGAACAAAATGATAATAATAAAACATATAAATTATATTTTATTGAAGTTAATGATAAAATAACTGAAATGAATGAAAATGATAATGTTGTATATTTACTTAAACAAAAAAAAGAATTAAAAAATGCAAGATTTATTTTATGTTTAAATGATATTAAAAATCCTTTAGAAAGTTTGAAAATAGTTGAAAATAATGAAAATGATAATATAATTATTAAATCATCTTCAGATGCTTTTGAAAGATTTACTCAAAATATTGTTGGAATGACTACTTATATTAAAAAAAGATATGTAGAATTAAAAGAAGAAGAAGAAAATATTAAAGGAATTTTTGAAGAAGATGAAAAAATATTATTTTTAAAAAAATTAAGAGGTTATGGAATTTTAAGTTTAAATATGATATTATTTTTTTTATTTTTTATTTTTTCAATTTTATCATTATGTTCAATGAAAAATCCAAATCAAACTTATCATGAAGTTGATGAACTTAAAAATAGATTTAATTCTCATTTTCAAAATGCTTTACTTAATAAAACTTTTATTCAAAATTCTGATGAAGTTAGACATAGTATTTTATCAATTTTTAAAGATTTTTATTATAATAATGATAGATTAATTCAATTACCTTTAGTAGTTATTTCAAAAGTAAGAATTTCATTTTATGAATCAAATAAACAAAATTGTCAAAAAGATTATAATAATTTTTATATGAGGAATTATCATTCAAATCCAGAATGTTATAAATTATATTATGACTATGATGAAGATAATTATAAAGGTTATTATTCACCATATATTATAAATTTAGGATATAATGATAATGAATCAATATGTATTAATCCAGATGATTTTTTTATTTATACAAATTTAACATCAAATTCAAATTTTATACAAAATTGTTCTCTATTATATCATTATTTTTATTATTTTTTCCAAGGTTGGTATTCAACTCCAGTTGAAGTTGATGATATTTTTATTAAGGGTGATTTAGGAAATTATGGTAAACATTCAGTAAATATATTTTTTAGTGTCAATTATATTAATGAAAAAGTATTAGATGAAGCATTAAAATTATTAACTCATAATAAGACTTTAAATAATACAAGTTATGAAGATAAAGAATATGATTATTTTTCAGGAAAATTTCAACAAGCTTGTGTTGTTGTTTTAACTGTTTATAATGTTTTTACTAAACATTATTATTATATTTCTTTCTTATATGAATTTTCTACTATGACTGGAAATGCTTTACCTAAAATTGATATTATTCCATTTATTCCTGATTTATCTAAAACTTCTGGAGGGAAAAATATTAAAGTTTTAGATATTTTTAGACTTATTATTATTCTTTTAATTTCTTTATCTACTATTTACCAATTTTATTTAAATTTTACTACAAAAACTAAAAGAAATATTTCAAATAAAGGAAAACATATTAAACAACATAGTTTTTTAAGTGCTTTTTTTACTATGGAAGTTATTATTGATATTGTTAATTTAATTATATTTTTTATTTTATTTGTTAGAAAGAAAAAAAGTTTATATCAAAATATGATAAAAAATGAAAATATATCTATTGATAATAAATTTTTTCAATTAGAAACAAAAGAATATCAACAAATTGTACATGATTATCAATTTGTTATTCAATTAGAATCTTTATTAATTGTTTTATTATTATTTAGAATTTTAATTTTTTTAAATCAAACACCAAGAGTAAAAAGATATTTTAATTATTTAAGGTTAAGTCTTTATAGAGTATATCCTTATTTTATATTATATTTCTTTTTTTGTATAATGTTTGCAATTTTTGCTCAACAAATTTGGGGTAATTATGATAAAAATTATCAAATTTATAATAGATCATTATTATCTGTAATTGAATTTTCAATTTTTCATGTTCAAAAAATAATTTATAATAATAAAAATAATAATATTTATGCTGCAATTTTTACATTTATATTTTATGTTATTTTAATTTATTTTATGATTAATACATTTTTTGGAATATATTTAGAATGTTATAGATTAACTACACTTAAGCATGGAATTGGATATGATTCTAGAATTATTAAAAAAATAAAAGATTATGAAAAAAAAAGTAATCATAATATTAGTACAGATACTCAAAATACAGATATTCAAAAATTGAAGGTATAATTATTTTTTTTTATAATACATTTTTTTTTTTTTTAATAATTATTAAATTATTAATTTTTTTATTTTTAATTTTATTATTTAACTCGTTTTGAATAATCAAAGATTTATTAAAAAAATTTGAAAATGTTTCGAACTTTTTTAATTATATTTTCTTTTTCTTTATATCCTTTAATAAGTAATAATATATTATTTTTCAAATTCAAATATGAAGAATTAAATACAACAAATGATTTATCAATTTTTCAATCACTATATTCAAACCACTTAATTACAACTTTAGAAATTGGTAATCCAATTCAAAAAATAAATGCACATATATCTTTAAAAGATTATGAATTTTATTTAACAGAAAATAAATCAAATGAAACAAGTTATCATTATGATAAATCAAAATATTCAAAACAAAAATCAGAACTTTTAGAATTTTATGATTCTCCTTATTTAAATGGAATATATTTTCAAGATCTATTTAATTTTAATTCAATAAATGAAAAAATAATCACAACAAACTTTTCTTTTATTTTAGCAAAAAATTTATTACCAAATATATATTCAACAATAGGATTAAGTTTTCATAATCCTTCAGATGATTTTAATGTAAATTTTATGAAACAATTAAAAAATTTAAAAATTATATCAAATTTAACTTGGAATATAAAATATATAAATGAAAAAGAAAGTATATTATCAATAGGAAAAAATCCTGATGAATATGATTTAGCATATAAAAAAGAAGATTTACATTTTTCAAAAATTGCTTTTAATGATATATATTCAGATTGGAATCTATATTTTGATAATATATATTTTAATAATAAGACAAGTAATATTAATTTTATAGGAGAAAAAATATGTGAAATAAATTATGAAAGGGCTTTAATTAAAGGGCCATTAGAATATAAAACTTTATTCTTTGAAAATATTTTTAATAAGAATGATTGTCAAGAAATTACTCATTTTTCAAATTTATATTATGTTTGTAATAAAAATACTAAAATTTCTGATTTACCAAATATTTATTTTAAAAGTAGAGAATTAAATTATACTTTTGAATTAAATTATAAAGATTTATTTATCGAAATCAATAATAAATTATATTTTCTTGTTTATTTTAATAATATAGATAAAATAAGTTTTAAATATTGGATTTTAGGGAAACCGTTTTTAAAAAAGTTTCATTTTATTTTTGAAAACGAAAAAAAATTAATTGGATTCTATCAAATTAATAAAAATTATAATTATTTTTTTGATTTTCAAATTTTTTTAATATATATATTAACATTTATTTTGATTGTTCTATTGATTTTATTTATTAAATCTTCAAAATATAATATTAGAAAAAAAAGAAAAAATGAAGTTGAAGAAGATTATGATTATTCAACTCGTGATAGTGATTATTCTTCTCTTAATCCCGTTTAAAATAAAATATAAATAATTTCTTAAAAAGGAATATTATTCATTAAAGCAAATTTGTTTTTTTATTAAATTTTATTATAAATTCATAATATAAAAGACCCTTTATTACAATTAAAATTACCAAAAATAACAAAATATAAACAATAAAAATACTTTTTTTATGTTAGTTTTTTTGTTGATAATATCAATACTTAAATTAATTATAATATTAAAAATATTTAATTATCATCTAATTCTTTATTTAAATTCAATATATAAAGTTTTAAAATATAAAAAAATATATAAATTAATTCATAAAAATTAGGATATTTATAGAGGGTTGTTTAATCATAATAAAGGTAATGTATAAAAGTTTTTTTTTCCAATTAAATTTTTATATTTTTGATTTTGGGATTAAATATATACATATTATAATTATATTCTTTCTTTTTTTAATAAATGTTTTTTATTTATATTAAATTAAGGGGTATTTTTTAATAGATTAATTATTTATTACATTAATAATTGAATTCTCTTAATTCACTTTATCTAAAATTGAATCTTTCAGATATGAAAATTTTTTTTATTTAAAATTATAATTATATTTTATATATATATTAAACTTTATTAAATAGTATTATAAAACTATTTCATACTATTGAATATATTAAAATATGATATGATATTTTATATAATTTTATTATTTATCTAAATTTATTATTTATCTTTGATTTTATAAAATAGATTATTATTTTAAAAAAATTATTTATATATTATTATAATTCATTAATTATCTATAATTAAATCTAAAAATTTTATCAATGAGAAAATATTATTATTTAAAAAAATAAGTAAAAATCACAATATGAAAATATTCATATTTTCTTTATTATTAATGATAAACAAATCCTATATTATCCTACAATTTAAAACTCAAATTAACGAAACGAAATTAAAAGAAGATTTCATATCTACAAAATTTTTTAATGATATTTACGTAAATATAAAAGTAGGTTCAAATAAGCAAGAAATTCCTATTCAATTAAAATTACATTCTTATTCATTTTATATAATAAATGATTTATATAATGGAGAATATAAAATTAAAAAATATGAATCATCAAAATCAAAAACATATGAATCATTAAAAAAATTAGATGCATTATTTTATAGTGATGATTTCACAAATGGATCAATTAGTACTGAAACTTTTTATTTCAATAATAGAAAAATTAACAATTTAACTTTTATAAGTGCTGATTTTGTAGTAAAATTTCATCATATTACACAATCAGGAGTAATTGGCTTAAATTTAAAACAATATAATAAAAAACTAGTAGAAGAAGGTAATTTATTAAATGAATTAAAGAAATTAAATTTAATTAAAAAAGAAATTTTTTCTTTGAATTATATAAATGATAATGAAGGTTACTTTATTATAGGAAAAGAATTACATAATACAAAAGAATCAACATATACAGAAAATTCATATAAAATATATAAACTTCAAAAAGATTATTTTCATAATGAATGGGAAATTAATTTTGATTTATTTAAATTTGGAAATGATAAAAAAGAATTAGTTATTAATAGTATTTTTTATCCTGAAATTGGTGTTATTATTTCTTATTCTGGATATTTAAAATTAGTTGAGAATTTTTTTAAAAAATATGATAAACTTTGTAAAAAAAAAGATTTTTATGCAATTGGTGTCCAGGAAAAGTATTTACAAATAAGTTATGATTATTTTGTTTGTGAAAAAGAATTTAATGAAAAGGAATTTCCAAGTTTATATATTGAAAGTAAAAAATTAAATTTAACTTATGAAATTAATTATAAAGATATTTGGACTGAATATAATGGAAAAAAATATTTTCTGATTATATTTCCTGAAGATGATATTAGTGATATTCATTTTATTCTTGGTAAACCATTTATGAAAAAATATGATTTTTCTTTTGAAAAAGAAAATAAAATTATTTACGCATATGATATAAATAGTGAAAGATACAATAAAAAATGGAAAAGTTTTTGGTTTATTATGAAAATTTTAATTATTATTTTTATTATAGCAATTATTATTTTAGGAATTTACGCCTATTATATAAAATTAAAAATTCCTAGAAAAAAAAGAGTGTATGAAATTGAAGATAATTTTAATTATCTTCCTTCTGAAAATGATTATTGATTTAATATAATATCATAATTTTTAATATTTATTTAAATTAGGTGTTAATTTTTATATGAAAAATAAATTTGTTATTAATGTTTAATATTCCCAATATTTAATTTTATTTTTATTTTTTTTATTATATTAAATTTTTATTTTTAAGATATTTCCAAATTTTTCTAAATGGAATATTTATATAATTATTAATTTTTAATTAAATAAAATTTTAAAAATAATTTATGTCAGATTTAAGCAACAATATATTTTTAAAAACAATTCAAAATAAAGGAGACAACAGTTTAAATTTAGTAAAAAATCTTATATTAAATAACAAAGAAATAATAAATATTCCATTTACAATAACAATAGATAATAAAAAAATAACACATTCTCCCTTAACATATTCAATATTAAAAAAATATTCAAAAATTGCAATTTTTTTAATTGAAAAGGGAGGAGATATTAATTATAAAACATTACCAGAAGAAGATTATCCAATTCATATTGCATGTAGAAATGGATTAGAAGATGTTGTAGAAAAATTATTAGAAAATCAAAAATTAAATATTAATTGTATTAATAAAAAAAATGAAACTTGTTTTATAATTTCTATAACTTCTTCTCATACTAATATTTATATGATGTTACTTAATTATATTAAAAAAAAAAAGAAAGTAAAAAAGATATTAAAGATATTAAAAAAGAAAATAATATTAAAGAACCTGTTAAAAATATGTTAAAAAATGAAGAAAAAAGTATTTCAAAGATTAAAAAATTATTTGAAACTAAAAAATATATTAAACATAATTCGTTGGAAATACCAATTTCTTATATCAAAAAAAATGAAAAAATAAAATCTATTTTAAGTAAGTTTTTATATAATTTATAGTTCCAACAGGAAGAACTTATCCAAATTTTTATTTAGATTGTACATTAAAAGAAGAAAATGAAAAAAAAAAAGAGAATAATAAATTAAAGGAAAAAAATTCAGAATTAGAGATAGAAAATAAAAAAATAAAAGAAAAAAATTCAGAATTAGAGATAGAAAATAATAAATTAAAGGAAAACAATTCAGAATTAGAGATAGAAAATAATAAAATAAAAGACAAAAATTTAGAATTAGAAAAAGAAAGTATTAAATTAAAAGATAAATATACTAGGTTAGAAAAAGAAAGTATTAACTTAAAAGATAAATATATTGAATTAGAAAAAGAATATAGTAAAATAAAAGATAAAAACACTGAAATTGAGAAAGAAAATATAAAAATAAATCAAAAATATTCAGAATTAGAAAAAACAAAATATCTTATTAAAAATAAATATTTAGAATTAGAAAAAGAATATAATAAAATAAATAAAAAATATTCTGAATTAGAAAAGGAAAATAAAATATATAATGATAACAATTCGGAATTAGAGAAAGAAAATATTAAAATAAAAGTAAAATATTCTGAATTACAAAAAGAAAATAATACATTTAAAGAAAAAATTTCTCAATTTGAGAATGAAAATAATAAATTAAAAATAGAGGTAATAATAATTAAAATTATATAATAGTAGAATAAAAAAAAA
>JAEEGL011396469.1_pt1 | contig 24180 bp, 13 predicted proteins | sample 9134231 | NCBI WGS metagenome assembly JAEEGL01 (sample SAMN16246548, study PRJNA631951) | gut metagenome | biome: gut microbiome; feature: rumen; material: fiber-attached | host: Bos | place: Iran: Karaj | collected 2018-10
CGCGCTGGCAGGGCTTGCACCAGGTTGCGAAGAAGCTCACGATGACGGGCTTGCCTGGCCCAGCCAGTGTATCGGTACGCACGGCATTTCCCTCCATGTCGTTCAGTGTCACAGCGGGCATCTGCGCCTGTGCCAGCAGTGTGCATGCCAACACTGCAGCCATCGATAAAAAGAATCTTTTCAACATAGCATTTATCGGTTTTAGTTACTGAGTGCAAAAGTAGAACATTATTTTCAGTTGTGCAAGCAAATATCGTGCAGCGGGCGGTCAAAGATGTTCATTTTCGTTTATTTTTCAAGTAAATGAACAAAAAACGTAGTTCCAGGACACAATCCTTAACTAATTTTAACATCAAAGGGAAATTAAAGAGTAGTGGGTAGTTAATTGGAGATTGCGTTCATCTCCATTGAACTACCCACTACTCGCATAGCGGTCGATTAACCCTGTGAGGGCTTCCTAGGAATTATTCCTTGCCCAACATGATGTTGACAATTATGTTGATGTCACTCACGTCGACAATGCCATCGACATTGAGATCGGGAATACCCGGATAGCCGTTGGCCTGGGCCTTGCCCAGCATGATGTTGATCATGATGTTCAGGTCGCTCACATCCACCGCGCCATCACCGTTGATGTCACCGCGAACAACAATACGGGCATTGACAACGTACACCGAATAGTGCTCCTCTTCTGCCCCCTCATCACTCACCAACTTGGTAATCCCTTGTAGGACATAATTTTTACCATTCTCCAGTTGTGTGGTATCAAAACTACTGGCAAAGGTTGCGGGGAAACTTCCTTGCAGCCCCTCGGCGTTCACGCCATCCCGTATGATATCAAACGACTGATTATCAGCATTCCATACTGCCCAATTAATATCAGCATATTCGTTGGCAGCAGGTGCGACTAAGAAGTAGGTGTTGCCATTGGTGCCCACTTGGGTGCCGTAGTAGTTGGCAGGGATGAAGTTGTTAGTTGTAAACTCCATTGTAAGCTCCGCTCCTCCATCATCAGTGGGGATTAAGGGATTTTCAGCAACCATCATTTGCAAGTTGGTGGCATCAAGGAGTTTTCCTCTGACTTTCGTTATTACTTTATTCTTTTCGTAACTAGGCATATTGGGGCCTATTAACAGATGATCAAGGGCGACCCAGTTGCTGTGGTCCCATGCACTCTGTTGCATTCCCGACTGTTTAACATAATCGATTGAAGACTCAGGCTGCACTTGTTCATCGGCATGATTGTTGTCCTTGGCATAGATGACGAGTTCTGACGCATCATAATAGGCTATGGCGAGATCTTCGTCACTGATGCTATAGACTTTTCCCACCTCACCACTATCAGCCAGCTGGCGCAGCGACACTGACTGGATCTCCTCGATGACTGGAGTAATGAGCACATCGCTGGTGGGCATGATAAACTCATACTCGTAGAATCTATTTTGGGTCACCTCAACGAGATGACCGCTGTTATCGTTAACGCGGGGTGCATTGGCAGGTTCCCAAGGCTCGTCGCCGCTGAACCCGCCAGCGTTCACTTTCTCGACAATCACACGGGAGATGTCTAAATTAGTGGAGATGCTGCCTTCACCAATATAATTGGAAAGGAATATCACTTTTACGTTTTGGCCAGCTGGTGCTGTACTCTGGGGATTGGTGTACACGACACCGTAGCCCTGATTCGACTGGTCGATAATGATTGAAAAGGACTTAGGTGAATACATTGCAGTCACCGTCACGTCGCATTCAGGCATAACAAAGGTGGCGTCGGTCTCGTTGACCATGGTCACGTCGACAGTGGAAAAATCGGTACTCTTCATAACGAAGAATTCCGAAAGCTGGTATCCGTCGTTGGGCACCGCCCTGAGAATAACGGTTGTGCCGGCGGCTGCATACCTTGGTAATGCATACACAGTACCCAAATCGGTCGTGGAGCACTCCACATTATATAATGGGTCCTTCGAGTCTTGTGCCCAGACCATTGGGAAGGCCACAATCGATAATAACAATATTGAAATGATTTTCTTCATTGGTGTAGTCATTATTTGGCAATATACTTCTTGCCCTTGTGAATATAAATCCCCCTCTCGGGCTTGCCACGAAGTTGGCGTCCCTGCAGGTCGAAGTAACGGTCGTCGCCATTGGCATCGACAGTCTTAATCACCACGGTGCTGGTGTTCTCGGCACCTGTGCCACCAAACTGCGAGATCAGCATCGGCGCCGGAGCGCTGTTGGTCGCAGCTGTGCGGAAGTAGGAGCGGAATGGTCCCACATAAACGTTTTCAAGTTCCTGATTGGCAGGCACCTTGTGCCACACATTGTCGTTTTGCAGGATATATGCTCCCATGGTGCGCAGTTCACTGTTTGGAATAGTTACTGTCGTACCCGAGAAGATGTACCCAAGGTCTTCCCAATCTTCAACATCGGTGGGCAGCAGCGGGAAGGTAACCTCCTCTTTGCAGTCTAACGAATTGCCGTCACCACTCACCACCACATAGTAGGGCATGTAGGCCTCCATAACTCCACCTTCCACTTCCTGGAATGTGACAATGGTATTGTAGCCCAGGTTGATTGTTTTGCGGGGTTCATAGACCTTCACGTCATCACCTTCAAGCGTGAGCGGATAAGGCAGGCACACACTATAACCTCTAGCGTCATAGTAGGTGTTGGTAATAAATTGTCCAGTTTCATCATAAAACTCTTCGCGCCCAACGTTGGCATACAGGTGACGATCCATCGTCACCTTGCTGGCGGTGAAGGCAACCTTGGCCACGAAGTCCCATTCGTCGGTGAGCATGATGGTGTTGGCTTGGTTGCCTTTGATGACGTTCTTTTCATTATCGTCGCAAATCACGTTATCGTCGGCCCAGACGAGCGTGAATTCGTTCAAGCCAAAGAATGGGCTTTCGGGGTTCTTGCGCTCCACATTCCAGGGCAGGGGTTGACCATTCTCAGTCTCGGCGCACAGCACGCCGCGAATGTCCAAGTAGCGCAGGTTGTCGCAGTCGACAAAGACATCCCTACCCATCGAGTATCGCTTCTGGGTCGATCCAGGAATGGTGATGCTGGTGAGCTTGCTGCAGCCGTTGAATGCGTTGTCATAGAAAACAATTTCGTCACCAAGTTCATCCACAGGCAGCACAAGGTCGCCCTTCATATCTTGGGCACAAGTGATGATATAACTGCGATTGTTGCCATCGTCTTTGTGGACAAGCAAGCGGTTGTTAACAGCCTTGAAATTGGGGTTGTTGTTCACAAAGATACCATTGAGTTTGGGACAATAGGCCAGGAAGTTGTCCTCGTGATTGGCAAAACTGGCACCGAGCACGAAAGTGTTCAGATTGTCACAGCCACGGAAGGCGCGTTTGCCAATGGTGGTCAGACTTTCGGGCAAGCGGGCGTATCCATAGTCGTCACATTCCTCAAAGGCGCTCACGCCAATGGTATGCAACTGGCTCATACCTCCCGAGCCAAACAGGACATAATCCACGTTAGAACGCATGAATGCCGAATCGCCAATGACGGTGACATTGTTGCCAATCTCAATATCGGTTCCGGTGGCAAAGGTCTTGCCCTCAAAGGCATGAGGCATAATCTCGGTCACTGGTTTACCATTGAATTCGTTGGGAATCCTTATCGTAGAGGTTCCAAAGCCTTCATAGCCTTTCACCTTGTAAGCAATGACCTCGTTGCTAGCATTGTGAACAGGCTGATAGATGATGCCATCTGCGTCCATGTCATAAACTAGATTAGCCATATACAAGACCCTCAAATTGTTGGGTACAGGATAGTTCTGATAGCCCTCGGTGAAGTAGTACCAATTGTCATCGCCTAGATACTGTGCCGCGTTGTGTCCCTTGAGGCTGTTGAAGGTGGTGTAGGTGGCATTGTCTCCCGAGCTTGCGTTGTTGCTACAAGTCACTTCAATCTCTTGTCTGCAACCTCCGTAGATATTATAATTACGCTTATTAGGATCTACATAGAAGGCGCAATTAGTGATTGCAGTGGGCACGTTGGCATATCCCAGAATCCAACCAGCATAACAAGAATATTCTCCAGGTGAGTAATCACCTTCAATGATGAAGTTTGACCAAGCGATGCATCGATTGATGGTGACATTAATCTCTCCGGCGGTGTAACTGCCATAAGTGCCACCAACGATGCCACCCAGGCGCCAGTTGTCAGAATATAATAAGCTGGCGACATAGGAACCGGCGGCACAGTCTTCTACTCTACCCTTCTGGATGTGTCCGACGATGCCGCCTGCCCAACCTGTGTGCGACCACACGCGGCCCTCGAAGTAGCATCGCTCAATCACACCACTCTTTACAAATCCCACAATGCCACCAGCGCTACCATTAGCACGCACGGTAAATTCGGCATTTCCTGCATTACTCGTGACAAGCACGTCGCTCACGCGGGTGTAGTTGTCACAATATCCCAATACAGCCCCTGTATAATCTGTGGCGAAGACGTATGGATTCTCCAAGTATAGATGGTGAATATAGGCGTCGGAGGCATAGCCAAAGAGTCCGGCACAATAAGATGTAGCATTCATCTTTAATCCCGAGATCTTGTGGCCCTTGCCATCGAAACTTCCGTAGAACGGATGCTCACGGGTGCCGATGGGGAACCATTGTCCGTCGGTGTCGAAGTCCCACTCGATATCGGCAGTGAGTTCAAACGAGTTGACACCTTCATAGTACTGAGATGCCGTGCCGTTGTTCACTTTATCTCTGAACGTCTTGAGCTCAGCCTTGCTGCTGATGGCAACGGGGCTAAAGTCGCGCTCGTAGATGCGAGTGAAGGCGTCTTTCCACCCAATGCTGTCGGCATAATTGGTGCTGTTGTAGCTGTCAAGCGCCATAAAGGGCACATAGAGCACACGGCGTTGAGCATCCTTCTTCATGCTGAGCTTGTTGCCGTAGTAGTGGAACACATCGTTGTGGGCCCATTGGGGAGCAGTAGTGGCGCCGCTCACCATGGTCTTCAGCGCCTTGAGTGCGGCAAATGCTGCGTGACCCACCGTTGTGAGCGTTGCTGGTAGGCTCACCTCCTGAACTTTAGGGCATCCTGCAAAAGCGCAGTCGCCAATGCTAGTAGTTCCCTCGCCAATGGTCACTTGCGTGATGCCGTTGCACAGGCGGAAGGCATAAGGCGCAATATCCACTCTATAGTCTGTGCCGTTTATGGGGTAGGTCCCAGGAACGAACAGGGGGCCTTCGACATAGTGCGGCACGCAGGCGTTGCGCCCGTTGCCCAATAGAACGACATGGTTTGCATGGTCGATTTGAGCCTTAGCGGCAAACGTCTGGCCACCCACCGAAATATTAATTGTTCCGTCGGTGTAAGCCGCCATTGCTACGATGGGCAATAACAAGCTTAAAAACAGGAATATAAACTTTTTCATCTTATTATTATTTTTAAAGGATTAATCATCAGAACCTGTTAATACCCAGTTAATCAACTGCATATCAGGTGAATCACCCACGACAAGTCCGCTAGCGCCAAGCATAAAGAAGTCTTTGCCGGCTTTTACGTGGTCTTTTGTACAGGTGGCGTCGCGAATGTACACGTTGGCATCCTGTTGGTTGCTTGTAATATGAGGGGGGTTCACTCCAGCTTGTTTAGTACGGCTGCGTTCCGAGTCCAAGAAATAGTAAGTGAGATCTGGCTGGTTGCGGATGAACGAGAGCAAGTTCTCGTAGGGCACCACGGTGTCATAGGTTGAGTGGAAGAATGCGACGCGGTGCTGCGGAGTCCACCCCTTGGTGAGGTTGTTGCTCTCGAGAGCACGGTGCAGGTCCTGCATCAGACCCGGCTCAGTGGGTACCGGTGTGTCGGGAGTAAGTCTTTGGAAGTAATCCAGGCAATCAGGTGTCATCATTCCCGCCAGCTTACCAAAGGCTACAGGGTCTTCAAAGAAATCAAAGAATCCTGGATCGTAACGCTCCAGCACTTTAGCGTAGTCACTGGGTTTGCAGCGTTTAGACATAATCTCCTCAATAATCGTATCACCGATGAGAAATTTTTTGTAATAGAGTGCGTGCTTGCCATTCTTGAGCATATCCAGATACTCCTCATTGATGCGTTCGGTGGTATATTGGTCTTTCATATAATAGCATTTCTTGCTCTCGAGGAAAAACAACGACTCGGTGTACAGGAAATCCATGGTCAGGTAATCGTCAACAAAGTGCTGTTTCATCATCGGATTGCTGTCGCACATGCCCTTAAGGATGAGCGGCATGACGATGGGCATCGATACCATTTCAGGCTTGTGTAAAGTCTTATTGTTACCATCATAGGTTTCACCATTATCCTTCATGTAGTAGCGCAAGTGTGCCACGGGGTCGTAGGGACCGTCGCCACACACCGAGCCGGCGAAGTGCAGCTCTTCGGCAAGACCGTTCTCCTCAATGAACTTGTGTGTTGCCAGTGCCACCGAGCCTCCCTGCGAGTAACCAATAGCCACACTCTTCCAGTTAGGATTTAATCCCGGTACACCATTATCGACTTTAGTCTGATAATAGGCAAGACCACTGCGCACACCATCCACGACTTGGCGAGCTGTTAACTCTTGGTACAGATAAGGGTGAGGGCGGTCTTTTGAGATGCCATAGCCTTCATAGTCGGGTATGATGACCAGGCAACATGGTTGGCGTGTAAAGTCATATCGAGTATAGCACAGCATCATGCCGTTACCCGATTGAAACGAGCCTTTATCGTCATATTCTGAGGGGCACTCATAGTTACTAGTAATCGTCTCGTGGCAACCGATAATCACGTTGTCGGGATGGGCAAAGCCGAACAGAAAGTTTGTCGGAACACCCATGAGAGCCGACAGGTAGATGGGATTGCCATCGGAATCGACCGACGGATATTTGAAAGTGTATAGCAGCACCACACACGCGATGTTGTACGAATAGCTGACTGCAGAGTTATAACCCCACTCTTCACCAGGGACTACCGAGGCGAGAAGCTTTTTGCGATTGCCAGCCAACTGCTCATATTCCTCGGGGGTAAAAATCTTGGACATGTCGCGCACTTTCAGGGTGTCGTTCTTGCCAGTCTCAGAATTAAGCACAATCGAGTCGCGCTCGGCAACTACCAGCACGCTCTCTTTGAGGATGGTCACATCAGAGGCACTGACCGTTGCCGGCACATCGCCTAATGATTGGGCGCTCACACACATTGTGGCAAGCACCAACATGAATGTTAATAATACTCTTTTCATTATTGTATTGAATAATAGTTAATAATTTTTTAAGTATCTACCTGATAGCAATGTAACTATCAACTATAATCTGTAATCTATAATCTAAGCCATCAATCCTCGTTCCCCGCGTATGACAAGGTCACTTGGCCCGCACGAATCTCTTTCTCACCCACAGCCTTCAGCTCGATTTTCATGCTGAAGTGGCATTTGTATGTATTCTTGTCGGCTTGGTCAAGTTTCTTCTGAACAGCTTCAAGCGCTTTAACCATAGTGGTGAAGCGCTGTTCGGCCACAGCATTTTGTTCCTTGATTTTTTGATCCTTCTCGTCGGGCTTGAAGGATACATCCCAGACTTGCACCTTGATGATTTCCTTCACTTCTTCATAGATGGCATTGTAGAACAGGAATTCTTTGCCATTAGGATCGGCAGCGCCAGGATAACCTCCCACAAAGGTGCCGTCCTGATAGATGAACTTACCCTGAACAGTGAACTGTTGCGTCATTGTTTTGTTGTTAGGCTCATCATCACTACCACAAGCTGTCAGCCCAAGCGTAAAGGTGCTCATGCACACCAGCATCGATAATGCAATCAGAAATTTTCTTTTCATGTCGTTTTGTTATTATTAAATGTGTATTATTAGCGTTTAATGACCTTCTTGCCGTCGTGAATGTACAATCCAGGTGCTGCGGGCTCATTGGGCAGTCGACGGCCGTCAATGGTGTACCATGCGGGGTCGCCCTTGCCAGTAGTGACAGTGATGTCATCAATGTCTGAGAAAGTTCCTGGGTCGGGATCGGTGGGCAAGGTAAGGACGTATTCTGGCTGGTATTCGTTGGCGTTGTGTATGGTAGATGTCGCCGACGGAGCCGCCAAGATTGACAACGAAGTCTTCAAGTAGGAGCGGAAGGGGGGTACCGCAACGTGCTGCTTGAGCACAAACTTGTTGCCCTGCTGCTCATACACGTTGTCGAGTTCCTGATACCAGGACTTACCGGCCAGAGCGAGCTTATCAGTCAGGCGGGTATCGGACAACCTGAATTGTTCAGTCCATGATTTATTGACCGAGAACTTGAACGTATGCCCTACCATAGACGGGTAAATGAAATAGAAGATTGAGATATTATTCCAGAATATGGGGATTTGTGCAGGATTAGAGCAATTTTTAGCCAGTACGATTATATTGGGTTCCATCATGCCAGCCACTGAATAGGGGAAGAGAAGATGACTCCAGTCTTTTCCAGTGGTGAGGTCGGTGAGGCTTACAAAATCGTCGTACATCATCCAAAAGTTGGCCCATGTGTTAGCTTCTTCTTCGGTGAAGGTGCGGTAAAAATTGAGATAACCCTCCTCCAAAATCAATCTATTATCGATAAGGAAGAAGTTGTGGCCATCGTAAATGTTGACTTCCTTGAAGCTGCGTCCCTCGCTGTCTAACACAATGTTGTTGTCCAGACCAATGACGTTGGCTGGGTTGTCAACATAATAAACAGTATTAGGGTTGCTGTTGGGCACCACCTCCTGAACATTGGAACCAATGCTGTAGAATGCGTCATAGCCTTCGGGCATCGTGATTTTGTTGCCCGATGGCAGAGTTAAGGTCTTGCCGTCGGCTGTGACGGCTACTGCTCCATCGACAATGTCGAAGTCACCTATTGTGGTGTAAATAGGATTCATCAAGCGGTCGTTGTAACCCAGTTTGATGCGTACGCGATTGACGTTGGTAGGTATCTGTTGCATTACATTCATGGATGCTGTGCCTCCGATAGGAGCCGACACATGGGAGGGTGTGATATAAGTGACGTAAACTTCATTCTCATTGTTAGGATTCACAATTTTCATACCCATGGTGGCATCGAAAGGCGCATCACCCACATTAACCGATGATATTTTGCCTGTGATGATGTGAGAAGTCACGACTTTGTTTTCCATATCAATATTGGTGGCCGATAAGTCGAAGTTTTCAAAGCGCGCATCGGTCTCCTTGCCTTCGCCCCACACCCTATGCACCAGCATGGGGTCGGTATAGACGCGGTAAGGCGCGGTGGGGTCGAATCGAAGATCGCTCTTCAGCCGGAATTCCACTTGTTGCGTTTCTCCGGCAGGAATAGCCACACATTCTGTGCCCTTGAGGTTGTTATTTAGCACGACATACATGCTGCCGTTAAATTCATCAGCATTATTCTTGACATCAAATGTGATGGTGGCAACCTTACCACCGTCGAGTGTGTACTGCGGGTTGCTAAGTTCGAGGTCCTTGACTGGGAAAGGTTGCAGGGTAATGTGGCCATCGTTCACTTCCATCTGGATATAGATGTTGTCGTTGCCATCGCATGGAAAGATAATGCCCGGGCGGCTTGCGTGTTCATAGTAGTTTACCCACCGGTAGGTGCCATTAGGGAGATCTTTGGGAATGGAAATCTTACAATTGCAGCATTTATAGTCGGGAGATATGGTGTTGAGAATCATATATTCAATGTCTTTGGGTTGGTAGATCAACTCACCTTGTGAGTTGATCAGCATGGTCCAGACTCCGGTGGCCTCGTAAACACTATAAAAAGTCGTGCGCAAATGCATGAGAGGATAGTTCCCCTCGGCATCGCACGTGATATCGGGTTCACTGAGCAGCAATTGTTGCTGAATCTGCACATAGCCTGGTTTTTGATTGGTAGAGCCCTCGACGGGAGGCTGAATGCCAATGATGGCATCTTGGTGTATCGACCAGCGATTGTTTAACCCGCCACCGCCAGTGCCAGTGCCTTCGGAGTCGAGAATCGAGAGGACAAAATAACCATCGCAATCTCCGTCCCAGCCCCAGTTGATGTAGTATTTGCCATTGCCATCGTAGCCGTGGCACACAAAACTGTGGCCCGAGCCCCACGATGTCATGGCATTATAGATTATGGGGCGACTATTGGCGATTTCGTTGTACATCTTCTCATCCCACTGGTCGATGGTATAGTCGTCGCGTAACAAAAAACGCATGCCCTTGTCGTACTTGAAGCAGCCTAGAAGTGCAGGCCTGATGAGACTGCTGTACGATCCCGATTGGTCTTTATTGTACACCATATCAACCGACGCACCTACCACTTTCATGAGATGGGCCACCGCCGTGACTTGCGACTCGGGATACTCTCCGTTGCTGCTATAAGTGAGCTGCATGTTGTCCCAATCGAAAATGGTGGGCTGAACGACGGTGTTGGCCTTGGGGGTGACATACCTCGCCGTGCTGTCTAGCGGCCACTTATGGTAGTACATCACCTGCGACATTGACGTGGCGATGCAGCCTGTGGGACAGTTTTCAACAATAAGGTGAGAGTATGGCCACCCCTGCCCCCAATGGGTCTGCATCAGGGGCTGCACAGGGTCGTGAATAGGTGCCTTGTGTGGCCTCAGGTTATGCTCCTGCATATATTCGATTTGCTCGGCATAACTAGCGAGCATGGTCTGCATGGCAGCAGGAATCGTAGCGGCATCAACAGTGCCATTGAGAGAATAGGCGAGCACATCGTCGACGCGATCATCGCCAGCGACAATGACATATCCCCCACCCTGGGCGTTAAAAGCATAGACCAGGTCGTTGCCGGCATTGAACGACGCTGATGAGGGTCTCCACGAAGCGCGGCCCATGGCACGGACAGTTGCGCTTCCTTTTTTCAGTGTCATAAAGGCCATTGCTTTCTCCTTTGCCTGTAGGGGCGTCAGAGGAGCGGCTTGCGACGAGATACTAAGAGCCATGGCTCCTAACATCAGCACTAATGCGAAAGCAGTTTTTTTCATTATAAGTAGCAGTATAATTTATTAATGAAAGTTAATCAGTAGTTTTCGTCCCCCTTGAGGGGGAGTGGGAGAACAATTAAAGGTTCACGTTGAGGTTGTCAAATTCTCCTGAATTCTTGGCGTCCTCGAGTGCTTGCTTGTACTCCTCAATGTCGCCACCCAGGATTTTTTCCATTCGCACGATGGCGCCAGCTGTGAAGACGAGCAGGCCATACTTCACGTGGTTGCCCGAGTCGTTGAAGTCGGTCTCGACCGTACAGCCTTTCGACTTCAGGTAGTCGGCCATCTCCACTCCAGCTTTATAGGTCATGTATTTGTCGCCACTGCTGTGCATGATGAAGAACTTGGTCGTCTTGCTGGGCTGCCAGTTCTGTCCCTCGCCACAGAGCGAGTTCTGACGGAATTTGTCATAGACCTTCTTGCCAATACCAGTCTTGTAGTTGCAGGCTTCAGGAGTGAGCACTTCGCTGATTTTCTCTGTGCCAATGAGGTCATTGATGTCCCATGTGCCATAGTCTTTCGAGAGGATCCACTCCTGGATGTGACTGCCAAGCGGCTCCTTGAACACATCGGTGTAGCTGAAGTCCATGTTGTAGGTTTCCTTATAGGCAACCATCATCAGTGGAAGTGCGCAGATGTATCCCGAAAAATCGGTCTCGACATAGTCCTCATAGATAGTGCAGATATCAAATGGAGCCGCACCGGCGCATGTGAGATCAAAATGGAGATCGCTGCGGTTCTGGTCTACGTAGCGTTGGAAGGCAATAGCCGAGAAACCGCCACTGCTGTAACCCACACTGAATTTGCGCAGTCCCTTGATCGCATATCCACGTTCTTGCAAGATGGTCATTGCGGCGTCCCAACAGTCGATTGACTCCTGAGCAGTGATCTCAGGGCAGCAATAAGCCTGTGGCTTGTCCTCGGTGAGGGTCCATCCATAGAGGTCGCAAGAGACAGCAATCAGGTTCTGGAATTTGTTCATGTAGAAACTCACGTCGTCAATCTCGTCCTGCGAGGTGCGCTCGCGATGCTTGGCAGTGGTGAACTCATGATAGAACATGAGTGCGCGAGGTACGGCTTCCTTGTTGAACACCGCCGGGTTCATAGAGATTACACCCGTGAGGCGCACCGGTGTTTTCATATCGGGGCCGACCGATGTGAACTCAAAGACAATCTGCTTAAATTTCAGATTGAAATAGTCGTTAAGGATAGTCTTGAGCGCGTGGCATTCACGTGTCTCCACCACCTTCACGTCCAGATCGTAACTACGGTCCACATTGTTAGGACCATCATTGTCATCACATGATGTCATGAACCCAGTCATGGCAATTATCATTGCGAAAATCGCATAAGATAGAGTTTTAAGTCTCATGTTCATTTATTTAAATTTAGTTATTGATAATCATAGCGGACTTGCCGATTTTGTTTCTATCTCACTTGTTGTTACTTGCAGGGGATTTTCTTAAAATTCCACACTTTGCCAGGCATCTTGAGTTCAAACTCACTGTCCTGAAGCGACAGGGCGGGGAAGATGAGTGCAAAACGAAGTTTCTGATAAGGCTGTTCAATCAAGGTGCGGGCAGGTTTGACGCTGATATTCTGAACTTGCGCGAGATGTAACTTGCCGCTTTTCTTGGCCTTGATGTAGGTTTCGGGGGGTACACTGGCATAGATTGCCTTTTCAACATTCTCATATTCCAGTTCGACTCGTGTTTCGGTGTCGGAGCAACACACGCGCACAATTTGGATATGATCAGCATCATTGTCTGCCTTATAAATCGGGTTCTCTCTCATGAAATGGTAGCCGGAGTAGTCCTCAAGTATCGTTTTATCATTGTTGATGACACTCGGACCGTCGATAGAACGGCAGGCAGGCACATACAGGCTAGTGATTTTGCGAGTGAGGCTGAACTGGTCACTATAACCATATTTCCAGTTTAGCACAGAGGCTTCCTCATACTTGGCAAGAGCTTCGGCATATTTGCCATTTTCCTCCAGCTCTCGAGCCTCATCCATAGCGGAATTGAATGTGGTTTGGTACTGCGCTTTCTCGCGAGCGTGGATTTCAGCCCTCTGCTTACGTTCCTGAGCATCCAGGACTGAGTTAATGCCATTTAGCAGACCATGCGCTATTCGATCTGTTTGGGTGTACTGTGCACTCATTGTAAGTCCCATTGCAACAAGCACAACCAATGACATATAGAATCTAGCTCTTCTCATGTTTTTTATTCTATCATTAATGGTTATTGTTCATTTTCCACTAGGATGCCCTCCATCATACATTTCTTTTCACGATACTGGCTTGGGGAGATGCCAAAATGTTTTCGGAAAATGGTTCTAAACGTGGTTACAGCGCCAAATCCCGCTTCGCTGGCTACTGCTTCTATTTTCCAGTTGGGCTGCTCAACTAGCAGTCGACAGGCTGTGTTTAGGCGCTTGGTTGTAAGGTATTCGGCTAATGTTTTGTCCTCGGCGCGGGTCTTGAGGGCTTGCAGAATGCGTCGCTGAGTAAGACCTAATGCCTTTGCGATGTCCTTTAGTTTTATTTCCGGATTGGTGTGCAAGCCTAGTTCATCGATGCGCCTATCGATATGCGACATTAGCTGCTCGGCAGTCATGGGTACCATTTCGTCGGCCTGCTGCTCAACTACTTGTGTAGTGTCATCTGCTCTCAAGGCCCTCTCCATCTCCTTGATTCGCGATTCATCGGCCATGAGCCGCTGTTTGGCAGCATTCAATTCGCGTTGCAGCTCGCTGAGGTGCTCCTGTCCCTGCTCCAGCATGGTGGTGGCATCGACAAGTTTCTCACGTTCTATCTTGGCATGCTCCTTCTCATCGTACACCGCCTCTGCAAGACGGGTGTTGTGCCCGACGATTCGACGCATGATCACGAAAGAAAGCATTAGTGCTACTACCAATGCTACTACAACAATCGTGACAGCTATCGTGATGTTTTGAAGAATTGCTCCGTCTATCGTCATGACTTTAGGTTTATATTTAAATTGAAGTATTATGTGTTACTTTTATTTTGCAAAGGTAAGCCAATAATAGGTGTTTTGCTAAGAATTTGCGCGATTTTGTTGGTTTACACCGACCGAATCAGGCACATTTCGACCGAATTGCTGATTTTGCGACTATTTGTACCACAAATCAACCAAATCTGCGACCACATCGGGGCATTTGAAATTGTCAGAAAGGTCTCAATTCCATCTTTTCAGACGACATACTGGTCGAAACTAGCGGTTGTTCAGTTTTAATTGTCCATGACATTTGCTCATCTTACGGATTTTACCGATATTTGCAACTGAAATTATCGTCTAACATATATTAAGACCGCGTTTCGTGTTGGTTGGCAACAACTTGTGAAGTCGCTAGTCTTCTTAATTACTAAAATATGGAATCGGAATACATCAAAGAGCACGCGAGCTCGAGTCACGAGGTCAATTCACTGCACAGCGGTGTAAAGCGGTTGTGGATTGAGATTGGTTTTGTCATCATGGTGCTTGCCGCCATTGCCACTTACAGTGCTGTCGACGCCTTCTTGTCCTCGTCGATGGTGGGTACGATTTGCAAGACTGTCATCAATACCGTAGGCATGGTCATCATCTACTATGCCATGCTCCGTGGCATGCTCCCGCTCCGTCACCCGCTCACCAAGATGTGGATTGTGTTGCTGGCACTTAATATCACTGGTTTCGTCACCAGCTTGCTGCGCTTTTATGGCGAGCCATTCGCATCGGTAGACTTTTGGGTCGCCTCCTCACTATCGCTAGTCTATTTGCCGATGGGTGTTCTTCTCATGGCGTGGTACAGAGGCAAGTTGAACCGCGTAGGACTGTGGATGATCCTGCGCATCCTCACGTGCATATTGCTTCCTATCGGCTGGTTTATCTTCCTGGGCGACCGCCTGATGCTTCTCCTTGATATCATTGTGCTGGCAGTGGAGCTCATCTATGCTTATCTGCTGCGCGACATACTGGTGGGAGAAAATAGATGATAGATTATAGATTAAGGGACGTGCTAGGGCGCGTCCCTTAATCGTTCTTATTAACTTCTTATCTATTTCCCGAGCATGATGTTGATGACTGCGTTTACATCGGCGATGTCAATATCGTCGTCACCTGTGATGTCGGCATTGCCAGGATAATCGCTGGCAGGATTCTTCTGGAGCATGATGTTGATGATGGCGTTGACATCGGCAATGTCCACCTCACCATCACCTGTCACGTCGCCCAAGACGATGTCGGTAGGCGCAGGAAGGTCCTTAATGGCGACCATGTCGCAGTTGATGACCTGCTTCTTCACTCCGCTACCCTTGCGGTGGACAAAGGCGATGATGTGCATCTTTTCGCTGTTCCAGCCCTGGTCAAGTGTAGTGGAAAACTCGTTGGCATAGTGCTTAGCATCGGCATCCCACTTGATGGCTGATCCGGTGATTGTGCTGAGCATATCGCGCATCACATGATTGTGCGTGTAGTTATTAATCCATGTACCATTGTTCAGCTGACGCGCAACCAGCCCATCTTCAGTAAGATAAACAGAGACACCCACAATCGAGCCAAACAGTGTCTTAAACTCGCTGGTTCCCTCGCCTGCCACCTTGACATTGAGTTCGCGTGTCTCGGGGTCATAGGTTCCCGTCAGTTCGATGCTGGCGGCGATAGGTGTGGCATTCTGTTCAAAATATCCGTCATTGATATAGTCCGCAACCATCTGAGTGTAGTTGGGATTATAGCCTAAACCCATTCCTAGCACACCGCTATTGGGATAGTCATATCGGTTGAAAATGGCTGTGGGATAAGCATCAATTCCCAAATAAGTCATCAATTGATCGCTCTTGGTAGTGTGGAAGATATCCTCGGGTGTTCCCAAGTTTCCGTGAACAGCCACCCATGCAATATCATCACGCATTTGGTCCAGTCGCTTGATGATGGCTTCTCCCCATGGGCAATAAGTACAAGTCTGTGAGGTAAATTGCTCAATGAGGTTCTTCTTGCGGTCAAACGACTCATAATATGCAGTAAACTCGCCCGTGAGTAATTTACCATCATCAATATCCTCATCATCGATCATAGCGACTTGCAGGCCAAATGTGTGCGTCCCCACAGAGAGGTCCAGCCAATCGAGAGGGCAATTGAGATTCAAATAAACCACTTCGGGAGTCAATGGCTGTGGCGAATCAATCATTCCGACCACATTTCCGTCAACGAGCATATTGAGGGCATAATTTTCGAGTGGTCGGATACCGTAGTTCTGCAGTGCGATTGCAAAGTTCAGTCCATCGCCGACCTTGGCATAGGCGGGTACATACATGTCAAGGAACCTGAAGTCATAGGCAGGAAGGTTCTCGCCCTCGACAATGGCCTGAACACACAGGTTGCCAAAAGAGGTCAACCCCACATCAAACCAGTTTTTCGAAGTTGTTCCTAAGAAGCCATAGGCATAGGTCTTGGCGATGGTTCCCTCTTGCACGGCCATAACAGGATAACTCCTATTATCATCGCCGGCCACTTGATGATATTGGTAGCCCAGCATCAGTCCTACAATACCCTCAGTGTTAATGGTATAGGGATTCTCAATCTCAACGGTATTCCATCCCGTCACTGTTGAGGGGGTTTCTTGAAACACAACAGGGTCTCCGACAGTAAGCGGGCTGAGTTTGGTTACTGGCCACATGCATACAGCGGCATCGGTCACCGTCTGGTGCAAGCCAAATCGGATGGCTTTAACCTCACTTCCGTTAAACATCTCGAGTTGGTCAAGCGTCAAGACCGTTCCCAAGCAAATGGTTTCCTCCAGAGTTGCCAAACCTACACCTTGAGACGGTAAGTTGTCGCTCGTGTAATGGCCTAGATATAGCTGGTTGGGTCCCAGCGCATTGAGGTCTGGAGCCTTGGTGGCGTGCGTTACAATGTTCTGCATCGCAGGTGCCTGTTGCATCTGTTGTGCATTTGTTAATAACAAGCACCCTAGGGCAAACGTCAATGACAGTAATTTCTTCTTCATAAGAATTAATCGCTTTTTAAGAAAATTGCGACATGGGTCTGAATCCCCATGTCGCAATTTTGAATTGAACGTATTATTTAATAACCTTGCGTGCGGTGCCATCGCTCATGCGAACGATATTGACACCAGGTTGCATCTCGCTCAGGCGCTTGCCATCGAGCGTGTAGATACCCACCACGGTAGCCTCACTACTGGTCTTCACAGCATCGACCGCTGTCAAAGGCATCTCCTCGATGGTGGTGAATTTCTTCCAGATGGGAGCATTCCTATAAAGATCGGCACTACCAGCAGGCACTCGCAGAGAAGTGATGGTGTATTGCGGTTCATAGGTGAAGATTTCGGCTGCCTCAAATGGAACATCAGCATAACTGATCATGGTTTCCATCGCTGAGTTGCCATTGAATGAACCTGCGCCCATATATACCAAACTTGCAGGCAACTCTACTGTCTTTAATGACACGCAGTTGTTGAATGCCCAGTGATTGATTCGCTCCAATTTGTTGGGCAACTTCAATTCGGGCAACGCAGCGCAGTTGTGGAAGGCATATTCACCAATCTCAATCAGTTCTTCAGGCATGGTGACCGAAGTCATCGACGAGAGTGAACGGAATGAACGATAGCCAATGGTCTCAACGCCCTTACCAATGATCAACTCGGTGCAGGAGGTACAGTTGTCGAAGGCGTAGTCTTCGATGGTCTTGCAGCCGTCGTTGATGACAATCTTGAGCAGGTTCTTGCAACGGTTCACGGCATCGTTCTTGACAATCTCAACCTCTTCGGGCAGAATCAGCTCGGTTGCGGGATTTGCCACGGGGAAGCCCCAAACGACCTTCTTGTCCTTGCTCATGAGCAGGCTGTTCTCGGCGCAGAGGTACGGGTTGTTCTCATCGACGGTAATCTCGGCCATGCTGGTAGCCTTGTAGTGGAAGTCGTGACCCACGCTCTGTACCTTAGCAGGCAAGTGCAGGCTAGGGATACTTGAATACTGGAAGGCATCGTCACCGATGGTCTCCAGGTCTTCATTGAGGGTGATGCTGTTCAAGTTGGTGTTCTCATCAAAGGCTCCATTGCCGATGCCAGTCACAGTGAATGTGGCGCGGTCTCGGACGATGGTGTTGGGCACGACAAAGTCACCAGATGCTGCTGCGCCATTGATCAGAGTTGCCGTGCCTGTATTTAGGTCAAGCTCATACACGATACCATCAACAGTGACTTCCTCGACGTTAGGCATCTCGCTCAGCGGCTTCATATTGGTGAATTTTTTCCAATATTCGGCTGCCTGGTATGCCTCGATGCTCTCATCAGGCACATAGAGGGTAACAATTGAATAATCATCGACCAAATCACCTGCATTTTCCATGCTAGGAGGTGTGGTGGCTAGGCATGCCAAGGTCCTGAGCCCGCTGTTGAAACCATTGGAGTTGCGGAAAGCACCTCCGTCAACTCGTGTGACAGTAGATGGGATGACAATCTTTTCGGCTCCCACGCCAGCAAATGCCCAGCGTCCGATGGTTTGCAGTCCCTCAAGCAGAGTCACCTTCTTGAGAGCTGCATCCTCAAGGAACGCAGTCTGGTCAATTGTCGTGGTCTTAGAACCCGTCTTGATGCTCTTGATGGCACCACGTGCGAACGCTTGCTCCCCGATGAATGTGGTATTGTCGTTCATTTCCAATTCTATCGCCAGGTTGGTACATTGCACCAAGCACATACGGGGGAAGTAAGTGATATTCTCCAGATTTATGTTGGTTAGGCTCGTATTCATATAGAAGCTTTCTTGTCCCAACTTGGTGTAATTGTCGGGCAGGTATACATTGTTTAGCGATGTACACATCGTGAAAGCTTGAGCAGGCACGGTCTCGAGGTTGGTGGGCAACGTGATGGACTTCAGGCTACGACTGTCATAGGCGAGGCATGCCTCAATCTGATCAACGGTAGCAGGCAAGTTCAGCTCTTCAATTCCGCTCTTCATGAAGCATGCATAACCGATAAATGTCATATGATCACCCTCAATCGTGACATGCTTGAGGTTGGTGCACTCGTTAAAGCAGTATCTTCCCAGTGCGGTGACTGTAGCTGGAATGGTCACATTGGTCAAGGCAACGTCGTTGTAGAATGTGCCATAATTCAATGACACTTCTTCTCCAATGATCACATTGGCCAGCGATATACACTGACCGAAAGCCATCGTGTCGAGATAACATCCCGAGGGAATTTCGACCGAACTCAGTGAGGAGCACTTCTGGAACGACCAACTTCCAATTTTAGTCAGGGTCGCAGGGAACTGGACCGTCTCAATGATCTCGTTTTCGTTAAATGCCATACGAGCAATTTCCTTGACAGGATAAGTGGCACCATTGTAGGTGACCTCATCGGCAATGTTCAAGTCAATCACATCATCGTCAAGACCTAGCACAACAGCGGCATTGGCCTCCGTGTCAATGCCATACTTGACATTATCGATTACTACCTCGCCGGCATAGGTGGCGGCCTTCTTCATGTTGCGTGACGGACCGGGATCAGTGATTGCCGGAATGACCGGCAACAAGCCCGTCTCTACGGCTGCTTGCCCTGCCAAGGCACCAGCCAACAGGACGCATAGTGATAACAATTTTTTCATAATAATCTTTAGTGGGTTCAGTATGAAACCTCGACAATGTCGAACCCTTTTCCACTGCAAGGTATGTTAAAGTACCGAAAATAAAACTCTAGTGCAAAATTACAATAACTACCTCTTCATGGCAAGAAAAATGGCTCGGGCAGTGTTCGTTCTTCGGAAAAACAAACAAAACACCCCCTTTTAGGGGGTGAAACGGTCGATTTATGTGGGATTTTGTCAATTTGGCTCAGCCTTCTCACGAGCGAATTTTAAGTAGGCCGACGGAGTGAGTCCAGTCTGTTTTTTGAAGTTCTGGATAAAACTGGTTCGTGAGGTCACGCCCACACTCTTGGCAATGGCCTCGATGGTGTATCGCCCATAATGCTCAACATCATTCATTCTTCTGCAAGCCTCCTGAATGCGATATTGATTGAGTAATGCCTTGAAGTCACAGTTGGCAAATCTACCAATGGCACTGGAGATGTAACGAATGTTGCTTCCAACCAATATATTCAGTTTGCTCATCGAGAAGGTCTCATCGTAGATTTCGGGTGAGTTCTTCATCACAGTCTCCACACGCTCGAAAATGTCTTGCAGCAACTGCTCGTCAATGTCGTAGTTAGGTGCAACCTCGTCCTCCACCCCACTCTGCTCGGTCTCTTGCTCAGGCTCCTGCGTTTGCGGCAGCGGCTGCAGCAACTCCTGCACCATCTTTCTAGACTCTTCAAGGTGCGCCAAATGCTCCAAGTTCTGCTCATAGAGCAGCCGATAACTCTCGGCCAATTGCTTGTTTCGATGGTATAGCATCACCATCAGCGCCAAGAAAATGAGCGCTGCCAAGGATACGATCCACATGATTTGCGTCATGCGCTCACGCTTCATCTTTTGTATGTAAACCTCTTCGTTGGCCTTCTGCAAGTCAAGCACCAGCGGTGCCTTGGTCAGATAGAACAACTGTGTCAATCCCGTCAACGAATCAACCGCCTCATAGTATTTGACCTTACACTCGTTGGCCTTTACAAGATTTCCCTGCTCTAAGTAGAACTTCGACAACATGCTGTAGTAGTCAGGATAGCCTTCTTTTAGCCCATAGTCACGGCACAGCTGCATGTACTGCTCCAACTCATTAAGTGCCTCCTGCGGCTTGTGTACCTTGTTTAAAAGAATGCTCTTGAGGTATCGCTCCACTATTACCAATCTAGCATAGAATTCTCCACTTCTATCCTTTATCAACACCAACGAACTATCAACCGACTGGATGGCGCTATGATAATCTTGCTGCTCGACACACCATGCCGCATGACACAGATGGGTGACATAGTTGGGTTGATGATGCTGTCGGCAATAGTCATGGGTCTCTTCCAGCACCTGTTTTACTTGTCCGAATTGCAGTCCTGTCGTGACCAAATTAAACATAAACAAGTCGCGCACTGTGTCGTTTTGCGCCTTGCACCAATATGCTTTCTTGAAATTGCCTATGGTCAGCGACATATCATCTCCCTCATGCGATGACTCATATTGCAAATACAAGCATCCTAACTCATGATAGATATATGCCATCAGTGTCGAGTCGCCTAATTCGGTGGCAGCCTGTTGAGCTATCAGCAAGCAATCGGCAGCCTTTTGATAGTTATAGTAGTGAACCTGATAGAGGTGACCTAGCCAAAAAGTAGCACTGATGCACGCCTTGCGCTCGTTATCGCGCGCATTGCCCAATCGACCAGCCGCAATGGAGAAACAGATGAGTGCACTATCGCTTTGCCCATTATTAATGAATGACCTTCCTTTCTTATTCAACTCTTCGGTGGACAGTTGTTGCCACTTATTGGGATAGGTTGTACCTGCAAACACTGCAGCCATCATCGCCATCACACAAAGCAGTATGACGGAGACAACAGCAACAATTCGCTTATAATCAACTTGTAGTGCAAAAAACATGATCTGCAAAGTGTAAGGAAACACCAAAAATACTTGCAAAGATAGTGTTTTTTTACCAATCAGACACAACGACGGCTCATTTCGTGGCCAAAACTCACAAAATGAGCCGTCGCAAATCAACCAGCGTGTAGCGCGGTCTTATTTCCCGAGCATGATGTTGATGACTGCGTTGACATCGGCGATGTCGACGCTGCCGTCGCCATTGAGGTCGGCGGCAGGCACTGCCTCGACCTTGCCGAGCATCATGTTGATGACGGCGTTGACATCGGCGATGTCAACCACACCATCACCGTTGATGTCGCCAATGACACCAGCGCTCAAGAGAGGCACTTGCTCGCAATTGATGACCTCCTTAGCGGTCCCGGCACCAAGACGGTGAACAAGCGCGATGACATGCATGTTCTCGGGCTTCCAGGTAGCATTGAGCGTCACAGTATAGTCCTTCTCAAACTCGGTCTTGCCAGTGACGCTGATAACATCGCCACTGAAGGCGCTGGGGATGGCACGCACCACATTGTTGTGCAAGTAGTCATTCACATATGTACACTGGTTAATCTGACGAGCGACCAGGCTATCTTCGGTCACATAGACAGTCAGGCCCATGGTTGAGCCATAGATAGTGGCGTAGTCTTCGCCGAGCTGACCTGTCACCTTGATGGCGAGCTTTCTGGTCGATTCATCGTAGGTCGGCTCAATGTTAACCGAAGCCAAAGCAGGTGTGGGATTGTTGTCAAAGTACAGTTCCTTAATCATCTCAGCGGCCATCTGGGCATACTCCTCATAGTAGCCAAGACTTTGGATAATCGTGCCTGTCATCTCAGCATCAAAGCGGTTGAAAGCACCAGACGGTGCAGAACTACATCCTAGATAATTAGCCAACTGCGAGCCCTTGGAAATCACAAACGGGTCGCCCGTCGACGGGATATTGACATGGACAGCAGCCCAAACCATTTTGTCGCCGCACAGATTCTGCAGCGCCTTGAGCATATTAGTACCCAGCGGGCACCAGGTGCAGGTGGTGCTTGTAAACTGCTCGACCAGGTTCTTCTGACGTGGGAATGCCGTGGTGTAGGCCATGAAAGTGCCCGAAACAGTAGCGCCGTCGGTCACTTCCTCGCCGGCAACAGTCTTAATGCGCAGCGTGAAAGTATGCTCACCTGATGTCACGCTATTGAGCGGGCAAATACCCTGATAGTTCACACCTGCCACTGTCAGTGCTTGTGGCGAGTCGATGGTGCCCATGACCTCATCGTCAACAAGCATGTCGATGGTGTAGTTTTCGAGCGTAGCAATGCCATAGTTGCTCAGATTTACTGTAAAAGCCAAGCCATCGCTAACCTTGGCATAAGTGTAATTGACAAGATTAGACATCACCAGGTTGTAGGGCGGGAAGTTCTCGTTCTCAACGATAGCCTGAATACTGAGGTTTCCATACTCGGACAGACCGATGTCCTGCCACTGGTTGTTGGTCAGCGAACCAGCATTAGTATAAGATGCTAGAATATTACCCTCCTTGACCACCGAAATAGGATAGCAGTTAGTAGTGCTACCCTTGATCTGCCTATACTGGTATCCAAGCATCAGACCAACGATGCCATCGGTGCTGATGGTAAACGGGTTGGTCAACTCGACCTGGTTCCATCCAGCCTCGGTCGAGGCAACGTCTTGCTGAGCCAATGGTTCACCAAGTGTCAGAGGCGACAGACTGGTCACAGGATAGATAAACACTGCGCCATCGCTAATGGGGGCGCAAAGACCAAAACGGATGGCCTTGACCACGCCGCCACTGAACGGCTCAACCATTTCGAGGGGGAGCACTGTACCCATCTGGAAAACGCCTTGGTATCCCGCCAGACCCAAGCCGTTATCGGACAATGCGTCGGAGACATAAGGCCCCATGTAGAGTTGGTTTGGACCCAGCACCTTAGCGACAGGCGCCTTCATTGAACGTGGAGTTAATGGTTGTGCAGCATTGCGTTGCAGCAGCTGCGCACTCGCTACTGTGGCACACATTGCCACCATAACCAAGGAAAGCAAGAATTTTTTCATCATAACAATACGGTTTTAAAAAAGTTTGACCACAAAAGTAGAACAAAAATCTTAATCGTCAAATTTTTTTTTGCTTTCTCCCGAGAATTTTACCTCTAGGTCAAAATCTCACGCAGATTACGCTATATCTGCGTAATCTGCGTGAGATATAGTTTTCAACTGAGACAATCACTTGCCCAACATGATGTTGATGACAGCGTTGACGTCGCTAATGTCGACACTGCCGTCGCCGTTGAGGTCGGCGGCAGGCACTGCCTCAACCTTGCCGAGCATCATGTTGATGACGGCATTAACATCGGCGATGTCGACCAGGCCGTCGCCATTGATGTCACCTGGGAGTGCATCGGAAGGCGCCGGGAGGTCCTTGATGGCGATGGTTTCGCAGTTAAACACTTCTTTCTTGGTGCCCGAACCCTTGCGGTTGACGAGCACGACGACGTTCATGTTGTCGCTATTCCAATCTTCGCTGAGGGTGGTGGTGTAGTCATTAGCATAGTTGAGAGTCTCGTCAACCATCTTCAGCGTCATGCCTGAGATGGTGCCGAGGATGTCGCGCATCACATGGTCGTGAACGAAGTCATAGATCCATGTGCCGTC
>JAEEGL012445004.1_pt1 | contig 24180 bp, 21 predicted proteins | sample 9134231 | NCBI WGS metagenome assembly JAEEGL01 (sample SAMN16246548, study PRJNA631951) | gut metagenome | biome: gut microbiome; feature: rumen; material: fiber-attached | host: Bos | place: Iran: Karaj | collected 2018-10
GGGCCTTCGAAATGCGGTGCTGGATGCGGGAGATCGAATTGTTTTCAAGGATACATATGTCTTGTATATTACAAAAAAACTGATGGAAAACCCTGAAAGGGCGGAAAAGAGAAGAATATGAGCACATCTGAGAAAGTGCTGTTTATACTTGAATCGAATAAAGATATTTATATTTCCGGAGAAGAAATGGCGGGCCAATGCAGTGTTTCAAGAAATGCTGTCTGGAAAGCCATAAGAGATCTTCGGGAAAAAGGCTATGACATAGAGGCAATAAGCAACAAAGGTTATAAGCTTAAGGGCAGCACCGATATTATATCTGCCGAAGGAATATTGGCAGGTTTGCCCAAGGAACTTAACGGAGCAGAGATTCTTGTTTATGACAGCCTTGAATCCACAAATGACAAGGCAAAAGAACTGGCTATGAAGGGCGGGAAACATGGAACAGTCATTGTTGCTGTGACACAGACCGGTGGGCGAGGCAGGCAGGACCATAGTTTCTACTCTCCTGAAGGCGGCCTGTATATGAGCATTATTTTAAAACCGGAAATGCTCTCCAGCACAGACAGCAGAGCCGTTACTTCCTTTGTGGGAGGCGCCGTGATAAGTGCCATACAGGAGCTTACCGGCATAGAGTCCTATATTGACGGAATCAATGACCTGTATGTTGAGGGTAAGAAGATATGTGGCATTTTGCTGGAGGCAGGAAGCGAATTCGATAGTAATACTTTGCAGTGGATAGTCGCAGGCATAGGAATAAACTTTGATTCGGACATAAGCGTTTTTCCCAAAGATGTAAAAGAAAGGGCATCCAGCCTGTTTGCTCCCGGCCAAGCCACAATTACCAAAAATGCGCTGATCGCGAGAATAATTGAGAGAATATTGAATTGTCAACCATGAAAGCAGATATGGTTGACAATCTTTTTTGGTTATGCTACCTTCATGTCTGGATTTAATAATTCTTGGAGGATAAGACATCATGAGTAGTGAGAATGTAGTAAAGACAAGAGAAAAAATGAAAGTATTGGATCTGGTATATGTTGCGATTGGAGCAGCGCTTATAGCCATATGTTCCTGGATAAGTATCCCGACGGCAGTTCCGTTTACACTTCAGACATTTGCAGTATTTTTTGTATTGTTACTTCTCGGAGGTGAAAGAGGAACCCTTGCAATATTAGTATATGTGCTGCTTGGAGCTGTTGGAGTACCGATTTTTGCAGGCTTTAGCGGAGGTATCGGAATACTGCTTGGAAATACAGGCGGATACATTTTGGGATTTTTGTTTATTGGCCTCATTTATATCCTGTTCGCGAAATTATTCAAGAAAAAAATTGTTATTAAAGTAGCATCGCTTGTTCTTGGACTTGCAGTTTGCTATGCCTTCGGAACAGCCTGGTTCATGCATGTCTATATGCAGAGTAGCGGAGAGGTGGGACTATTTACAGTTCTTGGCTGGTGTGTATTCCCATTTATTATTCCGGATCTTTTGAAGCTGGCCCTTGCTGTAGTGATTGCCAGGAGAGTTGAACCGGTGGTCAGATAATCGTAGTTGACTAAGAAATACTTTAGTGCTACAATGTGTTAAACCAGTGAGAAAGAAGAGTACTTCTTCTATGAAGCCTACAGAGAGTGTCCGGTGGTGAGAGGACGCAGCGGATGGATGAAGGAATGGTCTTTTGAGGGCGAAGCGAAATGGCTTGCATGGATCAGGTAAGTACTAAAGTAGTATTCGACGGGAACTCCCGTTACAGAGTAGGGAAAGTGGTAGCTTTCTACTGAGGGATCGGTTATTCCGATAAACAAGGTGGCACCGCAGGATAATAGTCCTGTCCTTGTATGTAGCGCATACAGGGACAGGTTTTTTTATGTAAAACGCTCCCTGTAACAATTCATATTTTTTCGCCACGAGATGGCAAGGAGGATTCAAAATGGATGTTCAGAGCGTAAAAAGAGAAGTGCTGGTTGAGGAGAAGAAGGGACTGGCAAACACCAGAAATCTTATTCTGGTAGGTGTTATGATGGCAGTTGGTATCGTACTTAGGATGTTCGCAGGCGTTATTGCCCTGGGTAACATGCACCCCAACTTCCTTATTGCAACCTATTGTCTTGCAATCTTCATTATTAAGCCCAACCTCAAGGAGGCAGCAGCCATCGGTCTTATTTCAGGAGCGATCTCACAGATCGGTACATCAATGCCATGGCTTGGACTTGTATCTGAGACAATAGGCGCCATCGCAATGTGCCTTCTTATCAGACTTGTACTTCCCAAGTACATCAAGCCTGTTGTATGCACCTTTACCGCAACACTTTTTTCCGGCTTTGCATTTATCGGTCTTGCAGCATTGACCTATGCTAAGCCCATGCCAAGCGCACAGTTTGTCAGCATGGCAATTGTTACCGTTGTTACTGCACTTTTGAACATGGTAATCGTTACTGTACTCAGCATTCCTGTTAATAAAGTTATGGGGAACAAAGAAGAATAATGATTTCAGTTAAGGATTTGGGATTTAAATATCAAAACAGCAAAACCGCCGCTTTGGACGGCGTTAGTATTGAAATTGCAGACGGAGATTTTGTAGGAATTACCGGCACCTCTGGTGCCGGTAAAACTACTTTTACCTTTGCTTTAAACGGGATTATCCCGCAGAAGATCAAGGGTGATTTCTACGGCAGCGTCATAATTGACGGCAAGGACACTGTAGAACACCACGCAGAGGAGTTTGCGCAGAAGGTGGGAGAGGTTTTTCAGGACATTGACTCACAGATGGTGGCATCTGTCGTTGAAGATGAGATACTGTTTGGCCTTGAGAACTTCGGCGTACCTCATGAGGAGATAGAAGATCGCCTTCAGAAGGCCCTTAAGGAACTTGGAATAGAGGATCTGAGGGACAGAGAGATATCAAGTCTGTCCGGCGGCCAGAAACAGAAGGTTGCCATAGCATCCATGCTGGCCCTGGAGCCGGAAGTTATAGTTCTGGATGAACCAACCGGAGAGTTGGACCCCGAGAGCAGCCGTGAGATCTTCAGGATTCTTACAAGGCTCAACCGGGAGAAAGGCATAACGGTTGTTATTGTTGAGCAAAAGATCATGCTACTGTGCGAGTATGTTAAACATATGATGGTCCTTGAGAAGGGCCACGTGGCTTTTTACGGAACACCGAAGGATATGGTTACTTCCATAGCCAAATTCAAAGAGCTTGGCATAAATGTGCCGAGAGTTACTGAGCTGTCCTCAAGACTTATTGAGGAGAAGGTATATGACGGCGAGATAACTCTAACGGTGGATGATGCCGAGAAGATGGTCAGGAGGATTCTGGGATGATACGCTTTGAAAATGTGGACTTCAGATACTCCGAGGACAGACCTATAATCGACAATTTAAGTTTCCATGTTCCAAAGGGGGATTTTGTAGCCCTTATCGGAGCAAACGGCGCAGGTAAGAGTACTATCAGCCGTCTTATTAATGGCCTTTTACACCCCACAGGGGGACATGTATATCTTAACGGCAAGGATACCCTTAAGACCCCTTCCAGCGTTCTTGCAAGGGACTGCGGATTCCTTTTCCAGAATCCGGATCGCCAGATCTGTGAGAACACCGTAAGGGATGAGGTGGCATTCTCCATGAAGGTACAAGGCCTACCCAAGGATATGATAGAGGAGCGGGCAGCGCAGGTTATTAAGACCTTTGAGCTGGATCCAGAGTGGTTTCCCTTTTCCAGGAGCCGCGGCGAGCGCCAGAGAATAGCCCTTGCCAGCGTTCTGGCCTGCGAACCGGAGCTGCTTATTTTGGATGAGCCCACCACCGGTCTTGATTATCTGGAATGTATCCGAATCATGGACTATGTGACTGAGCTTAATCGCAAGAAGGGTATTACAGTTCTTATGGTCAGCCATGACATGGAGCTGGTTCAGTCCTATGCAAGGCATGTACTGGTCCTGAACCATGGAACCATTGTCGGACAGGGTCCCACCAATGAGATCATGAAGAATATGGACGTCCTCAAGAAGGCCAGAGTCCTTCCTGCGCAGATTCCTGAGCTGACGCTTCGCTTCGGTGATGAATTTAGGGACGTATTTACCGTAGAAGAGATGCTGGATGCGCTGCTTGCAAGAAGCGGGAAAGGAGGCCCTAAGTGAATCTTCTTAATTATGTTCACGGTAATAGCTTCCTTCACAGGCTTAACCCTGTGACCAAACTTGCTTCAGCCTTTATGTATGGCATTGCCGCTATTATATGCAACAATGTATACGCGGAGATTGGCTTTATTGTGCTGATGATACTGATATCCGCCACAGCAGGAATTGCCAAAAGAGCATTGTATCTTACAAGGAACCTGATGATCCTGGGACTTCTCATGTTCGTGATTCAGCTGTTTTTCGTAAGAACAGGAGAGCCACTGCTTGTTATCGGCGGATTTGTTCTCTTTACCACAGGCGGCCTTAAGAGTGCTCTTTTGTTGTCGCTTAGGGTAATTGCAGCTATGCTGCCGCTGATGCTTCTTTTTGCCATCACTCAGATGAACGATCTGTGCAATGCATTGGTTAAAAGGGTTCACCTGCCCTACAGATACGCATTTATCGTAACTACGGCCTTTCGTTTCGTGCCTATTTTTGCCACTGAGTTTCACGACATTCAGGATGCGCAGAAGGCAAGGGGTGTTGACTTTGACACCAAAAATATCTTCAGAAAGCTCAAGCTGATCGCTCCTTTGTGCGTACCGCTCCTGGTTTCCAGCCTTAAGAAGGTGGATATTTCCGCTATGTCAGCGGAGATGCGAGGCTTTGAGCTCAGAGGGTACAAGAGCGGATATAAGGAATATCCTTTTAAGGCAGGAGATCTGCTTACATTTGTTGTTTTGGCAGGACTTATTGTTTTGTCGGTTATTTTTTTGAGATGAGAGTGTGATTATGGATTATACAGCTAGCATGAAGTATGGAACTGAGGTAGTGGATATTGAAATCAAGGGCGCAGAATCTGTGGAAGTTCTTAATCCCGATCCCATGCCGGAAATAGAGGATACCGCAGAGGCTTTCCGCATCTGCGTGGAGGAAGGAGCCATCGCTTCAGCGCCTCTTAAGGAGAAGATTGGTCCGGAGGATAAGATTACTATCATAGTATCGGATATCACCAGGAGCTGGATGCATCAGGGCGATATTTTAACGCTGCTTGGACACTATCTTCACGAGAATATGCAGGTTCCTTTTGAAAATATCTGCGTTCTCATAGCGCTGGGAACCCATAGGAAATCTACTGACAAGGAAATGGAAATAATCGCCGGCTCCTATTTATATCAGAATGTCACTGTGGTGGATCATGATTGCGACGGGGAGTGCACTCTTGTGGGAAGAACCTCCAGAGGTACAGATGTCCGTGTGAATCCGCTTGTCATAGGCAGGAAGGTTATTGTGGTGGGCGGAACTGTTCATCACATGATGGCAGGCTTTGGCGGCGGCAGGAAGAATATTCTGCCGGGAGTATCTTCCAGAGAGACCATCAGGCAGAACCACTCCAGAGCCCTGGATCCCAATATAGCTCACTCTGACCCAAGAGTTGGATGTGCTCTTCTTCAGGACAATCCCATCAATGAGGATATGAACGAGGCAGGAGCTATGGTGGAGGTTGCCTACAGTATTAATATCGTTGTTTCCACGAACGGGCGATTCAGCGGTCTCTTCGGCGGTTCACTGTACGAGGCATGGCAGGCCAGCTGCGTTTTCCAGAAGAAATGCTATGAGAAATGGATAGACTACGAGGCAGATATCGTCCTGGTTTCCAGTGGCGGATTCCCCAAAGACATGAATCTCTATCAGGGCTGCAAAGGTATGCTTAACGGTATGAGAGCCATGAAAGAGGGCGGCACAATGCTTTGGCTGGCCAAGTGCCCCGAGGGGTGCGGCGCCCCCGACTATACCGCCTGGCTTTTGCCCCTCAAGGAAGGAAGACTTGATGAGGCTCTTCGAGCAGACTTTACGATTGGCGGGTTCATCTTTTACCTTACAGTTGAGAACCTCAAGAAGGGCAACTGCCGTACACTTACAACAATAGACAACGACACCACACAGCCCATGGGAATGACCGCATATACAGATCCTGTTGAGTTTATCAATGGAGTGGATTTTACTGGCAAAAGAGTATATGTCATCCCCTACGGAGGCAGCGTAGTGCCCATGGTTAAAGGAATAGACTGAAATCCTGCGGATATGTTAAAATAGTGGGGACTACTACGACATTAACATAATTGGAGGATATACATGGGGGAGTTAAGCTTTCCGCTTGAGACTAAACATTTTTATATAGAGCCAAAGGACCACGATAATCTCTGGAGAGAAGAGTGGAGCATCTGTCTTAAGACAGAGGCTCGTAAGCAGGTTGGAACACTTCGCTTTGAAGAGGCGAGCTTCCACGACGAGGTGTATTTTAGCGCGGACCTTGATAAGGAATATGACAGAGCGACTTTTGGCGTTGAGATCTTTTATGCAATGTCCAGATTTGCATTCAGATTTAAGAATATCAGGGAGATCAGCACAGTCTGCAGGCATGATAACGAGCATCGTATCCGCAGCCTTGAGAAAGCAGGCTATGTATGGAGAAAGTCCCAGGACGGAGATGTCTACTACTCCATGAAGAAGCAGAAGACCTCCTGGACCGGTCTGTACGTCATAATCGGCATGATCGCCGGATTCATCATGGGAATCACTATATCCAATCTGTGGGTCGGCACCGTGGCAGGTGTTCTGATAGGCACCATCATCGGCGTTCTGATGGATAAAAGAGAGAAGAAAGAGATCCTAGAGTAGATACAAACGAATATTTTGTATGATATGATGTATGAGGGTATGAAAACTGTATAAAAAGGGGGAAAATATGAGATTTAAAAGATTATTAGCTGCAGCAGTGGGAGTTATCAGCGTTCTGACCGTATCAACCACCGCATATGCGGGCACCAATGAACTTACAGGACTTGAGGTCAGGGACGAGATCATTAACCAGAGGCCTGTTGCCATCATGGTGGACAATGAGAAGACAGCTCTTGCCCATTATGGTACCGCTGAGGCAGACATCGTGTACGAGATGATGAACAGCACAGCCAACGGACGTATTACCAGGCTTATGTGCTTATACAAGGATTGGGGAGTGCTTCAGCAGACAGGAAGTATCCGCAGTGTGAGAACAACTAATGTGATACTTGCGGATGAGTACAACGCTGTACTTATTCATGACGGCGGCCCATTCTATATCAATACCTATCTGGCTCAGCCCTATGCCGCTCATATCAGCGGAGGCTTCACCAGAGTCAAGAACGGCAAGCCAAGAGAGTTTACCGAGTACGTATTTGGAACAGAGCTGACAAGCCGTTTTGCCAAGAGCAAGATCTCAACCAATTATGTACAGGCACCGGAGAGAGGAACTCACTTCGTATTTAACGGCGCCGATACTGATCTTGGCGGCAATACCGTTGCCAACAACGTTGAGCTTGGAAGCGTATTTCCGCACAATAAGAGCAGGCTCCAGTTCAATGCCGGCACAAGAACCTATGATTATTATGAATACGGTTCTATACACAAGGATGCTGAGGATGGTCAGGTACTTACCTTCAAGAATGTTATCCTTCAGAATGTATCCTTTACACAGCTTGATCCCAACGGTTATCTTACTTACAATGTTATCGGTTCCGGAAGTGGTTATTACATCACCAACGGCAAGGCCATTCCAATTACCTGGTCGAAGGGCAGTGAAACCGGAATCACACATTATTACACCGCCGAGGGCAATGAGATCAGCGTGAACAGAGGCAAGACCTACATCGGAATCGTTCCTTCGGATACCTGGAACCTTGTGGGCATCAACTAATTCTATAGTTTATAATTTATGGCAAAATAAGTGGCTGTCGTCAGTTTGATCTGAGCAGCCACTTTCTGATTACCGTGATAATTCTATTCATTCTCTTCCGGGGTGATACCCTCTTGCTTATCTAGAAGGTCTATCGTCATCTGAAATATGGTCTCATCCTTGACATTTTCATCGGTTCGAAGGAGACAGGCAGCAGAACATTTTATTGTTACGTTCTTGCCGTCGACGCGGTTTATTGACTCCACGTTGCTTACCAGATCTCTGGTGAGCTGTTCCAGTTTCTTTTTGGAATCTATATAAATAATGACTCCGAAATGGGCCTCCTTGGTACGGGCCGCAACCGCTTTTTGTCCGATGACCTGGATTATCTTTTCACCTATTTCACGAATGACTTTTACACCGAATTTCCTGCCGTAGGTATCTTCGATTCGCTTCTGATTGGCATTATGAAGCATGATAAAACCATAGTTTTTGCCGGCATCGTTGTACTGCATAGCGTAGTCGACCATGGTGGCCAGGAAGAATTTATTATTCATGAGTCTGGTCATATTATCAAGCTTGGAAGGAGCCAGGAGCTTGTTGACACGGTAGATTTCCTGATCTACATCGGCAAAGCTTCCCACAAGGCCAATAATCTTGCCCTTATCATAAATGGGCATTTTGTTGCAGATGATATTGTGGACAACGCCATTTACGATGCACTGTCCCGGGGCATTTACAACAAATTTTCCCTTGCCGATTACATCCAGCTCATCACCTTGATAAGGCCCGTCATCAACGTGCCAGTGCATTTCTTCATCTGTCTTGCCGATAACTTCATCCAGGGATTCCATTTCATAGAATTCCAGGAAGGATTTGCTGACACCTTTGAAACGGCGGTTACTGTCTTTCCAGAACAGCTTATGGGATGAATTATTTAAAAGAGTAGCCCATAATCTTGCGTATTCCTCAACCAATGCATCAGTTTCGGTGCCACTACAGTTGAAATTTGAATAACTGGCGTTATCTAATAAATGAGCTATTTCATCAGGTATAGTGCTTATTCCGTATAAGAACTCATTAAAGGCAGTTCCGGGAATGGGCATAATGGAGATTTTGCGCCATTGGTAGGAGCCATCAGCCTGTTTGATGCGGAAGGCCTTCTGAGCATAGGTTTTGTCGGCTTTGTCCAGTCTTTCGCGCATTGTTTCAAAGTTCATGAACTCAAGGAAATCAGACTGATCATCAGGATAAACAAATGTAGAAGAGAAGGATGTGTAAGCGGCCTTCATCGTCATGAACTCATTCATTTCCTCAGTCATGTAGATATATCCGCCAAGGAGGGGATATACGGTATTTGTGCTGATATTCATGAGAAGTACAACCTCATAGAGGTTGTTAAGCTCTCTTAAACGGAAATCCAGTCTGTCACGCTCAGTGGTGTTCTGATCCATAGAAATGTTTGTAATCTGCGTCTTAAAAAGATATCTGTCCTGATTCTCGGCGAGATACATTCTCTTTAACAAGTAATAATTACCTTTATCGGTAAAATAGAAGCTCTCATTACTTTTACTTCTTATGGCTTTGTTGGCGAACTGCCTGAATTTGCTCATAAGGGGAGAGTTCTTGCTGTATATTGTTTTATCAAGCTCATAATTGTCTTCGGTAATAACCGAGATCTGATGTTTGAAGGCGTCGTTAATAAAAAGTGTATGGAAGGTATTTCCATCATATTCGATGATCTGTAGCGGAGCATCTGTGTCAATTACATTGATGGTGGCAGCTTCATAATAAGCTTTCCACTGACGTTCTTCCATGGTGATACCTTTTTCGCTAAGGCTCAGCATCAGATCATCCAGGGGCTGGGGCTTACCGTAGTAGTAGCCCTGAAGCTTACCGCAGCCTATAGATTTAAGGAATTTCACCTGCTCTTTGGTCTCTACACCTTCACAGAGGGTCTTGATGCCAAGATTTTTGGCCATTACAACCGTAGAGCGCAGAATTATCTTGGATTTTTTGCTAAATTGGACAGAAATGCCATGTCCATCTTAAGAAGATCAAAGGAGTAATCCTTTATCAGATTAAGGGAAGAGTAGCCACTTCCGAAGTCGTCCATCCAGATCTCATAGCCTCTTGTCCTGAATCTGTCTATGACATCCTTCATGAGGTCTTCATCCTTGGCGATCATGCTCTCAGTTACTTCAAAATGGAGATAGTCCCTGGGAATATCGTATTTGGCGATAGCCTTTTCAACCACATCCAGCATATCGCACATAATAAAGTCAAGTCGGGAGAAATTAACCGATACAGGCACAGCAGGAAGTCCCTTGGAGAGTTTAGCGCGAATGTCACGGCAGGCCTGTTTGACCACATAGCAGTCCAGCTTGAATATTTCGCCGGATTCTTCAAGGGCACCGATGAATTTGTCGGGCGCTAAAAATCCAACTTCAGGATCAATCCACCTTGCCAGAGATTCGGCACTGCATAGTTGTCCTGTTATAGAGCGGACAACCGGCTGATAGTAGACTTTGATCCATCCGTTGGATATGGCTTCATCAATATGAGTTTTTACATATTCGCTAAGTGCGTCCTTATTGGTGAGGTCCTTCATCGATGCATCCTGCATTCTTACATTTATACTAAGCCTATAGTAACCTAGCCTTATTATAACAACGAAATATTAAATATATATTATTGGCATATAAATAGTGTATAAGAATATCAGAATGTTTGTAAAGCTGAAATTTTATCTCCAGAGTACCCAAAGGAACGCATAAGCGCCTATAACTGCTGCAAGAGTGAAGGGGATACCGATGCGGGCGAAGTCCTTGAAGCCTACTTCATAACCCTCTTTTCTCAGCATTCCTACACCTGCGATATTGCAGCTGGCACCTACAGGAGTGATGTTTCCGCCAAGAGTTGCGCCGCAAAGGAGTCCAAAGTAGAGTAGACAAGGGTTAACTCCCAGGGCAGCGGTAACTCCCTTAAGTACGGGAAGCATTGTTGCTACATAAGGAATATTGTCAATAAATGCGGAAATCAGTACTGATCCCCATACTACAATAGTAAACAGAGCAAAAAGGTTGTTGCCGCCTGCAGATACAATGAGGTTAGCAAGGTCATCAACAAGACCTACATTGGTGATTCCGCCGATTACCATGAACAGAGCGGTAAGAAGGAGCACTGTGTCATAGTCAAGGTTCTTGACAACTCTCTTGATACGATCTACATCATGATCCTTGAAGTATTCCCAAACCATACCGATAAGGCTGCAACCAAGGCAGATAACACCGTTGGTGATCTCTGGCTTATCAGGAATGAAGGATGCTGCCATAAGAAGAATAACATGGGCAACCATCATAATGGTGGGAACATAGTCTGTAACGACGGTCTTCTCTGTGGACTCAACGGGTTCCTTATCTTTTCTGAAAAGGAGCATCATGATAGGCACGGTAAGAAGAGCGCCCAGCTCAACGGCAAAGAAGATACCAAGTCTTCCGTCCATCCAAAAGAAATCCATAAAGTCCATATCCGCATAGGCCTTGGCTGCCAGCATAATTGAGGTAGTGTCACCTACCAGAGTTGCTGCACCCTGAAGGTTAGATGATACGGCGATTGAGATGATCATGGGAACAGGATTGATCTTCAGCTTCTTGCAGATCGCGAGACCAACGGGGGCTACCATGAGAAGAGTTGCCACGTTGTCAATAAAGGCTGAGATGATACCTGAGAACAGCGACATGAAGATCGTTACCCACATTACATTGGGGGCCAGATCCAGGAGCTTCTCAGCGATAAGATTGGGCATCTTGGATTCAATGAAATAGTCTACCAGAAGGAGCGTTCCGAATATCATAAGAAGAACGTTCCAGTCCACGACTCCCAGAACCTTTCCAAAGGGAAGAATACCGGATATTACGTAGATTGCTGCAACGCAGAGAGCAATAACCGCTCTGCGCTTGGGGAATAGGATAAGCCCCACGTACATTCCGACGAATAAGATGATTGCTAGTGTTTTTAACATGTTTTTTCCTTTCCGGCAGAAAAAAAGAGACTGATACTGCCATTGAATGCAGTAAAAGTCTCGTTATCTATAACGTGTCCGGGGAGATGCCTCCCGTATTGACGAACAGCGTTGCATACAAAAGTATGTTAACTACTCCCTTTTACCAAAATGATAAAAATTTCCTTTAATAAAATAACAAATTTAAAGTGTTTCCGCAACAGAATTGTGTCAAATGTGCTATCATTTTATATAATGTTTAGAAATTTGAGAGAATGGGAGAAAAATATGGAAAAAGTAAACAAATTTGGGGCAAAACAGATTGCTACAACAGCAATCCTACTGGCGATATGCATCATCAGCCAGTTCTTTAAGAATCTGAGCATCTTTATCACCGGACCGATAATCAATACCTGCATAGTATTGGCGGTTCTGACGGTTAATCTTCCCTGCGGGATAATCCTTAGTGTGATCACCCCGATAACTGCATATCTGATTGCGGCATCACCGGTCATGACGGCTGTACCTTTGATTATTCCTTTTATCATGTTGGGGAATATAGTTCTTGCAATTGCTGTAAACTTCCTGATGAAAAAGGATATGATGGCAGAGGGAAAGCCTGTGATTACCGTTAAAAATATCATTACAGCTGTTATTTCAGCTCTGGCGAAGGGAGTATTCATGGGACTTACCATTTCGCTCTGGCTCCTTCCTGCCTTTATTCCTGAAGAGAGTAAATTAAGAGGTAAGTTGAGTGTATTCCAGACCACATTTTCTGTGTATCAGTTCATTACTGCATGTATAGGAATGGTGTATGTGTTCATTATTATGACAGCGCTGAAGAAGGTCTTAAATAGGCAGTGAGAAAGTGTGCCGATAAACGGGGAGAATAATTAGATAAGAATATTTGATTAAGAAAAAAACAGGGCGGACCTATTTGGTTCACCCTGTTTTATATATGTTATATATAATATTTAATCCTTGTTGAATGCCGGAACAAGTCTCATCAGCACAATGGTTAATACCATCAGTGCGATACCTATGGGCATGCAGATATACCAGCTTCTGACAAAGCCTGAGATGAAGTAAGCCACGAAGGAAACAACGGCAGCTGTCATGGCATAAGGAAGCTGTGTGGATACGTGTTTGATGTGATCACATTGAGCTCCGGCACTGGCCATGATAGTGGTATCCGAGATAGGAGAGCAGTGATCGCCGCAAACAGCACCTGCCATGCAGGCTGAAATTGAGATGATCATAAGCTCATTGGAAAGGTTGGCATCAAATACGCTTACAACGATAGGAATCAGGATTCCGAAGGTTCCCCAGCTGGTTCCTGTTGCAAAGGCAAGGAACACTGCGATCACGAAGATGATGGCGGGAAGAAGACTCATAACCATCTCACTGGAGGCCATATTCTCAACAATGCCTGCCACATATTCTTTTGCTCCGAGAGAATCGGTCATTGCCTTAAGGGTCCATGCAAAGGTCAGGACCAAAATGGCGGGAACCATGCTCTTGAAGCCCTCAGGGATGGCGTTCATACATTCGTTGAAGTTAAGTACTTTGGTTGCAAGATAGAAGATGATAGTAATAATAAGTGCTACAACCGAGCCGTATACAAGACCAACGGAAGCATCTGAGCCTGAGAAAGCATCGATGAAGGTCTCACCTGAGAAGAATCCGCCGGTGTAGATCATTCCGATAACGCAGCAGATGATCAGCGAAACGATGGGAAGCACCAGGTGAATAACCTTACCCTTCTGAGAAATAGGCGGTGCAGGCTGGTCCTCGGCGCCGGTGATACTGGAAGCATAGCTGTCCTTGGGCTGTATGGCGTCGCGAATCTTCTGTTTATGTTCTGCCTGTCTCATTGGACCGTAGTCAAACTTGGTGAAGGTCAGGGCGAACATCATTACAATAGTGAGGATCGCATAGAAATTATAAGGAATGGCTCTTACAAAAAGAGTAAGTCCGTTGGCACCGTCAACAAAGCCTGTAACTGCTGCGGCCCAGGAAGAAATCGGGGCGATAATGCAGACGGGAGCTGCGGTTGCATCGATGAGATAAGCGAGCTTCTCTCTGGAAATCTTGTGCTTATCCGTGAGAGGTCTCATAACGGAACCTACCGTAAGACAGTTAAAATAGTCATCGATGAAGATCAGCATACCAAGAACAATGGTGGCTACCTGCGCACCTGCCTTGGTCTTGACGTGGGTTACGGCCCACCTTCCGAAGGCGGCGGAGCCTCCCGCTCGGTTCATTAGCATGACCATGGCTCCCAATATTACCAGAAAGATCAGAATTCCCACATTCCAACCATCGGATAACTGAGCAATCATGCCGTCAACAAAAACGTGCTGGATTGTTCCTTCGATACTGAAGGATGAATAGAGAAGTCCCCCCACAACAATTCCGATAAACAGTGACGAGTAAACTTCCTTGGTGATCAGCGCCAGCGTGATTGCGATAATCGCAGGCAGCAGCGCCCAAAACGAGTTAGCAAACATAGTTACCTCCTTACTGCTCTTTTTCACACTAAATCGTAAAAGTATATAAATTACTATATCACATTTTTCGCGTTGTAATAGTAGGAACTTTCGGATATAATGGAAAAATATTTGTGATTGGAGGAAATAACCATGAAAGTAGCAGTAACTTATGATAACGGTGAAGTTTTTCAGCACTTTGGACATACAGAGAAGTTTAAAGTATATGAAATTCAGGAGGGCAAGGTAGTATCTTCCGAGATCGTTGATTCCAACGGAAGCGGCCACGGTGCACTTGCAGGTCTTTTGGCTAATCATGACATCAAGGTTCTTATCTGCGGTGGAATGGGCGATGGAGCCAAGGCTGCTCTTGAGGAGTACGGAATCGAGACCTTCGCAGGCACAGAAGGAAATGCTGACGAGGCTGTAGAGAAGTACCTTAGAGGTGAGCTGGTAGATAGCGGTGTTAACTGCGACCACCACGGCGAAGGACATTCCTGTGGCGACCACGAGGAAGAAGGTGGTTGTGGACATTGCGGCGGCAGCGATGCGGATGAAGAGGAAGGCTGCGGTGGATGTTCATCAGGCGGCTGTGGTGGCTGCGGCGGATGTCATTCAGAGCCTCTTTTCGAGGGCAAGAACGTAGGCAAGACCTGCAGAGTACATTACAAGGGAACCTTCAACGACGGCGAGCAGTTCGATTCTTCCTATGATAGAGGAGAGCCCCTTGAGTTCGTTTGCGGCTATGGTTTCATGATCGAGGGCTTCGACAGAGCAGTTGCTGAGATGGAAGTAGGACAGATTGTCGATGTTCATCTCACAGCAGATCAGGCCTATGGTGAGCACGACCCCAAGCAGGTTATAACAATTCAGATCGCTGAGCTTCCCGGTGCTGAGAGCGTTGAGGTTGGTCAGAGAGTATACCTTCAGGATATGTACGGAAGACCTATTCCTGTTAAGGTTACTGATAAGACCGAGACAGAGATTACTTTCGATGCCAACCATGAGATGGCAGGAAAAGAGCTTAACTTCAAGATTGAGCTGGTTGAGATAGCTGATTAATAAGATGACGAGATGACATTGGGACGGTTCTTTTGTCATCTTAGGAATATTGAGAAGCTTAAAGAGGCTGTCGTACTTTGGTACGGCAGCCTTTTTGTAGGGGAATAAAAGTTTTGCACCCGGTAGGTTCAAATCCGCTTAAACCATATGACATAAATGCTCACATACTTACAGGAATGGTAGTTTCTTGCAGATTCATGCTATTTTCCTGGCCAATCAGCGCCAATTGATGCCTATGCATACGAAAGCATCATTTTGGAAACATCTTATATGCCTTATATTGAGGCTCTCTACTGATAGAGATAACATTTTTACGCCATCAAGCATATTAAGTTGTCTTTTTCTTTTCTGTCATATGCTTTTTTTCTTTTGATTCATATAATTCCTCCTGATAGGCATACTGATACTTCCTTTTTTACTGTATTAGTATGCTTATATACCATAGGATAGCCTTTGTTAGCTCGTTTTTTATTCCAAAAGGCATATTAAAGGGAGAATTCACATGTGTTTCATATGATTATCAACATATTGATAGCATAAAGGAGCTGGAAAACCCGCGGATTATAAGTCATGTTCGTCAACATTTTTGTAAAATGCCCCAAATGTTCCCTTGTAAAAATGTAAAATAAGTTGTGTTTTTCGCCATAAAAAATGTAAACTGTATTTGCAGAAATTATAGAGAACAGGACTGGCTGGTCAATGTTCCACTATATTTGGTTAGCGAATGGATTGAAAATGCGGAGTAATAATTACTATGGCAATTAAAGATAAGTACAAGATCGCTATCTGCGATGACAGCGAAAAAGACAGAGAATATATAGAAAATCTGGTGCAGAAGTGGATAAGTGGTAGCGATGGAAGCCTTGCAGCGGAGACAACTCTTTTTTCCTCTGCTGAAGAGTTTATGTTCAATTACGAAGACTGCAAGGATTACGACATTATCCTTCTTGATGTGGAAATGGGGAAAATGGATGGTGTCACCATGGCCAAGAAGCTTCGCACGGAAAACAGCCGTATCCAGATTGTGTTTATTACAGGCTATTCCGACTATATTGCAGAAGGTTATGAAGTGGAAGCCTTGCACTATCTGATGAAGCCTGTGAAGGAAGAGAAGCTCTTTGCTGTTCTTGACAGGGCGACTCAGAAAGTATCCCAGAATGAAAAGACTATAGCGGTTGAAACATCTGATGGAATGGCCATTGTCCCGGTTTATCAGATAAGATACATTGATGTAAGGGCGAACTATATAACCATACATGCAGACAGGGAATACACCCTCAAGAAGACTCTTGGAGACATTGAAAAAGAACTGGATGAACGCTTTTTCAGAGTGGGAAGGTCCGCAATTGTGAATCTATCCTGTATTACCAGGGTTACAAAGACGGACATTATACTTAAGGACGGAGCAAACATTCCGCTTCCAAGAGGAGCATACGAAAAGGTAAACAGGGCTATTATCTCCATGAATTAACGAGGCAGAAGATGATTTTTTTTAACAAGAAGATAGACAGCAGAATCGATGCGTATCAGCGTGAACTGATAGAGACACACTATCAGGAAGTTGAAAATATGTATAAAAAGATGCGTGGCTGGCGACATGATTACAAAAATCATATACAGATGATGAAGGTTCTGGCTGCAGAGGGTGATCTGCAGGGGATTTCCAAGTATCTGGATGAGCTGGATACGGACCTTAATACGGTGGATACAGTGATCAAAACCGGAAATGCCATGGCGGATGCCATCCTCAACAGCAAGATATCCCTTGCACAGTCTAGGGATATACATGTGGAGGCAGATGCCCATATTCCAGTTAAGCTCAATATCTCCGAGCTTGATCTGTGCTGCATAATCGGCAATCTTTTTGACAACGCCATTGAGGCTAGCATGGAGCTGCCTCCGGAGGAACGTATCATCAGAGTTTACATGGATATGAAGGGAACTCAGCTCTACATATCCTTTACCAATTTCACTGCGGGAAAAAAGCTCAAGAAGCAGGGCAAGATATTTAGCACCACCAAGGGCGAAGGCCATGGCTTTGGACTTGTAAGAATGGATGCCATCGTTGATAGGCTTGGAGGGTTCCTTTCAAGAAACAGCGAGGACGGGGCTTTTACCACCGAGATTCTATTGCCACAGGGTTAAGAACAATAACCTTGGATGGCATACTCTGCAATTCATCCCCGGAATATTACAATTCATCCCCGAAATGATCGGGGATGTTTTTCTGTGATAGGATGATATCACCTAGGTAATACGTGTTTGGAAGGAATTTTGGTATGGAAAAAAGAAAAGCTAAATACAATATGTGGCAGATGACTGCATATATGTTAAAGAGGGCTTGGGGAACTAATAAGGACATAATCTTATTGTGTCTGCTGATAGCCCTTACTGATACTGCATTAACTACAACCCAGATGCTGGTTACACCTGTGATACTAAGTCGTGTAGAACTGCATTCCTCAATTTGGGAACTTGTCGGAGCAGTAGGGCTTTTTACTTTATTGCTATTTTCTATGGCAGGTCTCAAGGGATATTTCAGGGAAAAAGCTATTGTATCATGGCCTATTCTTAGAGTAGAAATGCTAATGGATTTAGCTTCGAAAAGAGCTAATACGTCATATTGCAATTTCTGTGATGAAAAATTTCAGAATCTGGGGAGCACCGCGGAGAGGGAAGTTATGTCCGATAATTCTTCGACCCAGGCTGTGTGGAGGGTTCTTGCGGATATACTCAACAATGTTTTGGGGCTGATCATTTATCTGATTATTGTTTCTTCACTTAATCCGTTACTGGTCCTTGTGACAACAGTTCTAACTGTTATTGAATTCCTGATAAATAAAAAAATCGGAGAAGCGGAGTACTACTATAAGGATGAGATAAGCAGGTATCAGAAGGAATCATTTTATCTCTACGGAAGATTAATTAATAGGCAATTTGCAAAAGACCTTAGGATTTTTGGTATTCACGAATGGCTGTGCGACGTGCGTGATATCGTGTATAGATCAATACGTTCATTGAAAATTAAAAAGGAAAGAAAGCTATTTCTTGCAAACGTAGTAGGCCTTATAGCTACTCTTTTAAGAAATGGAATAGCCTATGCATATCTTATTAGATTGCTGCTTAAGACGGACCTTTCTGCAGCAGTATTTCTTCTATATCTGGGTGCAATCAGTGGGTTTACAGCATGGATAACGGGGCTCCTTCGCAGTTTTTTGGAACTACATAAAAAAAGTATAGGCCTGTCAATGCTTCGGGAATTCCTGGAATGGCCTGAGCCCTATAAATTTGATGATGGAGAAGCGCTGAACATTAATGAAAATTCTAAGATCAAAATAGAACTTAAGAATGTCAGCTACCGTTATCCGGGATCAGAAAAGGATATCATAAGCAATATGAATCTTACATTGGAACCGGGAGAGAATGTTGCAATAGTTGGACTTAACGGCGCAGGAAAGACAACTCTTGTACGACTGATTACAGGTCTTCTTGATCCTACGGAAGGCGAGGTTTGCCTTAATGGCGAGGACATCAGGAAATATAACAGAAATGACTATTACAGGTTATTTTCTGCAGTATTTCAAGATTTTTCTGTACTTGAGAGTACAGTTTTTCAGAATGTTTCACAGACGATTGACGGATATGATGAGAAAAAAGTCAGATATTGTCTTGAACAGGCAGGATTAACAGATAAAGTGGATTCGCTTCCGGAGGGAGCAGATACAATAATCGGTAGGCAGGTCTTTGATAATGGTGTTGTGTTATCCGGAGGAGAAACACAACGACTTATTCTAGCCAGAGCGTTGTATAAAAATGGACCTGTGCTTGTTCTTGATGAACCTACCGCAGCCCTGGATCCAATCGCAGAAAATGACATATACATGAAATATAATGAAATGACTAAGGGAAAGACAAGCATTTTTATATCCCACAGGCTGGCATCCACAAGGTTTTGTACCAGGATACTTCTATTGGAAAATGGCAGGGTTAAAGAAGAAGGAACTCATTATGAGCTTATAAGTCAAGGCGGGGACTATGCACATTTATTTGAGGTGCAGAGCAGATATTACAAGGAAGGGGGTGAGTACGAGTATGAAAACGAAATTCCTGAAGTTATTTGATGATGTTTCCAAAAACATCAGAGGGCTAAAAATAATGACACAATATGAACCGATGTTTTTCTTCTACTCTACGTCAAAGTGTGTATTAGAGGCCCTTGGTCCTTACGTGAATATTTTTATTGCCGCGATGCTTATAGAGGAGCTTGCAGGAGAGAGAAATCCCGGAAGACTCTTTGCATTAACTCTTGTAATTCTTGCGGTGGATGCAGTGATTAGCCTTGTAAAGGGAATGCTAGTACGAAGATGTGATATATACAATGATGGACTATGGGCTGATCAGATGCGAATAATGGCGGATAAGATGAAAATTCTGGATTTTCCTGATGTAGACAGTAAGTACGCAATTAGACTCGCTGCAAAGATGGAACATGCAGCAAACTGGGCCAATTGGGGACTTATGCGTACAGTAGATATATATGATAAGAGCATAACCGCATTCCTTAGGATAATCACGGGAATTGCCCTTGGGGCTTCGCTGTTTACAAAGTTGGTTCCGTCTGGTCATGAATTTGAAGTTCTTAATCATAAGGCCTTTATATTGCTGATTTTAGGATTTATGCTATTGATTTCTATTTTGTCACCCGCGTGTGGTGCTAAGGCAGACAAGTATTGGGCTGATCTTGGGGAAAAGATAATCCTTGGAAACAGAGCTTTTTCCTATTATTGCTTTTTGAGCGAAGATGATAAAAGAGCAGCAGATATGAGGTTATATGGTCAGGAAAAAATTGCAGAATACTATTATGATAAGTATTTTAGTCTAAGTAGAGATACTAAATTTTCTGCAAGATGGAGATTCCTGGAAGGGGCGATCTCCATGGTTCTCACAGGAATCATTTATCTTTTTGTTTGCCTGAAAGCCTGGGCCGGAGCCTTTGGAATCGGTGCAGTTACCCAGTATATAGGCGCTGCCACCAATACCTTTATGGGAATCAAGGACTTTTTTGCCGCAGTAACAATGATGCGCACCAATGCAGGGTATCTTGATACGGTATTCGAATTTATGGATATACCAAACAAAATGTATCAGGGAAGCCTTACCACGGAAAAGAGAGTGGACAGGAAATACGAAGTTGAGTTCAGGGACGTTTCCTTCAAATACCCGGAAAGCGAGCAATACAGCCTTCGCCATGTGAACATGAAGTTCAAAGTGGGAGAAAAGCTTGCTGTTGTGGGCATGAACGGAAGCGGAAAGACTACTTTTATCAAACTCCTTTGCAGGCTCTATGATCCCACGGAGGGCGAGATTCTGCTTAATGGCCTTAACATCAAGAAATATCGCTATGATGAGTACATGGACATTTTCTCCGTGGTATTCCAGGATTTCAATCTTTTCTCCAGACCCCTTAATGAAAATGTTGCTGGAAGTATGAATCCTGATGAGGAAAGAGTAGCGTCATGCCTTAAGGATGCAGGCTTTGATCTTGATGAGACCAAGATGACCAAGGGCCTTAAGACCTGGCTCTATAAGAATATCGACAAAGAGGGCGTTGAGATATCCGGCGGCGAAGCCCAGAAGATTGCCATTGCAAGGGCTCTTTACAAGGATGCTCCTTTCATTATTCTTGATGAGCCTACTGCAGCTCTTGACCCCATTGCGGAAGCAGAGATCTACGAAAAGTTCAATGACATAGTTGGGGATAAGACTGCGGTCTACATCAGCCACAGACTTTCCTCCTGTAAGTTCTGCGACGAGATCGCAGTGTTCCATGAGGGAACTGTTATTCAGAAGGGAACTCATGAGGAACTTTTGCAGGATACTGCCGGAAAATACTATGAACTCTGGAACGCCCAGGCCAAGTACTATAACGAGAAGAGGGATTGCGCGTAAATATATAGTACGGTGATATCTTTGAATCTAAAACACTAAAACCAAATACATCTATCCACATAGACCAGTACTGACGCCAGTCTCTATTGGTCTATTATTATTCATGAAAAATTTTGGGATATCCGCAAAAATTTCATGCAAACGATTGTAATGAAGGCAAGGCATGCTATAATTTATACATGAAAAAAATGCGGATAACCGCAAAAAAATCGTGAGGTTGAAATGTTTGCAAGAAAGCAGTATTTAGATCAGTTAATAAAGAAAAGAGATAATGGTCGCGTAAAAATCATTACAGGAATGAGACGATGCGGCAAGTCGGTATTATTATTTCAGCTTTATAAAGATTATTTATTGTCTGAGGGCATAAACGAAAGCAATATTATCAAGCTTGCACTTGATACCTTGGAATATGCAAAATATCGCAATCCTATTGAACTAGATAAATACATTAGGGAGAAGATTGTTGATGCTAAATCAAGATACTACGTTTTTATCGATGAAATCCAGTTTGTTTCTGAAATCAGAAACCCATATGTAGATGATCCTGAGGCTAAAATTACATTTATAGATGTGATTATGGGACTTATGCAGATTGAAAACGTGGATGTGTATGTGACCGGAAGTAATTCAAAGATGCTTTCATCAGATGTCTTAACTCAATTTAGAGACAGAGGTGATGAAATAAGAGTCTATCCTTTATCGTTTGCTGAATTCTATGAGGCTTATGAAGACGATAAAAGAGGTGCATGGCAAGATTATTACACATATGGAGGCATGCCTTATTTAGCGAAATTGAATACTCAGGAAGAAAAAGCGAAGTATCTCAAGGATTTATTTGAAAGAACCTATATTAGAGATGTTATTGAACGACATAAAATAAAAAATGACTCTGAGGTTCTTGATGCTTTACTTAATGTATTAGCTTCATCGATAGGCTCACTGACTAATCCTAGCAAGCTGGCAAACACATTTAAAAGTGAAAGACAAATTTCAATTGGCTCAGAAACAATAGATAGATACATTGGATATTTTGAGGATGCGTTTCTAATAAAAAAAGCTGTTAGATATGATGTGAAGGGGCGAAAACATATAGGAACACCAGCAAAGTATTATTACAGCGATATGGGGCTTCGGAATGCCAGGTTAGAATTTAGACAGTTAGAAGAAACTCATATCATGGAAAATATTATATATAATGATCTGATTCGAAGAGGCTTAAATGTGGATGTTGGTGTGGTTGAATATAATACAAAAGATTCAGATGGAAAGAAAATAAGAAAGCAGCTTGAAGTTGATTTTGTTGTTAATAGAGAAAGTAAAAGATTTTATATTCAATCTGCACTGAGCATTGCTGATCCGGATAAAAAGGAACAGGAAATTGCATCACTTAAACGAATACCTGATTCATTTAGCAAGATTGTCGTTGTGAGAGATTATATGAAACCATGGCAAGATGATAATGGTATAACCTATATTGGAATTGAACAGTTCCTGTTGAATGAAGATATTTTGGCGTAAAAGAATAAATCCCGCTTTTACGACCAGGTTCATGACATTTCAACCTGATTTTTGTATATTTCAGTAGATATGCATTGAAGGACATGCACACTGTTAAATCTATGGAGAAACGATTTGAGCGAGAAGATGAGAACATGACCGAAATGCCTGAGCAGGAGGAAGCAATCTTTTTCAAACTGGGAGATAAAAAAGCTGCCATGCCAGCAGGAAAGACAGTTATCGAGTACGAACTGGCTGAGCTCAAAACCCCTGACGACAGCAAAAACCTGGCCACCGACATTTTCCTCCGAGTACGAGGCCCTGAGAAGATCTGCATCGTAGGCACCAATGGCGTGGGAAAGACCACTCTTCTTAAGAAAATGGCAGAGGAGCTTCTTTCAAGAACCGACATAAAGGCCCAGTATATGCCCCAGAACTACGAAGAGCTTCTGGACCTGGACTTAACTCCCGTGGAGTTCCTTGACGACACCGGTGACAAAGCCATCAGAACCCGCATCAGGACATATCTTGGCTCCCTGAAATACACCGCCGATGAAATGGATCATCCCATCAGGGAGCTCTCCGGCGGCCAGAAAGCCAAGGTGCTTCTGCTAAAAATGAGCCTGTCAGACGCCAACGTCCTTATCCTGGACGAGCCCACAAGAAACTTTTCCCCGCTGTCGGGCCCTGTCATAAGGCGTATGATCGCTGAGTTCCCGGCTTTCACAAAGACCTGGAGCAGTACGAAATCTACAACGGCCGCAGAAGCCTTGAGGAGTTCAAAGAAATCGTCCTCGGAAGATATCGCAATTTCACCTCCGACAAGAACATCTTCGAATGCTCTCTTCTACAGAACACCGTGGAGGACATGATCCTTTACCGGGCCATGAGCGATGAGGAAATACTGGACTTCTACAAGGAAGTGGGAAAAATTTTTGAAGAAAAAGACATGCGACTTTTTTACCTGAAGACCGAAGACATCGCCGGCAACATAGGCGTCATCAGAAAAGAACGCTCCGACGACAAGGGAAATGAGCTCTGGTTCCCTCTGATGATAAACTACTTCAACGACTCTCCCTACGAGAAGAAATTCGGCATCTCCGGTGAAGAAGCTCTCCTTAACCACCTGAAACACAGGCAGCAGTTGGAACTTGGAATCTGCGAAGAGATCTTTGGGAACCGCTGCACCATCTTAAGGTCCAAGGCCTACACCGATAGCGACCTATAAAAAAACATTAAAAGACACAACTTGGAAGGAACACAGAAATAATGGAACAAAATCATAAAAACCCCTTATGGACAAGGGATTTCACCATAATAACAATCGGCAGCATTGTCTCCATGATGGGAAA
>JAEEGL014435645.1_pt1 | contig 24180 bp, 19 predicted proteins | sample 9134231 | NCBI WGS metagenome assembly JAEEGL01 (sample SAMN16246548, study PRJNA631951) | gut metagenome | biome: gut microbiome; feature: rumen; material: fiber-attached | host: Bos | place: Iran: Karaj | collected 2018-10
AATGTCAAACGGGTCGAGAATGTTCTCAGGCAGAATCAGTGACACAACACCATATAACAAGTTTCTCTCTTTCTCTGTCATACCTTAATAAAATCTGCTGCAAAGGTACAACATTTTAGGCAGACATACAAATAAATACCCTTGCTTATGCAGTCATGCGGGTCTGTGGAGATCAGCCACGGAAAAATCCGGGTGCGCCTCGACTTTCTCAAGTTGATGAAAAGACGCTACACGCGCGCGCGTGAGGCATTTTTTGGCGCTACAAGCGCTACATTGATGCCTAACCTTCTGGTATGTAAACCGTTGCTTGTAGCTACAGCATGCTTTTTGGTGCTACTATTGTAGCTACAGTTCCAAACGGCGTTCCTATTTTCCCAAATACCGTTAGTATTTTTCCAAACGGCGGCAGTATTTTTCCAAACGGCGGCAGTATTTTTCCAAACGGCGGCAGTTTTTTTTCAAACGGCGTTCGTATTTTCCCCCACCACTTCTCTCAGCCTGTAGCTACTAGAGTAGCGCGAAAAAGAACGGTGTGGCTACAGACATTTACTTGTCGCTCAGTCGGTTTGGTGCCAAAGTAGCTCGTGTAGCGCGTCTTTTTCGCGCGTATTATACGCGCGCGAGATCATCCGCCCCATGCTTAACTCTAAAAAGTTCCATTATATAATAATTATTGTTCGCAGGCGCACGAACATTATTTTATTTAGTAAAGATATAGCAGTTGAACTATTCGTGCGCAGTGCCATTTGTCTTATTCTCCACTTTGCGGAGTTTTTAGTCCAGTGTCTACTGCTTTTTCCCCCGATATTGTTGTTAAGAGCTTCCTGTCTATGTGTTAAATAATTATAAATATTGATTCTGGAGCTAGGAATATGACCGAAAACTGAGAAAAAAGCAGTACCTTTGCAGTCCGATTATTAGGGGAGAGTCTTAGAATCCCCACGGACGTCGTGTAAATAGCGTCTGTCTTTGGCCGGACAGCGTGGTTTGTGAATCGGCGTTCAACAAGAGAACTTTATAAAGTAAAAGACTGTTTTTTAGTAATTTAACGAAGAAATGAACACTTTGAGTTACAAGACTGTATCCGTGAATAAGGAGACAGCCAAGAAGGAGTGGGTTGTCATCGACGCTACCGATCAGGTGGTGGGACGCCTCGCTTCGAAGGTCGCCAAGCTGATTCGTGGCAAATACAAGCCCAGCTTTACTCCGCACGTCGATTGCGGCGACAACGTCATTATCATCAATGCTGCCAAGGTGAAGTTCACTGGTAAGAAAGAGACCGATAAAGTCTATACCCGCTATACGGGCTATCCCGGCGGACAGCGTTTCAATACTCCCGCTGAGCTTCGCAAGAAGCCCTTCGGTGTGGAGCGCATCCTGAAGCACGCCGTGAAGGGCATGCTGCCTAAAGGTCCCCTCGGACGCAGCCTGCTGAACAATCTCTATGTCTATGACGGTACGGAGCACAAGCATGAGGCCCAGAAGCCCAAGGCTATCGATATTAACCAGTATAAGTAATCAGTAAAAGAAATAAAGGATTATGGAAGTAATCAATGCAATAGGTCGTCGTAAGAGCTCTGTGGCTCGTGTGTATCTGAAGGAAGGTTCCGGCAAGATTACGATCAACAAGAAAGACTTAACCGAATATTTCCCCTCTGCCATTCTGCAGTATGTGGTGAAGCAACCGCTGAACCTGCTTGAGTGCGCCGAGAAGTATGACATCAAGGTTAACCTCGATGGTGGCGGTTTCACAGGACAGAGCCAGGCTCTGCGCATGGCTATTGCCCGCGCACTGGTGAAGGTGAATGCCGAGGACAAGAAAGCACTGAAGACACAGGGATTCCTGACACGCGACAGCCGTGAGGTGGAGCGCAAGAAGCCCGGTCAGCCCAAGGCACGTCGCCGCTTCCAGTTCAGTAAGCGTTAATCTGACGGAAGCTGACAGCGTTTAGCATCTAAACCGTTTGGACTCTGAGACAACGATAAGGGTACAAGATTACTCATTACTTAACTTAGATTACCATTCGGTTGGGTCTAACAAAGATTCAAAAAGAAAGTAAACACAATTAAAGCATTTAAGCAAAAATGGCAAGAACAAATTTTGATATGCTGCTACAGGCTGGCTGCCACTTTGGCCACCTGAAGCGTAAGTGGTGCCCCGCTATGGCTCCCTACATCTACACCGAGCGCAACGGCATCCACATCATCGACCTCCACAAGACCGTCGCCAAGATTGACGACGCTGCCGAGGCCCTGAAAAACATTGCCCGCCAAGGCAAGAAAATCCTCTTCGTTGGAACTAAGAAACAGACTAAGGAAGTGATTGCCGAGAAGGCAACCAGCATCAACATGCCATACGTCACCGAGCGTTGGCCGGGCGGCATGCTGACCAATTTCCCCACCATCCGCAAGGCTGTGAAGAAGATGGCTAACATCGACAAGCTCATGGCCGACGGTACCTTTGGCAACCTGTCGAAGCGCGAGCTGTTGCAGATCACCCGCCAGCGTGCCAAGCTGGAGAAGAACCTCGGCTCTATCGCAGACCTTGGCCGTCTGCCCAGCGCCCTCTTCGTGGTCGACGTGATGAAGGAGGCCAATGCCGTGCATGAGGCCAACCGTCTGGGAATCCCCGTGTTTGGTATTGTTGACACCAATAGCGACCCCAGCAACGTTGATTTCGTTATCCCCGCCAACGATGATGCCAAGGACAGTGTTGAGGTTATCCTGAACGCCTGCTGTGCTGCTATCGCCGAAGGTCTGGAGGAGCGCAAGGCTGAGAAGGCCGATGAGAAGGCAGCTGAGGCTCAGGCCGACGCAGAGGTGGAGGAGGTGAAGCCCCGCCGCGCTGCCGGTGCACGCCGTGCACGCAAGGATGAGGCTCCTGCCGCTCCCGCAGAGGAAGCTCCCGCTGAGGAGGCTCCCGCCGCTGAGTAACCTAAGCCCCTAAGTTGGGGGGTTGGAGGTCTGAACAAGCGCAGATGCCAACCCCTAAACTCAATTTAATCAAATAATCATTTAATAGGTCTGATTCCGCTTGTTCAGACCCGCAACCCCTAACCTAGGGGATTATAAGAAATGGCAATTTCAATTGACGATATCAAGAAACTGCGTGCCATGACCGGTGCTGGTCTGGCCGATGTGAAGAAGGCGCTGACCGAGGCCGATGGTGACTTCGACCATGCCAAGGAGCTGCTCCGCGAGCGTGGACTGGCCATCGCTGCCAAGCGTAGTGACCGCGAGACCTCCAACGGTTGTGTGCTCGTGAAGAAAGTGGAAGGCTTCGCTGCTATGATCGCCCTGAAGTGCGAGACCGACTTCGTGGCCAATGGCGCCGACTTCATTGCCCTGACACAGAGCATCCTCGACGCTGCTGTCGCTGCAAAGTGCAAGACTCTTGACGAGGTCAAGGAACTCGACATCAACGGACAGAAGGCTCAGGAGGCTGTCACACAGCGTTCGGGCATCACAGGTGAGAAGATGGAGCTTGACGGCTATCTCACCCTTGAGGGCGACAACGTGGAAGTCTACGACCACATGGGCAAGCACATGCTTTGCACGATGGTGCAGCTGAACAAGGAGAACGTGGAGGTAGGCCATAAGCTGGCCATGCAGGTGGCTGCTATGAAGCCCATCGCACTCGACGCCAACAGCATCGACCCGAAGATTCTCGACGAGGAGTACAAGACTGCCGTGGAGAAGTCGAAGCTCGAGCAGATCCAGAAGTTTGTTGACATGAAGCTCACCAAGGCTGGCATTAACCCCGCACATGTGGACAGCGAGGATCACATCGAGAGCAACACCGCCAAGGGCTGGATCACCAAGGAGCAGGCCGACGAGGCCCGCAAGATCATTGCCGAGGCAAAGGTCGAAGGCGAGGCTCAGCTGAAGATGCCTATGATCGAGGGCATTGCCAAGGGACGTGTGCAGAAGTTCAAGAAAGAGAGCTGCCTGGTGGATCAGGAGTTCCAGTTCGGCGACGGCGACAAGGCAAACGTAGCCGATTGGCTGAAGAAGCAGGACAAGGAGCTGAAAATCGTTGCTTTCCAGCGTTTCACCCTCGTTGCAGAGTAATAAAAGAGGAAATAACAAAAAAGTTGGTCTCACCTGCGGGTGATACCAACTTTTTTTTGTACCTTTGCAGCAGCAAAATGCCTGGTCTAAATGAGAAAAGAGATTGAAATCAAAAACAGGGTAGATGAACTGGAGCATGTGAACACCTTCGTCGAGCAAATCGCCGACGAGCTAGGACTCGACATGGAACTCCGGATGAACCTTAACCTGGCGATGGAGGAGATGGTTTCGAACGTCATCTTCTATGCCTATCCTGAGGATACCGAGGGCAGCATAGGGCTGGCGGCGGAATACGACGGGAAACAACTGACCTTCATGCTCAGTGACAATGGCGTGGAATTCGACCCTACACTCAAGGCTGACAACGACCTCGATGTCAATCCCGCAGAACGGGAATTGGGAGGAATGGGAATCTACATCGTGAAGAACATCATGGATCAGGTTTCCTATCAGCGCCTCAAGGGCAAAAACCTGCTCACCATGAAAAAGAACATCTAAGCAGGGAAATTCTTATTAATTCACACACACAACAACATAATACTCAATACTAATATGACACAGATTGTAAAAGAAGGTGGAAAGACCATCATCAAAACTGACAAGCGTATTGATACCATGAATGCAGGACAGTTTGAGAAAGATATCGAACCCGCACTGCAGGAACAGGGTGTGGACTTGGAGATGGACTGCACAGAGCTGAACTATATGGCCAGCTCGGGCTTGCGCATCATCCAGAAAACCATGCGTGCCGTGATGATGAAGAAGGGCAAGTTCAAGATGACTAATGTCAGCCCGGAGATCTACAAGGTGCTGGCAATGACTGGTTTCACTAAGTTCATGCCTATTGAGCAGAAAGCATAGACGATGACACCCGAACAGCAAACGGCCGAAGACTACCGCCAGCTACAAGACGAATACCAGCAGCTGAAGGCGGACTACGAGCAGCTCTGCCTCATGTTCGACAACATGGGGCAGGGCTACGAGGAAGCGTTGAACCTTTACGACAAGGCCGTGGAGTCATCGCGTATGAAGACAGACTTCATACAGCAGATCTCTCATGAGATAAGAACGCCGCTGAACATCCTCAGTGGCTTCACGCAAATTCTTACTTCGGGCATGGAGCTGGATGATGCCACGAAGACGGAGGTGGGGCAGGGCATTTGCGAGAACACGCAACGCATCACCGGGCTTGTAAATAAAATGCTGGAGCTGGCAGAAGCTGGCAGTGATGCTGAGATAGAGCGCACCGACGACGTGCTGGCGGTGCAGATAGCAGCCCAGGCTGCCGACGAAAGCCAGATTACCATGGCCCAGCATCTTAACTTTGACCTGCAGTTTAGCCCGGAGGCGGAAATGGCCATGATCCATACCAACTTGCAGCAGGCCACTCGAGTCCTGGTATTGTTGCTGGACAATGCCATGAAGTTTACGCATCCTGCCGAAGCTGCCGGCGGCGCTGCCGCCGTCAAGGAAAAGGCCCGTGTCATCCTCAGCGTAGACATCATCCCCTCATCGCCGAATCCGTCCTCCTCCTCGTCCCCCTCCTCCTCGTCCCCCTCCCCGTCTCCGTCGTCCCCCTCCTCGTCTCCGTTGTCCCCCTCCTCGTCTCTGTCGTCCCCCTCCTCGTCTCTGTCGTCCCCCTCCTCGTCCCCGTTTCTCTCTGTCGCGACGTCGTCGCGGCAGCTGTCCTTCACCGTCGAGGACACCGGCATCGGCATCCCCCCGGATGAGGCGGAGCACATCTTCGAAGAGTTCGTACAGCTGGACCGCTACTACGACGGCACAGGCATCGGGCTCACAGTGGCGCGTAGCATCGCCCGCCGTCTCGGCGGTGACATCGTGCTCGACACATCATACTCAGGGGGTGCGCGTTTTGTCTATACCCTTCCCCTGGAATGAAGAGCGCATCAAGAAATAGGCTTCAACAACGTTAAAACAAGGGCATAATGCTTGGAAATTCCGTTTTTTTTAGTACTTTTGCACGCTTTATCGAAAATCAGAAAAATTGAAAATCCGTAAAACAAGAATAAATAAATGTTTGAGAACTTATCAGAGAGACTGGAACGCTCGTTCAAAATACTGAAGGGCGAAGGGAAAATCACTGAGATCAACGTCGCCGAGACGTTGAAGGATGTGCGCCGTGCCCTGCTTGATGCCGATGTCAACTATAAAGTGGCTAAGAATTTCACCGACAAGGTGAAGCAGAAAGCACTGGGCATGAATGTGCTTACAGCCATCAAGCCTAGCCAGCTTATGGTGAAGATTGTTCACGATGAGCTGACCGAACTGATGGGAGGTAAGGCCGTGGCTATGAAGCTGGAAAGCCGTCCCGCCATTATCCTGATGTCGGGACTGCAGGGCTCTGGTAAGACCACTTTTACCGGCAAGCTGGCCAAGATGCTGAAAGACCGTCAGCACAAGAAACCGTTGCTCGTGGCCTGCGACATCTACCGCCCTGCTGCCATCGAACAGTTGAAGGTCGTGGCACAGACAGTGGGCGTTGATGTCTATACCGAGCCTGACAACAGGGATGTGGTGAGCATTGCCCAGCATGCCATTCGCAAGGCCAAGCAAGAAGATTATAATATTGTCATCGTCGATACGGCCGGACGCTTGGCCATCGACGAGGAGATGATGGACGAGATTGCCGCTCTGAAATGGGCCATACAGCCCGACGAGACGCTCTTCGTCGTCGATGCCATGACGGGCCAGGATGCCGTGAACACCGCCAAGGAGTTCAACGACCGCCTGGATTTCGACGGAGTCGTTCTCACCAAGCTCGACGGCGACACACGTGGCGGTGCGGCCCTGTCCATACGCACCGTGGTCACCAAGCCCATCAAATTTGTGGGTACGGGCGAGAAGATGGATGCCATCGACGTGTTCCACCCCGAGCGCATGGCCGACCGTATTCTAGGCATGGGCGACGTGGTGAGTCTTGTGGAACGGGCTCAGATGCAGTTCGACGAGAAGCAGGCCAAGGAACTGGAGAAGAAAATCCGAAAGAACAAGTTCGACTTCAACGACTTCATGTCGCAGATTCAGCAAATAAAGAAAATGGGAAACATCAAGGATCTGGCCTCGATGATTCCCGGCGTGGGAAAGGCACTGAAAGATGTCGACATCGACGACAACGCTTTCAAAGGCATAGAAGCCATCATCAACTCGATGACACCGAAGGAACGAGCCAATCCCGACATCATCAACCAGAGTAGAAAAGTGCGCATCGCAAAGGGTAGCGGTACGAAAATCGACGACGTGAACCGTCTCATGAAGCAGTTCGATCAGACCCGTAAGATGATGAAGATGGTCACCGGCATGGACAAAAGCAAAATGGCGCAGATGGCTGCGGCCATGAAGCAGATGAAGGGGAAAGGCGTACCTCAATAGTTTATTCTTTTTATTCCACGGTTATGGCTATAAGAAATTGGTTTAAGGGCTTCTTCGGAGGCAATGCCACGAAGGAGCGGGCCGACAAGGTGACAGCAGAACGGCAGACACTACAGCCGTCTGGTCCTGTGACAATTACTGACGAGTTCCGTAAGACGTTCTCTGCACGGGAGCGCCTCAGCAAGGAGCAGCGGAACAGCTTCATCTTCTCACTCCTGGTCATGGCGTCGTATATCGTCATTGCCGACGGACGCGTTGAGGATGCGGAGATAGAATACATCGGCCACTTCATGGGCCGTAACTTCGGTCCCGAAGTGGAGAAGGAGAGCATGGACGTGCTCAAGAAACTTGTAGCCAAGCATGAGGAGCTGAACCAAACAAAGCCCATGGCTTTCATACAGCTTATCGGCGACTGCGGACAGCAGATGTCGAAGACCTTGAGTCCCGACTTGCGCTATCAGCTGTTGAGCATGCTCGTCATGATCAGCAAAAGCGACGAATACCTGGACGAAAAAGAGCTGGAGGCACTGCACGACGTGTCCATCTATATGGGCTTGAAGTCACAGGACGTGGATGCGCTGCTCGACCTTGACCCGGAACTGGCCAAGCAGGGATGGCCGGAGCTGCGGATGGAAAAAAATGAAGAAAGCCTTTAACCATTATTCAGCATGACACTGATAGACGGAAAACAGACAGCTGCTGCCATTAAGGCGGAAATAGCAGAGGAAGTGAGGAAAATCATGGCCGAAGGAGGCAAGCAGCCCCATCTGGCTGCCGTGCTTGTGGGCCACGACGGCGGTTCGGAGACCTACGTCAAGAACAAGGTGCTGGCCTGCGAGGCTTGCGGCTTCAAGAGTACGCTCATCCGCTATGAGGACGACGTCACCGAGGAAGAGCTGCTCAGGTGTGTGGACCGGCTGAACCGTAACGGTGACGTCGACGGATTCATCGTCCAGTTGCCGTTGCCTCGCCATATCGACGAGCAGAAGGTCATCGAGGCAATCGATCCCCGAAAGGATGTCGACGGATTCCATCCCATCAATGTGGGGCGGATGGCCATCGGGCTGCCCTGCTTCATCTCGGCAACGCCGTTGGGCATCATCACGCTCATGCGCCGCTATGGCATCAAGACTTCAGGCAAGAAATGTGTCATACTGGGGCGCTCGAACATCGTTGGCAAGCCTATGGCGCAGCTGATGATGCAGAAGCAATGGGGCGACGCCACGGTCACCGTGTGCCACTCGCGTTCCACGACGCTCAAGGAGGAGTGCCGCCAGGCCGACATCATCATCGCTGCCATCGGGCAACCGGAATTTGTCACCGCCGACATGGTGAAGCCGGGGGCTGTCGTCATCGACGTGGGTACTACCCGCGTGCCCAATGCCTCTCGGAAGAGCGGATACCGCCTATGTGGCGACGTGAAGTTCGACGAGGTGGCACCCCTTTGCTCGTTCATCACACCCGTTCCAGGTGGCGTGGGACCCATGACTATCTGCTCTTTGATGAAGAATACACTCTCAGCAGGTAAGCATGAGTTCTACAAATAAGACCATTCACCTTAGTAAGTAACATTCAATCCGCATGACTGCCGAGGAATACTACCGTCTGGGCAATGAGGCCCGAAAGCATGGACGATGGAGTGATGCCATCAACCACTACATCCAGGCTGAGAAACTGGACCCCTGCAGCCCGGCGGTGGAGGCAAGGCGCATGCTCGACGATATCATGAGCTTCTACTGCAAGGACATGTATAACCCCTGAGGTATGATAATAAATTAATGTACGCGCGCGCGAAGCAAAAACCGCCTGAAAACGCTCTTGTGCAAAGCAAAACACCCTGCCACACGGCATTTTCAGAGAAAAAACACGAAAAATGGTCAAAATAACAAGAAAATGCAGGAAAAATTAAAAAAATATTGAAAAATATTTGCAAGTTTAAAGAAAATCCCTTAACTTTGCGGCGGATTTTGGTGTAAACCATCGTCTTGTCTTGTCTAGTAGAGTCGTGCGATAGCTATCTGCTCACTGAAACAGGCTCGCCTAAAAGGCTGAAAGAAACAAAGAAAAGGCCAGCAAGGTATAGACAACAAAGAGAAAAAAAAGAGATAATTAATATATAGTATTAACCATTAAAATTTTTTACAAATGATGGAAAAAGATTTGAAAGTGTATGTCGCTCCTACTTCGGAAGTACTCGAGGTGGAGCAGGAGGGTTTCCTCTGCGCTAGCGGTGAAGGGTATATAGTTCCCTTTCAGCATCCAGGTATAGAGTAATTGAATTTCTTTATTTTTTTAACCTAAACATTTTTATTTTATGAAAGGTATTTTTAAATTTATGACTGTAGCACTTGCCGCCGGCTTGGTGGTAAGCTGCTCTGATGACCTTGGTCTCGACCAGGCTGGCAAGTATGCCGTCGGTCAGCAAGAAGGCGTCGGTACGATCGTTGCTTTCGACAACGACCTAGCAACTCGTCTGGCCGCTAAGGACAACCTTGGCATAGGCCGTTCCGCCACGGAGGGTTTCGTATGGCAGAAGGACGAGGTGGTTCGCGTGTTCACGCTGGAGAAGTTGGCCCAGTCCGTCTTCAAGGTGGCTTCGGGTCAGGGTACTAACACTGCAACCTTCTCTATTATTGAGGATGGCAAGCTGCCTCTTACTGCACAGACTTATGCTGTTACCGAGAGCCAGATGATTTATGGCATCTCTGCAGAGCCTAATGCTGATGGAAAAGGCAACCCGCTGCCTCTGTTGACATTGACGCTTCCCAGCGGCCGTGACATTCTCGACTCCAATCACAACGGTAATGATTTCGACATCATCGATGCCTGGACACCTGGTGCTGTTGATGGTAACAAGGGTCTTCGTAATTTCCCCGTTCCCTTCTGGGGTGCTGCTAAAATCAGCGGTGCCGAGATTGAAGGAGGTTTTTATCCTGAGGATCCCAAGCTGACCACTACCGTTCAGAGCCTTACAGCAGCCATCCGTATCAACCTGAAGTCTTTGCCCAAGGGTACGAACTACATCGTGCTTACTACTCATGGCGGTGGCGTCTTCAGGCCCGAGGAAGGCTTCATCCTGGCCGACGAGATTTCTGGCCCCAAGGACGAGAAATCGACTTGGTATGATGCCAGTGAGAATCCTAAGAATGCAGACTGGTGGATTACTGGCGGTTGGGGCGAGCCCATTGCCGGTACTCTGAGAGCTGTTCTCAATCCTGATTACACCTATGTTGCTGGTGCTGACAAGAGCGAGTGGCCCAAGCTGGAGGTCGATCCCCGCCTGGTTCAGAGCGACGAGCTCATTGTTGACATCTCGAAGCTTGCTGAAAACGACCGGATTATCTATCTCCCCGTTGTTTGTGGCACCTACAAGAACCTGCACGTCATTGCTGCCAAGACCATCTCTGAGAAGTTCCGCTATTGCTATGTCGGTACTGAGCTGAAGAACTTTGCTGATCAGGAGTTCGAAGTGAACAAGCTCTACAATCTGGATATGGGTCTTTATGTGATGGAGAAGGCTCACCTCGACGAGTTGAACACTGCTATTAAGAATAATTGTAAGGATCCTGGTATTACCACCGTCATCAATGTCGGTACGTTCTATACCTACAATAAGTACTGGGAGAGCCCCGATACCGCTATCTATGTGGATGTTCCTGGCAATGTTCAGCTGAACATTGAGAAGATTGTGACTGCCACTCGTGGTAGGAACTTCTCTATGCCTCTCTCTGTCACTGATGAGAAAAAGCCTGCCCACAGTGTAAGGTGGTCTCAGGATCGCGTTCGTGAAGTTGAGGTTAATCTACCCAACACATGGTTTGAGTACGGTGGCGATGATCCTTTAGTAGTAGAGTGGACTAAGAAAGCACCTGGTGGAACTTCTGTTGACAAAGAATCCAGTGACTATCTGAGGGCAGCCAAGCTGAACATGGTTTGCGGTCAGAGTGATATAATCCTCGGCTCTGTCGATGGAAACAAGAACTCTCTCGTAGCTGTGAACGTGCTCGCCAGCACCTCTGAATTCCTTACTGACCCTGAGGCTCTTACTGAGAATGGTTTGGCTATTGTTCCTGAGGAGAACGCTGCTGTCAAAATTAAGCATGGTTTCGGTCGTGTGAATATGGTCAATACTGAAGACGGTAAGGAACAAATCATGCCTATTGGTAGCTCTGTTCCTGGCACCATCGGTGACCTTCTTATCTACACTCCTGCAGGAACTGAATTTGAGACTGAGATTGATACTCTTGATTTGGAAGGTCGTAGAGGCATCTTTATTCGTATGGATGATGCTTTGGTTTATAACTTGCATTGCTCCAAATATAAGAAAGAATCAGACTTCTCGCTAGTTACTACTGGTAGTTCAGCTATTGGTTATATCTACTACGCTAAATGGGATAAGGACTTGTCGGAGACTGGCTCTTTTGGTGAGCATTTCGACAATGTTCCTGTTGGTTGCTGGACTCCTTATACTCCTCTTGATGGGGATGTACCAACTGATCCTCGTGGTGAATGGTTTGTGAAAGGAACTGAGCTTTCAGGTTTAGGTCTTCGTAGCTTCTGGACTGGCAGTGCACTGAGTGTTCGTGCTATTAATCCAGCTGCTGCAGGATATGAGGAACTTACTTATGATAGCTGGCAGACTCCAACTACCCCCACTCGAAGCTATGATGTGCGTACTATATGGACAACTGCTCAGTTAGCCAGTGTTGGTGAAGGTGTCTATTCTTCAAGCTTGAAGAAATCAAATCATGACTATGTTGATGATCTTTCAAAGGAGGTAGCTCCTAAGGTTGCCGTCTATAACATTCCTATCAATGTTGTAAAGACCATGTGGCTTGGTGCAAAGTTATATCCTTGGATTGGTGCTCGTGCACGTGTCAATGGCTTCTGGCTGAATGGTGAGAATACCCCTCTCAAGAACATGAACATGATTCAGAATTGGCCCAACAATGATGAAAAATGGATTGTTGACCCGCACTGGTGCTGCACCACATGCTGGAAGAATGGCATTACTCCAGGAAGCACCATTGATTTGGGTGATGATTTCGGTCTGATTCGCTACATCCAGAATAATGATGAGGTGACTGTGTTCAATGTTAACCTGAATGATGTTGAGCTGATTACCGATCTTGAGATTAATAATGTCGGTTCTGTTGTTGGCCGTATCTCCACTAAGAAAGCCAATGTTTATACCAATAAAGTTGGTGAGGTGAAGATTCGTATTCCGAACGGTAATAAAATTGCTGGTATGGTTGGCTATACGCAGATTGGATGGACGCCTGATCCAAAGGATGAGCACGCTTACGCTGACTTGAATGGCAATTGGTTTAATAGTGCTGTTACCAGAGGTCCTCTGGATATGCATGGAAATCAGGTTTGGGGATGGCAGAAACAGCCTGTTGGCTTTATCAAAGGTTATGAGTATGTAGGTGGACTTTGCGGTAAAGTTGAAACACCGACTACTGCTGACATTATTAGCAATAAGGTTAATCTGACTTCTCAGGACCAATTGGTTAACATTGAGAGCTTCATGGGTCATTCTGGTGGCCTTATTGGTTACCTCTCGACTACAGATGCTACAAAGATCAATAAGAATATTGTTGAGTGTGCACAGAATATCGAGGCTAACGGTGGTAGTTTCGCTGGAACGTATGAAGGTAGTTTCGTAGGTGGTCTTGTCGGTCGTGCTATTAATATTTCTGCCGGTGACCTTGAGCTTATTGAAAATCTTGTAAGTGCTCAGAATATTCGAGCCGGCAAGTCAAATGTTGGTGGTCTCATAGGTTATCTGAAATGGCTTGAGGGTACTGTGACCGTTGATGATTCTCCTTCATTCTATAACGCTGATGCTACTGTTAAGTCTGATTACTATATGGTTAACGTTGCCAATTCTATCATTGCAAAGCGTACCTGTGCAGGTGGCCTCTTCGGCGAAGTAGATCTAGCTGAGGATACCAAATACAATACTGAATTTATCTTAGCTGCTCAGGTGAAGGCTGCTCTCATCGAGGCATCTGTTCGTCAGGCTGGTGGTCTTGTTGGTCTGGTTACTAGCGGTGACTCAAAGGTTGGTGACGAGTACTGGAGAGAAGCTGAACGTGATCGTGGCGTGATTGTTCAGGTCGGCAAGATGGCTGGTGGACGTTCTGTAGGTGGTATGTTTGGCGAAAACAAAGAAAGCGGTCAATCTCTAATTGCTATTTATGATGGTAAGAGTAATTTCAAGTATAAGGACAATACCCGTAACTACAAGACTTACTCTTTCATCGAGGTTAAGGATTGGGAGCGTACTTCTGAGCCTGAAGCCAGAACGTATTATGGAACGTTCTCGAATGTGCTTGGATATATGTCTGATGTATTGATGATTAACAATGATTTGTCAACAGAAGAAGAGTATGGTACACCTAGCTACTTCTTTGTAATTGATCATCTGAATGCTACTAAGAAGAAGATGGTTGGTTATCAGGAGCATGCTGATCAGGCTCATAATGTTGTGTTTATTCAGACTCAAAAGTATTGGGGTGATCAGAATGGCTATGTTGGCTGGCGTTTCAAACAGCCATATTACATTGGCGAAACAAAAGACGATGATCATACTGTCTTTGACGAGCAGCTTTCAAATCATGGTCTTCCTACTGATTGTCTGTTCTATCAGGTTGATGTTTATGATCAGGAAAGCAAACTTCCGACGACTGGAACTCTGGTTCAGATGTTGACTAGCAAGTAAATTCTGTTTTTAATTATTCAGGGACGCTTCTTACAGGATGCGTCCCTGTTTTTTATTCAGACCCTAATAAGACTTGTTTTTGAGACTGCTAGATTTCGCTACCTTTACAGTCTTATATTTTCTAATTATGTTTAGTCTGAATGAAATCAACAAGTTCTTGGTGTACGTTAATCATCTAGACCTTCGTATGGTATTGAAACTAATGGGTGCTGTCGTTCGTTTTATGCAGATGTCACCTGTTGATGCTGGTTTACTTTCTTATTTTGAAAAATCATAATATAGTTGCGCGCTTCAACTTTTTTTTGCCGCTACTCTCGCTATTTTGATATCTAATTGTCTTCCCAGTAATACTTTACTCGTAGCTACAACACTCTTTTTGGTGCTACTCTTGTAGCTACAGTTCTATATGGCGTAAGTATTTCCTCAAACGGCGTTAGTATTTCCTCAAACGGCGTTGGTTTTTTTCAAAATGGCGTTAGTATTTTCCACTTATCACTATTTATTACCTGTAGCTACAATAGTAGTGCCTAAATTACGGTTTAGCTACAGACAACTACTTTTTGATCAGTCCTTTTGTTGCCAAAGTAGCTCGAGTAGTGCTTTTTTCTCGTGCGAATAATACGCGCGCGAGAGAGATTTACCGTCCCATGATAATTTGTGATATAGGGTGTGCAGTTTGTTGTTCTCAAAAACGATTGGATTGGTCCCCCGTGTACATTTCAATTACTCGCCTATGTTGATGACTTGGTCGCAAAGTTGGCAAACGGCAGTGCGGTGGGTAATGAAAATCATGGTTTTCTGTGGATAGGTGGTGAACAGTCGTCGGTAGAGTTCCTGTTCTGTGTGTTCATCGAGTGAGGCGCTGATTTCGTCGAGCAGGAGAATACTGCCAGGGCGAAGTAGACCTCGGGCTATGGCAATACGCTGCGCCTGACCTTCGCTGAGTCCGTTGCCTCGTTCTCCGCATTCTGTGTCCATGCCGTCGGGTAACTCAAGGACGAAGTCGGCCATTGCTGTGTGGAGCACTTGGCGCAATTGTTCCTCTGTAGCGTCGGGCTGAGCCAGCAGGAGGTTATAACGTATGCTTCCGCTCATCAGTGTGTTTCCTTGAGGTACGAAGACAAAAGATGAGCGTGTTTTCTCGCTGATGTATTTTTTCTGATGTCCATTATAGACGGTGATGGTTCCTTCCTGTGGTCGGATAAGTGCCAGTAGCAGGCGGAACAGCGTTGTTTTGCCAGAGCCTGTGTGGCCCATAAGCGCTGTTTTTGAACCGGGTGTGAAATTGTGGCTGAAGTGTGAAAAGATATTCCGGTCGCCCTGCGCGTAGCTGAAGCTGATGTCCTGCATGCTGATGCCCATAGGCATTTTGCTGTCGGCTTTTGCAGTTGACGCGTTTTCTGCCGGTATGTTATCTTCGCTGTCGACCTCTTCCAGCTCGCTGAGTCGGTCGATGCTGGCTGAGGCATGGATCATCTGTGGCATCATGTTCACCAGTTGCAGTATGGGCTGCTGTATCTGTCCAACTAGCTGTAGGAACGATGTCATTACGCCAAAGGTGATGATGCCCTCGCGCAGCTGTAGGCCTCCCCAAATAAAGGCTATGATGTAGCCAAGGCTGAAACTGGTAGCGATGACCATGCGCGAAATGACGGTAAAGCGTGCCCGGCGGTTGATCTTCACTTTCAAGTCCTGCTGCATTTCGTCGAGCCGCCCGGTAATCCAGTCACTGCTTTCCAATGAGCGGAGCACGGCGTTGTGCTCCATTGATTCCTGCACAAGCATCTGTATGCCACTTTCTTGCTTACGTATGGCAAGTGTCATGTTGCGCAGGCGTCGAGCGATATATTTTCCTGCCAGGAGAAGGGCGGGGGTCATCAACAACAATGCCCAGGCCAGTCGCGCATCCATGCTTTGCATCAGCAGAAAAGCTCCAAACAGCTGTGTGCCAGTGACGCATAAATCGGGGAATAGGGAAGTGGTGGCATCGCTGATGACGTCGATGTCTTTCTCCAGACGTGAAGTAATGTCGCCAGAGTGCATCTCTTTTTGGTCGTACAGCTGACGACGGAATAAGTGGCTGAAGATGCGCAGGCGGATGGATGTACTCTGCACGGCCTGGGCTTTTACCCCTAGGTAATAGTACACCTGGCGGCATACAATACCTGCCATGACTATACCCACCAGGATGCCCACCATCAAAATAATATCGTTTGTGGTGCCAGTGTGAATGGTGACATCGATGAAATACTTACATAGCCAGACCATCAACAAGCCCAGTCCTACGCGTCCCAGGCCCGCAGCGATTCGAACCAGCATGTTCAGGCGTATGCCTGAAGTGTTCTGCCATAGCCAGGTGATGTATCGTTTCATCTTGTCAACTTAAAAACTACCTCACCTCTCAACAATCCCCATCTCCAGCCAGTTGGCCATGGTCTTTTCTATGTCCGACAGGGCTTTCGGGCGTTCCACGGCATATTCCTTGCAAATCTCGTCGGCCAGTTGGTCGGTGGTAAACTCTCCCAATTCCCCGGCTTTCTTCCATAGCCAAATGGCTGTCTCGTTGAGCGAGATAAGTTTTCCGAAATTGATGGTTTCCAGGCCTTCGCCCACTATTGCCATTTCGCCGCACACTTCGCGCAGCACAAATCCTTTTTTCTGTCTCATGTTTTTTTACTTTCTTAGTTTTATTTTCAAAATAGTCCGTCTGTAGACGGCCAACAGGGGTCTTCTCACTGGGCGCAGCCACCACCACAGCCGACTGGCAGCGACGTACGACGGTGAGTATAAATAGTGCTTCTTGCCGTTCTTGCCCACCACATATTCTGCTCGGGCAGCCACTTCCTTCCGTGAGCAGTATTCGTCGCATGTCCGGTTGCCGTCGCCCATCAGTTGCACACGGTCGCCGTCGATGTTGATGATGCGGTGCACCACGTAGTGGCTATTGTTAATCCATGCCAGCACTACATCGCCCACGTTCAGCTGTTCGGGCTTCACCAGTTCCACGCTGTCCCGCTCGCCGATGATAAACGGGTTCATGCTGTATCCTTTTACTGGCAGCGTCACTCTCTGTCCTTCATTTACCAGCCTGATAACTTCCGCCAACAGCACGTTGTTGGGCATGACAATGTGCACGGTATCCATCATTCTTCCTGTTTGTCGGCTGTTACGGTTTCCATGCAAAGCCGGGCTGCCGCCTCGTCGGGCAGGCATTCCAAATGGTACATTCTGGCTCTGCTGGCCAGCAGGTTCTCGGTCTCATGCAGACCGTCGGCCAGTGTCCTGTCCCAGCGCATGCCTGATATGGCCGGCATTACGGCAGCGTATGCCTCTATGCCTTTCAGGGGGTGAATCTTGTTGTAGGGGGCTTGACTCAGGCGGACGATGGCTCCCAGTGGTGCTTGGACATTCCGGTAGCATGGCGTCTTACCGCTCCAGGGTGAGCCGAACACCCAGGGCTGTCCGTCGATGAAGCGTACCACAGGGTTGTCGTCGTTCAGCAGTTCCGAACCTTCGATGTGTTTCAGCCACAGGCTGGAGTGGGTACTCTTTCCCGTTCCACTTTTGCCCAAAAACATATATCCCCGGCCGTGCCAGCCTATCACGGAACTGTGGAAAAGTGCTGTCTGCTTGCCGGATGTGGACAGGGCATACATCACCATCGCTGCGTTGTTGACGCCAAACAAACGGTCGCCGTCCAGGGTCACAATGGCATGGGTGTAGGCATTGTCGGTCATCAGGCGTGCGGCCCGCTTTCCCCATAGCAGGAATTCAAAATAGGGCCGGTCGCCGACATGGCCGGCAGAAATCTGAGAGCCGTCGTCGTCCTGACTCGTCTCTTCCTGATAATTCTCTGTAGAAGGAAAGTCTGATGAGGCAACTACGTCAAGTTCGAATACGGGTGTGGAAGCATCTGCCGCTTTCACACGAAAGGGGGCATACTGCGTCAGTTGGTTAGTCAACGGGTCGTTCCCGTCCATGTTTATGGAGAAGCAGTGCCCTGCTACTCTATAGAATTGTTTTGTCATCATCTCGCATTTTTTCTGCAAAGGTACAAATAACTAGGATAAAAACAAAACAAAAACGGTTTTTTCTTCAAAAAATGAGACGGACAAAAATAAAACCCCGCCTATGGGGCGAGGGTGTGGTAGTCGGTAAGGGAATCGAACCCTTATGCCAAGATTGAGAATCTTGTATCCTAACCGTTAGATGAACCGACCGAGCAGCGAGCGCCATCAAATCTATTTGAATAGCCGAGTCGCGAGGGAGGAAGACAGTTTGTCAACCGACCGAGCAGCGAGCGCCATCAAATCTATTTGAATGGCCGAGTCGCAAGGGAGGAAGACTGTAAGTCAACCGACCGTTTCCTGTAATCTGAGTGCTCTGTAGTCGGTAAGGGAATCGAACCCTTATGCCAAGATTGAGAAGCTTGTATCCTAACCGTTAGATTAACCGACCGGTATGAACGCGGAAGCTGGGGGATTCGAACCCCCGGTACGGGAACCCGTACGGCAGTTTAGCAAACTGCTGGTTTCAGCCACTCACCCAAACTTCCCTCGGATTTACCCGAAAAGAGCACTTTCTCTCAAATGCGGGTGCAAAGGTACGAAGAATTTTTGAAACCGCCAAATTTTCTTTGTATATTTTTTAGCCAGTGCTATTTTTTTCTTTTTTTCAGTCATCCTGCTGAGACAAGAAAAATGCGTAAAAGATGACCTTTTAATGCTTGAAAAAGCCTTAAACAGAGGCAGAAAAGACGTTTTTAACATTATTTATATTAAGACTAACAGCTGTTAAAAAAAAACTTTGTAACTTTGCAGCCTGATTTGCAAAAAAAACTTAACAGTTATGAATAGAATATTTATTAAAATGGGTATGCGCGTAGCCATGTTGCTGCTCGCTATGCTATGTGGCTTCTCAGAAGCAAGAGCCCAGGAAGTGACAATCGGCAGTGGAGGGTCAACGAGTTATTATCTCCCCACCCACAACTACGAATTTTACTCCCTTACTCAGCAGATTTACACTGCTCAAGAGATAGAAATGGCTGGAACCATCTCTTATATATCTTTCTATAACACAGGGCCTGAGATCAGTCGTGATCTGTCGGTTTACATGCTGCATACCAACAAGTCAGAATTCAATAGCAATACTGATTGGGTGTCATTAGAATCGGCTAGCTTGGTGTACTCTGGTAATGTAACGTTTGCCGATGACGGGTGGACATCGATATATCTTGATACGCCTTTTACCTATAATGGCAGTTCTAATCTTTTAATAGGAGTAGCCGATAATACAGGTGACTGGAAAACCATCTTTCTTAAATTCCTAGTGTTTGCTACTGACAAAAATCAGGCGATGTATGCGAATCGGACTTCACCACCTAATCCTTATGACGTAACAAACCCTGACGTAAGTGGTACAGTCTGCTCTGAGAAAAACCAGATTGTGCTTGGCTTTGGCTCTTCATGTCCGCCTCCAAGTTTGGCCTTCAGTAACATATCATCCAATACTGCAACTTTAACTTGGAAAAGTGGCAGTGGTACATATAATGTAGAGTATAGGCTGGCAAGCAGTTCGGGTTGGATTAAGCTGTTTGAGGGTACTAATCTGCAAACATATACACTTAGCAATCTCTCAACGGCTTCATCTTATGAAGTCAGGGTGCAGAGTGTTTGCGCTGGTGGTGATACCAGCGACTGGATTATTAAAAGTTTTACAACTACAGACGTTCCTACTGATGTAGGAGGCGGATGGAGCGACGGCTTTGAGGGATCATCGGTTGACTGGAAACTTATCAACGGTAGTTCCGCCAATAAATGGATAAGGGGTACTGCTGTTAACAACGGTGGTACCCGTTCCCTTTACGTTTCCGATAATGGCTTTGACCACGAATATACCAACGAGGCCACTAAGATCTTTGCGGTCAAGCTTTTCAATTTCCCTGAGGGACAGTACACCTTCTCCTATGACTGGCAGGCAAAAGGTGAAAACCTTGGAGGTACTATTCCAACAGACTATTTGAGAGTCGCTTTAGTGCCAGGTTCACAAACACCTACAGCAGGAATGGAAGATGTCAACCTCACCTATAATCGTCTTCCTAGTGGCTGGATAGCTTTGGACGGCGGCAAACAGTTGTTCCAGACAGATGTTTGGCAACCCAATAGTGTTACTCTCACAGTGTCTGGCACTTATTATTTGGCTTTCATCTGGATTAATAATAGTAATACTAAACATGATCCTCCTGCCGCTATCGACAACGTGAGTATCAGTCACCTGTCATGCCCCTATGTAGTAGAAGGGCTCACAGCAAGTAGTTCTTCCTCTACTGAGGCTAAGCTCTCGTGGACTGCCGGCGAGGCAACCCGATGGCAGGTTGCTTATAGCACAAATAGTTCTTTTGCCGGTGCCACGCTTAAGGATGTTTCAAATCCGTACATTACAATCTCAAAGCTGACATCCGGAACTACTTACTATGCACGTGTCCGTTCTTGTTGCAGTGATCAGGACTTCGGTGCATGGAGTAAGACTGTGAGCTTTGAGTGCACAGCGAAAAAGACCATTGGTTCCGGCACCGAAACTCTTACTGGGTTGCCTACTGCCACGCTAGACAGCAATTCTTTGTCGCAGCAGATTTACAAGTCCTCTGAGTTGGGCGACGCGGGCTCTATCCTGAGCATTGACTTTTTCAATACCTCTGCAGAATGTAGCCGTAATTTGAGCATCTACATGGTGAGCACCAGTAAGAGTAAGTTTGAAAGCAAAACTGACTGGGTTAGTGTAACTGACGAAGACCTTGTCTTTAGTGGAAATGTGACCTTCCTCTCTAACGCATGGACGACGATACAGCTGAACAAGAGTTTTGAGTATAATGGAACAAGTAATGTGGTGCTCGTCGTTGATGACAATACGGGGTATCGTCCAAGTGGATCCAAATTCCGCGTATTCACTGTTTCCACCAATCAGGCACTCTATATTTCAAACGACAATACCAACTTTGACCCAACTAACCCGTCAGGCTATCTTGGGGCAGTTCTCTCGAAACAGAAAAACCAGATCCGCGTGCTTAAGGGAGAGTTGCCTTCAACCTTGAAGCCTTCAGACCTCACTGCTAGTTGCACAGGCACCACAGCCACTATCAACTGGACGGAGCGAGGGACTGCTACACAATGGAAACTTGCCTATAGGATACAGGGAAGTAATGGGTTCACTGAGATTACTACGTCCCAGAAGCCTTATTCCTTGACGGGGCTCAACCTTGGCACAACCTATGAGGTGAAGGTTTGCGCCATCAAGGGCACGGACCAGAGCGACTGGACATCCCTCGTTACATTCGCTACGGCTCCCTGGATGGAACCGACAGACCTAGCCGTTTCTGAGGAAGCCCCCTACAGCGTAAAGCTGAACTGGACGGAGAATAGTGTTCCTGCTGCTACCAGTTGGGTGGTGGGCTATAAAGTTGACGGTACACAAAACTTTACTGAGGTGGCTGCCAGCACCAACCCCTTCACATTGACAGGGCTGACGGGCAATACCACTTACAACGTGAAGGTAAGGCCCTCTAGCGATGCCGCTAGCGACAAGTGGAGTAACGTTATCTCTTTCACAACACCGCTGCCCATATTCCCGCCAACCAACCTGGAGGCTACGAACATCACTCACAAGGAAGCAACGTTGAGCTGGACAGAGAATAGCGATCCTAAAGCAACCAGTTGGGTGGTGGCTTACAAAGCCCAAGGCGAAGCAAACTATACAGAGGTTACTGCCGAAAGTAATCCCTTCACGTTGACTGGCCTCGCTGGGGATACCAAGTACACCGTGAAAGTACGTCCCGCCAACGATGACAATGTCATTAAGTGGAGCGCAGAAATGCAGTTTACTACGATTTCTCCCATCTACGCGCCCACTTTGAAGAATCCTTCGAACGTCACCCATAAGTCAGCCAAACTGAGTTGGACAGAAAATAGTGATCCTCAAGCTACCAGTTGGGTTGTGGCCTACAAAGCCGATGGCGAAGCAGACTTCACCGAGGTTAAGGTCAGCACCAACCCCTACACGCTGACTGGCCTCACTGGAGATACCAAGTACACCGTGAAAGTACGTTCCGACATCGATAACAATGTCATTAAGTGGAGCGAAGAAAAAGAGTTTACTACGATTTCTCCCATCTACGCGCCTACCAAACTGACTGCTTCGGACATTACCCACAAGGAAGTCAAGCTGAGCTGGAAAGAGAACAGCGACCCCAAAGCTACCAGTTGGGTGGTGGCCTATAAGGCTGACGGCGAAACAGACTTTACTGAGGTTACCGCTAGCAGTAACCCCTTCACGTTGACCGGCCTCACGCCTGAAACCAAGTACACCGTGAAAGTACGGCCTGCCATCGATGACAATGTCATTAAGTGGAGCGCAGAAATAGAGTTTACCACACTTTCACCCATTTATGCACCTACTCAACTGGCAGCAGAAAGCATTAGCACTAATGATGCTGTGTTGAGCTGGACGGAGAACAGCGACCCCGCCGCCACTAAATGGTGGGTGTACTATAAGGCTGATGGAGAAGAAGAATTCCTCCCCGCTGTTGCTAACAGCATCCCCTTTACGTTGGCCAATCTCACGGCTGAAACCAAGTATACGGTGAAAGTTTGTCCATTTAACGATGTAAGTCTCAGCAAGTGGAGTGACGAACTCACAATCATCACTTCCCCGATTCTCGTACCGCCCACTCCGCCCACTCCGCCTGCCGATGTAGCCGTCACGGATATTACTACCGATGCAGCTACCTTGACTTGGACAGGCAATTTTGAAAGCTACGACATCCAGCTGACAACCCCCAAACAGCCGAACGTAAGTGCATTCGAGCAGGTCGGCGAAACAAAAACCGCCACAGGTAAGCTGACTCAATACACATTCGACCTCACTGGATACAGTGGTAAGGGCTGGATTGCCATCCGTCATTGCGACGTCACCAATCAAAGCCAGCTCATCATTGATGACATCACGTTGACCAATAGCAAGGGTGGAACAGTGCTCACTGAAAACTTCGAGAACGAGCTGATGCCTACTCGCTGGCACAACTTCAATAACTTTGGCAATCCATATGTGTGGACTGTATTCGCTAATTCAACAGATGGCCAGGGCAATCCCTATGGTCACGGCAGTTATTACGCTGAATCCACGAGCAGTCTTGATGATGATCAGCTCTCCGACAACTGGCTCATCATTGTTCCTGACATGGAGTTGGGCGGAACACTTACGCTCTATGCAAGAAGTGCCGGTAACCAAGATGAATCGTTTGGCGTATATGTTGCCATGGCCAATCCGGTGATTTCCGAGACCACTACGACGATAGAAGATGAGACCAGCCCCTACACACTCTCAGAACTGGTATCTGGAAGAACATATAATGTGAAGGTGAAGGGTCTTTCGGGCGTTACACAATCAGACTGGAGTGAGGCTGTCACCTTCACTACGGAAACTGTCGATGACAGTTATCTCTTGGGCGATGTGAACGGTGACGGCAGTGTGACACCTGCCGATGCCATCATGATTCTGTATCACTATTTCGACGTCGAACAGACAGGCTTCATTGAAGCGGCTGCCGATGTGAACGGTGATCAGAGCATCTCTCCAGCCGATGCTATCGAGGCACTTTACCTATATTTTGGTGGTAATACCAGTAACGGTGCCCGTGCCACCCGAGCAACAAAGACGGAGTGCGACGGATGCGAACCGGAGTAGGACTTTTGATTGCAAAATAATCACCTCTTAATAGCCGAGGGTACGCGCAATACGCGTACCCTCGGTTGCATTTTATAGCCTCTTTATATATAATAATAATGTGTAGAGGTGCCCTTTTGTAAATAATCAGGAAAAAGTTGCTTATTTTTGAAAAATAATTGCCGAAAAGTTTGTTTGGTTGCGGAATAGTTCGTACCTTTGCATCCGCTTTCGGCTCAAAAACGCCGCAGGCGACTGAAGAAGGAGTTCTTTGA
>JAEEGL014641572.1_pt1 | contig 24180 bp, 38 predicted proteins | sample 9134231 | NCBI WGS metagenome assembly JAEEGL01 (sample SAMN16246548, study PRJNA631951) | gut metagenome | biome: gut microbiome; feature: rumen; material: fiber-attached | host: Bos | place: Iran: Karaj | collected 2018-10
ATTGATAATATTAATTTGTATAAAACTAATTTGAATACATTTGAATCTGATTTTCAAAATTTTATGGCAAATGTAAGTTCCACTGACGATTAAAAATTTGAAAAGTAATTTCTAATTGAAAAATCGGTTGCGCTGACCATGTGCGGCCGTGCAGATAAAATATTCGGATTGCTAGTGTGTGCGACGATATGTTTTATATAAAAAATTTTTGGGGAGAAAGATATAAATGGTAGATATCTTTCTCCCTTTTTTTCTTTTTAGGTCAAATATAATTAATATTATACATAAATTTTTAAAGATTAATAGATTAAAATTTATAATAGAAAGGGGTGCTGAAGATTGGCGCTCTTTAAGATATTTAAAGGAGACTCTAGTAAATTTAAACCTGGTGAAGGCTAGAGCTCTAACATAAAAAAAGCAAAAGAAGGATTCGCATATTTTACTACTGATGATGGCAAATTCTATATAGATGTTTCTGGAGATGGAACGTCTGATGCCGTAATCAGAGACAGTGTTAATCCCACAGGAAATCGAGTTCCTTTAAATGCTTATAAAGCAGATATTGCTACAGTAGCAGATAAAGCTACAAAAGATAAAAATGAAAATGATATTGATACTTCTTATTGGAGTTTAAAAGATGGTATTGAAATTACAAGTTCAGAAAATTTAAATAGTAGTAATTATAAAAGGATTGGAAATTATTATTGTAATTTAGATAGTATAGCACAAAGCATAGTTAATTTACCCATTGAATCTAGTGCAGCAAAAGCTTTTATTTTAAAAGTATCTAACGCTGCTGGAACTGCTCATGTTAAACAAGATTTATACTTTTATGATTCAGGGCAGCATTTTTCTAGGACATATATTAATGATAGTTGGGGGATATGGTAGTTATATCCTTATATTTCTAGCAATTCTACCACATAGGTTGCCCCAATTTCTAATAACAATAGACCTGTATATGCAAATTAGTATGGGGAAATTTAGCCTATTCGAGCATTAACAATTTCAGCAGGAGATATATATTCATATGTTGATAATGGCTCAAAAACAATTTATTTAAAATTAGGTTTAAATTTAACAACAGAAGATTAGTATAATTGTTTTGGTACTTTTAAAATTTAGAGTGGTGTAGAACAAGCAGCTTTAATTCCTTTTTTTATAAAATATTCTGGAGGAACAACGTCTAGTATTGTTGATTTAAAATATACCGATTTTCAAGATGTGATTTAGACTTTAGATTGTTTTATCTATAATAATAATGCTTATTTAAAGTTAAATATAAAACAATAGTATAGCGGGATATGGGCTAATTTATATATTAATGGAGATACAAGTTATAATTTTATAACAGAAATTCTTAAAGTTGCTCCTTGGCCAAATGAAAATAGTTTGGCAAAAATTACTGGATCATTAGTAAATACTTTGAAAGGGATAGCTGAAAAAGCAATTTCTGATAATGAAGGTAATAATATTGCTTCGACTTATCTAAAGAAGATAGATGGTATTACTAATCTTGAATGGGTTGCAACTAACGAACAAAATAGTGTATTTTCATTAAGAAAAACTATTAACAATAGTACCACAAGCGTATTTAATTTAGCTATTAACAATCCAACTTTAAGTTGGAATGCTACCGCAGTTATTGCTACAATTGGTACAAAAGATATTTCTGTTAAAATGCCTGCAAATCCTAATAGATATCGACCAATTCAAGTTAATAGTTCAGCAGTTTTAACTAATGTAGAATCAACTGCTTTAAATCTAATAGCAGGTGATAATATCTCTCTTTCTAATGACGGTGGAAATATTACAATTAATGCTGGAGGTAATACAGATAGGTATATTAATTCTGCAACATTTACGAATGTTGCCGTTACAGCAGCTCCTATTAAGATGACTTTAACTAGAGCCGGAAGTGATACTGTTAGTGTTACTGCCTCAATACCTAAAGTATCTGCAACCAGTGCAGGTGTTGCACCAGCGGGAGAATCTATAAGCACTTTTGATCAAAGCTCAAAGTTTTTACGTTCTGATGGCACTTGGGCTACGCCAAAATATACCACATCTTTATCATGGGATAATATTTCTAATAAACCTAAAGTGTTTTATAGTTTACCAGTTGCTTCATCTACTACTTTAGGTGGTATTAAAATAGGATATAGTTCATCTAATACTCGTGATTATGCAATACAATTAGATGTTACAACTAATCAAGCATATGTAAATGTACCTTGGACCGATACTAATGTAGATAAGAATGTTGAACAAGGTACTACAACTACATCTTCTTGGAGAAAAATATTATTAAATAGTGTTACTAATACTTCTGGTGCAGATGTTCCGACAACTCATACTGGTGCCGTTTATTCTGCAGTTGGAGTAGAAGTATAGCCTTCTACAGGAACGCTAAAAGCAACAAAGCTTAGTTCAAGCTCTTTGTCAGTAAGTGGAACAGCCACATTTGATACAATTCCTACGGCGCCAACTGCAGCAAGTGGAGATCAAAGCACTAAATTAGCTACTACTGAATTTGTTTATAATGCATTTGCTGCTAATGATGCAATGGTATTTAAAGGTCTTGTAAGCAGTAATACAGCTTTACCTGCAACGCACAAACAAGGCTGGACTTATAAAGTTGCTGATTCAAGTACTCATGCAGGATAGACTTGTGAAGCTGGCGATACAATTTATTGTATAACAGATGGCACTACGGCAAAGAATAGTCATTGGGTAGTTGTTTAGAATAACATTGATGTTCTTCCTATTGCAAAGGGAGGTACCGGAAAAAATACTCGTGTTGAAGGGTATAAAGCTTTAGCTTATGGAGGCAGTTTTACAGGAGACATTGACGCTACGAATAATGAAACTGGTGTTTGGAGTTTAGGCTCAGCTACTTCTTATACAGCTGAAAGTATTAAAACAGATTTAGGAATAACAACTTTACCAGATTGGGCTTTATTCTATTAGTCTCCAGTATATAACACTCAACTTATTGTGGATGGAAAATCTGGAAATATTTATTTAAGAGATAGAGAAGGTAGTGGTACATCTACCAATTGGAAAACTTGGCATGTTCATAAGTAGATTCCTGATACAGCAGCTTCTGCGAATAAAGTAAATAAATCTTTAACTCTTACTTTAAACAACACAACAAAAACATTTGATGGTTCTACTACGTAGACTGTTTCTTGGTATGCTCCTACTTCTGGAGGTACTTAGAATTTTGTATTAATGGCACAAGGGACAACACAAACTCCTGAATGGCATAGTTTTAGTGATTTAATTAATACGTCTACAACAGGAACTAGTGATTCAGAACCAACAGATTATTTAATTTCTTAGTATGCTGGAGGAAACTCTTCTACTAATGCCAATGCTCAAAAATATTATAGAAGAGAAGTTCAAAAAGTAGTTAATGATAAAGTTGTAAAATTAGCTCTTGGAACAAATACAGATATTCATACATTTTTAAGAAGAGACGGAACATGGAGTAATACATTAGGGGATACTTCTTCTGAAGCAAGTAGAAAATTAGCAATTCAAACTGGAGATAATTACTGGGCTTATATTTAGTTAAATAGTGGTTCAACATAGAAAAATTGGACTATCGGAACTAATAGTTCTACTCAAGTAGCAGGGGCAGATGGAACTTTAGCTTTTAGATATGATGGAGTAAATCAAGGAACTATTACTAAAACAGGAAGTTTTATAGCTGGCACTGCAACAAGTACAACTCAAGTTAATGTTAAGGCTGAGAGTAAAGCAGGAGATATTTATTTATATACTTATGGAACCACAACTGGGAGTAGAGGCATTTATGGTCATAATTCTTCAAGCACTGCAGCTTATATTATAAGCATCAATCAAGAAAATAGAATAAATAATTTAGCAGATTCAGAAGTATCTTTTAAAAAATATATAGGTGGAACATTTGCCACATCTGGTTTATTATTTGGTTCTTTTGCTAAGACAAGCTCACTATCAGCAACTGGAACAACAACTTATGAAACTATAGATGCTTCATCTTGGGGTGGAATTTATTATTCAATTCCATCTATTAAAAGAATATATTCTACTGCAGGCGATGTAACTAGTTCTGCCACTACTTCCATAACCCCTTCTTAGCTATATTTTGTATAGTATAGTATAAATACTTCTACTACAAACCCTCTTGCCCGAGATAATAATTATGAAGTATATTATTTACCAGCAGCAACAAATGATAGAACTTCTAATGGAAGTTACTATATTCCTACTTCTAAAGGTGGAACAGCGAACTATATATTAATGGCTAACGGCGCAGCCACTTCAACTAGTTGGGTTTCATAGAGTACATTAAGTGTGGGATCTGCAGATAAGGTAAATAAATCTTTAACTCTTACTTTGAACAATTCATCTACTACATTTAATGGAGCCACTGCCTACAATGTGTCTTGGTATGCTCCTACGGTAGGAGGAAGTAAAGGATATTTATTAGTTGGAGATGGAACTACAGCTGCTCCAATTTGGGATGATTCTTTGCATGTAAATACATCTGCAGCAACTTCTACAGATGGTTATAAAGAATTAGTTATTGGTAATTCGTCTGCTGTTGAAACAGCTGGTTGTCAACGAGGAAGGCTTGCTTTATATAGCCCAAAGACGAAAGGTACTTATCTTGTTTCTGCTGCTAACAGCACCGATTGGTATACAGCGACTCTATAGGCAAAGACAGGTACAGTAGCTTATACCTCAGATATCACAAATGCTATAAATGATTTAGATGTTTCCGCTGTTGGGGGAGGAACAGGAGAATATATTTCTAAAATTTCACAAACCGATGGCAAAATAGTAGCAACAAAAACAGTTACGACAGTATCAAACGCATGGACCACGGCTACTACTACTGGACCTACACTTAAAACTTCTGTTAATGGCATAACTAGTACTGCAGCAGCTATTCCAATAGCTACAGATGGGTAGAGTGGAGTTGTTACTACCACTGCATAGACTTTTGCAGGACAGAAAACTTTTAAAGGGTCCATTCTTCCAGAAAGTGATAATACTTATAATTTAGGCTCTGCTTCTTTAGGATGGGCAAATGTTTTTACGCATAATATTCGATTATAGAAAAATTCTATAGCTTATACCAATAATACTGGTACTACTGCTACTAATTTCTGGAAAACACTTATTTCAGGTGAAAAATTAAGATTTTATACATACGATCCATCAACAGGATCCAGTAGCACTACTTCTACAATGGCCAATTTTTATTTTACTGAAAAAGGTTATATTGAAGCAAAATATAGTTTAGGCACAAGTGCTGCTTATGGTTAGTTGCTACATGAGAAGTCGGGCACAACCTCTGATACAGGATATGCAGCATTATATTTAGGAAATACAACCCCCGTTGGAACTGCTGGTAATGGACAAGGAAGAATATATTTATATGGTTCTGGAACAGCAGCAACTGTTTTATATAGTAATCTAACAGGTAGTACAAATAGGGCCGTTTATTTCCCCAACTATGCTGGAACCGCTTATTTAGCTCATACTGGAAGTACCACTGCTATTGTTGGTGCAACCAATTAGCCTGTATATGTAGCTGCTAATGGTAAAATTACTGCAATTACAGGAGTTGTTGCTAATACAGCAGCTTCTGCAAATAAAGTAAATCATGATTTAACTCTTACTTTAAACAACACAACAAAAACATTTAATGGTTCTACCGCATAGAGTGCAACTTGGTATGCTCCTACAACAGGAGGAACAGCTAATTATATATTAACTTCTAATGGGTCTACTTCTACACCAGCTTGGAAAGCTCCACCTGTCGTTTATTGTGATACCCCGTCGGCAACTGCGGCAAAAGTTGGTATTTGTGAGAATTATACTCTTGGGAATACACGAGTGTTTTATTTAAATGTGGTTAATGCAAATACTTCAAAGACTGCTTTAACATTGAACATTAATGGAGCTGGGGCTAAACCAATTTATATTAATGGATCAGAATCTACGACAAGCAATTATACCATTCCAAAAGGTTAGTATTTGGTTTATTGGAACGGTATAAATTATTATTTGTTCAATAACGGCTCAATGAGATTTAATGCTTTATATACAGAAAGCAGTATTACACAAAGCATTGCAAACACATATAGAACAAATTGGTCAGTAACCACAAGAGATGTTGGAATGCCAAGCGTTGGGACAAGTACAACGGTAACATATGAAACTATTGCTGGAACTTGGATTCAGCAAATGAGCGAAGTGCCAAGTATCCAAAGAAAATATGCTACCAAAGGAGATGCATCAAGCTTAACAGCAGTAAATTTAATTTATCCAACTCGATGGTATTTAAATATATATAGCTATACTTTCAATGGTTCAAATATAAATGCTCCCACCTTAACTCATCTTAATGGATATGAACGTTATTAGCTTCCTTAGGTTGATTCAGGGTTATCAACTAGTAAAACTTATAATATATTAACTACTAAAAACATTGTTACTATAGCGCAAGGCGGCACTGGATTAACAGCTTCTCCTGCTATGAGAGTTAATTTAAGTAGTAATTCATCAGTAAATGTCTTTTAGGCTTCTCCAAGCCCAGGTGTTACTGGTACTTTGGCTGTAGCAAATGGAGGAACTGGTAAAAGTACAATGACTGCAAATTCTGTAGTTATGACAGGGGCTAATACAACAGCAGCTTTTACTACAAGAGCATTAAAAAATAATACAGCAGCAACAGCAGCTGTTACAAGTACAAATATAATTACAGAAAATACTTTGTATTATGCTTTACCGACCATTAATAACAATAAAACATATACATCAAACTCAACGTTTTATGCTCCTACAACAGGAGGAACCGCAGATTATGTTTTAATGTCGAATGGAGCAACTGCCATACCAACCTGGAAAACTTTTAGTGATTTAATTAATACGTCTACAACTGGCACCAGTGATTCAGAGCCAACAGATTATTTAATTTCTTAGTACGCTGGAGGAAACGCTTCTACCAATGCAAATGCTCAAAAATATTATAGAAGAGAAGTTCAAAAAGTAGTTAATAATAAGGTTGTAAAATTAGCTCTTGGAACAAATACAGATACTCGCACATTTTTAAGAAGAGACGGAACTTGGAGCAATATTCTTGGATCTGTTTCAGATACAGCTTCAACCTCTTTGAATATTTATTCCGGAACAGCCTACTGGGCGTATGTTCGCTTAGCTAGTTCTAGTGCCTCCACAATATGGGATATGGCTTTTCGATCTGATACAAATAATGGAGCATTATCTTTTAGATATAATGGTTCCAATAAAGTTCTTTTTTATAAAACAGGACTTGTTGATATCTATACCCTTTCTTATAAGTAGACAACTATACCTGCTTCAAATACATCAACTTGTATAGATTTTAAAGATTTAGATAATAAAAATTTAATGCGTTTTGGTGGTTATAAATATTCAGCGGAAAGCGGAATTAGGAAACCTGGAGCTTCTATGGTTCACATGGCAACTTGGGGAAATGATAGCGTTTCTGCATATTGTGGTATATGGAGAACGCCAGTAAGCGATACCGCTTCTTTTGGTACAGCTACCTATGCCAATTATTTATACTGGAGTGGTGGATATGTTGCTAATAACATTGCACCATTTTAGACATCATAGAGTTATAAATTAGGAACCACAAATCATCGCTGGGAGACAGGATTTTTCTTAAATTATGTACGTGTTGGAGCTAATGATACAACTGCATCTACAACTAATGCTAATGCTGTCGCATTAAGCTCAGGTGGAGTATTTGTTAATAACTCTGGTTCAAACACAAATAGTTATGGCTATTTCTTAAGATATGGTGGAAGCAATTACGCTAAATTATTTATTAACACCGTAGGAACTAATTCTGCAGCAGGATTAACTATATTATAGATTGGACATAATAATTCATCAACAACTTCTGCGCGTTCTAGAGGATAGATAAATTTATATGGTTCAACAAATACTAATAAAGTTAGTATTTATGGTTCTACATATGGTTATTTAACTTTATGGAAAACAGATAGTTCAGTGTATCATACAAATAATTCTGGTACTACTGCTATTAATTTTTGGAATATAACTTAGTCTGGTGAAAAATTAAGATTTTATACATACGATCCATCAACAGGGTCCAGTAGCACTACTTCTACAGTGGCCAGTTTTTATTTTACTGAAAAAGGTTATATTGAAGCAAAATATAGTTTAGGCACAAGTGCTGCTTATGGTAAATTATTACTTTCAACAGCAGGCACGACTTCTGTTACTGGATATGCAGAATTACATTTAGGAAACAATACTCCAACTGGAACTGCTGGTAATGGACGAGGAAGAATATATTTATATGGTTCTGGAACAGCAGCAACAGTTTTATATAGTAATTTGTCTAGTACTGCAAGTAGGTCAGTTTATTTTCCAAATTATGAGGGTAATGCGTACCTAACCCATGTAAGCACTACAGCTATTGTTGGTGCAACCAATTAGCCTGTATATGTAGCTGCTAATGGTAAAATTACTGCAATTACAGGGGTTGTTGCTAATACAGCAGCTTCTGCAAATAAAGTAAATCATGATTTAACTCTTACTTTAAATAATTCAGCTAAGACGTTCAATGGTTCTGCAGTATAGAGTGCAACTTGGTATGCTCCTACAACGGGAGGAACTGCAGATTATGTTTTAGTTGCTGCTGGAACTACAGCAACACCTGCCTGGAAAGCAATTGCATGGTCTGCTTGGACTGCTGGAACTACGGCAGGACCAAAAGCCAATATAAAGATAGGAACTACTACATATACATCTGCTGCAATGCCTATAGCTTCAACAACTCAAAGTGGAGTTGTTTCTACTACAGCATAGAGTTTTGTAGGAGTAAAGACTTTCTCAACTACAACAGATTCTTCTTCTGTATCAACTGGAACCGTTATAATAAAAGGCGGATTAGGTGTTGCTAAGAAAATTTATGCTTCCGCCGTATATGGCGCAGTTTGGAATGACTATGCTGAATTTAGACAAGCTGAAAATAATGTTTAGATTAAGCCAGGAAAAGTAGTTAAAGAAACGGGTAATGATACTTTAAAATTAACTGAACAAAGATTAGAGCGTGGATGTAACATTGTTTCAGATACATTTGGTTTTGCTATTGGAGAAACAAAACAAGCAAAATTGCCTATTGCAGTTTCTGGTCGAGTCTTGGCATATCCTTATGAAGATAAAGAAGAATTTAAAAATCATATAGGCTGGCCAGTTTGCTCTGGTCCAGATGGTACAGTAAGTATAATGACAGAAGAAGAAGAGATAAAATATCCAAGTAGAATTATAGGAACTATATCTGCTGTTCCTGACTATGCAGTTTGGCATGGTGGACAAGATGTTATAGTTGATGGACGAGTATGGATTAAAGTGAGGTAATATAGATGGATTATAATGAATTAATAAATTCTATTTTTCAAATAGTAATTATTCCTTGTTTAGGAATATTAACAGGTTTTTTTGTTAAATGGTTAAAAACTAAAACAGAAACTCTTGTGATACAAACCGAAGATGAAAAAAAAAGAAAATACCTTTAGATGCTAGAAGAAACCATTTCATCTGCGGTTGTCGCTGTAAATCAAACATATGTTGATTCTCTTAAAGTCCAAGGTAAATTTGATTTAGAAGCTCAAGCAAAAGCATTTACAATGGTTTACAATCAAATATTATTAATGATTGGTGATGAAGGTAAAAAATATCTTTCTGAAATTACTAATGATATGAGTAGTTATTTAACTATGGAAATTGAAGCCGCTGTAAATCGTAATAAAACTAAAATAGAATTAGAATAAAAAAAAATAAGGGTGAAAGTATTTAATATACTTTCACCCTTATTTTTTATGTAGTAGGCTTAATTTGATTATTAAATTTTTCAATAACACGTTTACGTAATGCATCTCCGGTATGATTCCCACCTAAGCTTTTATAAGCCGAATAATCTTCTTCAAACTATTCATATTCATCAACATTTATTGTATGATCTGGATCTAATAATGAAATACATTCATCTCTAAATTGTTTACCCTATAGAGATAATAAACCCACAGTTAAATTACCAATATCATTAGATAATACTTCTAAATCCTCTCTAATTACTTTGTCATTATAATCAGATTTTTCTTCTACTTTATTTATTTTTTCTGTTAATGCATCAACAATTTCTGCTCGCATTTCTTTCATGCGTTCAGCTTTTGCTTTATTAACACTATCTTTTTCTAATTTAATAATATGTTTAGCCCAAAGAGTTATTCCAATAGCAATCACTCCGAATATCCATTGTAACCAATATTTTACAAATATTTCTAAAATATCCATTATCTCCCTCCCTTTCTTGGCTATTTTATATAAAAATTTAAGTTAAATAATTAGAATATTTTGCCCTAAACTTTAGGGACAACGGTAATTAAAGTATCCAAAAATATTTTCATATAATCTTGGCAAGGAAAAATATTAAGAAAGAAGGTTTAGTCAGATTAATGCAACAATAGAATTATTATTATACACCGCAAATACCACGTTATAATTCTCAATAGGCATTAAATATTTAGCCTGCATCAATGCTTCGTGGCCGGCCGGTATCAAGTTTGGAGGAAGTTCGTGCAGCAGCTGTAGATTTTGATGGTGTAGTAACATTTTTTCCAGATTTAGCGAAAGGTTTTATTTATACAAAACAGTGTAATTTAGATGGTACCTCTACTACAAATGTTTATAAATTAATTCCTACGCCAACAGAAGTGACGACTTCATCTGAAAATTTTGTTACAAGAGACGAATTTAACAAGGCACTTGCGGCAATTAAAGACGCATTTAACTCAAAGACTAAAATTGAAACTGCTTAGGGTGGTCAAACTTCTAACACACAAAAAACTGAAATGAATTCAAGCGCGCAACAACCCTTGCAAGAATTCAATTTCAATTAAAGGAGAGACTGATTATGAATTAGCCTATTAATAATCCTATGCAATTTATGCAAGCGATTAGGAGTGGCCAAAATCCTCAACAGTTGATGTTGCAAATGCTCCAACAAAGAATGGGTAATACCCCCATGGGTTAGAATTTAATGCAATTAGCACAAAATAATGATACTGCAGGCATTGAATAGATAGCCCGCAATCTTTGTGCTTCCAGAGGTCTTGATTTTGATTAGGAATTTCCTGCTTTTAAATAGCGCTTGGGTTTAAATTAATTTTTTTAAGGAGGAAATTGTTAATGTTTAACAATAATAACGGTTATAGTTTATCTGATATTGCCGCAGCTACCGGTAATGGTAATGATGGTTTCTTCGGTGGCGCTAATGGCTGGTGGATAATTCTTTTATTCATGTTTGCTTTTGGCGGCTGGGGCAACGGCTGGGGTAATAATGGCAATGGTATTACTAACGACGTTGGTTATAGTTTTGACGTTCACAATTTAGACGATGGAATTCGTGGTTTAACTGCAAGCACTGCTAATGGTTTTTATAATACTAATAACAGTATGTTAACTGGATTTGCTAATGCGCAGTCACAAATGTGTAATACTGGTTTTGATATTATCCAAGCTGTTAATCAGAATACTGTTGCAGGTATGCAAAACACTAATGCACTTCAAGCACAATTGGCTGAACATTCTGCCGCAGAGCAATTAGCTAATTGCCAAGCAGTTAATCAATTAAATAGCCAATTTGCTAATCTGAATTATAATCTCGCCTCTCAAGAGTGTGATACTCGTAGAGCTATTCAAGATGTTGGCAGAGATATTATTGATAACGTTAACAATAATAATCGTGAGATTATGAGTTTCCTGGTTCAGAGTCAAATGAACGCTCTTACTGCTGAAAATCAAGCCCTTAAGGGTCAGATTTCTCAAAGCGAGCAAAATGCTTATTTAATTAATGCATTACGTCCTTCTGCAGAACCCGCATACATCGTTGCTAATCCTTATACAGGTGGTTATGGAACATATGGTTATAATGCCATGTATGGTGGCCCTCTTACTAACGGGTTTGGACCATTATATTAATTATAAGGAGTGAATAACCTATGGAAATAACCGCTAATGCTATTCAAACAGTACAACCCAATCAAGCTGTATTATTTACATCTACTGCAATTCCTGGTAATATGTCAATGATACATAGAGAGGGTAGTGGTTTGGTTGGCTTGCGTGGGTTGCCTAATGGTCAGCGTCGCGCAAGATTCCTAATTAAATTCGGAGGAAATGTTGCAGTTCCTACTGCTGAGACTGTAGGAACAATGACAGTTTCTATTGCAATAAATGGTGAAGCTGTTTAGACATCAAATATGATGTCTACACCCGCTGCTGTAGACCAATATAATAATATCGGTGCAGAATTAAATATAGATGTTCCTATTGGATGTTGCAGTGAAATTAGTGTTAAAAATATTAGCACTATTCCTGTAAATATTCAAAATGCTAATCTAATCATAGAGAGGGTGGCATAATGGAGCAAATGTTAAAAATTAAAAATTGTCTAATTTCTATTGTAGCTTCTCAAATGGAAAATCTTCGAGAAGTTAATACAAAAGAACTTGGAGAAGCTATTGATATGATTAAGGATATGTCTGAAGCAATCTACTATTGTAGTATTACTAAAGCTATGGATAATGCCGAAGAGGAAAGAGAAAATATGCGTAATACTAATAATTATTATTATACTGAAAGATATATGCCTTATGATACTTATCATAGAGATATGGATAGAATGGAAGGTAGAATGTATTATGGCGAAGATAATAATTCCACTTCATCTTCTACTAATATGAATAATTCTACTAAAGCTTATAGCGAAAGAGATTATCCTATGATGAGAGATGGTAGAGAAGGCCGCAGTCCAATGAGACGTAAAATGTATATGGAATCTAAAGCTACTCATCAAGATGAAAAAGCTATGAATGATTTAGAAAACTATATGCGCGACCTAAACCAAGATATTATGGAAATGATAAATCAAGCTTCGCCGGAAGAAAAGGCTTTATTACAAAAGAAAATAAACGTTTTGGCAACTAAACTCCAAAATGTTTGAAATCAATAATATTCCTTGGAAAATAAAATTAGTTTCTAATAACCATCCTAAAATATAGCGCAGCAATGGAACCTTTGCGTTAGGTTCTTGCGATGACACTAATCATACTATTTATATTAATGAATAGGTACCAAATTATAAATTGAAAAAAGTTTTGTGTCATGAGATTACTCATGCTGCCATGTTTAGTTATGGTGTTAGTTTAAATATAGATCAAGAGGAATTAATTGCAGATTTAATAGCCACATATGGTGAAGAAATTATTGCAATAACAAATAAAATCTTCTTAAAAATTTCTTAATCAATATAAAAAGGGGACAGACATTAATTTGTCTGTCCCCTTATTTTTTTTATTCTCCCCAATTAAAGCTCTGTTGAATTATAGCATATTCTCCAATACAAATTGAATCAGCCTAATCTTCAGATGCTTTAATTTTATATTTTTCTAAAACGTGCTACTTGGCACTTTTCTTTTGGTCGGCACGAGTGCGACCCTTAATACCAACTACGCTTTTCCATTTAACTGCAAGAACTGCTTCAACTGGAACTTTTAAATCAACGCATAATTCAAATAATACTCCAAATACTTCAGCCAAAGTTTTAAAAGTAGAAATATTATTTATATGCTGTCCATCCGCATAAATATCTTCTAAATAAACTTTTTCTATATTTTGAGTTTGAATAATATCTTTTACTTCATTACGAAGTTTATGTAGTCGTTCTCCTAATCCATAATCTGGATTAATAACTATAGCGCCTGAATTGATCAACTAAGCATTATCAAAGATAGCCCAACCTGTTACACGACTTGCCTAATCTAATGCTAATATTCTCATGATGTTGAGCCTAATCCGCCCACGCGTTGAGCCTCTTTTGGCTTATCCCCACCAATCATTCCATAATATAGGAAAATCCCTTGGCCTATCTTGTCACCCTTTTTAAGAAGAATATCTCTTGGAGACAGGTTAATTAATTGGAAATAAATATGCCCTTCATTATCGGGGTTATTGTAATAATCTCCATCAATAATGCCCACACCATTTGCTAAAATAAGCCAATGCTTTAATGGTAACGAGGACCGCACTTGCAATTGTAAATACATTTCACGAGGAATGTATGCCTTAATACCAGTAGGAACCAAGGTTGGTTTAACTTTCAATTTCTTAGTTTCCCTAGCTAACTCGTCTAGAGTAATTGTCCTGGCCGCGGGGATAGACATATGCCAATTCAACCAATCGTATCCGCCGCTTTCTGGCTTGAGGTAAGCGGGAACAATAGTGTCTTCCGCTACTACAAAATCATAACCAGCACTATCCCATGTTGCACGTTGAGGAATTAAAGAGATTTCTCCCTCATACTTAGAAATCAATTCAAAACGAGGAAAATCCATATTATTCTTCAATCCCTTCACCATACTTAACATAAAAGTCCCCTTCTGGAAATTTTTCTTCATTGAAGACTTTCTTAGCCTTTACAATCTGATATTCCTCAACTATTTCACCTTTCTCTTTAATATACTTGGTAGTATAAGAAAAATTCGTTAATTGAAACATAGGATTATTTGCCAATTCTTCGTGTAACTGCTCTACTTCTTCAACAGTACCAACTCTATAAGTGGTTACATCATTAATTAAATATTTATTCATACTTCTTTATTCCTTATCTCAAATTTAATATTTTGATTAGCATGAAGTATTTTTGATTCTTTCCAAAAATCATCAACTATTTTTTTTGAAATTATTTCTGGACAGCTCATTTCAATTACTTCAGCTTGGTTGGTTAAAGCACCAACCGCAAGAAACTATCCTAAAGAATTTAAATCACATTTAGCTAAAGAATATACTTGTTTTCCTAACTCTGCGGCTGTATCTATTAAAATAATTTCTTGTTCTACTGTAAACAAATTTGGCTTACAAAATAATTTAACCAAATTGCACCACTCCTCCATCATAGGGGAATAACATATAACAATAAACCTCTTCGTCTTTTTTACTTCTGAACCAAATTTCAATATGATCTTCAACTATATCATGATCTACTATTGGACCAATAGCCAAAGAACAAGCTAATAAAGCAGAACCTAAATCTTTTAACTCATTTTCTCGTTCAGAATTATGGACAAAAACAGTATAATAAGACGTTTCTACGCTTAATAGCATATAATAAGTATTTGCTGTTTCATCTGCATATTTATTAAAATCAGCAATAAATTTTTTCATTTGATCTGCATCATAATTCTTCTATTGACGAATAATACTACGATTTAATTCATATAGGGTGATTTCTGGGCCTTTACCTTGAATAGCAGGAATATAAGGAACCCATTTTCCATTTTTAAATTCAAAACCTTCGCCTGTCTCTTGAACTAAACAAAAATCACCCTCTTGAGCATGGTTTGCTAATAAAAGAGAATTAGTTAAATCAGATTCTTTCGCTACTCTTTTTAATTTCATTTTTAAAATACTCTCTTATATTTATTATTTTTTGATTGCGTGACCCTCTCATCGCTAAGGTAATATCACGTTCTTCTTGAATATATGGGCCATCAATAAGATAGTCAATATTTTCTAAAATTTGTTTTAAATGAGGTTTCGTCATATGCCCGATTAATTCCTCAAACGTATAACCAGTCCAAACATATATTAAAATATCTGGATATTTTTCACGAACCGTGGAAACTACTAATTGAGTAAGAAAAAGATTTTCATCACATAGAGGTTCGCCACCCATTACACTAAAGTTGCGCTAAACGCCATTAGCAGCAAGCCCTTCTAAAATTTCTTTTAATGTATCATTCGTAAATTCTTTACCACCATCAAAATCCCAAGTTTCTGGATTATGACACCCTTCACAATGACGTGGACAACCTTGTGGGAAAAATGTAAGATTTACTCCTTTACCTGCGGCAATATCATTTTTTATAATACCTGCGTAACGCATCACTCCATCACTCCTACGTGCTTGGTGCGATGATGAACTTCATCTTGTTTTCCAAGATTAAAGGCTGTCTTATAATCTCCTGTTAAATAACCAGTTACTCTGCGCAGCTGTTGAATATTATCACTGCCGCAGATAGGACAAGCATCATTTATTTCACCCTAAAATCCACAATCTAAACAAGTATCACTTGGAACATTAATTGCAAAATAAGGAATATCTTTATCCATAGCATAATTTACAATTTGTTCAAGTGCCTCGGTATTATGCACTGCGGAAGCATCTAATTCTACATAAGTAATACATCCTGCCTATGAATAACCCGTTAATTGACTTTCAATATCAATTTTTTCAAAAGGACTTAATTCATGCCAGACGGGAACATGCATACTATTTGTAAAGAATTCTTTATCTGATACAAAGGGAATTTCGCCATATTTTTCTTTAAACTTTTTCATAGCTGTATAACAAAGATTTTCAGCTGGAGAATAATAAACACCAAAATTAAGTTTATATTGTTGTTTAAATTCTTTACAACGAGTATTAAATAATTGTTCAATTTTTTTAGCTAATTCCATACCTTCTGGAGTAGTCTAATCTTGACCAATAAGAATTTGTAAACATTCTGCTAAACCTAATTGACCTAAGCTAAGAGTGCCATGCTTTAATGCACTAATAATTCCTTCTTCTGGTTTATATCCTAACATTAAACCATTTTCATACATAAATTTAGCTGAGGCTGGACTTTGAGAAGCAATATAATTAAAACGTTCAATCAACATATCTTTTGCTTCATGAATTTTTTTATCCAAAAGATCCATGAAATTATCAACTAAAGGAATATCCCATTTTAATAAAGTAGTTCCATTTTTATTTTTAGCTTCTATTGAATGAGCCATATATTTTGCTTGCATAGCTAATTCTGGTAAAATAATAGTAACAGGGCAAATATTTCCACGACCATCCTTAGTTTGCGGATTTACTCCTGGTTCTGCATTAATATCAGCTCCATTGACTGTGCGACAACCCATTGTGCTGAAGTAAGTTTTGGGGTCATTAGGATCATATCCAGGATTACCAGACCAATCTACATTCGCGTAGTTGGGATAAAGACGCTTTGCAGTAGATTGTAATGCAAGTAAGAATAAATCGTAATTAGGATCTTCTGGTTTTCTATTAACTCCATTCATACATTGGAAAATTCCACAAGGGAAAATAGAGGTTTTATGTAATTTTCCAAGCCCTTCAATAGAGACTTCTAATAAAGCTTTTGTTATCATTCTACCTTCTGGTAAAATACAAGTACCATAATTAATAGAAGTAAATGGTAATTGATTACCACTACGAGACTGTAAAGTATTAAGATTATGATACATACCTTCAACTGCTTGATGAACTTCTTTTTCTGTCATATCCATAGCATATTGATAAGCAGCTTTATGTAATTCATCATTAGCTTCATGATCATCAAAAGATAATTCTTTAGGAATAGAATCTAAATAATCTTGATCTGTAACGCCTTCAAGATATTTTAATCCATCAATCATATGTTTACGAAAACTCTTACGAACATATGGAACCATAGTCCAATCTAAATGTGTTGCAGATACACCACCAAATTGCTGTAAACTTTGTAGTTGGAAAATAACTGCCACTAACTAAAATGCAGTATTTACTGAACCAGCAGGACGTACATCAGTTTGACGAGTATTAAATCCATTAGCAAGTAAATCATCAAATGGAATAGATAAACAATTATGATTACCTACATAATAATTATCAAGGTCGTGAATATAAATCATATTACCTTCATGATTTTCTCTTGCTTTTTTAGAAATTAAATAATCTAATGCTAATTTTTTAGTAACTACAGCCGCAGCTTCTCCAGTACGACCACCAAAAGAATGTTCATCAACATTAGCATTTTGATTTTGAACATCAGTAGCTTCTAATTTTTCGCGAATAGCATCAATAAAATCATGCTAATAATTACGAGCCACTTCTTTTTTATATCTATATCTTATATATGCTCTTGCAACATCTGGGCGTTCAGAGCGCATAAGATATTCTTCTACTAAATCTTGAATATCTTCTACTGAACATCCATTTCCATCTTGATATTTAAAGTAATCTTCAATATCATATGCAATATCTTTTGCAGTGTCATCTTCATAAAGTTTACCATCAACTTCAATAAATGCTGCATTTATTGCATCTATAATTTTTTGTTTATTAAAATTGACTATATCGCCATTTCTTTTACTTACAAGCAATATTATCTCCTCCATCTAAATATTGACTCAAAAATGAGTATTCCACTATATTTAGTGGTTAAGATAAATTAATTATCCTTTTTTGCCCTACGACGTATTAACTCTCGTTGAACAATTTTAACTATTTTTGAAATATCATCAAAATTATTATTAATTAATGTATAATAATTAAAATCAAAAAATTTGAAATCTTTTAAATCGGCATCATAACGTCTTAAAATTTCTCTTACATTAGGATATTTTTCTCTTTCAAGACTTCTTATAAGTCTAATCTTATCTTCACATTTTACATATACAACATGAGTATTTAACTTTGGATTTTTTAACAAAGTACGTGCTGCCGCAGGATTAGCACTTAAAATATTAATTTTATTTTTTACTAAATCTTTTTTTCTAGTGCCATAATACCATCCATTAAAATTTTGCCATTCTATAATTGCGCCATCTTTAATTTCATCAAAAAATTCTGACTTATCAACGAAATGATAAGGATGGCCCTCTTTTTCTCCTGTTCTCATAGGACGAGTAGAAGCTTGAGGAACTACATGAAAATCATTAGGAAATTCTTGTAGTAAATGATCTATTAGAAAATTTTTACCAGAGCCACTTTCTCCAATAAAAACAACCAAATCTTTCATTCAATATCTTCTCCTTTATATCTTTCAGTTTGTAATATTAAATCTCCATCTTTATCAATATCTATAATATGATATAATTGATGTCCGCCAGAAGTAGCATATTTTTTAGTAATAAATGTATCTCCAGAGCGAATACCTTGAACCATTATCATACTACCTCTATTAAACCAACTTAATTCTTGACGATGTTTAATTCCATCATCTCCAATTTCAGAAATAGTTTTATCAAATAAAGCAAAATACTCTTTTCTAAATTTAACATTTACTACACCATCAGTTGTTAAGATAGTTGCAATTCCTTTAGTTTTATTTTTAGCAATACAAGTGCCGCAAATTTTAAAGAGCTTAAACATATTAATTGTTTTTTTACCCTTTGTAAAACTTCTATCTATAATTGGTTCTTCTGGTAATGAATAAAAATTACTTAATCCATATTTTCCCATATTTACTTGAGCTAATTCATGAGGATGATGATAAAAACAAAGTACTTCCATTTCCCAAGCTGAATAATTTCCAGAAGCATATTTAATCCAATCAAGTTTAAAAATTTGGTCATTTAACTTTTGAAGCACTTCCGGCCCCGATTCTTTTAACCAATCTCTAAAAATATTCATTATAGTTTGATAATATTTATCCCAAACTTTAGCAATTAAGATATTATTTTCAGAAATTAAATCATCCTTATCAATTTTTGTTAGAAAATCAATTGCGCGAGTATCTAATTGATAATAACCTGGTAATTTATCATTTTTACAAACAGCTTTTAAATATCTATTAAATTCATAAATACTAAATGCGAATTGTCTTTCTTCTGTATCTCTTGGAATTAAATTCATTTTATTTAAAGTTGGCATATTTTGTAATGTTAAACGAGATTTTTTATCACAAGTTTGCCAAATAAACCAAGCCATTGCGAGCTTTCTATCCATCATTTTGTCAAAAGCTCCTGCCTTAATTAAAGATACCATAGATTGTTTTTTAGGACTTATTTTTTGATAAAAATCTTTAATAGATTTATAAGGTCTATTTGCAATAATTTCACGAACTAAATCATCATTAACATTTAATAAAGCTTTCATTCCAAAAAGAATTTGATGATTTTTTACATCTGGTTTAAATCCAAAATCAGATTGATTAATATCAACTAGACTTACATTAATACCAGCATTAATAATTTCATTTAAAGCTTTTGCAATTTTACCATAATCTGTGCTAACAGTTTTATCATCTTCAATATTATTATCTTCATCTTCCAATGAACCACTATTTACAACTAAACAAGCTGTATCCCAATAGATTGGGTCAAAAGAAGTTGCAAGATATAAAGTTTGCACTCCAACAAAACTATATGCTAAACTATGAATTGTTGAAAAACTATCTGTAATATGTCTTTATATTTCTATAAAGCATAGACTATATTTTACTGTATATAAATACAGAACACCGTTTCCCAATGCGTATCAATAGCATCAGTACTCTCTGTCTCACCAGAGATAGTCGTTACAGGTTTCTTAAAGGATATTGATAATTATTATTATGAAAGCACATACCATTATTAATTCTACGAATTGTCTCTTTGGATGCTGTGGTTGCTTCTGAAATTTCTTTATATGTTAAATTAGTATTTAAAAGCAGTTCTTGAACTTGAATTGCCCTCTGTTCATTTGCGCTAATTTTTCTAATAGGGTATGAAGGATATAATCCTTTTCTTAATGTACCAGCATTAATTTTTTTAACTGTTGAATATCCCATATTTAATTGTTTAGAAATTTCATTTAAAGATAAAGTAGAATTTAATAATAAGTCAATAAGTTCATCATAATCTTCATTAGATTTATAATATTTGCAAAGAGGATATTGTTCTTTATTGTCAAAAAAATAAGTTCCTGTATTAATGCTTGAAATAAAACTTGCACTTACCTTATATTTATTTTCTATTTCATAATATGGAATTTTATCTTTTAATAATTGCTTGATATCTTGAATCTCTTTATTAGATAATATTGAAGAATGTCTGCGGGAACCGCCATAATCCATATTATATCCTTGACCGTTGCCGCAAAATGTATTTAATTCTTTTATCCAATATTGCTCTCTTTTATTAACTTCTTCCTAATCTAATGTATATAAAATTTCTAATACTTCAATATCAAAATTTTCTATACCATATTGTCTAATTTTTTTGTGAATTAAATCATTATAGGAAGAAGCCTTACTGTTAAAAGCGCAAGATTTATGCTCTCTTATCCTTCTTTGTAAATTGTTTGTCTATCCAACATATTTGTGTTGATTAATTTTATTTGTATAGCAATAAATATAATTCATTTGTATTCTCCTTTATATAAATTATTGCCATACATCCTTTAAGACTTCCCACGGGATTATCATGGCAACAGTTGGGATACATTTTATATCCTCACTGAAACTTTAGATTTCCCCGTTAGCATTTAATAACTTTTGTCCCAAAGTATTAAATACCCCGCTGATAAGCGGAAAGATGTTTAGGGGCAAGTTTTCCATTCACCCCATCTGCGGTCCAGCGCCATATTTCCAAACATATGAACCAAGTTTTTCACTTTTAGCTTGATTCATAACTTTTTCTTGTAATTCTGGAATACGAGCCATTTGTTTCTTACCAACAATTTTACGAGCATCATTAGCTTCTGCCAAAGTAAAACCGCAAATATTCTCATCCATTAACATTCTCATTAGCTGTTCCTGACTAGGCGGAACTCCATATGAAGACAAAAAATAAGGTTCAAGACTTCTTTGTTCTTCTGGAGTTAAACCCCATCTTGCCATTTCATCATACCAAAGTTGAATATTATTTTTATATTGATAATATTTATCAATCGGCCTTAATTGACCTTCTTCTCCCATAAGACGCATCAAGCCATTTGCGTCTGCCAACTCAACTACTGTGCGTGGCCGCAAACGCTTCGCCGCTTTAACACCTTCTTGAGAATCAAACTGGAAAATATTAATAACTGATACGTCATCTAATGCGTCCCAAATTTTTGGGTCATCTTTTGGAAGAACGTTTGGATGTAAATACTTATCATATACTTCTCTCAATGAGAGTTCAGGTTCTATAACCCCATCTTCTTGCAAAAATTTAATGGTTTGGACTATTTTATCTTGAACTTCTGTTACAAGAAAATCATATTTAACATTTCCCATATACTCAACATCATGCAAATTCCATTGTGTGATAATTTCACCTTTTGGAGTTTTCATAAATGCGCAATGTTCAAATGGGTCATTACTAAATAAAACAATACCAGATGCATGAGATGAGCGTTTATTCTGAATACCCTCAATTGCTATAATAATATCCAAAAGACCAGGATAGTTATTTACTTCACGCAAAAATGACTGAACGGGTTTGCGCCCCTTATTTTCATCGCCAAAAGCCACTTCACCAATAGACCATTGAAAACCTCTTTCTTCGGGAATAAGAGAAGCCATATATCTTGCCTCATCTACATCAATTCCCTCTGGATAATCTTCTGACCTATATCCACGACAAGCCGTAGTGATTGCAGCTTTGGTTGTTTCTGTCCCAAATGTGGCAATACGTGTGCATCCTAAAACCTTCGCCCATTCAGGAACATCTTCATTAAAGGTTGAACTGCGTTCTTCTGCGATTTTATCAAGGATCAATCTAATTTTAGAAGGACATACATCAATATCAATATCACCAAGCTCTACACGAGAATCATTAAGATATCTAAAGAATGGTAAATCCCATTCAATAGGGTCAAGTTGAGTAATACCCATCAGATAGTGATTTAAAGCTGCGCATGAAGAACCTCGTCCGGCTCCAATTGTAGAACCGCACTCCCAAATTAAGTTAATATAATGTTGAAGCGTATTAGGATATCTAAACATATTTGTTCCAAGTTTCTCACTAATAACACTTTTTACCCTTGCCTCTTCTTCTAATTCAGTAAAATATGTATCTGCCATTGGAGAATCACAGATACCTAACTCATACATCTTATTAATACACTGATTTATCCAATATCTATTTTGAATATCATCGTCATGTAGCATTTGACTTAAATGAGGATATTTAGGATTATCTTCTCCAATTCCATTAACAGTTATCCAATGAGATTTAGGATAATCTTCAACCTTTACCTCTGGGACATCTTGATTATGAAATAGTGAATATCTTTCAATTTTATCATAAATTTCCAGAGAATTATTCATAACCTGTTCTGCAAATTCATAATCGTTTTCAAAAGTTGAAGCTAAATTTTCTTTTACTTCTTCTGGAGACATAAGATAAGCAAATTCATAAAATAAATCTACTTCTCTTTCTCCCTCTTTTGAATTAAGATATGCCTTATGGATTGGCCTATCTTCTTTTGTTAAATAATGGCTATCTGTTCCAACAGTCATTTTAATTCCATAAACTTCTGCAATTTTACGAAGAATTTGATTAGCTTCAACTTGGTCTTTTGAAGGTGCTGGCGCACATTCAATATAAAAATCTTGACCAAATAAACCTACACAATAATTTATAAATTGTTTAATTTCATGATAATAAATTGCTGCATTCTGATGGTCTTCTACTTTACAACAATTTTTATACATTAAAGCTAATTGACTTAATTCTCCACCAATACATGCTGTTGTTGCAATTAAATGACCTGGAAATTTATTTACGACTTCTTCAAGCTCATTTTTTAAAGTAGGAACTCTCTCTTGACGCCTATCTACATAAGAATTTAACCAAGAATGAGAACTTAATTCCCTCAATGCTCTATGGCCTATTGCATCTTTAGCAATCAAAATAAAATGATAATATTTTTGTCCATTATCTCTTGTATTTGTAAGATAAATTTCGTTACCAAGAGCAAGTTTAAAATCAGGAGCTTGTTCTTGGATTTTTTTCATATGTTTTTCTGCTGCAACATGCGCAGATAATACCTCATGGTCTGTAATGGCTAACCCTTTCAGACCATATTCTATTGCTTTATTAATTAAGCCTTTAGGAGTGTTGATGCTATCAAGCAAACGAATGTTGCTTGCCTCCGTATGATTATGACAATTAAAATATGTGAGCATCTTATTCTCCTTTATTCTTTATTTCTATATATATTATAACATATTTATTTAAAATAATCAATTTATATAAGGACCTTCTATTACTGGGGCTGATTCTAATTTGTAATACTATTTATAATAATCTCTCCATAAATGAAATAAAGGCTAATATTGAGGGGGTACCCACGGAATAGAA
>JAEEGL014983077.1_pt1 | contig 24180 bp, 22 predicted proteins | sample 9134231 | NCBI WGS metagenome assembly JAEEGL01 (sample SAMN16246548, study PRJNA631951) | gut metagenome | biome: gut microbiome; feature: rumen; material: fiber-attached | host: Bos | place: Iran: Karaj | collected 2018-10
CTTTCGGATCGCCGGGCATTGTTACATAACAGTTGTGAAGATGACCCGCGATCATAAAGTCCGGACGGATCTTATCTCTCAGGATACTGCACCATTCAGTGTATATATCTTTTTCTATATCAAAAGGCGGTCTGAGCGTTTCATTAAAAGGGTTGTGCGAAATAACGATTCTGTATCTGACACCTTCGGCATCAAACTCGTCCTTTGCGTTTTCCGCAATTCTGTTCAGGAACTCGGTCTGTTTCAGTCTGAAATCGTGACAGCAGATCGTATTGCCATATTCGGGATTATCGTCCGGTTTATCTTCGCCGCAGTCAAGAACAACAGCCCATAAGCTTCCCACCCTGACGGTATAATATGATCTTCCGTTGTCAGTCGGTGTATGATCAGCGATATTTTCAGCATACACACCTCTCAGGTCATGATTTCCTCTCGCAAAAATCACAGGATGTGCCCCATGAGTTACGCTGCCTGCAATACAATGAATAACAGTTAGATTTTCTATTTTACCGCTGTGATCAGGGATGTCTCCGTTCAGAATGAGCAGATCGGGCTCTTTTCCGAAAAAACCTGCTGCCGAAACAGGCGCATCAACAGCGCTGTGTGTATCGGATATATTATATATATGTATATTATCCGTTCCGAGCGGGTAGAATGCGACCGTAAAGGATTCTACCTCACCAAGTTCGGAATGATACGGTTTTCTGTTGAAAACTTCACGCCAGAACACGGTATATTTGCCTGCACCGTCAAGCTCTTCGGCGGGAACTGACATTTTATGGGTAAGAGAACCGGAGCGAAGAATACCGTTTGAATCATCATAATATTTTTTGTCGGCTACAGAAACCCACATTACGCAGTTTCTGACTACCGGAACAATTATTTCGTACCTGCGTTCTACGGCATAAACTGCAGGCCATGCTGCAAACAATGAAGGATGGGACATATTATCTCCTTTTTCAGCGGAAACTGCCCGAACATTATGTCGGGCAATTTCCTTTTTAGTTATTCTGCGGACTGTTCGTTAGTGATCGCAGCCGCTTTTCCTCCGGCAAAGCCGGCTATAAGCGCGGTAATATCTATTCCGGTCGATTCTTTTACGCCTTCGATAACCTGGTTTGCGGTCGACATTACGTCTTTTACGACCTTTGTTGAGTTGCCATCGCCGTACATTACGATCTTATCTGTCTGTGCGAGAGGTTCTGCGGCATTTTTAACAACCTCGGGCAGTGCCTTCAGGTACATTTCAAGAACAGATGCTTCGCCCATCTTACGCTGTGCTTCGGCTTTTTTCTCTATTGCTTCAGCCTCTGCGATACCCTTGGCTCTTATACCTTCAGCTTCCTGCTCCATTGCAAAACGTTCCGCTTCCGCCTCCGCTTTTCTTGCCTGCGCCTGCTGCAATGCCTCATATTTCTTTGCTTCCGCATCTTTCTGACGGCGGATAAGATCTGCCTCAGCTTCTTTTTCTGCCTTATATTTCATTGCGTCAGCCTGTTTTCTGATTTCTGCGTCAAGCTTTCTTTCGCGCAGTGCGATCTCTTTTTCTGCAAGTTCTGCCTCTTTTTCACGACGCGCAATGTCTGCATCCGAACGCGTGATTTCGATCGTTTTTCGCTGTGCCTCCTGCTGGATGCTGTATGCCGCATCGGCTTCGGCGCGTTTGTTATCCGCCATTACCTTCATTTCGGACTGCTGAACAGCGAGAGCGGCATCCTGTTCCGCAATGAGTTTTTCAGCCTCTACTTTTACGGCGTTCGCCTCCTGCTGAGCATTTGAAGTTGCTATTGCGATATCACGCTGAGCGTTTGCCTTTGCGATCTGCGCATTTTTACGGATCTGCTCAACATTATCGATACCCATGTTTTCGATAGTTCCTGCGGCATCCTTAAAATTCTGAATATTGAAGTTTACGACCTCTATGCCCAGTTTCTCCATATCGGGAACAACATTTTCGGTGATTTTCTTTGCTACGCCCTGACGGTCCTGGACCATTTCTTTCAGTCCTACAGATCCGACTATCTCACGCATGTTTCCCTCAAGGACCTGAGTGACAAGCGCAACAAGCTCATCCTGGCGCATGCCCAGAAGCGATTCGGCAGCCTTATCAAGCAATGCCGGGTCAGAGCTTACTTTAACATTTGCTACACCGTCTACGGTCACATTGATAAATTCGTTTGTGGGGACCGCTTCCGATGTTTTTACGTCTACCTGCATTACGCGAAGAGAGATCTTATCCACTCTTTCAAAAAAAGGCACTCTCCAGCCTGCTTTTCCTATAAGAATTCTGCGTTTTCTGAGTCCTGAAATAATAAACGCCATATCAGGAGGCGCTTTAAGATAACCCATGCCAAAAATAACGGCAATCAGCACTACCGCAAGTATTGCGACGGAAACGATAATTCCGCCTGGATTGAGGTTGATGGTGTAGTTCAAATAGTTCATTTTATTTCTCCTTTCGCTTTTTCCTCTTTATTGATGTTTTTCATTATACTATAAAACATATCGTGAGCAATTTTATTCATTTCTGCCGATCTGTATGCGTAAAACATCGTTCTTAATATTCCCGCAACTTTTTTTCGGTTGTCCGGCGTGAGAGATGCAAGCTCTTCCGTGACAGACAGTGATGTTGATTCTACACGCTCCGCTATGCACTCGCCTTCGTTGAGACCGCACAATTCGCAAAAGCATATATACAGAATATCATCGGGAATAAGGTCGTCGTTCTCATCTGAGAGATTTCCGTTGACAGACGACAGCATTTCGGTAATGTCCCCTATTTTGAACACCGTGCCGAGCATATTGATTATTATCAGTCTGCAAAGCTGTCTTTTTGAATACTGCTTGTTTATCGGTCGGGATACAAACCCTCGGGCGACCCAATTCTGAACTGAATGTTGTTCAATGCCCGTTATGGCAGTTACCTGTGAGCTGTAAATATTTCCTCCGGCAAAAATATGAGAGAAAACTTCTTCAGCTTTTTTTCTGTTTACAACATCGGTAACGATCGTTGTGCCTGGCAATGTTTTTACACTGACCATTTCATATCACCTCTTCGCGTATGAGTATACCACACAATCAGATGATTGTCAACACCTTTTATGTGATTTTTCTGTGAAATCAATCGAGCGGATATGTATTTTCACAAAAAACAGACCTGATTTACCCACAATCCCATCCCGGAATATCAGTCAAGAATAAAAACATCCTCTTGCGTTTTTATAATCTGTAATGTTTAGTTTTGCAAGCGATTGATTAAAAGCCTCCTTCTTTGATTTTGTAGATAATAATACCGCAGACATTTTATCTCTGCGGTAAATATAATAACTGTGATAAATGGCGGAAAGCAATCGCTACAGAGGGAACGCAACCGCCTCTGAGTAAAGCTTTTTCAGTATCGCAATAAAGGCTGACAGTGTTTTTCTTTTGTCCTCCCTGTGCGTGCATAATACGCATGAGAAGTTTTCCTCGCAGTCAAACGGAATCCAGGCAAACTGACCGCTGTGGTCGTTCAGAAATCCCGGTGCGAGGCATATACCGCGTCCCGCTGCAACGTTCGTGAGCGTCGTATCGTGATCGGGGCTGTTGAAATAATCAATTTTGCCGGTCGAAATAAGTCGGTGTTGAACGTTTCTAAGCGCCTGAGGAGAGCCGCCTCCCACCATTAGCGTCCTGCCGTAAAGATCTTCTTCGGTAATAATATTCTTTTTGGCAAGCGCGTCTTCGCGTCTTGCAATTAAATATATGCGGCTCTCAAACACATTATGAACAGTGGTATTCTGAATGTGACTGGTCTGCTCCTTCAGCGCGAAAAGGATATCCGTTTCGTTCTTCAGAAAACCGTCCATTCCGTTTTCATACTCGAACTTCGGAAAGATCTGAACGTCGGGATAATCTTTCGCAAAAAGACGCATCGCTTCGGGAAGGAAATACAGAGCCTGCCTAACCATCATACTTATTGAAATGCTGTCTTTGTATTTCGCGCTGAAATTCTGTCCCTGTTCTATCGCACGTTTCAGATCATCGCGCATACCTGTGAGAAAAGATACGAACTGTGCTCCCGCAGGTGTGAGCACTGCACCCTTTCCGCTCCTTTCAAAGATCGTAAAGCCTATTTCATCTTCAAGAAGTTTGATCTGATAGGAAAATGTAGGCTGGCTGATGAACTGGTTTTCCGCAGCACGGCTGAAATTCAGTGTCCGCGCCAGTTCTATGCAGTAATCTATCTGTTTTGTGGTCATCGTTGTCTCCATGCTATTTAATATTTCTATCAATTATAGCATATTTATATTGGACTTGTCAATAGCTTTGTGGTATAATATTACCGTAAAGAAATTCCGGAGGTTAAAATTATGTCAAAAACACTTATAGCGTTCTTTTCCAGAGCGGATGAAAACTATTTCGGAGGCGCAATGCGCTACGTCAAGGTGGGCAACACGGAAATTGTCTGCAACCTTATGAAAGAAATGATTGACGCCGACGTTTTTAAAATTGAAATGAAAAATCCGTATTCTCCCGTATATATGACTTGTATAGAAGAGGCGAAAAAGGATCTTCGTGAGAAAGCGAGACCGGAGCTTGTCGCTTATCCCGACAGCATCGACGGATACGATACCGTCATTCTCGCATATCCGAACTACTGGGGCACTATTCCGATGGCGGTCGCCACCTTTCTTGAAAAATACGACTTTACGGGAAAAACGATCCTCCCGCTTTGCACTAACGAAGGCAGCGGAATGGGCGGCAGCGAACGCACTATCAAGCAGTGCGCTCCCGGAGCGGACGTAAAAAGAGGTCTTTCGATCACCGGCAGCGACGCCACAAATTCAGGTGCGAGCGTTAAACGCTGGCTGGCATCAAACGGTCTTATGTGAGGCGCTTTATGGAATACGAAAAAGGATACGTATATAAACTGATGGATGACGGCGGTCCGACCGATAACCGCGAGCCGTATTTCAAAGAGGCTGTGGATGAGATGATGCGCGCAAGAACGCTGTGCGCTAAAGCAAACGCAACAATGCCAGACGACCCCTCTTACGTCGGATATCTGGAGGAACTGTTCGGAAGTAAGCTTGACGACGTGCGTATTCTGACACCGTTTATCTGCGATTTCGGGAACCGCGTTAAATTCGGAAAGGGCGTATTTATCAATCACTCCGCCATATTTTCCGCATCAGGCGGAATCGAATTCGAGGACGGCGTGATGCTTGCGCCCGGAGTTCACATCGCGACGATCAATCATGATATGAACGAACGCCACACGAAATACACATACGGCAAGGTCCTTGTAAAAAACAATGCGTGGATCGGAATGGGAGCAACGATCTGTCCCGGAGTGACTGTCGGCAGATACGCCGTTGTTGCGGCAGGCGCTGTAGTTACAAAAGATGTTCCCGACTACGCTGTCGTCGGAGGCGTTCCGGCTAAGATCATCAGGTATCAGGACCCTGCCGAACAGAAGGAAATATGAAAAAAAGCGTATTGATCTTTATATTTGCCATGCTTCTGCTGTTAAGTTCGTGCGGCAAAAAAACTCCGTCTGATAACAGCGTAAACACAAGTCAGACGACCGATTTTCCGGATAACGCGGTATCTGAAAAAGGAGAGGAAACTGTTATGAAATATGATTTTTCAGCATTTGCAAATGTAACGATAACGGGCGCAGATCCTGATGCGATGAGTGATGACGAACTGTCAGTTCTCTATGTTCAGGCGCGTTACTGTCAGGCAATGACCGATGCGAATATCGACGTGATGCGCGAGATCGTTTCGGAAGATATGACATTCACGCATATGAGCGGCTTGAAGCAGACTCGTGAGGAATATTTTGCCGATATAGCGGACGGCAGCTTAACATATTTCACGATAGGGATAGAAAATCCGGTGATCCATGCAGACGGCGACAAAGCGAGCGTGACATTTACATCTGTACTGAACGCCAACGCCTACGGCGCGCACGGAACATACAGAATGAAAGGCACTCATCACTACGAAAAACGCGGCGGCGAATGGATCGCCGTGAACGGATAAGGAGTAATTATGAAAAAGACTATTGCAGCAGTTTTACTGGTTGTTTGTCTCATTTTCACCGGATGCGCGGCAGGAGGAAACGGATCTGAAAGCGCAACTGAACCGGGACTGCTCCCTGATCAAACGGAGTCAACCGAAGGTCAGGCAGCATCATCCGCCGGTGAAAGAGACACTGCAGGCGAGGAGACGACCGAGCCGGTAGTTACGCCTCTCTCAACCGAAAGTTATCCCGTTTTCGACTTCTCAAATAAGACCGTCACCTTGAACAGCGGCTATAAAATGCCGATCCTCGGACTTGGCATGTTCTCACTTTCCGACAGTCAGGCGGAAAACTCCACTTACTGGGCATTGAAAGCGGGCTTTCGCCTGATAGACACCGCCCGTATCTACGGCAATGAAGAGGCAGTCGGAAGAGGGCTTCGCCGTGCGATCGAAGAAGGGATAGTAAAGCGCGAAGACGTATTCATCACTACAAAAATGTGGACAAGCGACTATGACAACGGAGACGCCGCGATAAACGCATCGCTTGAACGGCTCGGAGTGGATTACATAGACCTGATGATACTTCATCACAGTCAGCCGAGAAACGACGTAGAGGCATATCAGGCAATGGAACGGGCTGTTGCGGACGGAAAGCTTCGTTCTATCGGACTTTCAAACTACTACGAGCCTGACGATTTTGACCGTCTGGTGAATGCGACAACAATAAAGCCCGCACTTCTGCAAAATGAAACGCACCCGTATCACCAGAGCGGCGAGATGAAGGAGCATATTGCAAAATACGGCACGGTGCTTGAAAGCTGGTTTCCTCTGGGCGGGCGCGGCAATACTCAGACTCTGTTTGACGATCCGACAATAAGAGAGATAGCCGAAGCTCACGGTGTATCGTCTGCGCAGGTCATCATACGCTGGCATCTGCAGGCAGGCAATATCTGCATCCCCGGCTCGTCGAACGAGCAGCACATCATTGAAGACTACGACGTGTGGGATTTTGAACTCAGCGAAGAAGAAATGGCGCGTATGACCGATCTTGAAAAAGATGAACGTTTCGCTGATTATTGATATGGAGGGACTAAGATGAAACATACAGGACAAGTTTTTTCTTTACTGCTTGCATTTGTTATGATATTTGCGCTTGCCGCATGCGGAAGCGGCAGCAAGACGAATGAAGAAGATCCGAAGGCAGAAAACAAAATCGATACTGCGTCTGCTTTGCCCGAAGAAAAAGCATCGGACAGCGAAATCGACACAGGAAAAGCAGCGGAGTCCGCAAAAGGCAAGGCTCTGGTCGTATATTTCTCCCGCACAGGCGAACAGTATGTCGTCGGGGTTATCGACAAGGGCAACACGGCGATCGTAGCGGAGATGATCGCAGAAAAGATCGGTGCCGATCTGTGGGAAGTTCTTCCGGCAGAGGATTACCCGATGACATATAACGAGCTCACCGATGTTGCAAAAAAGGAGCAGAACGAAAATGCACGACCTGAATACAAGGGAACTGCGCCGGATCTGTCAGAATACGATACGGTATTCATTGGCGCTCCCGTATGGTGGGGCGATTGGCCGATGATAATGTACACATTCTTTGAACAAAACCGCGACTCACTTGCTGACAAAACGCTGATCCCGTTTTCCACCCACGAAGGAAGCGGGCTTTCCGGATTTGACAGAAAGCTCGGCTCGGCTGTTCCCGGGGCAACGGTAAAGGAAGGGCTTGCAATTCGCGGCAGCGACACTCAGGACAGTCAGGAAAGCGTCGGTGAAAACGTAGCAGACTGGCTGCAGGATCTGGGATTCTGACAATACCATAACAAAAATAACTGATTATATAAAAGGAGAATCACTATGGAAAACATAATACTTAACAATGATCTCGCCTGCCCGGTCGTAGGCATCGGAACGTTTATGCTCTCACCGGCAGACGCTGAAAACAGTGTTCGCGAAGCGTTGAAGATGGGATACCGCCTTATAGACACTGCGAACGCTTATGTAAACGAACGTGCAGTCGGACGCGGCATAAAGGCAAGCGGTGTTGACCGCGAAGATATCTTTCTCTCAACAAAGCTCTGGCCGAGCGAATACGAAAATCCGAACGCAGTCGAAGAAACTCTCGAAAGGCTCGGTGTTGATTACGTCGATCTGCTTTATATCCATCAGCCTGCCGGAAACTGGCTCGCCGGTTACCGTCAGCTCGAAAAAGCGTATCGCGAGGGTAAAGCAAAGAGCATAGGCATTTCCAACTTTGAAGGCAAATACATCGCTGAGCTTGAAACAAAATGGGAAATCGTTCCTCAGTTTATCCAGGTCGAAGCGCATCCGTATTTTACGCAAAAGGAACTTCGCAAAACGCTTGACAAATACGATATCAAGCTTATGAGCTGGTATCCGCTCGGACACGGAGACAAATCGCTGATCAACGAACCTTTATTCGCGGAGCTCGGCAAAAAATACGGAAAAACGCCCGCCCAGGTGATCTTGCGCTGGCATACGCAGATGGGCTTCGTTGTTATCCCCGGATCAAAGAACGTAGACCACATCCGGGACAATCTCAATATCCTCGATTTCACCCTGACGGATGATGAAATGGCGCGGATCGCAACGCTCGACAAAAACGAACGCTACTACCACCGCACAGATGCACAGCTTGTTCAGTTTGCTGCATGGAAACCTGCATTCGAAAGAAAATAACGATAAAACAGTGACCTCGACATTTCTGCCGAGGTCACTTTTCATTTCTTCGCCACCGCTCTTATCACTGCTTTATACGTTTTCGTATCGTGACAAGCGATCGCGAAATGTGTTATTGACATTTTATGTGTTTTCAGTATTCAAACGATCTTTGTGACTGTTCCGCGCGTTATTCCGCCTTTATTGTAAGCATCGACAGTGACATGATATCTGACGCCTTTTATAAGGCAGCGGATGTTGACTTCTGTAGCGCCGAAGATCTGAAAATGCGTATGAAGCTCATGCTCATCCACGCCGAAACGGACGAAATATCCTTCTGCATCGGGAACTTTCTCCCACGTAACGCGCATATTTCTTTCATCTTCATCGCGAATCGGAGTAAAATCAGGCGCCTTTACAGGAGCTTTTACAACACTGTCGCCAAAGACTCTGATTCCGCTTACGGCAAATCTGCCTCCCGCGGGGACCTGTCCGTGATTAGTGAGCTTTATATAGCGGAAGCTCTCGTCATCATATTCAAAATACTCGTGAGGATGGTCGTCGTCATTGCCTCGTCTGTCCGTAAGCATTCTCCAGCAAATGCCGTCAGCCGAAACCTCAATCGTATATTTGTAAGAAAAGCCATTATCGCGCCCGGTAGTGTCAACGATATCCTGATCCGCGAAATTGACATGTACTGCCTTTACCTTATAGCAACCGCCCAGGTCAAGCGAGATCCATTCGCCCGCTGCTCCGCTCTTTGCGCTCCACCATGTCTTCATGTTTTCATCTGCCGCGCGTGCCGGAGAATGGTCGTCATCTATCACCGATGAAGCGGTGCAGGCTGCTCTGTATGACAGCAGCTGAAGACCTGCATCGCACTGCGTGAACGGATCGTCTGTTTCGTGCGGATAATACATCGGGTAGTCGCCGCGCAGCGTGTTTGTGTAAAGTTTCCCGTCCTCGGCGATCTTTGCAGGGAACAGACAGAGTCTTCGTTCAAACGAAGTGTTGACGCTGATCGAAACAGTGTCGATCTTCCAAAGGTTGCCCTTCTTATCTTCAAACAGACAGCCGTGCCCTGCACCGCGCATAAAACCGGTCGCCTTGAAAACGGTAGGACTGTTATCGCAATTTTCAAACGGTCCCATAGGACTGTCTGATATGGCAACGCCGTCGCAGTAGGTCGAAAACTCTGTGCCCGGAGTGGCGTAGGTAAGATAATACCTGCCATCGATCTTGTTTACCCATGCGCCTTCGAGACTTGGCATACGCTCGATCTCGTTATTGTCGCCGCAACGGTCGTAGCCTCGGTTTTCATAGTCAGAATAGAAGATCGGCACAGGCCCCTCGACGAGGCGCATATTGTTATTCGGATCAAGTTTTGACGCGTGCAGACATGTGTCGCCAAGACCTTCGTAAACGTAAACGTATCCGTCGTCATCATAAAGAAAAGCGGGATCGTGCCAGCCGTAGGGTCGCCCGATATTTACCCACGAATCCGGGTCGAACGGATCGTCGGAATACAGAATATTTCCGCCCTGGCTGAATGTTATATAGAGTCTGTCACCCACAACGCATGTTCCGGGAGCATACAGTTCAAAATCAGGGTATTTATTGATATCAACTTTAATGAAGTCCCATTGTACAAGGTCGTCAGATATCCAGTAGCCTTCTCCGTGCGAAGCGAAGAGAAAATATTTATCGTGGTATATAAGTATCAGAGGATCTGCCGATTCTCTTGAAAAAAAGTTTCGCTGGTAGCGGTAATTGATGTTGACCGGATTGCAAAATGTGCGTTTTTTCATAGAAGTATCTCCAAGATCGTTTTATCATTATTTAATAATCATTGCGGCTGTTCTTTTCAATCACATTATATCGGTGAACTGCTATAAAGTCAAGCAGACACTCACAAATTAACAGTTTTTTCACTTTTTTACAATTTTCTCTGTGAGACAGGATACTGTTCGTTAATAATAGATTTTTTCTCCATTAACAATTTAAATTGGCCATAAGAACAGCCGCTTTAATGTTCAATACGGACAAAGTTGAAAAGTTTTTGCAAATTTTGCAATCGAACATCTGTTTTTATTCAATGTTATTATGATGTTGGTTGATATTCTTTCGCTGTCAAAGGTATAAAATTCTGCTTCTATTGACTTTTTCAAAAAGTCATGATATAATATTCCACAAGTAGAATATAAAAGGAGGGCAATCAATGTTAAAGCACGGTATACTCGGTCTTATTAACAACAGTAACAAGACCGGTTATGAGATAATGACGGTGTTCAGAGATTCGCTGAATCATTTCTGGGCGGCGCAGACAAGCCAGATCTACCGGGAACTTCAGACAATGGAGAAAAAAGGCTGGATCAGCCAGAACCACGTTGCGCAGACAGGCAAGCCGGACAAAAACGTGTTTTCAATTACGACGGAAGGCAAAGAAGAACTGCTTCGCTGGCTCAGAGATAACAATCTGCCAGGTGTCCGCAATCCGCTTCTGTTGAAGACATTTTTTATGGGAGATCTTCCCATTGAGGAAAATATTGCCTTTTTCAAGGCGCTTCGTGACGGATTTGTCTTTCCCGACGACGGCAAGCAGGCGTCTGTCAACGCGGAAATGTATAAACAGGCAATCGACCATCCGGAAAAAGCGATCTACTGGAAATTCACTATTGAATACGGACTCATGTACCAGAAAATGCACCGGGAATGGTGCGACCGATGTATAACCGAACTCGAACATATGCAGAATATGATGTCAAAACAAGATCAAGGAGATATTAAATGAACAATTCACTAAAAAAAGACAAAGTCACAATTCTCACACTCATCGGCATGGCGCTGATGACAGTATTCACCGTTTTAAAGGCGGTCACACAGTCTCAGATCGCCGGAAACACGCTGATCGTAGCGGGGATCGCTTTTTTCTTTATCATTGAAGGCGTATCAAAGACTACGGATTCCGAATCCGGGCTTAGCTTCAAGAGGTTTATAAAGGATCTGAAAAAGCCGGGCGTTATTGTCCTTATACTGATAATGCTCGTGCTTACTCCCGCCGAAATGCTTCTCAGCAAAGTATTTTTCGGCAACGCGTACGTCGAACACGTTATGGGACGCGTGAACGTCCCGGATCTGAGTCAGTTTCTTCTTCTGATCGTCAACCAGGTGTTTACGGTCGTCGGCGAAGAGATAGGCTTCCGCGCGTTTTTCATCGGTAAAGGAACGAAATATTTCCCGTTCTGGCCTGTTGCAATTGTGTCGGCTATTCTGTTTGCAGCCGCGCATTTTGCCACCGGCGCTCCCGCCGTGGTCGCGTGGGATCTGGGAGGCATCTTCATTGACGCTGTCCTTCTTGCGCTGTTGTTCCGCAAATCCGGCAACTGTCTGATTACCGCCATCCCGCATTTCCTCAACAACATTATAGGCTTTATTCTGGTGCCGATACTGTTCAGATAGAGAAGGCAAAGCGAAAGATAATAACGGAAACTGACATTCTGATATTGGCAACGAACTTGCATCCGACACGCCCGACAGCGCATACGGCATGGTTATGCAGGAAATCGAACTTGGTTTTGTCAGGAAATAATAATATCACCAAAACATCACACGTATATTGACGAACCCGTAAACGAACAGTCCTGCCGTTTTAACGAAAATCTTCTGTATATAAAAACATGAGCGGTTTTTTGCCGCTCATCTTTTTATATATATAACAACTCCGAATTTCAATAAGTCTCAGGCTGTTTTTCTTCCGCAACAGGGTCGCTGAGCCCGATAGTGCGTTCCACGGGAAGAGAGAACGCGATTCCGTGGCAGGGGCTGGCAAGTCCGGCTTCATCGTAAAGTGCTTTCATAACTTTTTCTTGTATATCTGCGGGAACGAGTATCATAACAAGCTCTTTTTCCGGCTGGATGGCTATTTTGAAAAGCTCTTCCGCTTCCCTGCTGCCTGTGCCTCTGCCGTGAAGGACCGTACCTCCGCGAGCGCCCGCTTTTTTTGCGGCATTCATGGCCACCTCCGAAAAGCCTGCATTGACTATGCAGAAAATAACTTCGTATTTTTTATTCATCATTCTGTCTCCTCCCCTATAAGACGCGGCTCATTACTGAGAAATCCGTAACTCAGTTTGCCTATAACGCTGCTCATTGGCACAGTGAATGCGATACCTGTGCCCGAATTGATGCTGTGAAATTTATCTTCAAGTGCAGCTAAAACTGCTTCTGAGCGTTCCGCTTTAACTACAGAAATAATAACGCTGCGCTTGTTGTCTTTAAGTCCGATAAGCTCAATCAGATCATTGTGCGCCGTGCCGTCCGCAACAAAGCTCATCTGAAGGTTTACTTCAAAAGTTTTGAGAAAATCAGCAAAAAACGTTCCTTTTCCCTTATTTACAACTGTTACCAGCAGTACAAGTCTGCTAGGCGCAATATTTGCCGCTTTTGCCATCAGTTTGCCTCCTCATAGTCAAAGTAGATGATCTGTGCGTCGTCTGCGGAGAGTATTTTCCGCATTTTTGCCTCCGCCTTTGCCTTGTGTGAGACTATTGCTTTAAATCCGAGACTTTGTATCGTGATAAGCGGAGTCATGGCTACAAGCGCAACAACACCGAATGCAAAGTCCATTACAGCAGCTTCGCCCCGCAAAGAAACGCATGCACCGATCGCCATAGGCAGTATAAACGAACTTGTCAGCGGTCCGCTTGCAACTCCGCCCGAGTCAAACGCAATGGCGGTATATATTTTCGGAACGAAAAACGAAAGACCGAGACTGAGAAGATAGCCGGGAATAAGGTAGTAAAGAAGCGAAAAGCCGCAGATCAGTCTCAATATTGAAAGGCCGATCGAGATCCCTACGCCAACAGAAAGAGCAACCGTCATCTGGCGCTTTGTAACTGTGCCTCCCGTAACTTCCTCAACCTGCGCGGTAAGTACATGAACCGCAGGTTCGGCAAGAACGACCACCATGCCTATAATAAATGCGAATGCCAGCATTATTTTCTCGTTGTATTCCGTTATCAGGCGACCGAGATTGTATCCGATCGGCATAAAACCGACAGAGACCGCAACAAGAAAAATAACCAGACCGACAAAAGCGAAAACAAGTCCCAATCCGAGCTGCAAAAGTTTGCGCAAAGGCAGATGCAGAACTACAAACTGCAAAATCAGAAAGAATGCCGCCATCAGTAAGAGCGATTTTGCCACGTCAAGAGCAGTTTCGCCGAAAAGTTCCCAGAAAGCCGGTCCAAAGCCTGACTCAATCGAGTAATCCGGAAGTGGCCAGTTGATTTCACCGCCTCCCGACGATATAGAGAGAATAAGCACCGCAAGCACGGGGCCCACGGAGCAGAGAGCGATCAGTCCGAAACTGTTTTCGCCGGCATCACGTCCGCCCAGCGTCTGCGCTATACCCAGACCGAGTGCCATAATAAACGGTACAGTTATCGGACCCGTCGTAACGCCGCCGGAGTCAAACGAAAGCGGCAAAAATGACTGAGCGCCCTGAGTTATGAGCAGTGAGGAAAACGCAAACAAAAGCATGTAGAAAAACAGCAGCAACGCCGTCAGATCTGTTTTTGTAACTATTCTTACGATAGATATTACAAGAAACAGCCCTACGCCAACGCCCACGGTAAAAATCAGCAGCATCGGATCAATTACTGCGGAAACCTGTCCCGCAAGTACGGAAAGGTCCGGTTCTGCTATCGTAATAAAAAGTCCGAGCAGAAAACATACAAGAAGAAGGACACCTATACGGCGGGACTTTGTAAGCGCTTCGCCGATATGTTTGCCCATCGGCGACATTGCAATATCCGCTCCGAGATTGAAAAGACCTATGCCTGCCACAAGCAGAAGAGCGCTGATTGCAAAAACAGCTCTTTCAAGCCATGTCAGTGGCGCGAGAGGGGTAAACGAAATGGCGATAACGATCACCGCTACAGGCATAACCGATATAAATGCCTCCCAAAGTTTGGATAACAACACTTTTTTCATATTTGTCTCCGGAATTATCTGTTGTTTTGTGTTTGATGTATATTCGGGTGAGTATGATCTTACGTTTTGAACGGTAAATTCAAACCCGTTTGATTATAGCACAAAAAAATGCGATTTTCAACATCTCTGCGCATACTTTCAAAAAAACTGAAAAGAAATCGTGTAAAATTGCATATCAGAAATTACAAACCGAAAAAAAATCCCGACAACAAAGTCGGAATTATATATCGTGAGAAGAACACGTTGTTTGTATATCCGTTACGCATCAATGAAGTATCTTGTAATAAAAATATGTTGACAATAATACGCCGGTATGCTATACTCTTTACGACAAAGCGGCGCAGAGAACCGTTGTTTGAAGCAGCCGAACTTCACGGAATCCCATCCTTTCTGTGGGCAAACAGGGGCGAAAATCAGATGAGGGTGTGGCTCCCGTATATACAGGGCAGATAAACACTCAACACCGGCGCAAAAATCATAAAAAAGACGGAAAAGAGGGCATGGTTATAATTGGTTAAAAAAATAGATGCGACAAAAGGTCCTATTCTGCGCCTCATTATTTTTTACTGTATTCCGCTGATAATAGGTACGCTCGTCCAGACGTTATTTAATGCTGTTGACGTTGCAATACTCGGCAATATGGCAGATTCAACATCCGTTGCATCTGTCGGAGCTACGACAGCTATATTCTACCTTCTCGTAAACGGTTTTATGGGTATTGCTTCCGGTCTTCAGATACTTTTAGCCCGATATATAGGCGCACGTGACACGAAAAGGATCCTTGATTCCGTCGGCACTTCCCTTATATGCTCTGTGGTTTTCGGCGTTATTATTGCCGTCCTAGGACTTTTTTTGACGCCTGTGTTTCTGAACCTTACAAACTGTCCCGATGACTGCTATGACGGAGCCGTTATTTACCTCAGGATATATCTTGCCTCTGCGCCTGCCATACTGCTTTACAATTTCGGCTCTTCTGTAATAAAAGCAAACGGAGATACGCAAAGGCCGCTTTACTATATGATTTTCGGTGGAGCACTCAATCTCGTTTTAAATATCATTCTCTGCATTATCCTGCCGCAAAAGGTAGTTGCTGTTGCGGTGGCAACCGCTGTTTCACAGATAGTCAGTGCCGTGCTAACGGTAAAAAGAGTATTCAAGATCTACGATCTTAATTTAAAAAAATTACCGTTCAGCTTTTCCTCTCTTGCCTCCATGATGCGTTTCGGTATCCCGCTGGCAATAACAAATACTCTCTATCCCCTTGCCAATCTTCAGATACAGTCCGCAATCAACAGCTTCGGTTCCGCAGCGGTCGCGGGTAGCAGTGCCGCAACGAATATTGAAGGTATAGCCTCTGCATTCACTTCATCGTTTGCAAACGCCACAAGCGTGTTTATGAGCCAGAATATTGGGGCAAACATGCCGGACAGAGTTAAAAAATCGTTTTTTCATAATCTTTGGCTTGCAATATCCATGGGCTTACTGCTTGGCGGCGTTTTATATCTGACCGGCGAATTCTGGCTTTCAATGCTGCTCGGGCAGGACAGTGCCGAAGCCGTTAAATTCGGGATGGTACGCATGTTCTTCGTAACTCTTGTATACTTTATCGCCGCCGCAAACGGTGTATTGAGCAATGCGATACAGTCATTCGGATATCCGCTTGTAAGCTCGATATGTTCCATATTCTGCGTATTGATATTCAGAATAATCTGGATGAACACCGTATACCCTGCATTCCCGAATTTTCACTGTCTTAACGCATGCTTTACCGTATCGTGGATACTGCTTCTTTTATGCAATATAGCATTTTCTGCCGTTTTCTTTAAAAGATACCTGAAAGGGAAATATAAGCATCTTTAAAAAACCCTTTTTCCCTATGCTGTGTTTTTCATTCCATTCACAATCCGCCTTTATAAATTGATTCAAAAGCCCGTTTTTGAATTCCGCTGATCTCGATGCTCTATCACGGAATCATTACGCAAATATGATGTATTGTGACGCTTCTTTTGAAAAAACGGTTGTTTGAAAAATCATTTTATGACAAATACTTGACAAACCAATTATGAATTTGATATAATAATGATAATATTTAATGCCTGAAAATGAAAACATGAGCGTGCATCTTGATAACGGGGAACGGAAATCGCTTTTATACGAAGAAAAGAACAGACTTCTTTTCATTAAGCAGAAAAAGTTGCCTGATGCGTTTTTTTGCCCGCCATGTCATTTCAACACGCAATACGGTGAAGAACTCTCTTATATTGCTTTGCGTATGAGGTGGAATCAGTATCAGTAATTCAGAAAGATTTCTAGTTGTAAGGAGGCTATTATGAAAAAATTTATATCTTGTTTAATGCTCATTACATTTGTTTTATTGCTTTTCACAGGCTGTGTTCGAATGCGCGCAACTCTGAAGGTCAACAGCACCGGAACTGTTGATATTTCAATACAGTATGCAATATCAAAATCAATGGCATCGCTTGCGGGAACAGATTCAATTTTAGACGAAGAAAATATCAAATCATTTGAAGAGCAGGGCTATACCTGCACGCCATACTCAGATGGCGATTACGACGGATATATCCTGACCAAGCATGAGGTTCCCGATTTCAAAGAAGGAATTTTTAACAATCCCGCATCGCTGACGAAAGAAGGATCTAAATACATAATTGATATTCCGTGGAATACAGACGATGAAGACAGCAGCGCTTCTCAACTGGCTGCAGCCAGTGCGATGATCGCATCTCAGGGCGGATACGCTGAGCTCGTTCTCATTCTTCCCGTTAAGCCGATAAGCCATAATGCTTCATATGTGTCTGAAGACGGAAAAACACTGACGTGGAACCTTTTGACCATGGGATCAAAATCCTCTTTGCATGTCGAGTATGATATGAATTCTTTTGTAATACTGTGGCTGATAAGAATTGCCATAATCATAGCCATAGTTGCCGTGGCAGCGGTTCTGATAATTGTAATCATAAAACTCCTGAAAAAACGCGGTAAAAAAAGCGGCGTAGAACGTACGACCGGCGATCTTCGCGAGTATAAAAAACTGCTTGATGACGGACTGATAACACAGGAAGAATATGATATCAAAAAAGCAGAGTTGTTGAATATAGCTCGGCAGGAGTTAAAATCAGACGAAAATTCAGTAAACGAAAACACGTCAGGCTCTAACGAATAAGACGGCGCATTGATTTGTCAAATCAGCTAAATCACTTGACGTTTAAACTGATATTGTATTTGAATACTTTTGAATAAATATCCACCCGCATAGCGGGTGGTATTTCATTTTCGGGCATAGCCCTACCCTATACTGCCTGCGCACAAGTGCACTTTGGATTGACTTGCCGGTCATGCAAATGTTACTTCCTACCCATAAATCGGTCCCGTGGATCAAATATTGCAGATTTTTTTGTTTGTCGTCCTCATTCGTATTAAGGAACCTGTCCTTAAAGCTTCTTTATAACGAACCTGGCGATACCCTGTATTCTCATACTGTCGAGCAGTATCTCCTTGCCCGGATATCTCTCCTTGTTCTCATAGGCAAGTCGCGCCTGCCCGCTCTTGTTCGTACCCTTGTATCTTTTTAGCGTGTTGACGCCCTCTTCGTCCATAGCGACTACTATATCGTCCTTTTCCGGATACTGTCTGTTTTCAACTACGACTGTATCCCCCTCGTCGATGTCGGCGTCAACCATAGAATCACCTTTTGCTTTCAGTATGTACATTTCTTTGTTTCCGAAAATAGATGACGGAAGCCTTACGTACTCGTAAATCTCGGCTTCCTCAAGCTGAGGATCGCCGCATTTTACAGAACCTACAACAGGCGCTGTATTGATATCGTCTGATATCATCTCTGTTCTGGGGGTTTCATAATGTCCCCGGCTGAAAGAGATAATGCCTTTTTCGTCCATCTCTTTTAGGTAAGCGTAAACCCGGCTCACTGGCATGCCAGCATCGGCCGCTATCTGCGCGATAGTCGGCTCTCGTCCTTCTTTCAGTTTCCGGTATTCAATTATCTCGACGATCTTCTTTATTCTTTCGGGATCTTTGTATCTCATAATCTGTCTCCTCGGCTTATACGGAAATGCTGTTTCCGTTTACAGTCAATATTATAAGACCTCGACCCTCATTTGTCAAGACCTTTTTTGAAATTTGCTGTCGCTTGTAAACGACACCTAATAGAAGTGCCCATATTTAGTTTTCGACCTGAATATTTTAAACTATATGTTGAGTTTTCCCCTAATGAGCGCGGATTATTTTTTTATTCGAACCACAGTTTATACATTCCTTTGAGGAAATCGGTGTCAAATTTGATTCTGCTGTCTGGAAGAACAGAGTCTATTCCGCAGTACGGACAAAGAGCGGTTCTTCCGTGCGTATCAGGGATCCATTCGTTTATTTCCTCTGGGCTAAAGATTTTAATGCAGCAAAGAGTTATGATCCGAGATTTATCCACATTGCCGGGCGAATCCCAACAACAGCGCTGTTGACCTTGTCACCGTCATTCCGCACGTTGCCGTTAAAGTAGACATATACAGCATCGCCAGAATTAACGCCCGATGACCGCAGCCACCACAAGCAATTACCATGTATTGGATTTTGCCAACCCTTAACTGTACGTGCACCTTGCGCATAGCAGTATGCCGTTCCTTTACATTGACGCTTCTTGGATGTCTCTAAATATTGTTCTGCCTCTGTTATACTGAGAAGAAACATTTGGTCAATGGTGTTATTGCCTGGAGATGTAGTGTATGATGGATTTTTATGCGCAGCTACATTTGTTGAGTAAATTACGCCTTGTTCTATTGAATTGAATGCACTGTTAATAAATGTGTCATTCAGCCATTTTCGTAGAGAGCAAGTTTCCCATGTAACATCCGTATATGATGTGTTGTATGGCTGACAATCCAAGGCGTATGTACTTATAACGAGCAGCTTATCATCTTCTTTTGCAAGTACAATCCACTCGATATCTTCATTGCCGTTTAATGTATTATTGTCCTGCTCGTAAGATCCGAAGATAATACAATCTCCGACTTTGGCAGTTTTCAACTTTTCAACTTTATCTTTTTCAACTTTATCTTTAAACGAATCTGACTCGTATATTTCATATGCCTTTATAGCGCTATCCTTGTATCCGTTTAACGAACTAAACGCAGTGATAGCTTCTTCGTACTTTCCTGCGTTGTATAAATCAACTGCATAGTTGTATTTCTTATCTTTGATCGAGGTTTCGCAATTTGTGATCTGTGATTCGCTGTCCTTGTATCCGTTTAACGAACTAAACGCAGTGATAGCTTCTTCGTACTTTCCTGCGTTGTATAAATCAACGGCAGCGTTGTATTTGTTGTTCGGGATAATAACTGTTATCAGAACAATAACAAATGCGACACAGACTACAACAATAGGAGTTACAATAGCGGCAATTTTTTTTATATTTTTTGCAGCAATGCGTCGTTGCTCTGACTTACGCTCACGCTCAATACGGGCTGTTTCTTCCTTCGCTTTGATTTCTTCAATTTTTTGTTGACATGCGTATATCTGCTCGTCCGCGTCTTTCCAATCGGAAATTGTACGAAATGCATTGATTGCCGCCTCATATCCGCTGCTAACATTTTTATTCATTTGAGACAGGGCAGACGCATAAATATCGTCTTTACGGCAAACTTCAGCTTTTTTTATGCACTGTTCTGCAAGAGGATCTGCGTTTTTGAAGCCCGAAACCATTTTAAATGTCTCAGCAACCGCTCTATACTCAGATTCTGTTTTCGCTCCATGCATAGCAAATACTGCCCTGTTATAAATGTCGGTCAGCCGTGCGTTTTCATCACACTCGTGAGTAGATGCATTATTATCTGTATTCTTTTCATATGTGTTTTTATTGTTTGATTCATTATAATCTTTCGGTGATATTGTAGCTATTTTACCTATTAGTGTCAAACCTATACATACGATAATACAACCGCAAGAGATGAAAATTGCCTTCATTGCAATTGTTCCTGCAATTTTACCTCCAACAAGCGCTGCTCCAATAATATAGTTGTACGCATCTCCTCCGACATATTCCTTGATGGATGAATAATTATCTATTCCATCCAGATAGCTATATGTGGTTAGATTATCTCCGGGAATTCGTACTATTACTCCAGTAATAATTAATGCAAGACCAACGATTAAAATGATAATTGAAATTGTTTTTCTCATTTTTCTCTATCCCTTCTGTCAATTTTTTTATCTGTATCCAACATCGTTAGTTGTCAATTTTTCAATTATTGTTATTAATTCTTGCGAAAAAGGAATTATTATTGTTTTGCTTCTTCCAACAGTTCATACAGCGCGTCCTGAGAAAGCACACCGCGTTTCAGATCCGGCGGCAATTCTCCCCGTTCATCTGCTTCGTAATTCTCCATCCATTCGCCGGAAGTGTAATATGTCTCAAGAGCACTGAGTTTTTCAGGATCATGAGAGATAACAGCCTCGTCGTACAGCTTCTCGTACTATTTCACCCGTTCAATACGGTCCGGGCTATAAATCTGCGTATCAATCATTTCTTTCTGATCGGCATTCTCTTTCCCTGTATCTGTCAGTCTGTAATCGATTTCGCCTTCGCAGGAATACGGTTTTTCATGATCATATTCACCATATTCACAGCCGATATGGGTAGCTTCAATTTCATCTGTCAGTATCAGCTGACCATTCTGACGGTCATAGAGTTTTACGGTGCCCCAGCCATTGCCTCCGTTCCACAGACGGTTATGATGTCTGCTGCCGTCCGGCGCTTCATAGTTGATCAGCAGCATGTCCTTCTTCAGGCAGTGCACCTCTGTCTCCATAGCGGCATGGATATTTTCCTGCCGAACGTGCCAGATGACCTCCTCATCATGCTCCTCAAAGGAAAAGTCTGTCTTCACTCTCAGGTGAAGCTTGGAAAAATTGAAATCATATTCCCTGCCTTCGTAATAAAACACGCCCAGCAGACGGCGATCCAGCGGTACAAAATATATTTTCGGCCTGCCGCCGCCGATATCGAACACGCTGTTTTGAAGCCGCTGACCGGTCTTTTTGCTGGTCAGGCAGTTCGAGGAAAGCCAGACCCACGGCGTTGTAAAATCCCGTCCCCAGTTTTTATCCGCGTAACCATAGCTGCACTCCGGCGTTACTGTGTACTTTCTTCCATTGAACGTAATATTTCCGCTGTAAGCAGTCTTCATTCCCTCCGCATGCCAATACATAGCGAATGCTTCCGCATCCCGCAGAGGCTTGCTTGCCCCATAGCCTACATTAAAGGCAATCTGCTTGTTCACCGAAATATCCCAGCTCATTTCGCCTGCGTCGCACATCCATTCCGGGTGGGCAGCTGTTTCCTCCGGTGTAACAGATATCTTTCCCTTCAGCGCGGTTTCGCAGGCCAGACAATCCGCTGCCTCGATCTGATACGGCGCGTTTCCGTGCATATTAACATCTTTCCATGCAAAGAAGCGGTGCAGCTGACATGCATCCTCTCCCCAGGTGCCTGCCTTTACCATCAGGTACGACGGCTTCTTTCCGGATTTCTGATTGGCTGGCAACTGTCCAAGCACCGGTTCATCCTCTGCAAGCGCCGGATTGCAAACATAAAATTCAATGAAAAACGGCTTGTCCTCCCCTGTCTCTGCGTCCTGGGCAGTGAAAGAATGCCACCACCAGTCGTAGCCGTGGCGTGCCAGTGCGCCGTGCAGCATGCAGGCGTTTCGTGTTATATCATGGTGATTAAACATATTGTCCTCCATAAATCCATATTTGTCGGAATCATTTTTACCTTGAATCTAATTCTTCTGTAATTCGCACGGAATCTTTGTTATTCTCCCCATTCTGAATAGAGCAAAACGGTAACGTTGCCCTCACCAACATCAACTGATTTCACAAGATCGGACAGTTTCTTAACTGCGAAGAATCCTTTTTCAACTTCGTTTATCTGCGTTTCAAAAGGCTAATGTAAATCAAGGATTGGAACGAGTAGCCGTATTGCCGCAGACTCCTCTGTTTTAAATGTATTGATCTTTCTTCGACATTCTCCCGACCAGCAGGTAAGATACGGCAAACAACACGGCAACAAAGCCGACGAAATACCATGTGCCTGCCTCGGCGCTGGCTATATAGTCATAAGTTCCGTGAAGAAGCGCCGGGATGACGACAGAGAGAATGCTGAAAAACTTCATTTTACCCTGCGTGTTCGCGTAATCATATTTCTTTGCAATACCGTAAAAGACGCCCATGAATACACCGAAGCAGGCATGTCCGGGAATAGCCGTCAGCGCACGAACGATCGCAGTGGTGAAGCCGTAAGACATGACATAGCTGATATTTTCCCAAAGTGCAAACCCAAGTGAGACGAATACTGCGTAAACAACGCCGTCATACCGGCAGTTGAATTCGGGCGTATTCCACGTATGGCGTCTGAGCATGAAGAATTTTGCGCCTTCTTCCGCAAACGCCACGATTACGAAATACAGAATGACGTTGTATAAGAAGCTGTCCTTCGGTACGGTAAGATCAAGCAGGAACCCGAGAACGCGCTCTACAACGAGGGCAATCAATGATGAGAAAATGCCCGCCTTTATCAGACCCCAAAGCAAACCGGGCGATTCCTTTTCAAGCCTATCTGAGCGATAGGCTTGAATCATCAGAAATATTGCCGGTACAACGGCGGCAATTACCAGAACAAAGTCATAAGTTACAAGTGAGGGTAATAAAAAGTAAAACATGTCGTTTGTATCCTTTTTCAGTTTTCGTCATAACTGTCCGATGATATGCTCCTTTGCAGCCATTTCCGGTTAAGTCTGATGTTTTCGCTGTCAATTTCCTTTTTTAGTTTTTTCGCGTCTTCCGGCGCCTTATTCTCATCATAAAGAATATTTATAAGGCTGCTCTGTTTTTCGAGTATCCTGTTTTTGATAGACCCGGACGTTTCTATATTATACGCGATCTCCGTTTTCTTCTGATCGATCTGAGCACCTATCTCTTCTAACCTCACCTCAACGTTCTGCTTCAGCCGCTCGGTCTCTTTTCTGATCCGTTCCATTCTTGCGGCGATCTTTTCCGTTCTGTATATCACGTTCGGGTACGCTTCGGCAAATCTTCTCGCAAACACAGACCGGTCACTCAAAAGAGTCCTGATCTCGCGATTGATCTCCTCTGTGTTGTCAGCCTCACTTTTCTCAACTCCGGTCTTTACCAGTTTCAGCACAAAATGAGAAACGACATAATCGGCGGCGATTATTAGGGTCAGTCCCCCTGCTATAGCGATCCTTGCCGGCATTATGATATTCTCGAAAAGACCGAGAAGGATCGGATTTGTCAGCTTTACAATGATGACGCCGCCGAGTCCAAAGAGAACGAGATTTCCGATCCAGACCCGTCCGTGAAGATTCATGGGCTTTGTGCTGTAATCCCACCATCTCGCGTGAAAACGTTTTTCAAGCACAAAACTCGTCAGGTATTCAA
>JAEEGL012552794.1_pt1 | contig 24179 bp, 21 predicted proteins | sample 9134231 | NCBI WGS metagenome assembly JAEEGL01 (sample SAMN16246548, study PRJNA631951) | gut metagenome | biome: gut microbiome; feature: rumen; material: fiber-attached | host: Bos | place: Iran: Karaj | collected 2018-10
ACACCGGCCTGCGGCCCGGCGAAAAACTCTACGAAGAAGTGCTCGCCACCGAAGAGAACACCCTGCCGGCCTTCCACGAACGCATCCGCATCGCCAAAGTGCGCAAACACGAGCGCGCCGACGTTGAGCGAGAAACGCGCCAGCTCGAACGCCTGGCCCGCGACGTCAACATCCCCGACATGGTCCGCCTGATGAAACAGATCGTCCCCGAATTCATCAGCCAGAACTCCCGATATCAGGAGCTCGATAAAGAACTCGAAAAAACCAAAAACAATGCATAAACTCATCGAACTCCCGTACGCACCCGACGCCCTCGAACCCGTCATCAGTGCCCAAACCCTGTCGTTCCACCACGGCAAACACCTCCAAACCTACGTCGACAACCTCAACAAGTTGATTGTTGGTACTCCGTTCGAGAATATGCCCCTCGAAGAAATCGTCTGCAAGTCCGAAGGCGCAATCTTCAACAATGCGGGTCAGATTCTGAATCATAACCTGTACTTCACGCAATTCTGCCCTGCAGAGCGTCATGCCCGGCCCGACCGGGCATCTGATCCTTCCGTCACGCCCGGCCCGACCGGGCGTCTCAAAGCTCAAATTGAGAAGCAGTGGGGTAGTCTCGACGCGTTCAAAGCCGAATTCGAAGCCAAAGGCGTCGGCCTCTTCGGATCCGGTTGGGTATGGCTGCAAGCCGATGCTGCTGGCGAACTCTCCATCGCCCAATATGCCAATGCTGACAATCCCGTCGCTCACGGCCTTAAGCCGATCCTGACCTTCGACGTCTGGGAGCACGCCTATTACCTTGATTACCAGAATCGGCGGGCGGCACAGCTGAACGCCCTTTGGCAGATCGTGGATTGGAGCGTGATTGAGGACAGATTTGGCGGATGAGAGTCTTGCTTTTCTAATAGGAACTATAGAAGTATTAATAATATTTGTTTGAGATATGGTTAATTCGATTACTAGTAAATCAGATAGCGTTCAAGTTGTTTATGAAAATTATTTAGCCGGGAAGTACGTTGTTAATCGCCGTTATCAGAGAAAGTTAGTATGGACTCAAGAGGAGAAAGTATCTTTTGTTGATTCGCTCCTCAATCAATACTCTGTCCCTTTGTTCTTGTTGGCTCAGAATACTGACGCAGATGGAAATCTTTCTTTTGAGATCATTGATGGCATGCAACGCCTTAATGCCATTGTTTCATTTATCGAGAATGAATTTCCCATTCCTTGGAATGGGAAGCCGTGTTTTTTTGATTTAGATACATTAGCAAGTACGCTTGATCTCAAACAAAAAGGTCGAATTACTCAAAACCTTCCTATCCTTCCGAAAGATATCTGTATGAGCATTGTTTCATATCAAATTCCGTTTTCTTATATAATCGCCGATATTCAGAGTATTGAAGAAATATTTCGGAGGATTAATTCTTATGGAAAACAGCTTTCAGCACAAGAGATTCGTCAAGCAGGTGCTATCGGTGTTTTTTCAGATACGGTTAGGCAAATAGCTTCAACTATTCGTGGAGATGTTTCAGGGAGTGATAAGCTTTTATTGAATGATATGAAGCAGATTAGCCTGTCAAATGTTCATCTAAATTATGGAATTGATGTTAGCAATATTTGGTGGGTCAAGCAACATATTGTGACAACTCCAAATATAAGGGTTTCTCGAGATGAAGAGCTAATCGCTTGGATTCTCTCCTATATCATTCTAGGAAAGAAGGCTGAAACTACGGCAAATTATCTTAATCAACTATATCGATATGACCTTCTTGATAGAAATGGTAATAACCAATCAACTTTAATGGAATCCCGCATCCGTGAACTTGGTGTTGATAATATTATTAGTTGGTTTGTTAAAACATTCTCGGTGATCCTTGATGTCCTCCATGTCGCAAAGCGGGATTTCAGAACATTGGTTTTTACAGGGAATGAAGCTGAGAGCCTTGTAAGAACTTTTCAAGTTGTGTTTCTGGCCTTTTATGAGCTGCTTTTCAAGGAGCACAAACGTATTTCAAATATGCCTGAGTTAATTAAGCATCTTGACGGATTAGGGATTAATATTTTAAAAGGAATTGCGAATGATAATTGGAGTGCTGATTCACGTTTCAGTAGGATTCAGGCCGTAAAAGGTGTGATATCTCCATATTTCAAAGATGCTCGAGGAGAAGATGTCGCAAAAGACAGTTGGGTGCTTGAAATTGATAATATATTGCGTCTTTCTACTCTTGAAGGTTCACAATATGATTTTAAAGCAGGCTTTCATAATTATACTGACTCTAAGTTTAATGTTGAGCTGGTGAAACGCTGTGTACGTCTCTTGACGGCTGCTGTCAATAAAGGGCCGAGAACTCACGGGTACGTATTAGTGGGCATTAGTGAAACTAAGGAGTCTTTCGAGGCGTTTCAGTCTTTCTACAAAACAAGTTCTGGATCTAAATATGATAATACGGATTTATATATAACGGGTATTGATGAGGAAGTCAAAAGGTTTTATGGTGGATCATATGATAACTTTCAAAATGCAGTGTTAGCTTTGGTAAAGAAGGAACCGATAGATGATGATGTTAAGCATTATATTATCACTCATATGAAGTTTCCAAAGTATTATGGCGTCACATTATTGTTGATGGAATTACAGTCGAATGAATGTCCTGTTACTTATAATGATTCTTATTACGAGAGACAAGGAAACAATGCGATTAAAGTTGAGGGAGTGAAGGCTATAAAAGCAGTGGAGTCTCGCTTTTTATAGTATGAAAAGTTTAGAAGTATTATCAGTTCATTTAATGTGGTATGTTCTCCTTAACAAAGTTCATTTCTAACTCGGTAACTTTCCGTCCTGTCAGCATGTTCGCTCCTGACATAGAGGCGAACAAAGAGCAACTCTCCAAAGAGATTAAAGACAAGAGAGTCTGCGTCATCGGCGGCGCCGGCTCCATCGGCTCTAGTTTCATCAAGGCAGTTCTTCGCTTCGAGCCTAAGAGCGTAGTAGTCGTTGATCTCAACGAAAACGGCCTTGCTGAACTGGTCCGCGATGTCCGCAGTACCGAAGGCCTCTATGTCCCTGATGAGTTCCGCTGCTATACTCTAAACTTCGCTGACCCCATCTTTGAGCGTATTTTCCGCGAAGAGAAAGGTTTCGACATTGTGGCGAACTTTTCTGCACACAAACATGTGCGGAGCGAGAAAGACCGGTACAGCGTTCAGGCACTCATCGAGAACAACGATATTAAGGCAAAGAAGCTGATGGATCTTCTGACGGTCTATCCGCCCAAGCACTTTTTCTGCGTCTCCACCGATAAAGCGGCCAACCCTGTGAACATCATGGGCGCGAGCAAGCGGATTATGGAAGACCTGGTGATGGCCTACAACAAATACTTCAAGGTCACTACCGCTCGCTTCGCTAATGTTGCCTTCAGCAATGGCTCTCTTCCGGATGGTTGGTTGCATCGTTTGCAGAAGCGTCAGCCTTTGGCTGCGCCGAGCGATGTCAAACGATATTTCGTTAGTCCTGAAGAATCCGGCCAGATCTGTATGCTTGCCTGCATCTTGGGCAATCCAGGAGAAGTCTTCTTCCCGAAGCTTGGCGAGGAACAAATGCTTACATTTAGTAGTATTTGTGATGACTTTGTGAAGGCTGAAGGATTTGAAAAGAAAGAGTGCCAATCTGATGCGGAAGCGAAACACTACGCATCTCAGATGTCGGACGATAGTTCCGATTATCCAGTGGTATACTTTAAGAGCGACACGACAGGGGAGAAGGCCTTCGAAGAGTTTTATGTTCCCGGCGAGAAACTCGATTTGGATCGATTCCAGTCGTTAGGTGTCGTTCAGCAGACAACCCGCCATGAGATGAATGAAGTCAATGCCTTCTTCGTGAAACTGGAGAGTATCTTCTCGAATGACGATTTTACCAAGGCGCAAGTAGTTGAGGCTATCAAAGAGTTTATTCCCAATTTCGAGCACGAGGAAAAAGGGAAGAACCTCGACCAGAAAATGTAAATATGAACTGGATAATCCTCGACAGCGAGTATGCATTCAAGTGCCCCTGGATCAATGTCCGTAAGGATCATGTGCGAATGCCGTCGGGAGTCGAAATTCCAGATTTCTATGTTTCAGAATTGCCCGATTGGGTCAATGTGATAGCGATAACCAAAGACAACAGATTCGTCGTTGAGGAGCAGTATCGCCACGGTATTGGTCAAGTATGTTTTGAGCTTTGTGCCGGCGAAGTTAAGCAAGATGAAGATCCGCTGCTGGCAGCAAAACGTGAACTGCTGGAAGAAACTGGATATGCAGGAGGAGAGTGGTCATATGTAGGCACCTATGCTCCCAATGCCAGTGGTGCCAACAACTTTTGTCACTCTTTCTTAGCAATGGGTGTCGAGAAACAAAAAGAACAACAATTAGAGAGAACTGAAGAAATCAAAGTCCATTTAGTGACGGAGCAAGAATTGAAGGGTCTCCTTATGAAGAACCAAATTCCAGAAGGCGTAATGGCTGCTCCCCTTTGGAAATACTTTGCAAACATATAATAATTAACCATATGGCTTACAAGATTCCTCTTTTTAATCTGAATTTTGACGACCGTGAAGCGCAGGCCGCCTATGATACCATTAAGTCCGGTTGGATTTCAACCGGTCCGAAGAATGCTGAGTTGGAGCAGATGTTCGTTGATATGTGGAAAGTGAAGTATGCGGTTAGCATGACGAACTGCACCGATGCTCTCCACGTTTGCTGCATTGTCTGTGGCTTTGGCCCTGGCGATGAAGTGATATGCCCTTCTCTGACTTTCGCTGCCAGCTGCAACTGCATCCGTTATGTTGGGGCGACGCCTGTCTTTGCAGACATTGTTGGTCCTGATCACATCAATATCGATCCAGCTGACATTGAGCGCAAGATTACGCCTAGGACCAAGGGCATCGTTGTTGTCCACATGGCAGGATTTCCTGCCAAAATGGATGAGATTATGGCTATTGCAAAGAAGCATAACCTCAAGGTTGTTGAAGATGCTTGCCATGGCCCTCTGTCTGAGTACAAAGGAAATAAACTGGGGACGATCGGTGATTGCGCTGCTTTCAGCTTTTTCTCCAACAAAAACATCTCTACTGGAGAAGGTGGTATGTTCATCACCAACAATGAGGAGATGGCTAATAAAGCCCGCCTTATTCGCAGCCATGGTATGAGCACGATGAGCTATCAGCGTGCAAGTGGGCACGCCACGGAGTATGACATTACCTGCCTGGGCTATAATTTCCGTATGGATGACATCCGTGCAGCAATTGCCATTGAACAGTTGAAAAAACTCCCGGGTGACCTCAATACTCGTCTGCACGTTCGGCAGCGCTATCTGGACCGTCTGAGCAAGGTAGACGGCCTTGCCATTCCGTTTGCGGATAACACCGAGTTTGTTAGCAATTACATCTTCCCGACAGTTCTGCTCAACAGCACAAAAGAACGTCGCAATAAGATTCGTGAGTATATCCATGCAGCAGGCATTCAGACTAGTATCCATTATCCCGCGGCGCATAAGTTTTCGACTTATAAAGAATTAGGCGCCGTTTTGCCTCAGACCGAGTATGTGACTGACAACGAGATCACTCTCCCTATGTATGCGGCTCTTACGGATGACCAGATTGATTTTATCTGTGATACTTACCAGAAAGCTATTAAGGATATAAAGTAAATGTATCAAGGGAAGAAATCCGTCCTTATCTTCGGCGTAGGTCCTCTTCAGGAGTCCATCATCGGACGGGCAAAGAAGATGGGACTCTATACAGTCGGCATCGATCCTTGCGAAGATGCTGTTTGCAAAGATTGTGTTGACTCTTTTAAAGTAGTTGGTGGGCAGGATTTTGAGGGGACTTGTACTGTTGTTGATAAGTATGGCATCGATGCTATCGTGACTACAGCTACAGATAAGCCCCTTGTGATGATGGCTCGCATTGCGGAGAAGTACGGATTCCCGTTCTTTTCCGTGGAAACCGCTCAATGGAGTACTGACAAGTTTCAGATGAAGCGTCGATTTGAGTTTGGCGGAATACCCCATGCTCAGGGGCGGCTTATTTCTAAAGCTGAAGATGCTGAAGGACTCGTTTTTCCTGTTATCGTTAAACCAAGGGATAATTCTGGAAGCCGCGGGGTTAAGTTTTGTCGGAACAAAGAAGAGTTAAAAGAGAGTATAAAAGAAGCTCTGGAAAACTCCAAACTTGATACTGTGTTAGTTGAGGAGTTTATTGAAGGTCAAGAGTATAGCATTGAAGGATTACATTATGATGGGAAGAATGAGGTTATTCAATTTACAGAGAAGAAAACCACAGAGTTTCCTTATAATGTAGAGTTAGGCCATATTCAACCAGCTAACATAAGCGAGGATAATAAACAGATTATTCGTGAGATTGTACAAAAGATAGGAGAGTCACTCCATTTTGAAAACTGTCCTTCTCATACTGAACTGAAAATTAATGAACGAGGAGTTTTTGTAATTGAAACTAGCCCCCGTTTAGGTGGTGACTATATTACTTCAACATTGACCCCGCTTTCTACAGGTGTTAATCTTGAAGATGAGTTGCTCTATTTATCATTGGGAACCAGAATTACACCAATCCCCGAAGTTGTTAAGTGCTCTGGTGTCCGTTTCTTCTCTTTTGAGGAGGGATCTGTTATTAGATGTTCTCCTAATAGAAAGATTGTTGAATCTTGGCCTTATGTGGTAGATTTCTCATTTAGCTTAAACAAGGGAGATAGAGTGAACCAAATTACTTCGAGTTTGAACCGTTATGGACACTTTATTTTGGCTGCAGAAAACAGGTCTTTGATTGAGGAAGCTTTTGAGAAATATGAAAATAAAATCAAAGAGAGTATACTAGTTGATTAAAACCTCTATGGATAAAACAGTTTTAGCAATTATCGGTGCTGGAGAAGGCGCTTTGCCTATTATTACCAAGGCAAAGGAGATGGGCGTGGCCACTGTTGCATATGGTAGGAATGATTCGTTAGCAAAAGATCAGGTAGATATTTTTATAGAAGAGAATAGTTTTGATGTCCCTTTTATTGCCAACTCTTGCCGTGAGTTGAATGTGAATGGTGTAATGGCATCTAGTGAACTGTCGACAGAAGTGGCTGCAAAAGTGGCATTTGAAGCAGGATTACTGGGCAATGAGATTAAGGGCGGTTTTGGGGGAAAGAACAAATACTTTATGCGAACTAAAGTGGCTCAGTTATCTTCTGTGAAACAACCTAAATTCCAACTTTATCACGAAGGTTTAAATCCCAAGTTCCCAGTTGTCGTTAAAGCTGTTGATGCTTGTGGAAAAAGAGGAATAGGTATAGCTTATAATAATGATGATCTGATTGTCGCCGTAAGGCAAGCGGAAGAGAGCTCCTCAGACGGGTCTGCGCTTGTGGAAGAATACCTGAAAGGTGGGCATGAGTATTCTATTGAATGTCTTTCATATGGCAAAGGGAAGCACCAGGTTATACAGTATACAGAGAAAGAGTCTGCAGGTCCACCTAACTTTGTCGAGATAGCACATCATCAGCCAGCATTCCTCTCTGATGAGTTGAAACTGAAGATTGATAAAGCTGTCTGGGATATTCTAGAAGTCTTGGGTTTGAATTGTGGAATGGCTCATCTTGAGATAAAAATTATTGATAATGAAATTTATTTCATAGAAGTTGGTGCTCGTGGAGGCGGAGACCACATCTCAGATGTTCTTACCCCGATAAGTACAGGTTTCGATTATTACAAAGCGGCTATTGAATGTCATTTGGGTGTTTACTCCCCAAAAACGATAGATACCATAGCATACTCGGGCATCTATTTCCATAGTAAACAGAATGAGAAGTTGAAGCCTCTGTTTGAGGCTGCCAAGACAGCCGAATGGTGTATCAAGAATACTGTTGTCAGGGATGTCTTTGACGATGCTACAGGAAATGTTGGGGCATCAAATTCAGGATTTGTTATCTATTGTTCAGATCATCGTATTGGACTGAAGGATTGTGAGAATGTGTTTCATACAGAGGTGATTAATAATCTCCCGGGCACATATCAACTTGTTAAGGATTATTGTACTTTGATTGGAAACTACAATCCTGAGCAGTTTGATCCTTGGTTTCAGAAAATTAATAGCATTGGGAACATAATTGTTATTCAAAACCCCTCTATCATTGCTTTTCTTCTTCTGTATTGTACGAGAATAGATAACCTAGATGCATATATCTGCAACGTATATGTTCTTGAGCCATATAGAGGGATGGGGTTATCTAAGAAGTTACTTAATAAGGCCGTTGATGTTTGCAAGGAAAAAGGATTCAAGTCCGTATCATTACATGTGAGTGAGACTAATACAGAAGCAATTAGAATATATGAGAGATTTGGGTTTGTGAGGACGGGTTTGTATAAGATGGATATTGAGGGAAAACAAATAGAGATGAAGTATTGTTTTTCGAACTAGTTTATTATTGAGTCATACTTTATAGATAATGGATATTTCTTTAATTAATGAGCGAATGATCTCTCCTTCTGCTTCCCTGCTGGATGCAATGAAACAGATGGACGAGGTAAAAGTGAAGATTCTTCTCGTCTTTTCAGAAGGCCATTTTGAGGGCCTTATTACCATTGGTGATATCCAAAGGGCTATTATTAAAAATATCCCTCTGAAAGATCCGCTGAGTCGAGTCCTGAATAAAAAAAAGATATATGGATATCTGTCTGAAGGGGAGGATATTGTTAAGGACAAAATGAGACGAATCCGAGCCGAAGTTATGCCTATCCTTGATGAAAATGGTGAATTGGTGGACGTATGGTTTTGGAGTGATTTATTCAAGAAGGCCGACATGACACAGCGTGAGAAGATCAATCTTCCCGTGGTCATTATGGCTGGCGGTAAAGGTACGCGGCTGAAACCTATCACCAATGTTATACCCAAGCCTCTTGTCCCAATAGGCGATAAAACCATCTTGGAAACAATACTTGATCAATTTGAGGAGATTGGTTGCACAAAGTTCTACATGAGCGTCAATTATAAGGCTGACATCATGAAATACTATCTCGGTCAACTCGATCATAAGTATGATATTGAGTTTTTCCAGGAAGATAAGCCTCTCGGTACAATTGGCAGTGTCTCACTCCTGAAAGGGAAGATTAATACTCCGTTCTTCGTATCGAACTGCGACAGTATAAACGAGCAGGATTACCGCGACGTATACGACTACCATGTGAGCAACCATAATGATCTCACCATTGTTACGATGGTCAAGAGTTTCAAGATTCCGTATGGTGTGATTGAGACGGGTGAAGATGGTTTAATGGTGGCATTAAGTGAGAAGCCCGAGTTGACATATCAGGTGAATACAGGCGTGTATATTTTAAATCCTTCTTGTATAGAAGAGATTCCAGAAGGGGAGTTCTTCCATATAACCCACCTAATGGAGAAGATTAAAGCTAGGGGAGGACGGGTAGGCTGCTTCCCGGTAAGTGAACATGCTTGGAAAGATATGGGTGAATGGCCTGAGTATTTAAAAATGATTGATGTGTTATAGCATATGACAAATAGAGAGAAGTACCATTTTGATGACTTTACCCTGGAGAACTATCGATGTTTATTACGACTCGCAAAAGAAAAAGGGTTTGTATTCATCTTGCATAAAGATGAATTTGTGCCGGAGCGAAAGGATGTTATATGGAGGCACGATGTGGAGTTTGAGCCGGATATCGCCTTGAAAATGGCCCAGATTGAGCACGAAGAAGGCATTGTGGCTTCCTATTTCTTTCAACTGCACAGCCCTTACTATAACCTGTTTGATGGACACTATTCCCGAGTTTTTCGTCAAATCTACGGTTTAGGACATCACTGTGGGCTCCACTTTGATTGCCGGTATTGGGGCATTTTAAACGAGTCACAGTTAGATGAGTTTATATCGCTGGATCGAGGGTATCTAGAAGCAAATCTTGGCGTTGTGATGGAGGCATTCTCCTTTCATAATACAACACCATTTACACAAAGCTGTTTAGAGTATCGATATGGAGGTCTTATTAATGTGTACTCGTCGTTTTTCAAGAAACATTACAACTATTGTGGAGATAGCTTAGGATATTGGCGATTCGATAGGCTTGAGGACGTGTTGATTGATGAAAATGTTCAACATCTTCAGGTTCTTACGCACGATGCAAATTGGTCGGAGATGGTCCTGTCTCCGCGTAAGCGATTTGCTAAGGCTATGAAAGACCGTGCAGAAAGATTGATTGTAGGGCAAGTTAATGGATTACATAGGAAAGGCATGTTGTGCCCGGATGATGATGACTGATTTTTTTTGAGTAAATGGATATGAATAAAGCGCCGGTATTACTTATTGGCTTTAACCGACCTAATACTATGCGGCAAGTATTTGACGCTGTACGAATTTCAAAGCCAGAGAAACTGTATTATGCGGTTGATGGAGCTCGTCCTGGCAAGAAGGAGGACGATAAGGTCCAGCAAGTCCGTGACATCATACAACAGGTCGATTGGCCTTGTGAGGTACATACCCTTTTTAGAGAGGAAAATGTTGGCTGCGGCTTTGGCCCGGCAAATGCTATTTCCTGGGCATTTGAAAATGAAGATAGATTGATCGTCCTTGAAGATGACTGTGTGCCATCTCAGTCCTTTTTCCATTTCTGCAACGAGATGCTGGAGCGGTATAAGGAAGATACGAGAGTCAACATTGTCAGTGGCCGTTCCCACTGGCACGGATCAAAGTTCTTCGAAAAGTACGACTATCTGTTCACTCACTATGCGCACACTTGGGGGTGGGCTACATGGAAACGTGCCTGGGAGCAATTTGACATTTATATGAAAGATGTCTCGGATTTTTTGGAGGATGGTGGTGCTATAAACGTATTGCCGTTAAAGAGTATTGGCCAAAGAACAAATTTAAATCTGAAAAAGAAAAGCAATATTATATCCGAAGAAGTGACTCATTCGTGGGATTCCCAGTGGTTCTATACACGTCTGAAGACTGGGCTTGGTATTGTCCCATCTCATAATCTCATCCACAATATTGGAGATGTTGGAACACATACCAATTCGTGTGTTAACCTAGATATGCCATCCGAGGAAATGCCAGAGATGATTCGACATCCGCGCTTTGTTATGGTTAATCGAGAATATGAGATTCATCATTATTTGAATCATATTCGAAAAGGCTCATCTATTATATCGGAACTCAGGCGCAGGATGTCTTTGTTTATTCAGAGGAGAAAGCATTAATAATGGAAAGGAGTCAAATAAAAACAGGGGCAATTCTATCATATATTGCAATATTTCTTAATATTGCAATATCTTTCTTTTATACTCCGTGGATGATACGTCAGATAGGAGTGTCTGACTATGGTCTATATAGCCTTGTTTTATCGTTTATTTCCTATTTTATTCTTGATTTAGGCTTGACTCAGACTGTCCAGCGATTTATTGCAAAATACAGGGCTGAGGGCGATTTAGAAGCAGTACAGAATTTAATTGGACTAACTACGAAGATATTTTTATTAATAGATATTTTAATCTTTATTATTCTGTCAGTTTGCTACTTCTTTTTAGGGCATATTTTTTCTGGCTTAACCCCAAATGAAATCGAGAAATTAAAGGTTTTGTATTGTATAGCTGGAACATTCAGTATTCTTTCCTTTATGTTCAAGCCATTAGGAGGTGCCATTATGGCATTTGAACTATTCACGGCAACACAATGGATTGGAATGCTTAATAGGGTAGGAGCGGTGGCGCTAGTGTGCGTAGCTTTATTAATGGGTGCCGATGTTTATGCGCTTGTGCTTATTAATGGAGCGATGGCATTATTGGCCTCTATATTGAAGTTTATTGTATTTCGAAAGAAGACAGGCTTACATATTAATTGGAAGTATTACGATGCAGAAAAAGTAAAAGAAGTTTTCTCGTTTTCAATGTGGGCCTTTGGTAATGGGCTGGCTCAACGTATGCGACTTACTTTGATTCCCACATTACTTGGTATCTTGTCAAATAGTGTGGAGATCTCGATTTTTGCATTGGCTATGACTCTTGAAGCGATGGTTTTCACATTGTCGTCAGCCATTAATGGTCTCTTTCTTCCTCGAGTTTCACAGTTGTCAGTTAAAGGAGACAAACAGGCTGTTGAGACGTTAATGCTCAGGGTGGGCCGTATTCAGTTGTTTTTAATAACGCTAGTTTTCACAGGATTTGTCATTTTCGGTCAACAGTTTTTGAAACTTTGGGTTGAGCCACAGTTTAAAAACACATACTACGTACTACTATGCTTAATACTGACCAATCTCGTGACACTTACTCAACGCATTGCCGATGACTATATTTATGTTGAGAATCGAATAAAAGATAGTTCAATCCGGTTGTTTTTAAGTTCCCTGGTTGGTTTGATTATATCAGCTCTGCTCGCTCCGAAAATGGGCGCTATCGGATGTGGCATCGGTACCGGTGCTGGGCTAATTATATATACGATATCAATCAATTATTATTATAACAATATGCTAAAACTAAATATGAAAGAGTTCTTCCGAAATTGTCATTTGAAGATCATGCCATTATTACTGGGTCTATCCGTAGTAGCCTATTGCTTGATCAGTCATATTGAACTTTCTTCATGGTTTTATCTATTGACGGCTATTTTTATATATTTCATTGTTTTCGGTTGTCTTTCTTACTTTTTCCTTTTCAATAAAGATGAAAAGATGATGTTTTATAATATGATACCTCATAGAGTATAATGAATAAACTGAAAGTATCATTAATATGCAGTTTTTCAAATGAAAAAGTGCGAGAAAGGCTTCCCTTAAGCAATCGGAAACTGTATTCTTTGTGTCGTCAATTGCTCGGCATGCCAACTAAGAGTATAACTTATGGCGATGTAGCAGGTTGGGATACCTATATGATAGAATTGTTGGGCAAACGTGATGATATAGATTTAACTGTTATTGCTGCTCATTCTGGCTTAAAACGTAGGGTAGTGTCTTTCGAAATGGAGGGAGTTCATTATTATTTTGTTAGAGTTGAGTTAGCGACGTTATTGAAACGCTTGATTCACAGTCCAGCAATTTGGAATAAGTTGAATCCGATTCGCCCTATTGTCCGAAGAATCGTAAAAAAGAGTAATCCTAGAATTCTTGCTTTAATAGGTGCTGAGAATGCTCATATTTCTGGGACTATATTAGGTATTAAAGGAATACCACTTATCGTTAGATGCCAGACAATCTATAATAATCCAAAAAGAGGAGAATCGGAGCCGTTGGATGTAAAAAATGCATACGTTGAGCGGCTTATTTTTAAGGATTTGAAGTATGTTGCAGTGGCTTCCGGTGTGCATTCCAAGCTTTTTCGCCAGTATAACCACAGCGCCTATAACTTTAAATGGCCCCTTGGAAACGTATTGCCAACAGTGCAGTCACTTGAGAAAGAATTTGACTTTGTGAATTTTGCCATGGCAATGGTGCCGAAGAAAGGATTCAATGATGCATTACTGGCATTATTTGTCGTAAAAAAACAATACCCGAATGTGCGCCTAAACCTTGTGGGAGGTGGCTCGAAAGAAGTTATGGTTGCTTTGCATAGCCTGGTCGATCAATTACACTTGGAGAATAATGTGGTGTTTACTCCTTTCTTCGCAAGGCAGGCGGATTTGTTTCAACATCTTCAGAAATCACGGTTCGCTATCTTGCCATGTAAGATGGATTCTGTCTCTAGTACCATACGGCAGGCAATGCATTATGGATTACCGGTGATTTGTTATAAGACGGATGGTACTCCGAAGTTGAATAAAGACAAAGAGTGTGTTCTTATTGCAGAAAACGGAAATGTGGAAGACTTGGCTAATAAGATGATTATGCTGCTTTCTGATAAAAAGAAAGAAGAAGAATTACGTAATAATGCTAAAGAGTATTCTCGGCGCTGGAATGATGCTGATAGTATAGTTCGTCAAATGACCGACGTCTTTTATTCTGTGGTGGACAATTTCTATAATGGAACTCAAATTCCTGATTTCCTTTTAAATAACGAAGACTAATGAACAAAAAAGAGATAACTGTTAAAGAAATTATTAAGTTTCTTGGAGATTCAGTCGCTTTCGTGGATGGTAACCCTGAGAACTTGGTAGTTGATAATCTTTCTGATGTCGCTCATGTCAATTCTTCTTCACTAGACTGGGTAAAATCTTCACATTCAAGTCAACTAGTTGCCGAAGCCTCTAAAGCGAACACCTTGCTTGTTGGTTTAGATGTCATTTATTCAAGTGTGTTAGCTAATCAAAAGAAGGTTTTGATACATGTTAATAATCCGAAAGTGGCATTGGCGCAGATTGGTAACGCGTTTTTCGTCGAAAAGCCGCTCCCCGGTATTCATCCGACGGCAATTATTCATGAAGAAGCTGAAATAGGAGAGGATGTTTGTATTGGTCCGTATGTTGTTATAGGAAAATCAAAAATTGGTAATGGTTGCGTAATTGAGTCAGGCGTACGGATTTATGATAATGTATCTCTGGGCCACTCTTGTCGTATCAAGCCAGGAGCAGTAATTGGAGGAGAAGGTTTTGGCTTTGTAAAAGATGAAAATGGTAACAAGTTCCGCTTCCCTCAAATAGGGCGTGTTTTGATAGGTGATGATGTTGAGATAGGTGCAAATACTTGTATTGATAGAGGTGCTCTTTCTGATACCATCATCGGCGATTATGTAAAGATTAACAATCTATGTCACATTGCTCACAATAATGTAATTGGGCGCAATGTGACTATTGCCGGATGTGTGAATATCTCGGGATCAAATGTTATAGAAGATGATGTGTGGATAGCCCCTAATGCGTGTATTCGAGGTTTCCTAAATTTAGGTAGGAAATGTGTGATTGGAATGGGTGCAACAGTAACAAAGAATGTACCTCCGGGAGAAACATGGGTTGGTAATCCAGCTAGAAAACTGAAATAGTTTCGCTTCAATGTTATCCTTCTATCGATGATTTGTTGTCATTTCTCAGTTTTTAGTAGGATTAATAATGCCGGATTTGTCTTTAATGAATGAATAATGTCGAGGTAACAAGGTATGATAGTATTTCTCGTTCTTGCAGTATATTTAATAATCATCCTATGCGCCGTTTCTGAAAAGAAGAAGATGATAAAATCGTTTTGGTCAGCATTGGGTTTTGTGGTTATTCTTGCTCTTCGTTCCCCTTTTTGCGGATTAGATGTGACAGGAACTAGTACTATGATTATGGCGAATAGTTATGGCGGCGTGTTTCTGAATATGCCAAACTATTCTTTCTCAGAGATTATTCACGCCCCCAAGTTTGTGGGGGGGCATATGGAAGTCGGTTGGCTATTTTTGACCAAATTTATCTCATTGTTTACTAATAATCTTCAAGTTTATCTGGCGATTATTTCGATTCTCCAATTGATTCCTGTCTTTTATGTAATTGGAAAGTATTCAAGTAATGTCGTCCTATCATATTTTATCTTTGCCTGCCTGGGTTTTTATGTTCATTATTTTTCTGGAATCAGGCAGATGTTAGCTGTTTCCCTTATTCTCTTAGCATTTGATCAAATTTTCCAAAAAAGATACTTTTGGTTTGCATTAATAGTTCTTATTGCATCCAGTATTCATAGTTCTGCTCTCATCTTTTTTATTATATGGCCGCTATCTAGGCTCCACTTATCGCTTATTTCTACCATTATTTGCATAATAGGAATGATAATAATAATGCCGTTGTATCATTCTATTGTTTCAACTGCACTCGAACTTCTTTTCGAATCGAGATATGAGACGCACCTGGAGTCAGAGGGGGGGGCGATTACAATGTTCATTGTTTATTCAATATTTTTGCTATCTTCTTTTGTTATTAGAGGCGATTCTCCTGAGATGAAGTTTTATCGAGCAATTGTTTTAGCAGGAGTTGGCGGACAAAGCCTTGGGGTGATGGGGGATAGCGTTGTTACACGCATCGGTTTTTATTTTAATGTTTTTTTTGTACTACTGCTTCCGGAAATTGTCCGTTTTATTAAGGATAAGAATTTACGGGGTATTATGACAATTACAGCTATTATACTACTGTGCATTTTCTTCATTCTTACCACTAATTCTGAGAATAGTTCAGGCGTTATTCCATATTCTTTCTTTTGGGAGAGGCCTGTCAGCTATTGAATTAGATTTTTATAGGTGTTCGTTTTTTTTAACAATATGAATAATGTTTGTCCGAGAGTAGTTATCGTTTCAAATAACAGTTTTTCCCTTACAAGTTCTAATGGACGAACGCTAGGTCATCTATTCTACAAATGGCCTCTTGATAAGATTGCACAGTTTTGTGTTAGTACTACAGAACCGGATTATAGTATTTGTTCAAACTACTATATATTAACGGACAAAAGTATGATTGGTGCCTTTTGGCACCTTAGAAAGGGGAAAAGGGATGATATTTTCGCTTGCATAGGAACAGAAGGGAATACTATTGTTGGTGGGAAGAAGGTTGTTAAAACGCCGTGGAAAGCCTTAATGCGTCATTTTATTTGGCGGAGAAGGAGATGGGATAGTGATGAGTTTGGACGCTGGGTGGATGAATTTGATCCACAGGTAGTTGTAGTGATGAATTCTGATGCTACTTTTATTTTGGACATTGCTACTTATATCTCTAAGGCGAGAAATATTCCTCTTGTAATGTATAATACAGAGGGCTTTTATTTCTTTAAAGATAATTACTTTCATAAATCCCGGTGGTTAAGTAACATCGCATATAAGTTGTATCAACTTATATATAAAAAGCATTTCAGAATAATGATGAAGCAAGTCTCTCGATCCGTTCATCTGAATTCCTTGCTTCAAAAAGATTATTGTGAAGAGTTTGGCGGTGTCCATACGGTATTGTATACGGGAAGCACGTTAAATTTCGATTCTTCGAACTTGCACTTAGAAAAGCCGACATTTACTTATCTTGGTAATTTCGGATATGATCGTCCTTATGCATTGATAGATATTGCGGATGTACTTCAGTCTATTGCTCCCAATTACAAGTTAGATGTTTATGGCAAGATCCCTTTTCCTGAGATTAAAAGGTGTTTTGACTCTTGTCCAGGAATTAATTATAGAGGAATGATTCCTTACGAAGAAGTGATTGATGTTGAGTATAGTTCAACAGTTTTGTTTCATGCTGAAGTTCAGTCACAAAAATATGAAGAAGCGTTGCGTTATGGGTTCTCTACAAAAATAGCTGATAGCATTTCGTCAGGTCATCCCTTCGTAATGTATTCCTCTCCCGACATCGCTGGCGCAAAATACATCATTGAAACAGGCGCCGGATGGCATGCCAAGGAGAAAGTAGAATTGAAAGAAATTGTTCTATCTATTCTTAATGATGATATTGAAAGAAACAGAGTGCTGAATAACGCTAGGCAAGTTGCTGAGGCCAACCATAGTATAGAGCGCAATGCTGACAAATGGAGAGAGCTGTTATGCTCATTGACTATCGAAACAAAATAGAGAATTATTATGACTAAGGTAATAACCTACGGAACCTATGACCTGTTGCACCAAGGGCATCTTAACCTCCTACGGCGGGCAAAAGAGCTAGGAGACTACTTAATTGTAGGCGTGACTAGCGACAGCTTCGACCGTGGCCGTGGCAAGCTCAACGTACGCAATAATGTATTGGAACGCGTCGAAGCTGTGAAAGCAACCGGGTATGCAGACGAGGTAATCATTGAAGACTATCTGGGACAGAAGATAGACGATATCCAGAAATACGATGTTGATATCTTCGCTATTGGAAGCGACTGGGTCGGGAAGTTCGATTATCTGAACGAGTACTGCAAAGTGGTTTATCTGCCTCGCACAGAAGGAATCTCTTCCACAATGCTCCGGGCTGAAAGTCAAGATGTCTATCGTATTGGAATTATAGGAAGTGGCCGTATCGCAAACCGATTTGTGCCTGAAACGAAAGTCGTGAACGGTGCCGAAGTCGTAGCTGCATTGAATCCTAATTCCGATGAAGTTGAAGCTTTTGCAAAACCCCATGGTTTGGGAGCTTTTACTGAGTTTACTCCTTTTATCGAGAATGTGGATGCTGTTTATATAGCTTCGCCTCATCTAACGCATTATGACTATATAAAAAAGAGTCTTTTGGCTGGGAAGCATGTACTATGCGAGATACCTTTTACACTCAAAAAAGACGAAGCTCTTGAACTTTACCGTATGGCTGAAGAAAAGAACCTCGTGCTGATGGAAGCTAGTAAAACGGCTTTCTGCCCGGCCTTTGGCCACATCGTAACGCTAATTAAAAGCGGCATTATCGGTGATGTAGTGGATGTGAAAGCATCTCTAAGTAAGATGGTTGAGCCTCCTACTCGCGAATTGGATCCCCTCCAGGCAGGTGGAGCAATGACAGAACATGCTCCGTTAACTTTGATGGCTATTATTAAACTTCTAGGTATCGATTGGAAAGATGTGGACTTCCATACCAAAAAAGAGAATGGTGTTGATATCTATACCAAGGGCGTGATTAATTATCCGCATGCCACGTCTTCATTTACATTGGGAATTGGTGTCAAAACAGAAGGTAATCTGGTTGTTTCAGGGACGAAGGGCTATGTATATGTGCCGGCTCCTTGGTGGTTGACTGACTACTTTGAAGTTCGCTATGAAGATCAGACCAGGAACAAGAAGTTTTTTTATAGCTATGATGGAGAGGGACTAAGGTACGAAATCCAAGAGTTCCTTTCGATGATTGTAAATGATCGGAGGAGTTGTTATAAACTGCGCCGACGTGAAAGTGTCGCAATAGCAGAGATTATTGAGATGTATCGCAACGGAGAAAACGTAATTGAGATATGATTAGAAGAATACTTGTCGTTGGGGGCGCTAATGGAATAGGGCTCAGCATTGCAACTGAGTTGGCGAAGCGAGAGACGGTGGAAAAGGTTTATATTGTGGATAAGGCCCCATTGGTGGAGGAGTTCAATAATCTCAAATTTGATACTTTTCAATTTGACCTTACCAATGAGGATTTTTCGTTCTTTGATCGGTTTACGGACATCAATGCATTGATGATAACAGCCGGTTTTGGTAAGTTGGCATTGTTCAAAGATGTGTCGGAACAGCATATCATTAGTTCGTTCAATGTGAATACTATACCTGTTCTTCGCCTCGTCCACAAGTTTTATGAAAGAATGGAGGCTCAAGAAGACTTCTATTGTGGCGTAATGGTAAGCATTGCCGGCTTTATGTCATCTCCTTTTTTTGCCGTCTATGGCGCGACCAAAGCTGCACTGAAGATTTTTATAGAAAGCGTCAATGTTGAATTGAAAAAGAGTGGCTCAAGCAATAAGATACTCAACGTTAGTCCAGGTTCACTGAAAGGAACCTCCTTTACGGCGGGGAAGACAGATCTGTCAGTTACGGCACCGATGGCAAAAGCTATCATTGAACATTTAGAGGATAAAGAGGATCTCTTTATACCTCAATATGATGAGGTGTTTAAGGTTGTGTTGGAACGCTATCATGCTGATTTTAGGGCAGAAGGAGACCATTCATACGAGTATAAGATTAGATCAGGACGTGTGTGATGACAGATTTGCAGCATTTACAACAAGTCATTTTGGGCATAGCCAAAGATATTGACAAGATTTGTCGAGATAATGCTATCGATTATTATTTGCTTGGAGGATCTGCAATTGGAGCTATTCGACATCAAGGCTTCATCCCTTGGGATGATGACTTGGATATTGTGATGGACTCAAAAAACTATAATCGATTTGTTCAAGTATGTAGAACCCATTTAGATAAAGAAAAGTATTATTTTCAAGAAGGATATAAAGACTGGCCGATGCCATTCTCAAAGTTGAAGTTGCGGGGTACTATGCTAAAGGAGCCATCTGGTTATGTTAATGAGAGTGGGGAGCAGGGAATTTACGTTGATATTTTCAAGCTCGAGAACGCCCCCTCTTCGAAGATGGAACAAATATGGCAGTACTTGTGCGCCAAATACTTGTTGTGTAATTGTCTTCTACGGCGGGGATGGGACAAGGCTTCATTATCAAAGCGACTTATGATGTTGGCCTCATGGCCTCTAAATGTGGGGTTTCTGCGTAAGTTCATCCAGGGGCAAGTAGAAAAGTACAATGGAAAAGATACCGCGTTTAGATTGTTCTTTGCTGGCAGATACAGGCTCTCCACATCTTTTTACCGTAAGGATATCTTTGAGAAGCCGCAATGGGTTCCTTTCGAGGATACCAAGTTGCCTGTCCCCGAAAAATATGATGAGTGGTTGCGGCAGATATTTGGAGATTACATGACCCCGCCTCCAGTTGAACAGCAGGTTGGATTGCACTTAATGGATGTTGATTTTGGACGATATTGATTTTTTTTATGCGTAAGAGTCTTTCTGTTTGCATGTCCGTCTATCACGGAGACAATGCCCTTTTTTTCCGAGAAGCACTAGACAGTGTCTTTTCACAAACGCGAAAACCCGAAGAAGTTGTGTTGGTGGTTGATGGGCCGGTAACATCTGAAATTGACGAGGTCATCGCTGATTATTCCCATAGAGAAATTGCATTGTTTGTTGTTCGGCTAGAGAAGAATTCGGGTCATGCTATTTCACGTCAGACAGGGTTGGACGCGGCCAACTGCGAATATGTTGCTATCATGGACAGCGATGATATCGCTGTTCCAGACAGATTCGAAAAACAGATGGCATATATTGAAGAACATTCTACGGTGGATGTACTGGGTGGTCAAATCAAAGAGTTTATTGGCACGCCGTCGAATGTTGTAGGTGCAAGAATAGTACCCTTGTCGGATGAGGATATAAAGGCTTATCTAAGAATCCGTTGCCCAATGAACTTTGTGACTGTCATGCTGAAGAAAGAGTCAGTCCAGAAAGTGGGTGGCTATATAGATTGGTATTGTGAAGAAGACTATTACTTGTGGGTGAGGATGGTTGAGAAAAAAATGACGTTTGCCAATTTACCCGACAATCTTGTCAACGTCCGAGTAGGTAACGAAATGTATCAGAGACGTGGCGGCTTGAAGTATTTTAAAAGTGAATCTCGTTTGCAAAAATATATGTATAAGCACGGAATCATATCATTTCCGAGATATGTGTATAATGTCGCAGGAAGATTTATTGTGCAGGTTGCAATGCCAAATAAAGTACGAGGTTTTGTGTTCCAAAAGTTGTTTCGACAATAATTGACTTGGGAAAGAAGAACAATAATAGCGAGGTATTCTTCGACCTATTAAGGGCTGGGCTTTGGGAAAAGGAAGTCCATCTTTTACCATATGAAAGGGTGGACTTCGCAGATGTGATGAAATTAGCTGAGGAACAGTCGGTGGTAGGCCTAGTCGCAGCGGGCATTGAGCATGTAACGGATGTGAAGCCTCATAAAAGAGAGGTTCTCCCGTTCATCCAACGCGCAGTAGCCCTGGAAACGAAGAATCAAGCCATGAACCAATTCATCGGCTCAACGGTCGAGAATATGCGAGAGGCCGGGATCCACACGATGCTTCTCAAAGGGCAAGGAGCCGCTCAGTGCTATGAGCGCCCGCTTTGGAGAGCCTGCGGCGATATTGATTTTTTCTTAAGCGACGAGGAGTATGAGAAGGCAAAGGCGTATCTGATGCCATTGGCCACTGCGGTTGAAACTGAATATATTAGTTCTAAGCACCTGGGAATGACCATCAGCTCCTGGACGGTGGAACTGCATGGCAGCTTACGAATGGGGTTGCCTCGACGGATCAACAGCGTCTTGGATGATATAAAAAGAGATACTTTCACTAGAGGAAATGTGCGATTGTGGGAAAATGACGGTACGCAGGTCTATTTGTTGAGCCCAGAAAATGACGTGGTGTATGTATTCGTTCATTTCTTCAATCACTTTTATAAGGGAGGCCTTGGCTTGCGTCAGATTTGTGATTGGTGTAGGCTACTATGGTCTTTCCGAGAAACGCTAGATGTGAAAAAGGTTGAATTCATCGTCGAACAAATGGGTTTGGTCTCTGAATGGAAAGCGTTTGGGGCGTTCGCTGTGGACTATCTTGGACTGCCAGATGAAGCGATGCCTATGTACGATAATGCGTCAAAATGGAAGAGGAAGGCTGAACGTATTAAAAGCTTTGTAATGACTGTTGGAAATATGGGGCACAACAGGGATATGAGTTATTATAGCAAGTATCCTTATCTTATCAGAAAGGTCGTTTCATTCTCACAGCGTGTGGGTGACTTGATTAGGCATTCACGAATTTTCCCGTTGGATTCACTTAGGTTTTTCCCTGGAATCATGTTAAACGGTTTAAGAAGTACGGTTAGAGGCGAATAATAGTTGATTAATGTATATGATACTGAAATGGATATTTGATAGAGTTGTCTCGTTGATTGGGCTTTTGTTGCTTTGGCCGGTACTTCTACTGGTGGCTATTTTGATTAGGGTGAAGATGCCGGGCGGACCTGTGTTTTTTGTGCAGAAGAGAGTTGGTCTTGGAGGTCAAATATTTGATTGTCGTAAGTTTCGTACGATGACTGTAAAACATAACGGTTCTACCGTGTCAGTGGCTGGCGATAGCCGCATTACACCACTTGGCGCTAAGCTGAGGCACTATAAGCTGGATGAACTTCCTGGATTGTGGGATGTGCTTCGCGGTAAAATGAGTTTCGTGGGTCCTCGTCCCGATGTGCCCGGTTATGCTGATAAGCTTACCGGTGACGATCGCGATGTTCTGAAACTCCGCCCCGGGATTACTGGCCCAGCAACACTGAAATATCGTCTTGAGGATGAAATGATTGCAGAATATGTCGCTAAAAAGCAAAAAGAAGGTGATACAAGAGAAGCTCAGGCAATCGCAGAGGAGTATAACGATACTGTGATTTATCCAGATAAAGTGAGAATCAACTGTTACTATTACCGGCATTATTCTTTCGTAAAGGACATCCAGATGATTCTATGCACGGTATTGGGTAAGAAGATGAAATATAATAATGAAATAATATAGCGAAATCGATGGCAGAAAGAAAAATGATTTACCTATGCCTGGCTCATATGAGTGAAGAAGGCTGGGAACAGAAGTATGTGAAAGAGGCATTCGACACGAACTGGGTGGCCCCGATGGGACCGAACGTCAATGCGTTTGAGGATGATCTTGAGGTGTTTGTCAATAGTAAAACCGGCGGGAACCTCGATCGAGAAGTTGTTTGTTTGGCATCCGGAACGTCTGCTGTTCATCTGGCATTGATTGCCTGTGGAGTGAAAGCCGGCGATGAAGTTTTGGTCCAGAGTTTTACGTTCTGTGCTTCGTCACATCCTATCACGTATTTAGGCGCGAAGCCTGTGTTTGTTGGCTCTGAAGGGGAGACTTGGAATATGGATCCGAAATTGCTGGAGGCGGCGATTCTCGACCGCAAGGCAAAGACTGGTGTATATCCGAAGGCAATCATTCCGGTGGCTCTGTATGGGATGCCGTACTGCATCGATGAGATTATGACTATCGCTGAAAAATATGGAATCCCGGTGATCGAAGATGCTGCCGAAGGAATGGGATCTCGTTTCGATGGCCAAGTGTTGGGGACGTATGGTCAGTATGGCGTACTTTCTTTCAACGGCAACAAGATGATTACTACATCGGGCGGTGGCGCTCTGATCTGCCGTAGTAAAGAAGCGGCGAACGAGATTATGTGGTATGCCACCCAGGCACGTGACGCCTATCCGTACTATCAACATTCTGCTATCGGCTTCAACTATCGTATGAGTAATGTTTGCGCCGGAATTGGCCGCGGCCAGATGACTGTGCTGGAAGAACATATCGCCCACCATAAACACGTCCAAGCCCTGTATGAGGAACTCTTGAAAGACGTGCCTGAGGTCCACATGCATAAACAACCCGCTGATCCGCGATATGATTCGAACTTCTGGCTTTGCGCCGCGACAATTGATCCGGATGTCCGAGTAGAGGGGCAGGAGCGAGCCTATAAAGAAGTGGTTAAGACTGCTGTGGGTGGCGCCGCTGGTGTGATTCATGCCGTTGATTCCGCCACGACCGACTGCCAGCCCAATGATAACGTTGAGGCCCTTCGCGTGTTTATGCTGGACCACAAAGTCGAATGCCGCCCCCTTTGGAAACCTATGCACAAACAACCCGTTTATGCCGGTGCTCCTATATATACCAAGGGCATCGAAGAAG
>JAEEGL015096391.1_pt1 | contig 24179 bp, 21 predicted proteins | sample 9134231 | NCBI WGS metagenome assembly JAEEGL01 (sample SAMN16246548, study PRJNA631951) | gut metagenome | biome: gut microbiome; feature: rumen; material: fiber-attached | host: Bos | place: Iran: Karaj | collected 2018-10
TAAACAGCCCGACGAGCATCCCGATGATGCCGATAACAAGAAACGCTCCCCTGTATACCGCGCCGGACTTTGTCGCATCAAGCACCAGCGCTATGATAAGAAGAGCTGTGCCGCCGATAAGACAGGCAAACGACGCAAACTTCCTTCCCATGGAAAAATCACTCATTTGTACCCCCTTTCACAAACCATTTCTAAAACCCTTTCTAAACGTTTTAATAAAGGGCAGAGGCTCCAAGCCCCTGCCCTGAAATTCACTGCCAGCAGGTTCAGATTATCTGAACAAAACCGTTATCAGTTCTCTGCATAATATGTCTGGCAGACCTGAGCCATCGTGCTGACGAAGCTGTCCGCGTCAAGCTTGCCCTGTGCATAATCAGCGAACACCTGGCAGGTGACGTTCTGAAGTCCGTCCTTCTTGAGCATTGTATGCCATCCTGAAGTCTTACCTGCATCCATGTAAGACTTGATGCTTGCATAGAAAGGATCTGCTGCGTCAAACTTGCAATCCTTGAAGGGGCTGATAAGTCCGGCGTCATTTACGAGGATGTCCTGTGCGGAGTCATCGGATACCCACTGAAGGAACGCCTTTGCAGCGTCAACATTGCCGTCTGAATACGCGACCCAGTAGCTGGGCGGGCCTGCTATGATAGTATCGAAGCCGTCATCAAATCCGTAAGGGGCAAAGCCCATGCCGAAGCCTGAATAATTCTCGTTATCCGTTACGGTTCCGTTGATCCAGTTACCCTGCGTAACGAATGCATACTTACCTTCAGCAAAGCCCTTGACCTGATTGTCATATGTACCGTCAACAAGAAGCTCGGGGTCTGAATAGTCATTCATCATGCCTACGAACTCAGCGAACTTCTTCATCCTGCCTTCGTCAATCTTGCCGCCGTCATTAAGAAGGTCGATATATGTCGTATCATCAAGCGCAAGCCCTGCATCGAGATACTGTCCGAATACGTGGGTTCCTGATGACCAGCCGAGGTTTGAAGGCTCTGCGCACCAGCCGAATACAGCCGTGAGGCCGAGCTCTGACTTCTTGGAATCAATGGTCTCTACCGCTTTCTTCCATGCAGCGGGACTGGTAAGCGTAGAAGGATCAACCCCTGCCTTTTCAAGAACGTCCGCGTTGTATGCAAGCGCTGTAGCCTCAACCGTATAAGGGAAGCCGATGGTTCCCATGGTCGCATGCTTTAATGCGTAGTCCGTATCGTTAGTCCATGCTTCGCCTGCGAAATCCACAAGCATGCCGTCCCAGTTGTCAGCCTGGTTTGCCTCGATGACGAAAATGTCGGGCATATTGTCAGCCTGATACATCTTTTTGAGCTCGTCTGAAGCGCTCGTGTCGCCGCCGATAGTCTCTACGGTAACGTTTGAGCCTGTCTCTTCCTTATACTTCTTTGCAAGCTCCTGAAGCTGGTTGTCGATCTCAGGCTTTCCGTTCAGAAGGCGGATGCCGCCTGATGCATCTGCTGCTGACGTTTCGGTATCAGCTGAGTCTGCCGCTGCGCCATTGTCTGCTGCCGCGCCGCCGCATGCAGTCAGTCCGACTGCCATTACACCGGCCATAAGTAATGCGATAAGTTTCTTTTTCATAAAACCTCTCCTTCTTTTTGATGTGTGTGTGTTGTGTGTGTTGTGTGTGTTGTGTAAAAAGTTAATCAGTTGTCCTCTTTGTAACTTTTTCGCATAAGTTGACAGCTATTCAGCTCGTCTTTTGTAACTTATGCGGTTAAGTTGATACAAAAGTAACATATCCTCTTCGGTTTTGCAACACCGAATTTTATATTTGTCACTTTGTACACGAATAATGGATTTTAATTGTGGGAATTTACTTTAACGTTTTAAAGATTCCTGCCGGTATCTTTACCGGCCATTCCGGTTAAGGATTGTTCCTTACGGCGGTACTATCCCGCTCCACTATAGACGGCTTCAGTATTATCTGATCGTTTTCGGGATGCCCGCCCTGTACCATCTGAAGCAGCGTGCCTGCCGCAAGCCGGCCCTTCTCCTGGATATCCTGATGCACGGTTGTGATCGTGGGACGGCTTATGGTGCCGGGGAAGGTATCGTCAAATCCCATGACTGAAATATCATCAGGGACTTTCATCCCCGCCCTCTCGCATGCGCCTATGAACAAACACGCATACACATCCGAACAGCAGAAAACTGCGTCGTATTTCTCTTTTTTTGCTTTCCCGGCAAGCTCATCCATACTTTTATATATTTCATCTTTAGCGGACTGCAGCCAGAAATAATCACCGTCTCCATGTTCCAGCCCCGCTTCATCCATAGCCCTGCTAAACCCCATATAGCGTCTGAGATCCACGCCTTCACGGCTGTCCGAAAGGAACGCGATCTTCCTGTGGCCGAGTTTTATAAGGTAAGATATGGCATCATTTGTTCCCTGCTCGTCCTCAAGGCCTATATTAACGAATGAATTCTCAAACTGGTCCGCGACCTCGCGGCTGATATAGGTGTCCACGCAGACTACAGGCTTGCGGTAGCGCTTGTATACCCTCAGCGCATCATCGTCAAGCATCCAGAAAAGAAGCAGGCCGTCCGCATTCCAGGCCGTGACCTTTTTCAGAATATCAGACATATCTTCAGAGATATAGAGCATCATGAAATATCCGGCCTCTCTTATCTCCTGCTCGATGACACCGAGGATCTGAGACACGAAGGGTTCGGACAATATATTCATGAAGCGGTCCTTCCGGGTCTTTATGACCACTCCGATGATACGGGATTGATTTGCCGCGAGATTCTGGGCGGCAAGGTTCGGTACATAGCCTACCTTGTCAAGATATTCCTGTACTCTCTCTATGGTTTCCTGCGACACTTCTCCGGTCTTGCCGTGTATCACGTTCGAGACCGTGGTCGTGCTCATGTTCAGTTTGTTTGCGATTTCTTTAATGGTTATCATTATGCCGTCCCCAATCAAATCAGTATTCATCTCGCCTTGAGCGGTTAAGTTGCATCTAGAATGTATCTTATTCATCTTTTCCTGTCAATACCCCTTTTCCCATACCACATTTATAATGTATACTTTTTTGTTATAGATAATTGTTTTTAACAATTTTAAGGAGGTGCGTATGGCGGCGACATGGTTAAGGAATGCAGTGTTTTACGAGATATATCCCCAGTCGTTTTTTGACACGAACGGAGACGGTATCGGCGATATCAACGGAATAACCGAAAAGCTCGACTATATTAAAGATCTCGGCTGCAACGCCCTCTGGATCAACCCCTGCTTTGATTCCCCGTTCAAAGATGCTGGATATGACGTGAGAGATTATAAAAAAGTCGCGCCGCGCTACGGTACAAACGATGATATAGTAAAACTCTTTGAAACGGCGCATAAGAAAGGCATACACGTTCTGCTTGACCTTGTTCCCGGGCATACCTCCGAGGACCATCCCTGGTTCAGGGAAAGCCAGAAAGCAGAACTGAATGAGTACAGCGACAGGTATATCTGGACGGATTTCTGTTTCAGGTCCGCAGGAGATCTTCCATATGTAGGCGGGGAGAGCGAAAGAAGCGCGACCTATGTGCTGAATTTCTTCAAATGCCAGCCTGCCCTGAATTACGGCTTCCTTGATGTCACCGAACCCTGGCAGCTTCCGATGAACCACCCTTCCGCCATCGCAACAAGAGAGGCGATAAAGGACGTCATGAGATTCTGGCTGGAAAAGGGCTGCGATGGTTTCCGTGTGGATATGGCGTCATCTCTTGTTAAGCATGATGATGAAAAAAAGTCGGGAACGAGTGCCATATGGCGTGATGTTCGGAGAATGCTCGACTGTGAATTCCCGGAGGCCGCCATGATAGCGGAATGGGGCGATCCAAAGCTCGCACTGCGCGCAGGCTATGACATGGACTTTGCCTTAAACCACGTCGGGAACGGCTATTCCACCCTTGTCCGCGATTACGAAAACCACAAAGACGAAGACCACAGTTATTTCAAAAAAGACGCGGGCGGCAATATCAACCGCTTCCTCGATCAATATATGGATTGGTACGAAGACACTAAGGATAAAGGTTATATCTCCCTTATTACCTGCAACCATGATACGATCCGGCCCCGGTACAATCTTGACGGATCAGAGCTCAAACTGTTTTATGCGTTTATTTTTACCATGCCCGGAGTACCCTTCCTGTATTACGGCGATGAGATAGGCATGCGTTATCAGGAGCTTCCTACTAAAGAAGGCGGATACTACAGGACAGGCTCAAGGACTCCCATGCAATGGAATAAAGGAAAGAATCTCGGCTTTTCAACAGCGGATCCCGACAGCCTTTATCTTCCGGTAGATCCTTCAGGAGATGCGCCTACCGTTGCGTCACAGGAAAAAGAAGAAAGCTCTTTGCTGAATACAGTAAAGAAACTGCTGGCTCTACGCTCGGAAGAAAAGGATCTTCAGTCAGACGCAGAGCTTAAGATTATCTGCAGTGAGCCGGGAAATCCATTTGTTTATCAAAGAGGACACCTTATAGTTGCATTGAATCCGCTCGGAAAGCCCGTTTCATTAAAAAAAGAGCTTCCTGTGGGGGATAAGCTCTTTGAAACAGGCAGTGCCTCATATGATAACAGCGGACTGACCCTCGGGTCCCAGTCCTTTGCCGTATTCAGCCCTGCTAAATAAAAGTTGTTGTATACTCCATCTTCCCGCATACACCGGCAGCCTTTTACCGGTTTTATCACTTTCTGTTTTTTTCTATCTCATTTAAAGAACTATCACACTATCACACTGTCTGTTGTGATATTCCTTTGATATTGTCCAGCGCCCAGTCTTCGTTGACCAGCGTCACTATGCTTCCGCAGAACGGGCATTTCGCGGTCTGGTTGATATTAAGCGGCGCTCCGCAGTGCGGACATGACACGGCCTGCATCGATGCTGCTCCTGTAACGACCCCGCTCTTCCTGCACAGGTCCCATTCATATTCCATGAACTTCTCGCGATTCCTGTCACCGGAAATGACGTTCCCGGTCCTGTCATCTATAACATAAGCCACGATCCTTGCCCTGACCTTTACTACGATATGGTCCATGCCTGCGTCCTGATAGAAGCCCCTCGGTGCGGCCTCAAGCACGCTTACCCTCTCTGTACAAGGAGTCTGTCCCGCTTTCCTCTTCTGGTCAAGCTGCCTGTCCATCTGGTTCCAGAACCCATCCGTCATATAAGGCTTCAGCGGTTCTATGTTCTTATTATGCCACTCCTGCTGCATCTGTACATAAAGATTGGCCATACGCTCCCTGAATGCCGCCTCGTTGAAGCCCGGGTCAAGCGAACTGTACGCGTTCATAGGCTGAAGCGCGGAATCCGGCGTGATCGCGGCGCCTGCAGGCTGAGGTCCTCCTCCCGGAAGCTTCCTGCTTTTAGTAATGCCTTTACTTATCATCATTATGATAATAAGTACAACGGCCATTCCCAGAAACCCAACGCTGCCTTCAGACGATGAGCCCGAGTCATAGTCGGAGTCGTAGTCACTGCCGTAATCATCCGAACTCCATCCCCCGCTGTCATAGTCACCTCCGCCGTAATCCGTATCTCCGGAGAAATCCCCAAAGTCAGCTTTCGCTGTTACAGGATGGAAAGCGAAAACCAATGCAAAAAACATCAGTATTCCGAATATTATATTCCTTAACCGTCTTTTCTTTCTTCCGTCTTTCATAGTCCTGCTCCTTTAGAGACCCCTACTGTTATCCTTCGGCTTATTTACATCTGCTCCGGAACACATACCTAGCGTGTGCCCTTAGGTACTTCCTTGTCTTCCCCGCATACGTTGAGGCTTTTGAAGTTGCGCTATCGAGAAAGCAGGCAAGCATTTGATCCAGTTATTTAAGAACAGCTATACTAGCACGCCCAGGGTCTGGCCCGCATACTGAGTGCTCTCTGGGTAACTGCTCAGCTGTTGCCTGATTTATTCTGTATGTCCTTAAGAAAACGTATCTTATCGCCTGTGAGCTCCGCGGTCTTCTTCCAGAGCGAATGCAGCTGATCCTTATGCGCGCAGAGCTTTTCCGTGCAGTTTGCGCATCTTATGAATTCGTTCGTCTCCTCGGAGAAGCGCTCCGGATGCCTGTAAAAGACTATCTCCCAGCGGAGCATCAGTATCAGCGACACCCCGAAAAGGCTCCATGCATAAAAGTCCCTTACAAAGAAAAGCGGGGTAAACATCATCGCATAGTCCCAGTTGTATATGCGGCAGGTACTGCAGCATTTATTCTTAAGGAACCAGGACTGGAACGGGCAGAAAAACAGGATGCATATCATGTCGCACACGGAATAGGCAAGGCTTATGAGCACCATGACGCCGTCGCTTAAAATATCAGCCATATAAAGCGCGCCGAACACCGCGTTAAAGAATATCCAGATCAGTGCCACGAGCATCGTGGCGTTGTTTTCCTGGATCTTGATATTCACCTTGCCGGATTTCATATAGTTTCTCGCAAACTGCTTCTGGCTTCCCGGGCTCTCAAGCTTCGAGGGGAAGAAGCGCAGCGACATCTCCACCATGAACACTCCCCATACAAGCCAGGTGATCACCGGATAATGAGCCCACGGATCCCTTATCGGCTCTTTCCCGATGAGCCATCCTATGAAATAAAACGCAAACGTTGCCAGGAAAAGGGCTGACCGGTAAAGCAGCCTTATATAATGCAGTATGCTCACCGGCGTAAGCTTTACCTTATGTTTGTCTTTTTGTGTTTCCGCCATCTTTTATAACTGCCTTTTTCGATAAAAATCATTATCCTGTCCAATTATAACACTAAAAAGTGTATAATACTTGAGGCTTTATGATAAAATAAAAAGAAAATGATGAAGTATGCGCCATAAGGAGGCAACATGGAAGAGCTTATCAAAATACTCGAAGACGTAAGGGACGATATCGATTTTGCAAACACAAAGGACCTGATAGACAGCAAGATCCTCACATCCTTTGATATCATCCAGCTCATCAGCACCTTGGATGATGAATATGATATTTCAATACCCGCGGCAGAGATAGTTCCCGCAAACTTCAACAGCGCGGAAGCGATCTATGCCCTGGTCCAGAGGCTCAAGGGCTGAAGCATGCGGATCTTATTTTTATTTCAGGTATTTGATTTTGAGAAATCCACTATATACCTTGATCTCGTCCGCGAATGCCGCGACAGGGGACACGAGGTTTCCATTATCGCGGGGACCAGCGATATCGGAAAGCCTGACGCTGACGGCGTCGTTGAAGTGGAAGGGATAAAGACGGTATATATGCGTCTTCCGGACCAGTTCGGGGCAGGCAGCGCAAAGAAAGCCCTGATCCAGATGTCTATCCCCGGCAGGATAAAGAAGCTCCTGAAAAGCTTCTTTGATGATGAAACCTTTGACATCATAGCTTACCCCACTCCTCCGATCACCCTTGCTCCCGTGCTGAAATACTGCGGGAGGCATTATAGGCGCGCTATGAAATACCTGATGCTGAAGGACATCTTCCCGCAGAATGCCGTGGACCTTTCCATGTTCTCAGTTTCAAGCCCGATATATAAATACTACAGGCACCTGGAAAAAAAGCTGTACCGTTATTCCGACAGGATAGGGTGCATGTCTGAAGCCAATATCAAGTACATCAGGAAAAATAATCCCGAGATACCTGAGGATAAGCTGGAATACTTCCCGAATACCGCAGCCGTGCGCGAGCTTCCGAAAACCGTGGATAACAGCCCCTCCGGAAACCTCCGTATCGTATTCGGCGGAAACATGGGCCGTCCGCAGGATATCGAAGGGCTTCTGTCTTCCATTAAAAAGTGCGGACAGCGCGCGGAACTTAACGATGTCTTCTTTTATTTCATCGGAGACGGCACTGAAAGCCGTAAGATAGAAAGCTTCGTAAAGAATATAAAACCTGCGAATTTCACCTATAAGCATCAGATGCCCCGGGAGGAATATGAACAGCTTATAAATAACGCCGATGCCGGGCTTATCAGCCTTTCGGCGGATTTCACGATCCCGAACTTTCCCTCAAGGCTCCTTTCCTACATGCAGAAGGCAAAGCCTGTGCTCGCCGTCACTGATGACGCCACGGACATAGGAAAGTGCATCACTGAGGATGCCCGGTGCGGCCATGCGGTCAGGGCCGGAGACCCGGAAGGCTTTATTTCAGGCATCAGATGGCTCAAGGCAAATAAAGAAAAGCTCCCGGAGCTTGGCATGAACGGACGCCGTTATTTCGAGAAGCATTTCAACTCCGGCATATCAGTCGACATACTGGAGAAGGCGGTCAGTGCCCCTGCTTCTTCAGAACCTTTATAAGCTCTTCGGTATATGCCCGCCTTCCCTCAGCGGACATGTGGTTCATATCCTCGAAATAAGCGGCATTGCGGGAGTCAAATGAAACGTCCGAGGCAAGGATATAGTCTGCCCCGTTCTCATCCAGTATCTTCACGAATTCCTCATGATACTTCTGAAATGTGGGATCTTCCTGCAGCCTGTAATAGCAGGGGCTTTCAAGGAAGATGAAATCCTGTCCGTCAGCCGAGCACTTCTGAATTATGTCAACCACTGCGTCAGCCTGTGCCTGTACCAACTCTTTACCGGATATATCGAATTCCTCATTCTCAAGCCACTCTTCTCCCGGTGAGACGCTCTCGTCAGTCTTCGCCCCCTTGTAATACCTCGTGGAATAAAAAGGCTCCGTCACGGGGAATGTGATAAGATCGTCCATTCCGGAAGTCACGAAGTATTCATACATCATGGGAAAGTCTGTATTTCCCGCAGAATATATGCTCTGCCAGAGATCTTTCTTGCCCTGCCAGGTAAGATCCCATATAACCCGGGAATCGGAAAGCGCGACTTCCTGGGTTATCATCATGGGTCCCAGTTCAAATACCATGAGACCGTAATCCTTATCAGATCTTCGGCGTATCTCATCATACTGTATCGAGGTCGCGACCAGCTGGTTTCCGCCGTAGGAAATGTCATATACCCTGCCGTCATACGCTTCATCCATCATGGGCATATCCACGTTTGCCCTGAAGGTGGACGAGCCTATAAAGAGCACGTCAAGGTCGCCGGTATTTATGGCGTCCCTGATGCCCCTGTTCTTTATCGGCATCTCGCACGAATATACATTTTTGAAGGCCACCGCAGCGGCTATTATCATAAGCGCCGCGGCAAGCGTAATGATCACTTTTTTCATATAAAATGTGTTTCCTCAGAACGCCTGATACATAAAGTTCGACTTCCCCGCCACTCCGAAAAGGGCTATAACTACCAGCATCAGGAAAGCATAAACATATCTGTGTCCGGTAAATGCCTTCTCATCCTTCTCCTTCGCAAGCTCCACTATAAACTGGGCGGCGACAAGTATCACGATTATTATGATTGAAGCCGCAGCCTGGTTTCCGTTTCCGAAAGGCGTCATCGCGGCGGCGATCTCCGCCCCGTTTATCCTTGTATTTGTAAATATATTCTTAAAGATAGCCACCGTATCGGAGAATTTCTCGGAACGGTATATTATCTCTCCGAAGCTTAAAAGTATCAGCGTCCTTATTATCTGAAAGGCCTTTACGAACCCGTTCTCCGGATTCCAGTGGATCTTCGCGTTGAACTTCTTCACATACCCCTGGGTACAGAATGACACCAGCATCACGAATGCAAAATAAATGCCCCAGCCAAGGTATGAAAACTTCGCGCCGTGCCATACGCCGGTTATTATCCATACTATGATCGTAGGGACGATAAGCCTGAGCGTGCCCTTCTTTGCCTTCGGGAACACCTTGCTCAGGATATTAGCCACCTTTTTATTCCATTTGGTGGTGACAGAAGGCATGAAAAGATGCGTATTGAACCATTCATTCAGCGAAATATGCCATCTGCGCCAGTATTCCGGGATGCTCTTTGCGAAATAAGGCCTCCTGAAGTTCTCCTTAAGCCTTATCCCCAGCATGTCCGACACTCCGCATACTATGTCCATATATCCCGAAAAGTCCGCATACATCTCCACAAGATAGAATAAAGTCGCGGTTATCAGCGTAAGCCCGCTGTATCCCTTAGGCGAGCCGTATACGGTGTCGATGTAGAAGCCCACCCTTCCCGCTATCACGAGCTTTTTGAACACCCCGATGATCACCCTGTAGCCGCCCGTCTTTATCCTCTGGAAGTCAAAGGGATGATAAGCCGTAAGCTGGCCCTGCATCTCCTGATAGTTGCCTATAGGACCCTGGGTCAGCTGCGGGAAATAAGAGATGAAAAGCGCGTAATGCCAGATATTGTCACTGGGCTTTATCTTCTTATCATAGCAGTCATGGGCGTAGCCCAAAGTCATGAAGGTGTAGAAAGATATCCCGAGGGGCGCCGCCAGGTCCCTTATCCCGATATTCACGCTGTATTTGAATATGATCAGAAGCCCGAGGTTTATCACTATGGTCCATATGAAATGCGATCTTACCGGGTTCCTCATAAGATACCAGGTGGAGGCTATGGATATGATTATGAATATTATGTAAACCGGATTAGCGCAGAAATAAAAGAAAGCACTCCCTATGAGCAGTACTTTCCACTGATGCGCCTCCCCTGCCTTATAATAAACGACGAGCAGACAGAGCATAAAAATTAAGAAAGGCAGTGAAATAAGACTCATGTCCTGCCCTCCGGTCCCGTATATGCAGCTATGCTGTCAGCGCTCTGTTTGTTTTGCATTATGTCAACCATGATTTCCTAGCAATCATCGCATTTATCAGATGCTCCGATCGCGGTTTATGTCAACTATCCCGGCATCTGTCATATGCTATATTAATGATATCCGTCAGCTTTTCTATCCGCCAGGTCTCCTTTATGCCGTCCATATATTCTCTGTCGATATATATGCCCTTTTCCCTGATGATGCGCGCCGTGCGCACAGGGAGATCGGCCGCTATATGAAAGTCCTTTGAAGGATTATCCCCTATATAGATCATCTCCGAAGGATCCACCTTAAGTCTTAAGGCCATCTCTTTGAACCCCTTCGGATTTGGCTTCCTGAATTCAGCGCCTCCGAATTCATCATTTAATATGATCTCATCGAAGAAGTATTTAATTTCCGCCTCGATATCATCTGCCGTTTCCGGATCGGTCGTTTTATGTAAACCATTTGCCGTAATGCCCGCAACAGCGGATTTTATCTTATTTCTCTGCCTTTGAGGATCCCCGTCAGATATTATGCCTGTAAGTATCCCCCTGTCCTTCAGAGCTTTCAATGTCTCATGCACATCCGGATAGAACCTGATATCTGCCGGATGGTTCCTGTATGCCCGGATAAACTCCATAAGCTCCTCTTTTGTATATGAAATCCCGTAAGAATCAAAGAGCCTGTTGAAGGCATTGGAATACGTCTCCTTTGAAAGCTCCCAAAGCCTGTCCTCTATTTCCTGCGGAGTATGTCCCAGCCTCTCAGGCAACATGCCTGATATGAACCTGTACCCGCTCGCCACAAATTCATATTCGGATATCAGGGTATCGTCCAGATCGAATATTACGGCTTTTATGATGCCTTTATCGTTTGCTTCTTTGTTTTCGTTATGTAAACTCATTATGTGAATGTATTATGTAACCCTACTCGATCTCCTCCAGCTCATCATCTTCATTGAGCATTATCGAAGCGTCAAATCTGAGGAATGTCACATTCTCACGGAACCTGTCACTTGGTGAAAGCTTCTCTCCGCGTAGGATCCGGTATAGGTTCTCACAAGAATCCGCCCCTGCCATTATGGACATCGGCGCCCCTCCGCCAAATCTCGGATTTATCTCTATATACTCTATCCCTCTTTCCGTCCTCATGCACTGTATCGTGATATGCCCCACAGGCTTCAGCTCCTTAAGAAGCCTGGACACGTCTTCTATTATCGCGGTATCGCGGACAATGCGTCCTTTAGCTATCTCACCGCTCCTTGTTGCTATCCTTATTCTCGGAACAACCGTTATGATATTTCCGTCAAGATCCAGGAAACAGTCTATGGTGTACTCGGTACCCTCCATGAAATCCTGTATGATGTATTTCCCATCACCTATCAGCTCTCTGTAGGTATCGATCTCTTCCCTGTTTTCCGCCTTAAATGCATTTATCGATGACGACCCGTCCAGAGGCTTGATAAATAACGGGTACTTTGCATTACCTTTCTCTATCTCGTCATCCTCTATCATCCTCGGCACAAGAAATCCGTGCTCTTCAAGCCATTTCTGTGTATTGGTCTTGTCCCTGCAGATCCGTATGGCTTCAAGTGATGATATCAATAAAACAGCATCTGTTTCTTTTTCTATCTGCTCACGCCTCTCCGCCAACAACAGCAGTTCTGTATCTATTGTCGGTACTATGAGCGCTATGTCATGCTTATTGCAGATCTCAATGATCGAGTTTACATAATTATCGTTCTCGGCTATCCTCGGGACCTGCTCCTTCTCATCTGCAAAGTACAGCGCCGGAGCCAGATTGCTCGCATCACACGCAACCACCTTCCCCTCTATTCCGAGCCTGTCACGTGCAGCTTTGAAGCATTTCACAAGCTCTACTCGCCTTCCTGCGGAAAGTATCAATATGTTTATGTTATCTGCTCTCTCTTTCATATCGGGATATCGCATTCCTTTTTTGTCTTATATGCAGTGTCAAAGCCCACCGGGATGATACGGCTTACTTACGGGATCATTATTTCTCAGGCGTACCAGTAAAGAACTCCATTGTAGCATGATTTTCCGAAGATATCCCATCCCTTTTGAGCACATGTCCCACTGTCATAAACATTATCGTCAGATCCAGCAGAAACGAGATATTTCTTGTATACCAGACATCATATTCAAACTTCTTTTCCCAGGATATCGCATTTCTGCCGTTTACCTGCGCCCAGCCCGTAAGCCCCGGAAGTACGTCATGCCTGTGAGCCTGCTCCTCGTTATATAAGGGAAGATACTGCACCAGCAGCGGTCTCGGACCGACAAAGGACATATCTCCTTTTAAGATATTGAAAAATTCCGGCAGCTCATCAAGCGACGTGGAGCGAAGCTTCTTGCCGAAGGATGTAAGCCGGACTTCATCAGGGAGAAGTTCGCCGTTTTCATCCTTCTCGTCCGTCATTGTCCTAAACTTCATCAGCCCGAAGATCTCGCCGTGATATCCCGGCCTCTTCTGCCTGAAAAGCACGGGCGAGCCCAGCTTTGCCCTCACCATTATCGCCAGCACTATAAGCACAGGGGATAACAGCGTGATCGCCGCTATGGACAGGACTATATCAAAAAACCTTTTTACAAATCTGCGGTATAACAATCTTTATCCCTCCCGGGCTTCGCATACACCTGATTCGATACGATCATTGATTTCTTAATAAAAATCAATGATCTACTCATTCTTCCCGTCACTGTACATGCCGGTGCCGGGCGTATATTCATATGTCGGCACCAGATCCTTGATCCAGCCCCTCACATCCGCCTTCTCTTTCCTGGACTCGGCATTAAGTTCCGTAAGACTTTCAAAGAACTTATCCACGTCCATTTCGATGGGTTTGCCTATATGGATCAGCTTATTGGGCGTATCCTGCATGCCCTCTTCATCCATCAGCATCTCTTCATAAAGCTTCTCACCGGGCCTAAGCCCCGTGAACTTTATCTCTATATCCTCTCCCGGCACAAAGCCCGAAAGCCTTATCAGGTTCTTCGCAAGATCCAGTATCTTCACGGGCTCTCCCATGTCCAGCACGAAGATCTCGCCGCCTTTTGCATATGCGCCGGCCTGAAGCACCAGGGATACAGCCTCGGGTATCGTCATAAAATATCTTATTATCCTGGGATCCGTCACTGTGACAGGGCCTCCGGCCTCTATCTGCTTATTGAATAAAGGAATGACCGACCCGGATGATCCCAGCACATTTCCGAACCTCACGGCTACAAAGGATGTAGAGCCCTTCTTATCATAAGACTGCACTATCATCTCGCATATCCGCTTTGTAGCCCCCATGATATTCGTCGGGTTAACGGCCTTGTCAGTCGAAATAAGGACAAATCTCTCTGCTTTATACTTAAGCGCAGCTTCGCATACCTTCCAGGTCCCCATGACGTTATTCTTTATTGCCTCGTTCGGGGATATCTCCATAAGGGGCACATGCTTGTGAGCCGCGGCATGATATATTATGTCCGGATGGTACTTCTCAAAAACATCCTCCACCCTCGCGGTATTACGCACAGACCCTATGAGGACCAGCAGATGGTCCGTGCAGAACTCCGGATATTTCATCCGAAGCTCCTGCTGGATGTCGTAGGCATTATTCTCATAAATATCAAAGATGATGAGAAGCTTCGGCTGATGGGTGACTATCTGTCTGCAAAGCTCGGCTCCTATTGTGCCGCCTCCTCCCGTGACAAGCACGGTCTTTCCCTTCACATATCCCATGACAGAATCAATATCTATCTCTACGGGATCACGCCCCAGAAGATCGATGACATCGACCTTTCTCAGCTGTGATACGGAAACTTCCCCGTTAACAAGCTGATATATGCCGGGCAGCATCTTAAGATCACACTTGGTCTGCTGGCAGATATCAAGGATCTCCCTGAGTTCCTTTCTCGGCATCTTCGGCAGCGCGACTATTATCTCGTCAATATTGTATCTGCCGACAGCCTCTATTATGTCGTATCTTCCGCCCACCACCTTGACGCCGTGGATATATGCGCCCATCTTGGAGGGATTATCGTCTATCACACAGCATACAGCCTTCTGTATGTATCTGCTGGTATTCATCTCACGGATAAGGGAATTGCCCGCCTCACCGGCGCCTATCACCATGACATTGACGTTCCTGGCATTCTCGGCTTTCTTCTGTATGAATGTTTTGAAAAGCCTGTAGGCAAAGCGGGATATCGCCACAAGGATCACAAGCCAGATGGTGTACATGAAATAATAGCTTCTCGGGACAGTCCGCCTGAAAATGAGCTGCATTCCTATAAACTGCGCTATGCCCGAGCTTAAGCAGGCCGCGATGAGAGCTCCCATTTCGGGAACCCCTGCATATGTCCAAAGACTGTTGTACATGCGGAAAAGATAAAAGATTATGACCGTGGTTATCACGGCTATCGGGAGATACTGCCAGATGCTGTCTATCCATATCTCGGCATCGTATGTATTCACAAGCTCCGTGTAGCTCATATCAAAACGCATGAGAAGCCCCAGCGCCATTGATGCCGCCACTGCAAGCATGTCATAGATCATAAGCGCGGCGCGTCTCAAAGAGAGCTGCCGGTTAATGCCGTTAAAATTCATCAAACCCCTGATCCTAAATATAGTATGATTAAACATCTGATTTTACCATATTTAGATAGCAGGGTCAAAGCCTGCTGATAAAGGTTCCGATCATTTTAGCCGTATAGTAAGGGGCTGAATTGTAATGTACAGGTGTGGTATACTGTAGATTATGAAAAATGAAGGATTAAAACATAAACTCAACTGGATACCGCTTGTCATCATGATGATATTTTTCGGGGGAACATGGATCTTTCCGATGTTCTATCACGTGACGGAAAAGTATAATTCCCTGATCATCTTTGTATGTCTTGCAGGGCTTTTCTTTATCAATGTGGACTGGATCGGGCAGCTTAAGTCCCGGGACATGGCGCTTTACGGCACAGCAGCGGCGCTTATTATCGCGGCGGCAAACCTCTTTATCATAGGCTCGAATAAGGGCTGCATACTGATAGTGGCGGATTTCCTTCTGCTTCTGTATACTGCGCCCCATATACAGCTTTCCGGGATCCAGTACCGGACGCTTGCGGTATTCTTCCTTGCCATGTACGGAGTGTGGTTCGTGCATGACATGGAGTTTTCCTATAATACAAACACTGGCGCGACCTACACTGTGTTCTCGCTTTTTGCTGCGCTCATAGTGCTGCGTTATTTTTCCCTTAAGCGCGAGATACTGGGCTATTTCATCGTGCTCGCACTGCTCCGCACGGGAACCCTGGTGCTGTGGCATCTGGCCCGCGGTGCCTTTTCGGCTCTTTTCTTTTTTGTATGCTTTTTCATGCTGTTTCTCATATTCGATCCTGCAAAGCATAAGAAGGCTTTCGCGTTCCTTTCCTGCTTCGCGGTCTTCGGCTCACTGCTTTTCGTATGGGCATATGTGGCGCTTTCAAAAACAGGCTACAACGCCAGGATGCCTTTATTCTACAAAAATGTATTCTCCGGAAGGGAACAGATATGGACGGAGGTTTGGAACATGCTTGTGAAGCAGCCTCTTTTAGGGATAGGCTCAGGCTATGAGCTGTCCAGCTTCTTTGAGTATAATATGCATAATGCGATGTATGACATCCTTATAGTGCACGGCTTTATAGTCTTTGCCATAGCGGCATTCGTGATAATATCAAGGCTTATCGGAACGAGGGATCATATCAGCCGCGATCCGTATTCCCTGATAGCAGGATCCGCGGTTTTCGCGATATTCTTTGAATCATTTATAGACATGGATCTGATGTGGGCTGATTATACTCCGGTACTGCTGTTCCTTCTGATCACGCTTTACAGGCCGGGATTTCCCGTGCCGGGAGATCAAAAAAGCGAAGCGCAGGACGGCAGGTTGGAAGCGAAAGCAGCCGGCGCAGCGCAGGATCTTGGATCAATGCCGGGCGGGATTGCCTGATGAACAGAAGCCGGTACCTCCTTAAGAACATGTCCTTATTCACCATAAGCAATATCGCCTCCAAGCTTCTGGTATTCCTTCTTGTCCCCTTTTACACAAATGTACTGAGCGAATCCGATTACGGGATCGCGGACGTCATGCAGGCAACGCTGCTGCTCCTTGTCCCGCTGCTTTCGATGAATGCAGGCGAAGCGGCGCTGCGCTACGGGATAGAAGAGAGTGAAAAGAGAGGATCCATATTAAGGAGCGGGCTCAGGCATGTGTTCAGCTCCTGTTTTACGGTTTACATAATATGTGCAGCTGCTTTTCTGATCCCCATATTAGGTGCATACAGGATATATTTCGTTTTGTTCGCGGTTCTCTTCACATGTGACGCGGTATATGAGTTCATGCTGCTGTATACGCAGGGCTGCGAGAAGGTTGAGATAATGATAAGGGGATCGATAACCTGTACATTTATCACCGTAGTATCAAACCTGCTGCTCCTGCTTGTATTTCATATGGGGCTGTACGGCTACCTCATTTCCCAGATGGCAGCTTTTCTGATTTCAGCAGGGATCATGTTCGCAAAGATTAACGGCAGTGCCCTTATCCGGGAGACCGAGGATCAGGCGCTGAGAAACGAAATGACTGTGTACGGCAGAGGAATGATGCTTTATTCTACTGCATCCTGGGCGAATAATGCCCTGGACCGGTACTTCATCCTCTTCATGCTTGGATCAGTACAGAACGGGCTCTACGGCGCAGCCTACAAAATACCGGCCATACTGATGGTGTTCCAGAGGATATTCGCGCAGAGCTTTCAGATGTCAGCCACCAAGTCTTATAAGGAAGAAGACGCGGGGAGCTTCTTCGGAAATCTCTATGAGTTATATAATGCGGTGATGCTCATCGGATGCGCCGGCATACTTCTTTGCTTAAGACCGCTTGCGGCTTTTATGTTCAGAAAAGGCTTTTATGAAGCGTGGGTCATAGTGCCGCCCCTTCTGATTTCCGTGATCTTCGGGGCGCTGGAGGGATATCTCGGATCCATCTGTCTGGCGCATAAGGACGGAAAGAGCATGGGGATAGCAACCGGAATCGGGGCTCTGGTTAACATAATATTGAATTATGCCGGTATAATCCTCTTTGGGACGGCGGGGGCCGCATATGCGACTATGATATCGTATTTTATTATGTTTGTGATAGCATATATACTGACCGGTAAGCATATCAGGATTAAGGTTGACATAAAACGCGATGCGTTTGGATACCTGCTGATACTCGCTGCGGGGATCTTGACCATTCTTCCGGGCGCAGGCATCTTAGGAGGATCATCCGCCGGAAATCTGGCTTCGGGAACGGCGGTAAAAGCGGCAGCTTCGTGGCTTGCTCCGGCACCTTTTGCTGGAACGGTATCATATATAGCGGACGGTCTGATACTGGCTGTCCTTGTGATACTGTATAAAGAACAGATAATGTTTGTTGTGAGGAAGTTTTCGGGTGGAGAAGCTTAAGGATAAATCCAATATCATATACTGCGGATTGTTCATATATCTGATCGCGACATCATTCATCAATCAGGATGTTTATGCTTTCACGGTGCGTTTTGCCTCTCTTCTGATCTTTATGATCCTCAGCATCATGTCGCTCCCTTATCTTCGGGAGGATATGAAAAATAAGGACGCTGATCTTATAATGGCAGTCCTTACCGTGGCTTTATCCGTGATATTTGTCTTTGTCACGGGTTCGGGATACGGAGCTGCCCTTATCCCTTCGCATCTGGCGCTGATCTGCTATATGCAGAAACACATAAAGCTCGACGATAAAAGCATAAAGACTGTATCCCTTGCCGGCGCCGTTCCGGTGATACTTTGGTATTCACATGTGAGATGGTCCTACAACTTTAATATGGCGGGCTTCGCTTTTATGATAATGGCGTTTTTTGCGATGATACTGATTGAGATCATAAGCGCCGAAGCTGCCGGGATAACCGAAGCAAAAGGCATGTCAGGACGGGAATTTCTTGCCGCGCACAGCGGATTTATTGAATTGATAATATTTCTCACGGCGTTTATCCTGTCGATGCTTTATCATTCAAGGACCGTGATGTTCGGGATGTTTATATTCGCGGTAATATTCCCGTTGCTTAGCTTTATGTCAACCAAAGGGGCTTTTGTAAGACAAGGTGCAAACGGTGCAGAGGAAAAAAAGAACTTGAAAAAAGCCGGCAGGCTGGTGTACAGCATTTTATTCCTGCTTGCATCAGTCGGGCCGGTACTTTTCACTATGGTTTACATAAAGTTCGCAGACTCTTTCGGTAATGTCACTGTGCTCTATAAGGACGTTTTTTCCGGGAGACAGGGAATCTGGAGAGAGCTGTGGGAAGCCTTTCTGGGATCGCCCGTCGCCGGCATAGGTTCTGCTTATGAGCTGAAAAGCTTTGAAATATTTGAGGTCCATAACGGGATGTTTGATATACTTGTCGTGCACGGGATCATAGTATTCTGCCTGGTTGTCCTGCTCCTTTGGAGAATGTTCGGCAGGATATATGCAGAAATGCAAGGGGATGCGGCAGGATCTGCCGGTAGTTTACATAAATTGAGAATGATCGCGGTTTCCGCTGCTTTTGCTATGATGTTTACTTCGTATTTTGAGAATTTCTTTACTGTTCCGCCTTACAGCGTCATCTTTCTGACTTTTATCCTTATCGCGGGTTATTATAGCGTTTCGGCGCAGGATCAATCATCATCGTCGTCGTCATCATCATCATCATCGTCGTCGTCGTCATCATCATCGTCGTCGTCATCATCATCATCGTCATGACTGTTCCCGTACAGGGCATCCAGTTCTTCCTGCGTCAGTTCTCTTTGAGTGTTCTCTGCGGGAGTCTCAGTGTTTTCAGCGCCTGTGTTGGCGCCTGTGTCTGTATTTTCCCCGGATTCGCTGTTTTCGCCGGCTGCCGGTGTCTGCGTCGTCTGAGATGCGGCAGAGCCAGTGTTGGCGGAGACAGCAGGCTTCGTATATTTATTTGCAGCCAGTATCTCGCTCTGGATGCTTTTCTTTTTGCCGAGGGACGCACTATCCAGAAATGAACCGCTCTCTTTTGTGAGCGCTGAGGGATTTTCGTCCTCCAGTCCCATCAGGATCCCTTTGAAGATCACTCCGGAAGTATCCGAATCATAATGAAGCCCGTCCGTGGTCTTATATCCGTTAAGCTTTAGGAGGTCATAGGTATCTATGTAAGGCAGATCGATCTTTTTAATGACGGAATTGAAGTTTTCTATCTTTTCGTTTGAAAGGCTGCCGTAGCTGGTGATAGGATTCACTGAAATAAGGGATATATCATAATTTTTTTTCAGCTCTTCATATTTGCTCTTGTATCTTTCCACATTATCCAGATCGTTTATGCCGAGACATATGACGATCTTCCACTTGTCGAAAAGTCCCGAGGATATGATGCGCTTTATCTGGGACATGCCTGTATCGCAAAACCAGCTGTACCCTTCGCCTACCTTTGCGACAACGAAAAGATTATCGACATCGGAGATATTGCAGACCTGGTTCATGTGTACGAATCTGCTGTCGCCGACGAAAATATAACCCGTGCTGTGCTCAGGCAGAAGGCCGTCCATATTTTTCAGCCGTTCCCTGATGTCCGCTTCGGTCTTTTCGTCATAAACCGCTTCGGGCTTGGATTCTAAGACTTTTTCCGAGATTTCCCCTGTATCACCGTCCGAGCCCTCGTCCGAACCTGAACCTACGATCACCATCGCAGGATCGTTTTCCGAAAGGGAGGATACCTTAAGAGTCTGTTTTCCCGAGGATCTGAATCTTATCAAGAGAAAGATTATTAATCCCGTGACGAGAATGCATGCAGCAAATACGCCTATGATAAAGAGTATTTCTTTATGTTTTCTTCGCAGCTTTATCTTGATCATATGTCATGACAGATCATTGTTATATTAAATGAACTATTATTGTACCATAAATACCCATCGGTGCGAAATATCTACTGTTCTTTCCTCAACTTGAAATAATCATTGCTTTGATCTATAATTTGACTGTTAAACGTTCGGTTTTAAGCATGACGGTATGTTTCAGGTATACCGAGATCTTTTGGCAAAAGCCAATCCGTGTTCATGCTGTTACCCACCACATTTTATAGCAGGAGCACGAAAAGACGGCATCTCTGAAACAAATGCTCCTGGCAATGATCATTCTACAATATGAAAGGAGCATTATTTATGGAAAACGCAGTGTACAACACGGCTGAAACAAATGAGGTACGGACAATGACAGAGTCAGATTATTATGCGATACCTGACGATATCAAGGCGGAGCTGATCGAGGGGCAGATCTATTATATGGCCTCACCGAGGACTGTTCATCAAATCCTGCTATTGGAATTAGCAAGCCGGATAAATAATTATATAAAAAAGAATGGCGGATCCTGTAAGGTAATCATAGATATAGACACCAAGCTGAATACAGCAAAGGACACCATAGTCCGCCCGGACATCAGTGTTATCTGTGAACCTGAAAAGATCACTGAGAAAAGATGCGAAGGATCCCCTGACTGGATCATTGAGATAACATCGCCCAGTGATCCTAAGCACGATTATCTTACAAAACTTTCACTTTACCAGCATGTAGGTGTAAGGGAATACTGGATCGTAGACCCTGACAAACGCTCTGTCATTGTCTACCGCCTGACAGATGATAAATTTGACACTACATGTTATACCTTCTGCGACACCATACCTGTCGGTATTTATGATGACTTCATTATAGATTTCAATGCTATAAATGAAGCAATAGAAACAGACAGGACATAATCAGCCAATAGACTAGCACAACAGCCTTTTTCACTATCCTATCCTTACATGGTTTTTGAGCTGGAAATTTTCATCGTTTTCGCACAAATAGATTATCCCCTCAACAAAACCGATTACAGCTGGTATACATGTCCAGCAGAAAACAAGGTAAATTATTCCCGAACCAATCTTTCCAAGGTAGAACTTATGAATACCTAATCCGTCAAGGAAAATTGCCAAAATACCAGCGACCACCTTGCTCTTAACCGGCCATGAGGGATTTATCCCTGTCATATATACCTGTTGCGGAGCCGCCTGTTGTATTATTACCTGCGGTTGTGGAGCTGCCTGCTGCGGCTGATGGAATTGTTGTGCCGTTTGTTGTACGGCGAGCTTTTCACCACAAAACTTACATTCCAAAGCTCCTGGATCTATTGGTGCCCCACATTGCGGGCATACATTCTGTGCCATTATCTGTTCCTCCTTAAATCATCTCTATTTTCTCCCCATAATATACATAGGGGTGAAGATCATGGAAGAATACGTTCGCAAAAGAATTACACAACTTAGATTAAGCAAAGGGATATCCGAATACAAACTTAGTTATGACCTGGGTCACAGTCGGGGATATATAAACAATATTTCATCAGGCAAGACGCTTCCGTCCATGAGTGAGTTTTTCTATATATGTGAGTATTTCGGTATAACTCCTTCAGATTTTTTTGACAATGAACATAGTGATCCGGTTCTGCTTTCGGAAATAATAAAAGAAATACGAACACTAGAAGATGATGACTTATTACTTATACTGACGATAGTAAAAAGACTAAAAAAGCAAAGATAATTAATTACCTCGCTGATACTCGATCGTTGAATATCCGTGTTTCAAGAATATTTCAAATGCGCAAAAATAACCTTCAGGAAAAGCATCACTCTCCATGCCACAACAGGACGTATTCCCTGAATCTTGGCAGGTCAATTTTAAGGATCCCTCTCTCTTCAGTATTTATAAGGTGTTTATTCCTGAGACGATCCCTCAAAGAGTCATAGCTTGCCGGATGCTCCATCCCTGCTTTAATATCAGATGCTTTTCCGGAACCGGACACTACTATGCATTTTATCATTTCCTTTTCAGCACCTGTCAGTGTTTTCCATATCAGATCATATGAATCGCTGAAAAGTACCTTATCAAACCTGGGAATTATATCCTCCAGAGATTCCTCATCTTTTTTGTTATAATACAATGAGCCCAGCACCTGATATGCATATGCATAACCGCAGGTAAACTTTGCCAGCTTTACACTTTCAGGTTCATCTACATTCAGCAGTTTACGATACATCATGGCGATCTCATATTTATTCAGCGAACCTATTTCAACAGGATCGCTTCTCTTAAAAAACGTTAGATTAGGCTCAGTCGTGAAATCTTCTATATTCTTCGCCAGCCCTGTACAGACAAAGAATATTCGCTTTTTATCGTCAAGAAGCATAGCTCCCCAGATTGAGAGAAATTTAACCATGTCAGGAGTTTTTGCAATATCATCTATACCGACGAGAACCTTGTATCCATTATCATTTGCCTTTTGTATCATTTCCGAAAGCTCCGCCTCCGCAGAATAGTACATAGTATTTTTTTCTGATGTCCTTTTTACTTCAATATCTGCCTGTCCTTTTATTACAAAGGTATTTGTGCCGGCCGATCCTCCTGCCGATACAGAAGTCGTGTGTTTTTTCTCGTCTATAAATGATTCCTTGCTCAGCTTTGCGATCAGAGTAGAAACCGGATCTCAGGCAGCAGATAGAGTATACACAAGCCATCCCTCTTTATCAGCAAAGCTGTTAACTATCTTCCTGTATTCGACTGACTTTCCCGAGCCTCTTAATCCTACGATCTTATATACATATTTGGATGAATGATCATCTTCAAAGCTTTCAATTATCTCATCTGCGTAATGCATATCAATAAATGCAGCTCCTGCCACTCCGGGTGTTCTTGTAAATGGGTCTGTCTTCTTCATAGCGCCTCCGTTTTTGTGATGATTTTGCGCGTTTGTGATGATTTGTGATGATTTTCTTATTTTGTGATGATTTGTGATGATTGTAACATAACATCCGAAATGATGCAAAGACTACATTATTCCCGCAAGCTTAGCTTCAAGCTCCGCCGTGCGCTTCTTCCAGGATGTGTTATCTTTGTCAAGCTCGACCAGAAGCCTGGTATGATTCTCTTCTTTTAGAAGCGTCTCTATCTTTGCCGCTATCTCATCTATATCCCCGGGATCGTTTATTATATCCATATCCTCGGTCTTCTTGATAACGCTCAAAGCCCCGCATTCCCTGGAAATAAGAACGTCCGCATAGGAAAGCAGCGCTTCTATCGGAGCCAGGCCGAAGGTTTCAAAGATGGAATTCTGTATGAAGATCTTATTCCTGTGATATTCCCTCATGAGCTCGTCGTGCGAGACAAGCCCTATATCGCGCACAAAAGGGTAGGCTGCGATCGCATCGCTGTCGGCGCCTCTGTCTCCCGCCACGGTAAGCTTTATATGACGGCCTTTTGCATTGAGCTTCTCTACAGCCTTGCAGATATTTATTATGCATTTCCTCGGCATTCCTCCGCCCACGGAAATAATGCCCTCGGGATCGCGCTCGTCAGCTGTCGCGTTCTCCGTTACCATCTCCCAGTCAATGCCGTTGGTCACATGGGATATCTTGCCGGCAAACTGCGGATAATTCTTCTTAAGCCA